>OBSA01000039.1_pt1 | contig 50881 bp, 53 predicted proteins | sample 1501291 | NCBI WGS metagenome assembly OBSA01 (sample SAMEA3360679, study PRJEB22359) | human gut metagenome | biome: ENVO:urban biome; feature: ENVO:human-associated habitat; material: ENVO:feces | place: Bangladesh | collected 2011 | reverse complement strand
AACCGATTGTGCAGAAGGAGTGGAAACGAAAGGAGTTTTCCGACTTCAAGTATCTTTCGGTAGAACTGAGCGACAAGCAATATTGGGGCATCATCATCCTCATGCTCCTGCTCAACATCGGATTGAGCGTATGGGTAGTGACGAACGATTATAGGAATTGATAATATCAGGAAATGTGGCCAATGTCCTCATTCCGCTATAAGCATAAATATGAATCAAACAAACCACAAAACAACAGAGACAAATGAAAACAGATGAAAATCTTCGCGACGCGCAGCGCAGGTGTATGGAAAGAATGCTGAAGGAGAATAAGGCGGCAATGATGCAGGACCTTATGGAGAAGTTTCGTCTTTTGATGGACGAAAGTTGGGCTCAAAAAAGGCGTATCTTCGCCTTGGAAGAAAAGGTGGCTGCGCTTTCTTCCCGGGTCAAGAATGAGAACGGAGACTCGCGCCTCGAACCCGTTGTGAGCGCCTTCAAGGAGTCTGACTTCCCTCATGGCAGGATATTGAAGCTCAAGAGCACCAATCCCGGCTCTCCCGCCGATTATGCCATTGTGGTCGTAAAGCGTTTCCGCCCTGCTGACCAGAGTCTTGAGTGCTACGCTTTCTACGTTCACGAGAAGTCGGGTCTTGACAAGATGTTCATTGCCGACGAGCAAGCCGTGGACAGCTACAGCAAGCCTTCCGAAGATTTCAAAAACCGCATTTCCAGACATGTTTGCCTATACTTGGGGCAAGATTGGGAACTCAAAGGCAGATCGATGGCTATGGATGAGGTGGAGAAGTTGTTCAGGATGGCAGAGGCGGTCGGTTACAGAGCCGGTTACTCTGTCTCTACCAATTCGGCTCACCGATATAGCGGCCACTCCCGCATACCCGTACTCGAAGCCTATGTGACTGGCCCGCTTGAGAGAATGAAGAAGAAGAAGAAGAACCGACACGGCAAAATCAGAGGGCGAAAGGGAATGACCACCTGAAGGTGCTTGTGGAGCAGTGGGCGTGTCCGCACCACCAAAATAAACCTCCCTACATTTGTAGGTGAAAAGCAGGCCGTACGGTTTAAGGTGCGTCAACCGTACGGTTCTGCGTGGTAAAACCGTACGGTTCTACTACCCTAATCCGTACACACCGCAAATTGTAAACTAATAAACACTTATTGCTTATGCACAAGTACAAAGTAAAAGAGTATCTCCCGAAAGGCGATATGCGAGGTACTCACAGCTTCTACGTAGAAGCAGCACCGTTTCAGACTCTCACCAACGCGGAAATGGCAAAGAAGGTGGAAGCCCGCACGGGCTTCAAGCGTTACGAGGTGGAAGCCGTACTCAGAGCGTATGGCGAGATCATGAAGGAGGAGATTGCCGAGGGCTCTGCCATGCAGATGGAGGACGAGAACGGCGACGTGATCGTGAAGTTCCAGGCCAAGGCCGAGTACAGCGTCACCGACAAGGACGTGCTCGACAAGACCACCGCACAGAACCAGCTCGACCCCTCGGTGCCCGTGCGCAAAGTGGCACAGGCTTCCGACGTGGTGTCATCCGACATCCGCTGGCGAGTGTCTGCACAGGTGGGCATCAACTTCTCCAAGAACACTGCCACAGCCATCCGCAAGGCCGGCACCAAGCGCGTGGGCGAGGTGGAGAAGACCGACGTGGCTCCCGGCACAGGCGGCACCGAGCAGAAGCCCGGCGGTGGACTGGACGGATAAGAGAGAATCACTTTAGGCATTATGAATTCTGTTCCTGTAGGCAGCGGCGTTTGTCGCGCCGCTTGCCTACGATGGACGAGCCCGCATTGACCTGAGACAGGCCGATGCGGGCTTTTCTTATGCCGAAATGAGCGATTCTAATACGCCGCCCCTTCGGCGGCTCGCTGCAAGTATGTAATTTTGCATGGGCAATATGTCATAAAATACTAAATATTATGGAACTAAGACACCTGAAATCATTCGTCATCGTGGCAGAAACCCAGTCGTTCAGCATCGCCGCCACGCGATGCTTTGTCACTCAGTCGGCAGTGAGCCAGCACCTGAGAGCCCTGGAGCAGGAACTGGGCTGTCCCCTGCTCATACGCACCGCACGCTCGGTCACGCTCACCGAGAGCGGCGAGGCCATGCTGCCCCTGGCCAAGGAGATACTGCGCCTCACAGCCCTGTGCCGTGAGCGCATACAGGCCCTGAACAACTGTCTGCAGGGCGAACTGCGCATAGGTGTGGGCTACTTCATAGCGCCCTACATACGCCAGGCCGCCGTCACCTTCATGGAGCGCTACCCCGGGGTGAGGCTCAATGCAGAGTTCACCAAGGCATGCCGCATCAACCAGGCCCTGCGCGAGCACAAGATAGACCTTGCCTTCACCATGAACACCGCCTATCGCGACGAGGGTATAGAGTCGCGCCCCTGCATCCCCTTCCGCATCTGTGCCATCATGCGCGACAATCATCCCCTGGCACGCAAGGACAAGGTCACGCAGGAGGAACTGCTGCACCACAGCGTCATCATGCCCGACGTGGGCGACCGCGTGTTTGACACCCTGCGCGCACTGATCCACTGCGACCTCTCGCGGCTCAACGTGAAGTGTGTGGTGAGCAGCCCCGACGAAGCCCTCGAGGTGGTGGAGCGCACGCGCAGCATCACCTTCCTGCCCCGCCTGTACATATCGCACCGCCCCTCGCTCACGGCACGTCCCGTGGAGGGCATCGACTGCCGCATGACCAGCAACGCCCACTGGATGAGGGACACGCCCATGAAGGTGGCTGCACAGCGCTTCCTCGAGATAGTGCACGACGAGGCCGTGCCCTACGTGGAGGCCATGGACGACGCCCTGTAGCACTTTCCTGCGGCTTATCCTGCCATTAGCCTTTCTGATGTGAAATCCTTGGATAAGCACACTTTACGCATCCTGCTTGCACCGCCGCCCATATACCCCGACCTTTGTGCCAAGTCCGAATGACGGGCGAAACCTATAAAATCATACATCACCATGCAAATCAAGACACAAGACGGCAACTACGACGTTGCCAGCAAGAACCTGGGCAACACTGCCCTGGGACTCGGTATCGCAGGACTCGCCACCAGTCTGCTGGGAGGCGGAGTGGCCATGCTCACAGGGCAGACACCCACCGCAGGCAGCGGGCAGAACAGGTTCGTGACCAAGGGCGAGGCCGACCTGATGCAGGAGAACGGTACACTGAAGACCGAACTGGCCATCCAGAAGAGTGAGAACTACACCGACAAGAAGCTGGTGGAGACTACCACATGGCTCGACTCCAAGCTGCGCCGGCTGGAGGACAAGGTGGATGCCAACAAGGACGCACAGCAGGCTGTGAACGCACAGCAGATGGCCTACAACGCCGCTGCCAATGCCAACATAGACGTGCTCAAGTCGCAGGTGGCAGCGCTCACGGGAGTGACCAAGCTCTTTGTCCCCTCCACCAACGTGTGCCAGACAGGCTGCGGCTGCGGCTGCAACCAGTAACCCACCGCACGGCACACCGATATGGAGTACAGCAACGCACAGATACTGGCCGCAGTGGTGTCGGAGTGGGCACGACCGGCCATCTCGCAGATAGCGGCAGGCAGGCTCATGCGCCTGCCCATGCTGCAGTCGCTGCAGGCCACCGTGAGCTCCATGGGGCTGGTGAGCGGGTCCTACTCGCTGCAGGCCGACATAGAGCCGGTATTGCAGCCCGTGGTCAATGCCATGCTCACCCCCGTGCTGTCGCGTTACCTGTCGGCACTGCCCGACGAGGGCATACCGCAGATGGCTCACGACGTGGTGGAGCAGATGCGGCACCGTGGACAGGTGACGCTGCTCGACGGGGCTGTTACGCTGGAGGAGGAAGACCTCGACGAACTGGCCTCGCTGCTGGAGAAGAACCTGCCCGTCACGCCGCAGCAGGGCTATCAGGTGGTACACTGAGGTAAAGAACAACAGAAGTAGAAGAAAGGAACACACACATTATGAACAGACTTACACGCCCGGCCGTCATCACGGCCACACTGGCTCTGGGAGCCACCACGGCGGCACCGTACTATGACGTGAACATCACGCAGCAGCTGTGCACCGCCGCCTGTGCCGACGAGAAGCCCGTATTCGAGCCCAAGTTCTCGGTGCGCGGCATCACCGCCGTGGGCACCTCACAGTACATCATCACCATGCACGTGGAGGGAGTGGTGAGCTACGTGCCCTGCCGCTGCGGCACCTGCTGCACACGCTCGCAGGTCATCAGCCAGGACTTCACCATACCCGTGTTCAGCGCCACGCCCGTCACCTCGGTCACGCCCTCGGCAGGAGCATCGGTCAACGGCATTGTCCGCACCACCTGCTGTGACTGCTCGCGCACCTTCGTGTCGGACACTCCGCTCACCCTCACCATCGCCGCATGATGACACCCACAGCCCTCGCCACAGCCCTCGCCGCCACCGTGGCGGCCATGCTCATACAGCACCTGGGGCTGGCACAGGCCGTGGCAGGAGTGCTGGCACGCATAGCCTCGTGCATGCAGTGCACGGTGCTGTGGTGCGTGCTGGCCGCCCTGGCCTACCGCCGCTGCGATCCCGTGGCGGCGGTGGCTCTGGCGGTGCTGGCCGCCTATGCCTCGCACTGGCTGTCGCTGCTATTGATATACTTGCAACGCATCTTCACACACATCTATGGAAAAGGAACAGAAGAAGAAGAAGAATGAGGAGCAGGAGCCACTGCGGCAACCCGCCTCCGGCCCCGCACTCCCGCAGGTGCCGCCCATAGCCCTGCCTCTCGTACCGCATTTCAGGGGCATCTGCCCCAATTGTTGAACAAACACGCAAAAAAATCTCCGCAAAAATGACTTATCAGGACATCATCAGCGCCGCCCGCAAGGAAGGGAAGGCCACAGAGAAGAACATGCAGGCTGCAGCCGAACGGCTGTCACAGGACCTGCGCGGCTTGAAGCAGAAGCATGCAGGCATCTACCAGACCATCATACGCAACCAGCACGCAGCCTACTTCGGCAAGCACTACAGCGAGCAGATGGCACACTGCGACGTGGACGACCTGGAGTGGAGTGCCGACAACGAGGACGGTGAGGCCGCAGGCTACGGAGCACGCTGGACAACGGACGAACTGGAACGTCTGACCACAGGCATGCACTTCCATGCACGGGTGAACATGTGGGACAAGTTCGTTGCCTTCAATGCCATGTATGCCGACCTGTGCCGCTTCATGGACGAGGACGAAATCATCAAGGCAGCCTATGCCTTCTACTTCCACGACGATGACTGGCAGAAGGACGGCGACTGCACGAAAATCTGGGATTATATGACCCACCACTACCTGTCGCTTGAGGAAGACACGGCAGCATCGTTCCTGGCATAGACAGGCACCGCACACCGCTTGCCGACAAAGGACACACCGCTTGCCGACACCGAAAAACTTGACGACACAGAAAGAGTCCGCATTGGCCGAAGAGAGGCCGGTGCGGACTTTTCTCTTTCTCTGTGCGCACGGACGGGGCTGTCCCGCCTGCATGCCGCCTTTTGCCTATTTTTGCATCGGAAGACAAAACACAGAAACACACATGAAGGAGACAACGCCTTTCCAGCGCCTGAAGGACCTCTGCATCCGAGCCTGCCATGAGCGCCAGGCATGTGCCGAGGGCTACAGGCAGATGCTCGCGGCACAGAACGTGAGTCAGATGATGGCCGTGTGGCGGGCCAACTGGGACGATGTGGTGACAGGCAAGTTCGCCCAGACCCTCACGCACCACCTGCCCGCCCTATACCCCGATATACGCGAGGAGATGAATGCGGCAGGCATCTACCTCAACGAATGCCCGCAGCGCATCAAGCCCAACGTGCTGGTGATAGTCACCGGCGGCACGGCAGCAGAGCCGGTGGAGATATTCGCCCTGGCACAGGCCTATGTGACAGCCACGGCCTGTGTGGTGGCCTACGGACACTCACAGGTATATAACACCAGCGCCAGCCAGGCACAGATAGTGCTGCGTGACCGCACCTACTGCAGTGCCGAGAGCGGGATGGTGGAAGCCCGCGACTACTCCTCGCTGCGCTGCACAGGCACCTGCCGTGCGTTCCTGCACGGAAGCACCGTGTGCAGGGCGGCAGGCGGTGCGGTACACGTGTTCTCGTGCGAGTCGCTGGTGGCCGAGGGCAGCACACAGGTGTTCCGCCACAGTCCGCACTCCCGCATCACCATATCCTCCCCCGACGTACAACTGACCATACTTGACACACCATGAACAGCCATATAGCCATCCTGGCAGGCGGCAAGCCGCTGGTCCTGCCGCAGGACTTCTCCATCAGTGTGGAGATGAACAACCCGCTCTTCCATGATAGCGACCTCTTTTCGTACCCCGTGGAACTGCCCGTGGAGGGCAACCGCCACCTGCTCAAGGACGTGGATGACGTGGCCGCCGACATGCGCCCCATCGACCTGGAGCGCACCCCCATGCAGATATACATCGAGGGCATGCCCTTTGCCAGCGGCCCCGCCGTGGTGCAGGAGGACGAGCGCACCGACGGCAAGGTGTCGGTGAGCATAGATGCCAGCACGCGCTCATTCTCCGACCTCATCAGCGACCTGAAGTGCAACGAGGTGCCCATACCCGCACACTACCGACCCAGCCTGCTCATAGGCGAGAAGATAGACGAGGTGAACGTGCAGGTGCAGTACGCCACCAGCGTGACCATCAAGTACCAAGGCAAGAAGGGCAACAAGAAGCATGCCTCGGTGGGCTCGTACCGCACCTCGGGCACCTTCCATCCGCAGGCGCTTGGCTTCTCCTTCCCCGGCAAGTGTAAGGAGGATGCCCAGACGCATGTGGCCGAACTCGAGACGGAGCGCTCGTACCCGGGCAAGGTGAAGCTCAAGATGCCCAAGGTGGAGCAGTCGTACATCAACGTGAGTGTGCCTTACCCCAATGCACCCTTCTGCAACGCCCGCGTCTGCTACGGCCACTACGCCCTGGATGCCGACGGCAAGACCTCTTCGTCGAAGGCGGAGTACAACGAGAACTGCGTTTGGGAGGACTACGGCCCCATCTGGACAATGGAGGCCGACCGCCCGCAGTCGGGCATCTGCTTCTATGTGCTCTTCTTCCTCGACTGCCTGTTTGAGCACCTGGGGCTGAGTTTCGACAACTCGGCACTCACGGCCATAGAGGACTTCCGCCGCCTGTGCTTCTTCACCACCAAGTGCGCCTACGACACCAGTCCGCTCCACGTGGGGTCCCTATACACCAAGGACGACGAGGAGGTGCAGCAGGGACTGAAGCAGGTGGGCGACATCAAGCTGGGCTACTTCCAGAAGCAGGCCGGGTCGGACAAGGAGGCCAAGAAGCTGTTTGACGAGGTGAACGCGTGGCTTGACTCACGCGGCTGCGGCGGGGCGCTCTCGCTGGAGAACCCGCGCGACAAGTCGGTGCAGGAGATCACGTACCAGAAGGTGTTCCTGCGCTCGCAGATGGTGATCGACCACCGCTTCCCCAACCCCGCCTTCAAGCAGATAGTGTCCTCGGGCGGCGTGATAGATGCCCCAGATACAGTCAAAGTGGGCGAGCGCGGTGTGGCCAGCATTACCACCCACTCCCGCATCACAGGAGCGCAGATGAGTGCCAGCGTGGTGAACATGTATGCCAACGAGAAGAATTTCCCCGCCGAGTCGGTATCATCGGTGATAGAGTCGCTGGAACAGCAATTTGGAATCAAGTTCCACTATGACTTTGACCGCAAGCACGTGACCGCCTACCTCATACGCGACGTGTTCCGCAAGCAGGCGGCACAGCCCCGCACCTTCCATGCACAGGTGCTCAGCATGGTGCCCGTGACCGAGAAACTGACCGGTGTGCGCGTGGGCTACTCTGCCGAGAGCGACCGCAAGGAGCAGAAGCGCAACGTGACCGAGGGCGTGAAGGACTATGACACCAACTATGACTATATCGACTACAAGAAGGACAACGTGGTGACGAGCCTCACCTACCGCGAGATCATACGGCAGGTGAACGACGGACAGCAGAAACTCTTCATCGACCTGCAGACTGGTAATAAATACCGTGTGAAAATCAACTCTGAGCTTATCGGTGCCAGCAACAAGGAGTCGCGCCTGTTTGAGGTGGCGGCCTACAAGGGTGTGGAGATAGGCGACTGCTCCGACGAGAACGAGGACTACGTGCAGGAGTTCATCAGCGATTTCGCGCCCGTGGGCTTTGTGGATGTCAACTACCGCAAGGCGCTCGACGCCAGCAACGTCCCCGTGTGCTTCACCGATGCGCCCGTGCAGCCCGTAGAGGGGCAGGACATCGAGGGGTATGTGGCCACGGAGGTCAACGGGACGTATGCACAGAACGTGCTGGCGGCATTCGTGGACGAGGACATGGAGCATGAGTTCGTGAAGCAGTATATCAAGAACACCCTCTCGTCGCAGGTGGCTGACTTCTACGTCACCGAGACCCTGTCCCTGCGTGAGAGTTATGACACCACAAAGACCGACGACGGCAACTCGCCCCTGCAGAGCCACGACTGGGGACTCTCGGTAGCCATCATGCGCGGTGGAGGAGTGGATTCCACCCACGAGCCCTATGCCCCAAATTACGACGGCTTCGGCAACTCCAAGTGGCGCACCACGGCAGGCAAGTATGCCCTGTCGGCCGACACCATCGACTGCTACGGCAACGGGTATGACTACGGCCCCGATGAGGGGCAGGGCTCGGGCGAGCGCTTCTCGCTCAAGCCGCGTGCATGGGTGCAGCCCGACTGGGCCGATGCTCCGCTCATCTCTGGCACACCCGAGGTCAAGAACCGTGGATATGTGGATGCCATGCTCATCGACTATATCCACTTCCTGCTCCACCGCAAGAAGTACCATGTGGAGTGCCTGGCTCCCGTGGCACAGATAGCCGACATACAGGAACACTGGCAGGAGTGGTGGATGATAAACGGGCGCAAGTGTCTGGTGGATAATGTCAAGGTGGAGGTGTCTGCCGAGACGGGAGTGGGCAAACTGGAGATGGAGGTCTATTCCATCTAATCATTACTTATACTACACACACATACGTATATGGCAACTTCTATAATCCTGACATCGGGGTCCGTGTTCTGCGGCAACCCCATCACATTCGACATCAAGCCCATGGTGCTGCCCTCCACCCCATCGTTCCACCGCATCATGCTGGAGGTCACGTGCGGCACCTCAGACAGCAACATGGAGGTCATCAAGCGGCATGCACCCGTAGAGCAGGAGAGTGCCGATGCTGTGGTGCGCGTGGATGTGTCGCCGGCGCTGCGCATCTTCGCCTCTTCCTATGAATACACTTCCAGCCCGACGCAGTACCCCGTGGTACGCTTCAGCATAAAGGCTTATGACGAGTATATGGCCGACGGCGAGGTGAAGCCCGGCCCTGCAGTGGTGTTCCCTACCGAAGGGCAGTACCTGCGTGCCATCTTCGGCGGGTTTTCCGACATGGAGCGCATACTGTCGGGCGGCAGTCTGGGCGTGACGCGGCTGTCACGCAAGCCCACCACCTCGCCACACCTGGCCTATGTGGGCGAAACGCTGGTCTATCCCCTGTCCTACGACAAGCAGCAGACGTTGCCCGAAAGCGCATCGCTCACCGCCCCCGAGTCGAAGGAGACGGTGATAAGCCAGGAAGGCATGCAGGAGACAGGCGGGCAGCAGCTCTTTGCCCTGCCGCAGACCGCAGGTGCCCACCGCACGGTGTTCCGCTTCATCAATTCGTTCGGAGTGCTCGAGAGCGTGAGCGTACCCAGGGCATACAGTCAGAAGATGGCACTCACCACCACCTCCTACACCGTGGCGCGGCAGGAGACCTTCAACCGTTTCTCACGCGGCACAGTGAGCAAGACGGGCGACCGCGAGACGTGGCTGTTCACCACCGACCCGCTCACCGAGGCATGGCTGTACTGGTATCTGCATGAGTTCCTCAAGAGCGAACACACGTGGATGCTTGTGGGCAGCGCCTATGTGCCCTGCCACATCACCATCGACGAGGAGATAACTTTCCGCGACGACACGCAGCACAAGTTCTATTCAGTTTCATTCTCAGCCGAGCTCGACATAGACGGAAGCCCGTTTGTGGTGTGAGCTAATTTCTATATACCATGAGACACGCCGCCCCGAAGACCTTGCACCCAAGGCCTTCGGGGCATTTTCTTTGTCCCTGCCGCCTGCCCGTCCTTCCGTATCTTTATCCTCAGAAAACATAATTACAGCGATGATAGAGAAGGAACATTTCATCTTCAATACGCTTGCCGAGGCATTGAAGTTCAAGGTGGGTGCCGACCCCAGGAACACCACCTACAGGCAAGGCTCCTTTGCCCAGGATGCCGCCCTGCAGACGGGAGAGCCCGACATCTCCTACTACGCCGAAATCATGATCCGCGAGACCAGTCAGATATGGCGGTGCAACCAGTTTTGGCTCAACGATGTGGAGCGCAGCCCCGACAACGACCTGACCACGGAGCGTGCCGAGCGCATAGCGGCCGACGACCTCCTGCGCACCGCCACCGAACAACTGAAAGCGGACACCCTGACGCTCAAGCAGCAACTGCAGACCGAGACCGACACCCGCACCACTGCCGACGAGGAACTGTCACGCACGCTGGCCAACCAGCAGTCTGCCCTCACGGCACTGGGACTGCAGGTGGAAGGGCTGGCGGGTGTGCTCATCACCATGGACGAGTACCGCGCCACTTCGCCCAAGAAGTTCCAGACCTATTATGTGGCGCGTGACGAGACCGACAAGGCCAAGCTGAAGTGCTGGCGCATATATCTGCGCACCCAGCTGATAGGTGAATTTGAGAGCAGCGGCAAACTCACCCTGCCCAAGTTCCCAATGAGATTTCCTTTCCGTTTTGCTTAACAACCATTATCAGATAATATGGCCAATAAATTTACAGACATCAACGACCTTCTGCGCAAGAAGGACAATGAGGAGGCACGCGAGGAGATAGAGTCCTCGGGTGTGCCGCAGAACGAGTGCCTGTCTGCCGACGAATTTGTGAAGCAGATAGTCACCCCCATCCAGGAGCTGCAGGCTGATGCCAAGAAGAGTGTCAAGTCCGTCAAGTTCAATAACATCACCTACGAACCTGATGCTGACGGTGTGGTGTCGTTCAATCAGATGGTGGAGAGCGACAGTTATGCCATACGACTGGCATCCGACCTCAAGGGCGACCGTAACATCAAAGAGGGCGACACGCTGACAGCCAACGTGCGCTACATGGCACTGAAAATCACCCAACTGGGCGACCGCGTAAATTATCGTGACGTGCCAGGCACACTGCGCATCGACATCAAGAAGGAGGGGACCGACACGTGGCAGAACCGCTACACCCAGGCCAACATCGTGTCACAGGACGAGAATTACGATGCAGGGAGTGCGGCCTCGTACCCCGTGAGCGTAGAGATAGGCAAGTATCTGACAGAGGGCCGACAGGACGTGCGCATCAGAGTGACTTCCTACTATGAGGACGAGAACGGTGTGAAGCGTGAGTTCTTCGGCGACCTCATCTACTCCATCAATGCCGTAAACCTCACCGTCAAGAATCTCACCGACTGGTCGAAGCGCATCCTGGCCTCTGACGGTGGATTCCCCTTCTCATTCTCCGTGATGGGAGCCGTTGACAAGAAGCTGCATGTCACCATGACGGGTGCCACGGGTACATGGACGATGGAACCGAAGACATTCCTGGCCGACGAGCAGCGGCCCGAAGCTAATCCCTACTCGTGGACGCAGCAGGAGATTTCGGCTTACGGACTGTTGTCGCACGGCGTGCATACCGTCACGGCATGGGTGACGTGCGATGACGGCATGGGCGGCGAATTGTCGTCGGAAGTGCAGGTCAACCGCTTCATGGTGGTGAATGCAGCCACTGCCTCTCCTGCACAACTGGTACAGCCCTATCTCATGCTTCAGGGCGTGCAGAGTGTGGTGGAGAACTATGTTCGCACGGTCATCTCCAACTTTGCCGTATGGGTGCCGAAGAGCGCCGATGCCCCCACTCTGCCTGCCACCGACCCGCTGCCCGTGAGCATCCGCATCACCAATGCCGGCGACGGCGACCTGGACTACACGGCTTCCTACTATGTGTCGGAGCAGAAAGCCCTGGTGGGCGAGCGCTATCCGATTGACACCACCATCGAGATAGAGAACTCATCCTCTGGCGAGAGCCCTGCCTCTTATCAGGCTTACTTGCGTGTGTTCCGATACAACGGCGACGAGGTGGTGAACTTCCTGCGTGAGAGCCAGGGCAACCGATTCGTGGTGTTCACCGTAGATAACAAGAACGACTATTCGCCCGTGGCAGGTGCCCACTTCTATCTTGACCCCAAGGTGCGCAACAACACCGAGACGCACTTCCAGACCATCGTCAACAAGCAGACGCAGGAGGAAGTGCCTTCTGTGTGGAACGGCTTTTCGGGTACGGGCGATGCCTGGGTGCAGGATGACGATGGCGTGAAGGTGCTCCGTATTCCGAGCGGACGAACGATTGTCATCGGTTACGAACCGTTTGAAGCTTTCAAAACGAACCCGTCGGCGGCAATGTCGCTTGAGATGGAGTTTGCCGTGCGCAACATTACCGCCGAAGACGATCCTGTGATAAGCGTGTCGCAAACCATCGAGAGTACGCTTGAGAAACTGGGCATCATCATCAAGCCACTCACAGGTGCTGTGTGGGCGCAGGAGAAGCAGAACGAGGATGACCAGGACTTCGGCTTCGAGGAAGACAAGCGTGTGCATCTTGTGGTGACGCTCACTCCGGCTCTCGTGGCCAAGGGCAGTGACGAGTTCAAGTGGCAGACACCGAACAAGACTCCTTCCAACCGACCCACCGTGAAGGTGTATGTCAACGGCAAGCCGCAGCGTGCCGTGCAGTATAGTGTCGATACCAACGGCGTATGGATTCAGGGTGAGGGACACGGTGGCATCCGCCTGGGACATCCGTCGTGCGACCTCGACATCTACACTATCCGCTGCTATCGTGGCGTTACGCTTTCGGCACAGAACGTGCTTCAGAACTTCACCGCCACACGCCCCGATGCCGAAACAAAGAACGCCATCCGTCAGCGCAACGATATACTGGACGGCAACGGGCGCGTCTCTTATCGCAAGGTGAAGGCGAAAAACAAGCGATGCCTGACCCTTGTAGGCACGGACAACTACAAGATGAACCAGGACAAGAAGGTGGGCTATGCCTGCTATTGGAACATCGACTACTACGACAACAGCGGCAACTACGTGCCCGAACTGTCGGGCACAATAGGCAAGGCTGCTTATCTGGCTTATGTGGCTGGCACACTCGGCGGCAAGAAGTGTCTGATGAATACTGCTCAGGGAAGCACAGCCAACACGTATTGGTGGAACAACGAGCAGACGAAGTGCGATAAGGTGACGTACCGCATCCGCGTTCCCTTCCTTACGCTACACTCTGATTTCGGTTGGAAGCCCGAGAAGTCGGACTTCACCGAGACGGCAGCAGCCTCGTTTCCTCTCTATCTTAACGGCGAGCAGATACAGGGTGCCGACGTGGCCACGCTCTCTGAGGCACAGAAGGAGAAGCTGGAGATTGAGGTGGTAGATGGATGGATTGACGGCAACGGCATGTATCACGGACAGTTCTACACGCCTGTCGTCGGTGGTCCGAAGGCTACGAAACTCGTCAACAAGATCAACTATGCCTCGCCGATGCAGTCGCACAAGATGGGTGCCACGCGCCTCTACAACGACGTGATGAAGGCCGTGTGCAAGGATGAACTGCCCGGCTGGTTTGCAGCGAACCCCGAGGCACGTTTTGCCGTGTACGAGGACTGTTATTACTTCTTCAATCAGCCCGAAGGCGAGAAGGAGCCGGTGTTTGTCGGTTTCGGCACATTCGGCTCGGGCAAGTGCGACAAGGCTACGTGGGGATATGACAAGAGCAAGATGTTTGCCTTCGAGGGCCTGAACAACAACCTTCCGCTGTGCGACTTCCGCGTACCTGCCGATGAGGATGTGACGTATAGCGTGGATGATGAGTCGTGGGTCTATAACGGCATCAAGTCGTTTGAGTACTCGTTGGGTAAGACGAATGCTGACGAAACGCCTGTAGCAAAGAACGATGCCCTGTTCCGCCGTTACTGCAACTTCATCTATGCCCATGACGTGCGTATGCAGTATTTCCGTGGCGACCGTGCCGCGTTTGACACGCATTATGCCAACGTATATGACCGTGCCACGGCTGTGGGTGCCACGGATGCCGACACGCAATTGCTGGACGAGATGCAGACCACGAAATACTGGCTGCGCGACGGTGACGAAGCGTTCCACCTGCTGCGCTTCAACTATGCCACAGGCAAGTTTGTAGATGCGGGCACCTGGACGGATGCCGACGGATATAAGCCTGGGGTGCGCAACCTCTCCACGGATGCCATCACGAAAGCCACCTACGAGGAGTGGAAGCAGAGCGAGGATGTGGGCGACTATGCCCAGCTGAACACCCGATTCCAAATGGCCATCGCATCGTCGTTCAACGAGCACTGTGGCAAGTATCTCAACAAGAAGAACCACCAGGTACACTACACCCTGGTGAACTACCTCTATGCGGGTACTGACAACTGCTCTAAGAACACTTACTATACCATCGACATCACAACGGGATTGTGCTGGCTCTATCAGGACGACCTCGACACCATCTTCAAGACCGACAACAACGGACGACAGACGAAGGTGTATTTTCTGTCTCGCTATTTCGATGTGCAGGACACGAAGGACGGACTGAAAAAGCAGAAGGACTATGAGGGCACGGCTTCGGCATTGTTCAACGTCATGGAGGCGGCATGGGAGACGCTCGACCCCACCGCACTGCCTGCCAATATGCGTGAGGTGCTCACGGCGATGTGTACGCTCGTGGGGGCCAACGAGGAACTTGACGGACTGACCACCACACAGCGCCAGACACCTTACGGCTGTCTGCACAAGTACTTCTTCGCTACGCAGAAGTATTTTGCCGAAGTGGCGTGGGCGGAACAGCAGCGCATCCGTTACGACTGGCCCGCATCATGGGGCTACGAGAGTTACGGCAACCAGGCACGTGGCGTGCTGGCCGTGACGCAGGGCATAGGCGACCAGCTCGAGAGTGAGGTGCAATACATGACCCGCCGCCTGGCTCTCGTATGTTCGTATGCGGCATGGGGCGACTTCTCCAGTGGTGTGAACACAGGCTCTACGGGTCTGGTGGATGCCAGTGCGGGCTTGCAGTTCACGCCCGGCTCGGGGCGCACAGGAGGTGAATACACGTTCGACCTCGTACCGCATCAGTATCTCTACCCCTGCGGTGTGCGCGACCGTGCGCTCATCAACCCTCACTTTCGCATGATACCGGGGCGGCATTATACCTTTACCGTAAACCCTGCATCTACGCCTATTCCGGGTGACTCGTCAGTGGGATTGGCCGCTACCAACTACTACCGCTCCATCGGCAACGTGGGCAATATGGTGGTGGGCAACAACAACTTCACCATCCAGGGTCGCCGCCTGACGGAGTTCATTGCCGAGCCGAAGGCGGGTAGCAGTGCCTTTGCCCCGAAGCAGATAGATGTGGATGCAGCCAACCTGCAGAGGTTGTCGCTCAATGGCGTAAGCACCTCCAGCGGCACATTCAACCTCTCCAAGGCTTCGCGTCTGCAGACACTCGACCTGCGCGGCACGCGGTACGGACAGGTGCGTATGCCGTCTTCGCCCCAACTCACCGAGGCGCGTTTTGGTGCCGAACTGTCGCAACTGGAGGTGCGCGACATGCAGCAGTTGCAAACGCTCACGCTGGACGGATATTCCCGCCTGACTTCGCTCACCGTGCTCAACTGCGGGTTTGACACCCTCGCCCTGGTGCGCGGATGCAGCGAGGCGGCTGCCAAACTGAGCACGTTGCGCATCAACGGAATTGAATGGACGGATGTTGCCCCTGCCATACTATCGTATATGGTGGGCATCTCCTACTGCGAGATAGCGGGGCGCATAGCAGTCACGAGTGGACAGAACGTGGATGCCGAACTGAAGCTGGCACTGCTGCGCAAGTTCGGCAACATCGACTCTGCCGACAACACCATATATATCACTTATTCGCTCCGTAACGTGACAGGGCTGCAGATCACCACACAGCGTTTTGTCATTGCCGAGGCGGGCGACTATCCCTACCAGTGCAGCGTGCTGCCGTCGATGGCAAACAACTTCTCCGACATCAGGTGGGAGGTGTCGGCCAACGACTTCAATGTGACTGTGGATGCCGAGACGGGTGTGCTGCATGCGCCTATGGTGGGCGAGGAGAGCAACAATCCCACGGCCACGCTCACGGTGACGGCATATCTGACAGGCGGTGGCACAGTGTCGGCCAGCGTGGTGCTGAAGCTGTTCAACCGCATCCCCAAGCTGGGTGATTTCGCCTACTACAACGGCGAGTTCGACTCGGTGCTTTACCCGGGCAAAACGGTCATCGGATGGGTTTATAAGGTCACGCCGTATGCCGACCTTCCCTCCGACCTGCTCAACGAGTACCTGCAGGACGAGGAGACGGCTGCGCAATACAATGCAGGCAAGACGCTGTACGAAGTGCTCGTTGAGGGTACTGATGATGTGACGCTGCGCACCACCAACGGCGCCAGTTCGTTCAACGTGATGGCATGGGGCATCTTTCCCGAGGATGCCGGCACGCAGGGCTTCACGCCCGAAGAGCGGGCACCCATTGCCGAGGCGCTGCAGACGACCGATGACAAACTGCTGGACATACCTGACGTGAAAAACTGCACCGCGAGCGGATTGACTGATACCGAAGGTATGATCGCCAGTCTCATCCGCGACAACAACGCCTATGACGACAGCACTGCCGACGGCTTCCCCAAGTTCGACGGCAATGTTGCCACCAACAGATGGGACGGCAGGAGGTGTACGCGGGCCATCGTGGAGCATTCCAACCAGGTGCTGGAGAAGTATGTGGCCGACGGTGTGATGACCGACAGCGAAGGGCACACCATCTTTGACTATCTGCCTGCCGGGCGCGGACATATCATCCCTGAGAACAACGAGGAACTGGCCGACCTTCTGGTGGCGCTGGGCAACCTGGGCGGTGGCGACCGCTGGATGCAGTTGGCCTATCCCCCCGCACGTGCCTGTGTGCTGTACGAACCCACCTCGGGCGGTAAGGCCATCGCGGGCCTTGCATCGGCGTTTGCCAAGGGCAGGTGGTATCTGCACGCTCCTGGCGATGAGTTCCGTCTGTACGTCTTCTTCCGCAACAGCCGCGCCCTCTCGCCTGCCGACACAGGTACGCCCACCTCGGAGTTCTCCGACGAAGACAACCCTCTGCGCCCCACCGAGCCCACCGATGCCCGCCGCCCCTTCTATGCCAATCTGCAAAAAAGGTCCAAGGAGGCAAAATTAAACTGCCCGATAAGCGTACCCGCGCAGACCAATCGCTGGTCATCCGTTGAGAGCGGCCGGTCCTACGCCTGGCATTGCAATTTCTACGACGGCTACCTCGGCGGCGGCGGCAAGTATGGCAGGTTCCGGGTGCGCCCTGTCGTCGCTTTTAACTTCGCCCTTTAGCCTTAAACACTCGGTGCGCCTTAATAGCGCACCGCATGCGTGAGAGGACAAGTTGCACAAGATTAGGTAATTACACTCTCCGCGCAATAGCGCGGAGAGTGTTTTCTCAAAACTTTCTTTCCCAACGCTTGCATGTGTTATAAAAAAGTCGTACTTTTGCGTTGTTCTTAGACGTTAAGGACTAATACCATGGAGAACAAACAAGATATAAATAATACAGACAAAACAGAAACTGTTCACATAACGGAGGAGCAGAAAAGGAGAAGCGGCAAACTCAAGAAAGAGGTTGTCAAAACCATCCGACAGCAAGCCGTTTACCGTGATGCGCAGAACCTGTTTTTTGTCCTGGCACAGACACGCAAGACTTGCCCTGTCAACTTCCGTGCTGTGCTGGAGACCCTGTATCTGGGGTGCAATGCCGTACTGGTGGCGCTGTCGCTCGCCTATTCCGAGCCGGCGGCGAGGGTCGATCAACTGACCATCGCCAGTGCGCACCTCGATGCAGTGCGTACATCAATGGGTATTCTGCGCTCCATGGGCTGCATGAGCCGGGATGATTACAAGAAAGCCAAGTCGCTGGCAGAATCCTGCACCAAGCAGGTACTTGCCTGGCGGGCGTCTTCAAGGGGTCTGTGTCCCGCGATGTAGTAATGTTCAATCACGAGAGTGAATTATGATTCGCGGAAGTGTATCACTGGAGATGTTAGAAGGGGGGCTTACCTATCATGGGCTTCGGTCATACGGACGGGAGACCCTGAATGGTTACGAAGATGCAAAGCCCCAATACGACGCGCAGACCAATCGCTGGTCATCCGTTGAGAGCAACCGGTCCAACGCCTGGAATTGCAATTTCAACGACGGCAACCTCAACAACAACAACAAGTATAACAGGTTCCGGGTGCGCCCTGTCGTCGCTTATGACACTCCTGCCGACTTCCTCAATCTCGTGTTTGCCGCTTTCCATGACTGCTGCCGCACCAAGCGTACCAGTGCAGAGTGCATAGCCTATTGTGAGCGGGCGCAGCAGGACCTGCCGCTGCTGGCTCACGAACTATATACAGGCACCTACCAGCCTGGCCCCAGCACGTGTTTCCTGGTCAAATATCCCAAGTACCGCGAGGTGTTTGCTGCCGGATTCCGCGATCGTATCGTACACCACTTCATCTATCTTCTGCTCAACCCCTGTTTCGAGGAGCGCTTTGTGGCGCAAGGCAATGTGTCGTTCAACTGCCGCAAGGGCTTCGGCACACTGGCAGCGCAGCAGGCGGCATTCGAGGCCATCCGTACCGCAACCGACAATTACCGCACGCCTGCCGTGGTATATCGGGGCGACCTGGTGTCCTTCTTCATGTCCATAGACAAGCGCATCCTGTGGGGCAGGCTGGAGCCGTTCATACACGAGGAGTACCACGGGCCCTATCTCACCCAGCTGCTCACGGTGACACGCACCGTGGTGTTCCATTGTCCCGAGAAGAACTGCCTGTTCAGTACCGACCCAGCCGAATGGGCGCTGCACGTGCCTGTCCATAAGTCGCTCTTCACCAACGGCGACTCTTTCGGTATGCCTATCGGCAATCTCACTACACAGATATTCGCCAACTTCCTCATGTCCTTCTTCGACGAGTTCGTCATCCGATGGATGAAGGGTCACGGACTGGACGTGCACTACGTCCGCTTTGTGGACGACTTCCTGTTCATCTGTCGCAACAAACACTTGCTCAAGTGCCTGATAGCCGACGCAGCGGTGTTCCTGCAGAGCGAACTTGGCCTGACGCTCCACTTCGACAAGCATCATTTCCAGCCCGCCGCACACGGAGTGCTCTTCGTGGGCGCTTATCTCAAGAACTGGCGCATGTATCTCTCTGGCCGCACCGTGGCACGCTTCATCGAGCGCATGCACGGATTCGACGGCATGCTGCTGAACAAGCAGTGCATCACGCTGGCCGACACGCAGAGGATGGAACAGGTGGTGAACTCCTACCTGGGATTCCTGAACGGGAAGCGCACCTACAACATACGCCGGGCGGCACTCGCAGCCATGTGCCCACGCTTCTATGACCATGCCTACATACGCGGCCGCTACACCTCAATACGCTCACGCCGCAGGCTGAAAACGGCATCATTGTAAAACGACACAAATAAACACACACATACCATGGACACAAGGATTTTTACCCAGGAGACCACGGCATCCGGCACACGGCCGCTGCCCATAGTGCGCTCTTATGCGCGACAGACCGAGTTTCTTACGCTCAACCTGGACATGAAGCCCTGTGAACCCGATGGAGAGGCGCAGGACGCTTCCGCTGACGATGCAGGGCAGAAGCCCGTCCTGTACCGTGGCATCACGGTGAGCGTGTCACACCATGGGCGCATGGATGCTGCCGGCATACTGTCCCTGCTCTATGCCCAGGGACTGTACCCGCGTACCGACACGCGCTTCCTGCAGTCGCTCGTCTGCACCTTCGGCATCACGGGCTACAGGCAGCTGGCAGCCCTGCTCATAGGCGGGCGCTACTCCTATGCCGAGGAACTGGCCGCACACCGCAAGGCACTCTCCGGCGACACCGCCGATCTGGAGGAACTCTCACGCTTTGCCGAGGAGTGCAAGGCCATGGCACGCCCCGTATTCACCTCTAACGAATAGCACGAGCATGGTCTCCTACACCATCACGCAGAACAACCTGCGCATATACCGCTCCTATCAGTACCCCAAGGCCAGCATGCGTGGCATACTCGACAGCATCCGCGAGGTGACACCCAGCTCACAGGTGTGGTACCGCCACCTGCACTCCATGTGCGAGGAGTGGTGTGTGCACAACGCCCTCTACCGCCTCCACATCATGCGCTCCCACACGCGCGACGTTGACCTCAACTACCCCAACCAGTTCACCTGGGCCTACGCCCTGCTCGCTCCCCTTGCCCGCCTCATTATCCCCTGATTGTGTATCTTTGTATCGTAACTTTTAACGATACACATCATGGTACAGGCCACACCGCGCGACTACTGGATTTCACCCACAGCGCTCACCTTCACCTTCAATGCCCTGAACTTGCCCGACTATGTGCAGGTCTCCTGCGTGAGCGGAGCACAGATTCTCGTGTATGTCAAGGGCATCATCCCCTATGACGAAGGACACAACTACCGCCGATGGACGCTGCAGGCAGCGCCCACAGTATTCAACACCCACACCGCCAAGTACGTCTATGTCGCCCTGCCGCGCGATATGCAGAGCAGCCAGTCGGCACTCGTCGTGTTCCCGTCCGAGGAGATAGACATTTACGGACAGAATGCGGCAGGAGAGCAGATAGGCTCCGATGACCGCTTCTACATATTCCTGCAGGGCATCATCTCATCCTCGGGCGACAACGGCACGGTGGATCGCAGATGGCAGCAGGCAGCCTCCATGGGCTACCTGTCGTCCGACGAGGCACTGGATGCCGGACCCACCGACACCGAGTGGTACGAATATGCAGCAGGGGTGCTCACCTTCCTCAAGGACCTCACCATGAAGGCAGGCACGGCCTTCATACAGCTCATGGCACGCTCGCTCACCATACTGTCGGGCGGCAGCATACAGTTCGAGGGGCAGGACGGGCAGCTCACGGGCATAGCCTCCTCCACCACACCCGTCACCGCACCCGACAAGGCGGTCACGCCTGTATATATGGACACCAACGCCCTGTCCAAGGCACACAGCGACTCCACACCCTACGACCTCTCCATGCGCGACCTGGCGGTGCGCGGCAAAGCCGACATCTTCGGCAACACCGTGATAGGGGGCACCCTGCAGGTGGGTGACTACGCCCAGGGGCTCATGGGTGCCCAGGTGGATTTCTACGGCAATGCCGAGTTTGAGAGCATCGTGGCACGCTCCTTCCTCGAGGTGCCCGAACTGCGCTACAACCGCACCACCATCACCGTGGGCAACAAGTGGCAGACGGTGGGAGCAGGCATCATAGGCCGCGTGTGGCTGGGCAAGGACGTGGGCATGGATTCGCTCGAGGGAGTGGCACGCCTCAAGCTGGAGCCTGGCGAGATAGGGGCCATAGCCGTGGATGACAAGTGCCAGGGAGTGTTCCACTTCGACGGCGGCACCAACGATCCCTCCACCACCGACTCCCGCGACGGCAATTTCCACTTCGCAGGCTTCACCACCATCTATTTCCTCATCACAGAGATATACACCCCACACACGCTGCCCGCAGCCGTCATGCGCGACATCCTGGACGAGGGCGAGCAGGTGGGCGACCACCAGTACTTCCGCTACGAACTGCGTGCCAAGTCCTGTGCCGCCCTGCCTGCCGAGGACCGCAACCGCTGGACCGATACCTCACACCCCCAGCCCGCCCTGCACTTTGCCGCCTATGCCAATGCCACCGACTCCTCGCGCCAGGCATCGCGCCTCACCACCACCACCTACCAGCTCCACCTGGCAGGCATGACGGGCTGGACCTACACCCAGGACAACATGCGGCTCATCATCGGATGGCTCAGCGGATTCTCGGTGCTGCAGCAGGTGTGGGACGAGGAACAGAAGAAGTTCGTCACCGTAAACAAGGAACTCACTGGAGAGGGTATCGCCACCGGCAACATCTACATGTGGGGCACCATCGACCAGTTTGCCCGCGTACCTTCGCTCGTGTCACAGCAACTCTATTTCCGCACCACCGCCAGCGCCTCTGAGCGCCCGCAGGGCATACAGCTTGCGCCCGACCGCCTGTCGGTCATTCTGGGCGAGTGGCAGAAGGAAGCCCCCCTGCCCACAGCCCAGGAGCGTGCCGTGTGGCAGCAGTGGGTGTTCACCTACTCCGACGGCACCATGGCCGTGGGCGAGGTGGCGTTCCAGTCGGCCGACCCCACGGCACTCACCGCACAGCTCAACCGCACGGTGGTGAGCCTGGCGGTGGGCGACTGGTACGATGCCTCGGCACCCGACGAGATTACCTTCGACCTCACCGCACGCCTCCTCTCGGGCACCACGGCACAGCCGCTCACCTCGGCCACCGCCGTGTGGGGCGACGGCACAGGAAGCGCCACCGAGGGCGGCGTGACGCTCACCTTCACCACCGACCTCTCCACCGACCTCACCCAGGCCACCCTCCACATCACCCTGCACGGCTACGTGGGCGTGATGGTCAACGGCACCGTACCCGAGGACACCTTCATCACCGTCACGCTCGAGAGCGAGGCAGGCACAGCCACAGCCGTGGCCACACTGGCACAGAACCGCCGTGGCGAGGACGGAGCACCGGGCGCGACGGGCGACCGTGGATATACAGGCCTGAGCGTGCGCAGGGGCGAATGGGAGGCAGGGGTCATGTACCGCAACGACTCTGCCGACGGCTCCCTGGCACCCGACGGACACCGCTACCTCGACGAGGTTTCTGTCACCGACATCGCCACAGGGCAGGCCACATGGTATCTGGCACTGCCCGCCCACAACGGCATAGCCTCCTCGGCATCCAACGCCCCCACAGTGGCAGGAGGCACGCTGTGGCAGAAGATCAACGACATGCGCCCGTTGCGCACCTCCTATGCCGACATCTACACCGCCTTCATCGAGTTCCTGCGCGTGCGCCAGATAGAGGTCACCGACGATGACGGACAGCCCTACGGAGCCTTCGGTGGAGGCGCAGGACAGCAGTACCCGCTGTGGTTCGGAGGCACCACACCGCAGGACGCACGCACGAAGTTCAACCGCCAGGGCGACTTCTGGTCAGGCCCTAACTTCAGTGTGGTGGGTGGACAGATAACTGCCAAAGGAGGCACCTTCTCGGGCATCACCGCCGTCAATGGCACCTTCTCGGGCCAGATAACCGCCAGCCTGCTCAAGCTGGACATGGCCACCAACAAGTATGACGAGACCATCAACGGCACCGTGTTCCGCGACGGAGGCGTACTGCCCACTCTGGAGCACACCTCGGGCGTGCTCCAGCTCATCTGCTTTGCGCCGCAGCTCACCAGGGCAGACATAGAAGTGCCGGTGTCATGCGTGGGGCATGCCATCATCTTCGACAACACCACCACCGACACTGTGGTCGACGGCACACGCAGCGTCACCCTGGGCGCTGGCATCTACATCTTCTACGGCTTCCGCCCCGACCCCCACACCGTCATGGACTATTGGTACTACAAGAGGCTCATCTGATACACAACAAACCAAACACACATCATCATGGACACATCACTCTCACTGCGCAAGACGCACCGACCCGTGCGCGACATCATCATCCACTGCTCCGCCACCCCCGAGGGGCGCGACTACACCGTGGCCGACATCACCAGCTGGCACCGCCAGCGGGGCTTCTCCACCATAGGCTACCACTACGTCATCTACCGCGACGGCAGCATACACTGCGGCCGCAACATCGACAGCATAGGGGCGCACTGCCAGGGGCACAACACAGGCTCCATAGGCATCTGCTACATAGGCGGAGTGGCAGCCGACGGACACACCCCCAAGGACACACGCACACCCCAGCAGCGCCAGGCACTGCGCACACTGGTAGAGGCACTGCAGCAGCTCTACCCCGGTGCCACCGTACACGGCCACAACGACTACGCTGCCAAGGCATGCCCCTCCTTCTGCGTGGAGACCGACCTGTAAGAGGCAAGGAAAAACACCGCTTGCCGACAAGAAAACATCGCTTGCCGACACAAAAAAAACTTGCCGACATAGAAAAACCCGCCTGTCCTCACGGATGGGCGGGTTTCCGATAAATTATTACTTATAAGATTGCAGAGTTCAGGTTATGAGCTTCTGCACCGCAAAGATACAATAAATTTCTTCGTTTTCACTATGAATTACGTGAAATTTAGTACACCAGCATAGGCCCCGTGTCGCGTCCCGTGAACGATATATTGATGTCACGGGCATAATCGCCGTTCTTCTCCGTCATTTCGTCCACATGCAGCGTCACTTTGAACATCTTCCTGCCGTATTCGTCTCCCTTGTCGAGAGTCTTGATCTCCGCCCAAGCACCCTTGACGGGCTGATTGTTTTCCCATGTGCTCAGTTTGTTCTTCCTGTATTCGGGCCGCCACTGCTCTTTCCAACCCCATAACGATCCTTCGACTTGCACCACCTCGTAACGACCGTCATACATGTCGCCAGCAGGAGCGTTGTAAACTAAAAAAGCGATAGTGTAATAGTCGGTCTTGTAATTGCCTACCATCGGGTCGCTTTGAAGCCCGAATGACCCCATATCGCTTTTGGTATGGTAATAAGACAACTGATACACAGGCTTCTCCTTGAGAATTTTCGCATACGGCGATTCAACCGGTACATATTTCGGCTCGGCATCGTCGCTGCTGCAACTGCCCATACTCACACATGCTGCCATCACCATTGCCAGCAGCAACATCATTTTGATTGATTTCTTCATACCTTGATATTTTTATACGTTCATACTTTCGTAGTTTTTTACTCTCTCCCTCCCCACCTCTGTCCTGCCCGTCTTCAGCCTTTGCCCTACCTTTGTGGGTGGAAAGTTCGAGGCAGTTTTCCGTGACTTGAATCATAAGACCACCGTAAGACTACCGTAAGACCACCGTAAGACCACCGTAAGACCACCGTAAGACCAACTCTGAGTCTGAAAACGGCTGCACGGCACGTCAGAAACACGATGTCTTCTCCGTGAAACAATCGCAGAATCCTTGCCCACGTTTTCCACCAAAACATTTTTTCATCTTCTAATTTTTTCGCATAATGCCAAAAGTTAGATTCTCTACGGACATTCAGTCCATCTCTGGTAAGTTGTGCTCCAAGGAGGGCGTGATTTACAGCGTGAACAAACGCACGGGCGAGACCTACCGTTCCGACCGGCATGTGATTAACAATCCCAACACCGAGCAGCAGCAGGCTGTCCGCGCCACCTTCAAGAAGAAGGCACAGTTCGCCTCTTCCTGGTGGAGGCAGAACCGCCCGTCCGCCACGTCGGCCAAGGGCACAGAGGCTTACCTTGCCGTGATGAAGGCCTACAAGGCGCAGTACAAGATAGGCAACCCCTACAGCTACATGCGCTCCCTCGTCACCGACGACCTCAAGGTCATCCTCTCCGGCAACGACCTCACAGGCGGCGTAGTGGCTGGCGGAGGCTCCACCACCGAAGGTGGCAGCGGCCAGAAGCCTGGCGGTGGCCTCGACGGATAACCCGTCCCGCTCACCTGTTGTCATCACTTCCCACGGCAGGCACACGACCTCGCCGTGGGATTTTGTCTTTACGGCTCGGGAAGCAGCACCACACCCACGCGCACCCTCGCCCCGCAGTGAGGGCAGAAGGCGGTGGTGACTACAGCAGGTTGCGCAGTGTCACTGGTGTCCACGTTTGCCTCATTTTCGTGCCGTTCACCGTCGTCACCGCCCTCCACCGTGTCCTCCACGTCCTCGGCAAGTGGCTGCGCATCCTCTTCCTCGTCTGTAGGGAAGAACATATCGCGAGGGTCCATGTCAAGAGCCATTGCTATGCGATATATAGTTGTGGTTGTCAGCGATTTGTTCCTGAAGAATTGCGCCATCGACTGCGTACTCATGCCACAGGCCTTTGCGAACGCATTCGTGCCCATTCCCAATTTCTGCATGAGTTTGCGCAGGTCGATTTCCGATTTTGGTTTCTGTTCTGTTTCCATAATCCGATAGTTCTTTTGATTTGCACGTATTATTTGCTGCAAAGGTAATACATTTATTTAATACAAACAAGTTGTTGGTGATATATGTATTAGTTTATGTAGGAAAATAAAGCCGAAAGGTATTTTCTGTACTTTTAGAGTAAGAAATAAGACAGAAATCGCTTTTCTGAATTATTTTTGTACACCTATAAACTTTTAGTATTCAGCATTTTAATCGACTTACCCATTGTAAATACAATCCCAAAGGAGATACTAAATAACTGAAATTTAGAGCAGTCCAACAAACAAAAAAATCCTGAGACTTTGATTCGCACGATTTAGCCCCGCCGCCCTGAGGAGTGTCCCTGTGCTCCGATGTAGTCCCGACTTTACGGCAATATGCGAAGCACTCAGAGGGTGAGGGGCGAGGGAGTGAGGCATGCCAGGCGGGGCGAGGGTGCGCCCTGGATGGGCGAGGGTGCGCCCCATCGCCCCGCCCCGAAGCGGTCGGCGGTGTGGTGTGCCGGTGTGGTGGTCGGTCGGCGGTGTGGCGGTCGGTGCGTGTCGGTTGTTGTGGATGCCTGGACGGTGTGGCGAGGTGGTCGGCTGCACCGTGTGGGCGAGACATCAGCAACGCGCAACTGTATTATATATAATGAGAAGAAGAAAAAAATGAATATACAACAAAAAAGTTATATAAAAATTTGCTTATATAACGTTTTTTGTTGTACCTTTGCAGCGAGTTAAGGAAAAGGAAGTTTAACAAATTAAAAACGAAATGAAATGGAATGAACTAAAAAGAAAGGCGTTGAAAAAAGGGTTTCGGTTAGAAAAGCATGGCAAAGAGCATGACGAATACCACAACCCACAGACAGGCGTAACCGTGCAACTTGAACGGCACGGCGCTGCGGAAGCAAAAAAGGGGATAGCCTGCGCTCTCCTCAAAAAAATGGGATATTAACAACAAGGGCGAGGGGGCGGCCACCCCCTTCCCCTCGCCTTTATAAAAGATGTAAAAAATGAAAGATGAACATTTTACTGTGACCATCGAGAAGGATAACGACGGCACTTTTTTGGCTTACAACGTGGACAAAAGCCCCTACGTGCTTATCGGGCGGGGCGCTACTGTGAAGGAGGCAAAGGCAGATTTTGCAAACTCTATGCGAGAGGTAAAGGAGAGCGAGGAGGAAAGAGAAGGCGCTGCCGCTCCTATCCTGTCGGCTGCTCCTGTATTCCGCTTCGATCTGTCGTCCCTGTTTGAATATTATTCTATGTTGAACGTGAGCGCTTTTGCTCGCTATCTCGGTATAAATGAGTCGCTAATGCGTCAGTATAAGAAGGGAGATACCTATATTTCAGACACACAACTGCAGAAGATAGAGAACGGGCTGCACCGTTTAGGTACGGACTTCCTCGGGCTTCGGCTCGTGTAAGGCTGCGCCCTCTCGTTTCTGTTTCATTTCGTTTCATCCCGGCAGGTTCCACCCTGTCGGGATTTTCTTTTGTCTATTTGCCCGCCGCGTCTCGTTCCAGCCTCTCCACGATGGCGCGGAGCTGTTGCACGGTGTCGGCGGTGTAGATCTCACAGCCGACACGCACGACACCCACCAAGCCACCACCGCCCCCGCCCGACTGCTGCGCCCTGGCTTGCTTCAGCTCCTCCACAACGGCAGGAGGGGCGAGCAGCTGCCACGGTTCGACATCCAAGGCGGCCGCGATGCGCTCCAGGGTGGGGAACGAGGGGCGGGATATGGTGGCGGAGACTGTGGCCTGCGTTACTCCGAGGCGGTCGGCAAGTTCTTTCTGTGTGATGCCGTTTTTCTGTAGATACTCTTTTATATACGTCTTCATTTCTTTTCTTTTTGCAAATGTACGCATCCAGCGCACAGCGTCGGGCGCTAATCCTCGCCCCTGGTCAAATCTATATGCAAAGGTTTGCCGCAATGAGGACACACAAGGCGCCCGCCCCCGCCCGACTGCTGCGCCCTGGCTTGCTTCAGCTCCTCCACAACGGCAGGAGGGGCGAGCAGCTGCCACGGTTCGACATCCAAGGCGGCCGCGATGCGCTCCAATGTGGGAAACGATGGGCGCGAGATTATGGCGGAAACTGTGGCGCGTTGTACTCCGAGCCTGTCGGCAAGCTCTTGTTGGGTCAGCCCCTGGCATGCCAATATATCTTTTATATATGATTTCATTTGCTTCTCTTTTTGCGCAAAGATAATATATATATATAATGTTAGACATATATCTACGTTAAATATTGTTTATGTCTGATATTTATTTGCGTTTTTGTTTGCATGTATGATATATATCTACTACGTTTGCAGACGTAAACAAACAACAAAACAAAATGCAAGATTATGAAAGCAACATTTAACGCAATTGCTACGCAGTTAGCAACAGTATTCGCAGACAAGGCAGAGAGCGCACAGCGTCGGGCGCTATTCCTCGCCCCTGGTTAAATCTATATGCAAAGGTTTGCCGCAATGAGGACACACAAGGCGCACGCCTTGCCCCTCCTGCTGCGTGTTGGCTGCAACCTCTTCAGGGCTGGCGAAAAGTTGCCACATCGGGATATGAAGCACGGCCGCCCACTTCTCTAACGTGGGGTATGATGGCGTTTTAATCTGCTGATATAACCCGACCGGCGAGATACCAAGCAGGGCGGCGAACTCCTTTTGGGTAATATTGCGTTCCTTAAGTATTTGCTTTATCCTATTCATAATATATAATAATTAGTATTTTGTATTGCAAATGTATGTAATAAAATAAAAGTATATGGCATATACTTAGTTAATAAGAGTTAAACACATAGTATTTTCTATTGTTTTGTTTTGCTACACTAAGTATTTACTGTATCTTTGCAGACGAAAACAAGAAAGAAAACAAATAAATACAAAAGCAATGAAGTACTTTAACAACATCACCACCCCCGAGGAACTGAAAAAGCAGTTCCGCGCGTATTGCGTCACCCTGCACCCCGACAAGGGAGGAGACGCGGAAGAGTTTAAGGCAATGATGGCCGAGTATGACGGCATACGGCACAATTTCGAGCAGGCAAAAGAACGCGCCCAGGCAGAAGCCGAGGCGCGCCGACAGGCTGAGGAATACGCACGGGCAGAGGCACAGCGCAAGGCAGAGGAAGAGGAGGCAGCACGCAAGGCAGCCGAGAAGATGCGCCCCGTAATTGCGAAGTGGTCGGCTATCCTGGAGCGTGTGACAACAAAAGCGCGTTACAGCCGCCCGGATGCCGCCTACCTGGCAGCACAGAAGCGCAATATAAAGGCCGTTTTCGCTCAGCATTTCCCCGGTGTGTCTGTGTCTGTGCTCATCAATAACAAGACATGGAGCGAGAAAGCAGAAATAAGATGGACCGACGGCCCAACAGAAAAAGAAGTGGAAGCCGTGGAAGAATTGCGCTATTTCATCGCGTCGGAGCACGTTTGCGACCCTTGCAGCGACTACGGCGACGATGTGGAAATAACATATAACAAGGCATGGCGCGAGGCATTCGGAGAGATCAACGCCCAGCGGTTCACCTTCACGCGCGACTTCTCGGAACTGGGCAAGGCTGAAGTATTAGAGAAGATCCGCGAGATACTGCCCCAGTTCGTAGGCGTTGACGCACAGAGCGGCACCGCCCAGATGACCGCCGCCGACTGCGTAACGCTCGGCCGCTTCTTCGGCTTCTTCTACGACTACAAGAGCCGCAAGCCCGCCGACCTGAGCGAGGAGGAACGCGCCGCCGCTATTGATTACGAATGTACGTATATGGAACAGCAAAGAGAATGCGGACATTTTGAAAGCACGAACTACTACGGAGGCGCAACCCCGTTGCGCTGCCTGGTTGACTTCTTCCGCACTTACTACCATATCAGCGCAGCAACGACCAAGGCAGCCCAGGAGGCAGCCAACGCCCCCAAGTTCACCCCGAAGCATAACGCGACATATAAAGCCGTGGTAAAGGCGTTAGGCGGCAACTTCTTTGCAGCCTCCACCGACGGCCAGGGATGGGGCGAGCGCAAGCCGATAACACCGGCAGAAGCCGCCGAACTCCTTGCAAAGGGTGTGCGCGTTGACCTGGTGAAGCCTTGGGAAAGCTACGACCATACCCCACGTATGTCAACCGTTGACGCCGGAGGACGCAAGACACAGGAGAAGCGCGCCGCAAAGTTCGCCGCCGTTGGCTTCACCGTCCAGATAACGGGCATATATAAGGGCGTGCAGTTCGTGGCCGTATCTGCCGAAGTGCTGGCAGAACTGCGCAAGGATGCCGAGCAGGTGGAGGCACAGCGCAAGGCATGGGAGGCCGCACAGAGCAACGGCAAGAAGCAGGCAGAGACCAAGGCAGCAACGGCAGCGCAGGAAGCGCCAGCCGCCGAGGCACCCGCCGAGGGCTTGCAGCTGGTGGAGACTGCCGAGGGCGTGGCAGTGGTAGGCGACAGCCGCACCACCTACCGCAACCGTAAGCAGATAAAGGCACACGGGGCAACCTGGAACAGCGCCGCCCAGCAGTGGCAGGCCACAGATCCCGAAGCCGTGCAGAGGCTGCGCGAATGGTTCGGGATGACAGAGAAGCAGGAGCAGGAGCAGCACACGCCCACCGCCGAGCATGAGCACCCCGAACAGCCCACCGCCGAGGAGGTGGAGCGCACGGCACGTGTAGCCGCATTTGTGGCCGATATGGTGGCCATGTTCGAGGAGATAGCCACCGCAGCGCAGAGAGAGGCACAGAAGGCGAAAGAAACGGCAACCAAGCAGGCCGAGGCGGAGCAGCTACGCGCCGACATCGCCACGATGTCGGCACAGGTGGCGGCAATGTCCGAAAGACTGCGCACCATGTCCGAGCGCCTGGCAACCATCGAGGCAGAAGCCACCGCCGACAGTCACACCGACAGCACAACCGCCGACACAACGGACAACGAGCCACAGCCCGAAGCCGAAGCCCAGGAACGCCCCGAAAGGGGCGAGGGCAAGCCCGACCCCCTCGGCATGCTGAGAGCAGCCGCCGAGGACGTGGCACAGCTGACGGAAGCCAACGACCACACCGCCGCACTACTTGCCCGGCTGTATGTGCTCGCCGCTGTGGGGCTGCGTGTGCGCCCGCTCATCCTGCGAGCAAAGGCAATAGAAGCCGCACAGCAGCGCGGACACCTCACCCCCGACGAGGTAGCCGACCGCCAGCGGATAAGCCAGGAGACGGAACGCCGCGCGGCTCTGTTGCTCACTGCCGAGGAGTTCCGCACCCTGTACGGGTACGACCCGAAGCGGGCGGCAGCATAAAGGAGGCAGGGCGGCACGATGAGCCGCCGCCCTACTCCATCCGATAAAAGAATCCTATATTATAGCACACATAAAATATCACGGAAAAATGGAAAATAAAGAAAACCGCCTTTTAACTTCCGAACTGCTGGAGGCATTGGCAAGTTATCCCCTATACTCGCAGGAGCACAAGCACCTGCCCGACCTTATGGCGGTGGCATTGTTCCGCATCGGCTCGATACGCTGGTATATCCTGGAAGGCAACACCGAGGGCGACCGCTTCACGTTCTTCACGCTCATGTGCGGAATGTGCGAAGGTGCCGAACTGGGTTATACGGATGCCGCAGAACTGGCAGAGATTGCCGTGGATGCCTCACGTTATGGACTGCCGGGTGTATTGCTGACTGTGGAGCAGGTGGAAGACTTCGAGCCCTGCCGTCTGGCCGACATTGCCGACGAGGACGTGCAGCAGTATTGCAGCCGCTTCACGCCATCCGATTGAGATACAGACACATATCATACCACAGATTGTATTTATTTGTTACAGGCTGCTGGCGGTCCGTGAGGATAGCCACAGCACCAGCGCCCGCCACGGATGGCAAACGGCGTGGGGTCCGACTCCCCATCGGGCGGCATATAGTTATCCTATTTATAAACCCTATTAAAAAATGAGGATTATGAAAACAACAACAACAGCAACACCGACCGCGCCCCATGTGAGCGCAGCGGACGTGACAAGAGCGGCAGGCAAGTGCGCAGCACTCTGCCTGGAGTATGCCCTGCAGGGCGTTGCCAGAGCCATGGGCATGGCACAGCGTGCAGCCATGGGCGTGTGCCAGTGGCTCAGCAGCCCCCACAACTTTGCCGACAAGGAGGAGCCCGTAACGTTGACCGGCTGGCAGTTCATCGGCTTCGGTGCCCTGGTGATGGTTGCCTCTGTGGTGCTCTCTATCCAGTGGTGACCGCCCCTTTATGGCGTGTGTGTAAAATCAGCGAATTTCCCATTTTTAACAAAAAACTATATGTTACTACAATTGACTAAGCAGAGTACCGACCAGGAGGTGAAGGCCTATTTCGAGGAGGTGCTGAGACTGACAAGAGACAGCAAGGAATTTCCAGTTAATCTGGATGATGTTTGGCCGTTGGTGTATTCAAGAAAGGATAAGGCGGTTAGAGCTTTACAAAGCAATGATTTGTTTCTGCAAAACGTTGATTATCAAGTTTTCCCCCAAAATGGGGAAAACTCTGGGGTTTTAGCCCAAAACGGGGGAAAAGTCCCCAATGGTCGCCCGACAGAGACCTACATGCTCTCCGTCCCCTGCCTTGAGTTCTTCATCGCCCGCAAGGTTCGCCCCGTGTTCGAGGTATATCGTCAGGTGTTCCACAAGGTGGCAAGCGGTGAGCTGCCTTTGCGTATGCCTAACTACATATCAGGCAACACCGAGGGAACGTTGGCACCGTTGGCGCATTTTCATGCAAACATCATGGAGAGGTACGCCCGCGTGGTGAACGACAGCAAGGGACTGAAGGAAATCACCGGACTCATGGAGGATTGCGAGGAGTATTACACGCTCTACCGCCTGAAGGTGGCTAACCTGCCCTACATCGAGGCTGTGAGGAATCTCGAGGGCAAAGAGTCGCTGCAAGAGCGACCTCTATACACGCCCATCACGACAAAGGGCATCGTAAGCGTCGCATCGCAGCAGGTGACAGTAATCGACAAGTAACAAGACATCAACAAAAATAAAAGCAAACGACAATGGAACAGACAGTTGTAACAATCGACATGGACAAGCAGAGCCTCCGCGAGGCAATGACACGCATCATCGAGTACGTCACGCTCACGCCTCCCGACCCTGACGAGTTCGGGCAAAAGGAGCGCATCGAGTATAACCTCGCGCTCGACGTCCTGTTCACCTGCCTCCGCCAGGCATTCTGACCCCTGCTCATCAACATGAGACGCAGAATCACACACACCACCGCCCGTGCCGCAACGGGCAACCCGCAGCACCCGCGGCCTCCACCGCAATCTACTACAGCGGGGAGATACACATTATATCTATAACAGAAAAAAAAAAGAAAATCATGGATAAAAGAACCTTCACCTTCCTGGGTGTGCGCTACAATGCGCCCGCCAGCCTGGACGAGAACATCCGCGACTGGTTCGCCCACAACGCACCCACCGCCACCTGCGACCTCATCCCTGCCGATGCCCGCTTCAGCGCAGTGCATGCCGCACTCACGCCCTCCACCGCAGCCCCGCTCCCCGCCTGGTGCGCCTCCATCGCCCCCATCACCCGCAACCTTATATACTACTGCACAGCCGTGACCGCGAGGAGATGATACACATCCTTCCGCCAGCCAAAAAACCCAGAAAACAAGGATGAAAGCAATAAAATACGCATTTTTATATATTTTATGCGTCATTTATTTGGAGGTTACAATCATTTGTTGTACCTTTGCAGTGTCAAAAAGAAAAGGAGAAACAACTAATTATCATTCATCGGCTGCACCAGATAGCCTAATAAAGTCTCAAGGGTATGAGCAACGCTTATGATTATTACATTCAAGGAGTTCAAGAACAACGTACAGGCGAACGCTACAGTATTCCTCGGATCATTCCGCTGGGATGAAGCAGACGAGCGTCGCGGTCGTGAGGTATCGGTAGTGCGTCATGGTTATAAGGAGAAATATAACTGCTGGGATGCCTCTTCTTTCTTCTCTCTTCCACTTGCTGACAGCTACAAGCTGGATGTGTGCACCGATTATAACATCAACAGTTATGGCTCTTATTACCTTACACATTACGTTAATGAGGAGTCGGCTGTGGATTTCAATTCTGACAGATTCTACATTATCGCGCCCACGTTTGCCAAGGATGTGGAGAAGGCTTACAAGCGCGCGAACGACGTGAAGCGTTGCAGCATCAACGCTCAGGTATTAGCGGGCGCGTCAGAGGCGTGTGCCACATGGATGCGTCGTTCCGATTACCTGGATGGCAAGAACAAGGTGGAGCTGCTCGGTGGCCTGATCACTCTTGACGCTTGCGAGAAGAACGAGCAGAAGCGCGACAAGGCTGTACGCCGTACACTCGGATTTGCTGAAAAGGCATTTGCCAAGTTCCTGAGCAAGGAAGGCTTGGCCAACGGGGAAGAGTACTTGGCACGTCTGGAGCAGGAGGCAAAGGATAAGGCAGCAGGCGAGAGAGCCCTGAAAGCAGCCGAGAAGAAGTGTGTGCAGGACGTCGTGTATGTGAATAGTCATATCTTCAACGAGAATGGCGAACGCATCGGCTATGACTTCGCAACCTTGATCGAGAGAAATATCAACACCGGTACACACGTAATGTATCGCGCCTGTTCTGTAGGCATGAAAAACTCTCTTACCTGCGAAGAGGAGAACGACTACAACGGCTATAGCCGAAGTTGTCAGTTCACAATGATCAGACGCGGCTTCCATCTGACCCTCAAGAAGGGCTATAGCATACGTCTTATAGGCGGTCTGATTACCTTCTATCGCGGCGAGTTCAAGCGCGACGGTATGGCGTGCGAATGGATAGAGCAGGGACGCGCTATTGCCGACATCGTGACAAAGAAGGGCTATCTCGTGAGAGGTGAACACGTCGAGGCGAAGACGCTCAGAGAGGCGAAGCGCATCAACGCCGAGAAGCGCAAGCAGCAGGCTATCGCCCTGCTTAACGCTCGTGCAAAGCGTGCCCAGAAGGAGGCCGAGAAGAAGCAGCGCATGGAGGAGCTGGCGAAGTATATGTTCACCTTCGAGGACTCTCTGAATGCCGGCAACTGCCGACCTGGCACACAGAACTTCAAGAACTTGGTGGAAAGAGAACTCGGACACGAAGTGAATGAGATTTCACTGGCTGACCTTCGTAAGTATGGCAAGATGTTCAATCTGTCATATTATACCGACCGCGTGATCGACTATGTTATGAACAGAAAATAAATTCACAGATTATTATTTATTATGGAAAAGGGAATTTTATCTCCTCTCCAGCTATCCTCGGTAGCCAAGAGCTATTACGAGGATAGCACTCCGAAGAATGTGCTCGGAATGGAGAAGTATGTTGCCACGGATGGCACCAACAGCATGTTTGTAAAATCGGACTATGAGCCTGTAAAGGGCGAAGCAGTGTTTTACATCAAGCGAGTAAGGAACGGCGTGTATTGTCAACTTTACAAGCACGAACTATAAACACTAACAAAAACTTAAAGGATTATGGCAAAAGAAAGATTTGAGTTGACATCGGGCAAGAATCTGATGTGGACGGTTACGGACAACGAGAACGGCATCGCGATTGACTTCCGCGAAGGTTTGTTCAACGAGAGCCAGGAGGTGAAGCTGCCTGCCGACTTCACTTCTGGCGATGCGTCGGGAATGGCACGTATCATGCGCGAGATAGGCGGTTGGATGGCAGAGAACCACGTGGAGGTGGCTCTCAGTGACTGGAAAGCTCGTCGTTCGGCAATATGGAAGTTGTCTAACGAGAAATATTGGCTGGCTATGGCAGCGGCTACCAACAGCCTTATGTTGTTGGAAATTGATGCGGATAACGCTGCCTATATGTTGTACGCCGAGGTGTGCGACTGGGCAGAGTACGAGAAGAACGTGGACTTGACAGCAGCCGAGGAGGAGAACCTGAAGGGCGTGTTGTCGGAACTGACGGACAGCGAGGCATGGGAAGTATTCAAAATGTTGCACGTGTTCTGGAACTACACGACAGACCAGGGCGACATGATGCAGTGGGCAATGGATGTGACTTGGTGGCCGGCATGGTTGCCCGAGGAGCTGAAGCGTTCGGAACTTACTGGGGATGACGACGATATTATAGACGAGGATTAAAACAACTGAAATATGGAAATCATAAAGAGCGGAGCACCGAAGGCAGGCAGACCTGCCATCGGCGGCAAGAGACGACAATACGTAGTTACTGATGACGTGCACGAGTGGATAATGGCGCACGGTGGCGGAAAGTACATCACGGACACCATTCACACCATTATGGCGGTAGCACAAGAAAATCAATCATGTACAAAGTAGTAAATGTCTCCCGGCATTGCTATCCGCACGTGGTGCTTGAGCTTTTGGCAGACAAGGGCTTCATCCCAAAGTCTATTGACCCATTATCATTATAGAGTCATCTCTTTATGGAGGCTTGGTATAATCACAAAAAACAGGCAATATGGAAAAAGACCAAATCATTTACGACAAGCGAAAGGCAATGGGTGAGAGCATCCGTGCGATGCGCACCGCCCAGGGCTGGGAGCAGGAGCAGCTTGCCCAGATTGCGGGCATCACCACCGCAAACGTCCGCAGTGTGGAAGCCGGCAAGTATGCCGTGGACATCGACGTGCTCAACAAAATTGCAGAAGCACTGGGTGCAGAACTGCTGATGGTGGAAAAGTGAAAACGGCAAAGACATGTTCAAGATACTTCATGCCTTCTTTGACCATCCATTCTGCTCGTTCGAGTTCCTGAACCTCGACACCCAGGAGCATATATTCGCGGACTATTTCGATGATTCGTTTTACGAACTCCTGCAGGAGTGCAGCGTGACGCACGACTACGAACTGGAGGGGAAGGTCGTAGAGAAGATTCCGGGCGATTTGTTCCAGCACAACGAGAGGTATGCCATCATCAGAGCCCAGCAGCCTTACGAGGGCTCTTGGTTCTACCCCTGGCTGAAGAGCAAAACTGACGAAACAAAAAAGCCCCGACCGAAGTCGGGGCACCGCGAGCCAGAGGCTCGTATCTACTAAAGTAGAAATTGTGAGGCTCTATATAAGAGCGTTTCAATCCGCAGGCGTTAAGCCTGAAGTCAACGGAAGGGCGGTTTTGTGTTTCAATTCCATAAAGGTTCGATTGACTTGCCCAACCGAAGACAGTGCAAAGGTAATTATTATAATTATAATAACCAAACAAAATCACAAAAATCTATCATATTCCGATTATAGACTATGAGACAAATTGAGAGTTTTGAGGGTTATCGCGCTTTGGTGGACGAGGTGAAGGTGCATGATTACAAGTACTTCGCCCTGAACGCACACACCGTCAGCGACGAGGAATATGACGCTATGTACTTTGCCTTGCAGGAATACGAGGAAGCGCATCCAGACGATGTGCTGATGGACTCACCTACTCAGCAGTGCTACAGCGAGAACGGCAACGGCAAGCGCACCGTGGCTCGTCGCACGGCTTGCCTCTCCATGAAGAAGTTGCACGATGCCAAGGCAGTGGTGAAATACCTGAGAGCACAGCAGAGAGTTGCCAACATCGGCAGGGATGCAAAGGTGGATGTGGAGTGGAAGTTCGATGGCGAGACCGTGAGCCTGGTATATCGCCAGGGAATGCTCTCTGAGGCCACCTACGGACACGGCAAAGAGTTGTTTGGCATCGACTGCCTGGACCATATCCAGCATGTGCAGGGTGTGCCCTGCCAGGTGGCAGCATGGAGCCAGTACGACCGTGTGGAGGTGCGTGGTGAGGTGATAATCTCGCTTGAGGAGTTTGCCTGTTATGGCAATGCCGGCAAATCACCCCGTTCTACGAGCAACGGCATCATGGCTAAGAAGGTGGCTGTGGCTGACGAATGTAAGCGATTGGAGTTTCATCCCTTCCGTCTTATTATGGACGGTGTGGCAGAACACGCAGCTGCCATGCAGGCTCTTGAGCGTAACGGTTTCGAGACTTCTGGCTTTGTGTCGGCTCTCGATCTCGACAAGACGGATGCCGAACTGGAGCAGGCCATCGAGCGTATTGTATGTGCTGCCGAGCTGGATCGCGAGGCTCTGCCCTACCCCACCGACGGTCTGGTATTCAAATTCGACAACTACAACTGTTACGACCGCATCGGGCAGACTGACCATGACGCAAAGTATAACTGCGCTTTCAAGTTCCGCCCCGTATTCAAGGCCATTACCATATATCGCGGACATCATACCACGGTAGGCGAAAAGACCGGCAAGGTGACATACGTAGCCGACTTTGACGAGGTGGAGATGAACGGCCACTGCTTTGCCCATGCCAACTGCGGAAGCGAGAAGACCTTCAGCCAGAAGGACCTGACGCCCGGCTGTAAGATAGAGATCAGTCTGCACGGCGATGTGATTGTGTGCGTTGACGGCAAGGTGGAGGAGGAGCCAATCATTGAGGACGAGCCAGCCATTGAGGAGGAGCCCATCATTGAAGAGGAGCCGACCATTGAGGAGGAACCCATCATTGAAGAGGAGCCGACCATTGAGGCAGAGCCTGCCGCTGTGGAGTCTCACGTTATAGAGCCCGAGATTATCCAGAGCCAGGAACCGCAACCTAAACCGAAGCGCAAACGCTACTATCCGCAGGTGGGCGAACCCACACTGCGAGTGAACAGCGACGGCACGGCGGTGTTGGCCTCGGAAAGCGACACTCGGGGCATAACCAAGATGATGATGTATGTGCTGGCAGTCATCGTATTTGCCGCAGCGGCAATAACCCTGTTTTCAATGATAGGCATAGCCGTATTCTTCCTTCCGCTGCTGGCGGGAGCCTTCAAATGATTTTTTCATCTATTATATATTACACAACATGGAGAAGTTTGACACACTGCAGGCGCGTGGAGGCGGCCGCAGAACTTACGAAGGCCGCACTCGGCAAATCAAGTTGTCCGACGACGTACACAAATGGATTACCTCGCACGGAGGCGGCAGATTCAAGTTTCGGAAGCCTTTGATTAGGCTACAGCGATTTTTCATTCAATCGCCCGAAGCGGATTAGCCTAAGCCCCGAATGAATATAGGGAGCTACGTTAGGGATGAATGTATAGGCACGTCAGGATGTCCGTCCAAGTTCTGACCTCTGCGGCTGATGATTAAAAGCGGGGAAACTTGCGGTGTTGTCAGCATGAAAACCATTCCGTAACATTGGCGATGGGCGCACAACCACCTTTCGAGGTGAGAGTTATCAATTTGATTGATTTAGTATTATGAACATGATTTATGTGAGGAGCAAGGAAAACAAGGCATTGATGCCAACGGAGCGCGGGGGAAGGATAGGCTATCTTCTTCGCCACGGCAAGGCTCATGTGGTCAGCCGTGTGCCGTTCGTTGTCCAGCTTGATTACGAGAGCCACACCTACACACAGGCGGTTAGCCTCGGCATAGACGCTGGCTCAAAGCACATCGGTGTTTCGGCAAGTACTGAGAAGAAGGAGCTGTTCGCCGCGCAAGTAGAATTGAGGAGCGATGTGACAAAGCTTCTTTCGGACAGAAGAGAACTGCGGAGAGCACGAAGATACCGCAAGACCCGCTATCGCAAGTCTCGTTTCGACAATCGAAGAAAGAAGACTGGCTGGTTGGCACCAAGCATTGAACAGAAGGTCGGGAGCCATCTGAAGGTCATCCGACTGGTTCGTGGATTGTTGCCGCTGTCAAGGATTACTATCGAAGTAGCCCAGTTCGATATTCAGAAAATCAAGAACCCCAATATCGCGGGCGAAGAATACCAACAAGGCGAGCAGTTGGGCTTCTGGAACGTCAGAGAGTACGTCCTGGCAAGGGATGGGCATCGCTGCGTACACTGCAAGGGCAAGAGCAAAGACCCTATTCTGAATGTGCATCATCTGGAGAGCCGAAAGACTGGTGGCAACTCACCGTCCAACCTGGTCACTTTGTGTGAGACTTGCCATAAGGCTTACCATCGTGGTGAATTTGAACTGAAAATCAAACGCGGTAGTTCTTTTCGTGATGCGTCCGTGATGAGCATCATGCGTTGGGCAGTCTATGAGCGTGCCAGGTCGGAGTTTGGCAACGTCAATTTGACTTATGGATATTTCACGAAGCACACACGCATTGAGAACGGTATTGCCAAGACCCATGCCGCCGATGCCTTCTGTATCGCCAGGAACGTACATGCGCGAAGGTCGGACTCTTTCTTTCTTTGCCGTTGCGTTCCCCGTCATACAAGGGCTCTGCATGTTGCAAACCCGAAGAAAGGTGGCATCCGCAGGAGCACTATAGCACCACACAAGATTGGAGGGTCTCGCTTCCAGCGCTTCGATATGGTACGTTGGAAAGGTAAGGAGTGCTTTATCTTCGGCAGTACGCACGGGAGACCTATATTGCGCAATTGCAGTGGGGACAGGATGCACGAAATCAGCAGCGTGAATCTTAAAACTGTAAAGTTTATGAAGAGATTAAGAAACAATATATTGATGGAAGAAAGAGCTTCCGAAAGTTAAATCAACTAAAAACCTACAATTATGATGACTAACTTGAAGATGATGGCTGCTGTAGTGGCCATGGGCATGATGATTGCATCATGCGGTAACGAGAATCTGGCGGAGAACGGGCAGCCGGCAGGCAAGGCGCACGTGAAGCTTTACTGCGGTATGAACGTGAGCACCCGTGCTGCCCTGACAGCCAACGGGCGCACCGTCACCGACCTGTATCTGCTGGACTACGACAAGCAGTCGGGCCGCCTGCTGCAGGTGCTCCACCAGACGAGCACCGCCACGGACTTTGCCGAGCCTGACCTGATGCTCGACTACGGGGAGCACACCCTGAAGGTGGTGGCCACATGCAGCCAGGCACCTGCCCTGTATGATGCCGAACAGAAGGCATGGGGCATAGCGGACAACGTGCTGACACCCGTCAGTGCCACCGAGCCCGTACTGCTCACGAGCGAGAAAACATCGGACACCTTCGCTGCCGAGAGGGATGTGAACGTGGTCATCGGCAAGGCCAATGCCGTGAGCATCACCCTGGAGCGTCTGACAGCAAAGCTCGTGGTGCAGTGTACCGACGTGTTCCCCGACGAGTGCAGTACCATCACGCTCGACTGGAACGAGCCGCGTTCCCTGCAGTGGAAGGACTTCCGCGTCATGGACGCAGTGAAAAATCAGAGAGTGACGGATGTGTCTTCACTGCGCGGAGTGGATGGCTCCCCCATCACCTACTTCGTGCTGGCACCCGAGGGCGGCTACCAGACGGACATCACCTTCACCATGGGACGCTCAGATGGAGCACCCTACTCCACCATCACAGTGCCGGCTGTACCCTTTGCCCGCAACAAGGCAACCACCATCACCGGTTCGTTCTACAACCACCAGCAGGGCTTTCGCTTCGAGGTGAACGACAAGTGGGACGAGGCAGGCACGGACATCAACATCTGACACATGCCCAGGACAACAGACAGGAGGCGCAACGGGACTGCCGTGCGCCTCCTGCCCTGTTGCCGCCAGCACAGATTACCACCGCCACAGATTACCGCCAGCTGCCCTGCAGCCTTGTGCGCAACCAATAACAAAAACGCAAAAAAACAATGAGCACAATACATTTCTCTTTCTTGATCCACAGCGTATGCCAAGAGTTTGGCCGTATCATGCGCCCTTCTGTCACAGAAAACAGCAGCGCATGCCGCAGGATTTGCCATTCCATTCGCCCTTCTGTCACAGAAAGTCACAGCGCATGCCGCCTGTTTGCCCTGTTTGGCCGCGTCCTCGCGCTGACGCTCTCCTGCAGCCTGGCACTGGCTTGCCAGCGGGTCACACTCACCGACGAGGACAATCAGCCATCATCATCCACACCCACCGTCACCCACCGCGAGGAGGTGCTGCTGGCGACCAACGACACGGCACGCTTCTACCTGTCGGGCACGGAGATTTCCAGCGTCCGGCTTAATCTCTACCCTACCCCGTCCTCTCTCATCAAAGACCCGCGTTATCGCCTGCCCACAAAATTGGAGGTTTACGGGGTGCTTAAACAGGCTGTCATTCCCAGCGGCTACTGGCAGAGCAGGCAGCGCATCCTCTGCTACGACACCCCGGCAGACTTCGGCACCCAGATAGGCTCAGCCTACTTCGGCACCGGCATGTATTACACCTATATCCCCAACGGCACCGTCATACGTGCTGGCATGAAGACCAAGTACTGCATCCTGCCCATCCGCACCGAACAGCGAACCCCAGACAACTCCTCCCTGCACATCACCATCAATGACGAGTGGGAGGAATGAGATTCCGTTCTATCAAACACACACATTCACACGAACACACATTCATACAAACACACAATCATACAGCATAACTATCCAACGAATATATATACCCACATTCACATGATTACACAATCATACGAATACATAAATACACATTCACACCAAGATATAAACACACATTCACACAAGCACACGCCATCAGGATGTCTTGTATATATACAACTTCACACAACCATCACCATACGCTCTACACAACCGCCATTAGCACTACAAACTTTGATGTTTTCATGCACACATGTTTTCATACGATTTTGTTTTCATATATTCATATTATTGTGTATTCTTATGTTTGTATGTAGTTTCGTTAGTTCATACTTTCGTGTGTTATTAGTTAGTTAGATATGTAGTTATGTGGTTAGTTGTTTATGTAGATATATGAGTAAGTAAGTAAACAAATACATAGTTAAGTAGGTAGTTAGGTAGGTGAATAAGTAGATTTTTATGTATTTACGTAGATAAAATCATACTTATGCTTGCATGTGTGCGTTTTAATTCTTAAATTTGCAACATCTAAATGAAAGTTCAGGTTATGAGAGAAAAAGAAAACAGACTAAAGGAAGTGCTTGCCTTTGTCAACCACAAGGGTGGGGTAGGCAAGACAACAACTGTACAGAGCCTGGCGGCTGGTTTGCGCCGCTTTGGCAAAGGTTATTTCGGCACCACGCCCGAAGGACAGAAGCGCATGCCTCGTGTGCTCGTCATCGACCTCGACCCACAGGCATGTGCATCGTTCCTCTTCGGGTGGAGCGAGACACTGCAGGCGGGCAAACCTACCATGTACGATGCACTTGTGCAGCAGACACAGATACCCGTGTATCAGGTACGCGACGGGATATATCTGGCACCAGCGTCATCCAGGCTGGTGAGCATCGAACCGTTCCTCAATCAGACAGCCGTTCCACGAAAAGCGCTGTACAAGCTCCTTTCCAAGCCTCTTGTGGAGATGCAGGGTGAGGAACTGCGGAACGAGGGTACAGCAATGGCTGCGGAGGCTTTTGACTACATCCTTATAGACTGCCCACCTGCCATGTCGCTGCTTACCTACAACGCATTGACAGCGGCTTCCAGTGTGGTGCTGCCTGTCCAGCTGGAAGCGTTGGCTACCAAAGGCATAGCCGAGATAATAAATGCCGTAAGGGAGACGCGCGAGGATCTGAACCCCGGCCTCGACATTCGTGGTTTGCTGATGGTTATGAGTAACGATCAAACGAAAGCCACCAAGCAGTTTAAGGAATACCTGGGTGTGAAGTTCAACGACTACATGTTCGACTCCTACACTCGCCGCGACACCAAGATGGTGGAGGCGCAGGCTATGAACGAGGACATCTTCTCTTATGCTCCATACAGCAGGGTAGGGCAGGACTACGAACGCTTTGTATGCGAGATTCTGGCAAGTATGCCACGGTAATAGATAATTTTTCCTAAGTATAACATAAAGAACTATAGATATGGCAAGACAAGCAAATAACAAGCCTCGCTTTGGTGAGGTTCAGAAGTTCGAGCTAAGCGAATCCCAAGTCATCAAAGAGAACGAAAGACTCCTGTCGCAAGGGCAGGCTCCAGCAGAACAGCCCAAGGACGAAGTGGACACAAAGGATCAGGCTCCCACAGAACAGCCACAGGACAAAGCGGACACAAAAGAACAGACTCCATTAGTACAGCCCCAGAGCGTAGCGGACGCACACGAGCAGGCTTCCACAGAACAGCCACAGGACGAAGCGGACGCACACGAGCAGGCTTCCACAGAACAGCCACAGGACGAAGCAGGCACAAAGGGGCAGGCTCCAGCAAAAGGAGACTCGGGACGAAAGATAGGCATCAATGCGTTCGTCCCCATGGACTACTATGAGAAACTGGTTCTGCTGAAGATGCGCACAGGCGTTCCCATCAAGGAAATAGCCCTGCGGGCCGTGAAGGAGTATATCGACAGAAATTATTGAAGCAGCATACAAGTCACTACAAAAGTGTGCTGTTTTGGGTTTATAATACCTACGGATTTGTTTACCAACTCCTACGGATTTGTTTACTTAAACCTACGGATTTGTTTACCAACTCCTACGTTTTTGTTTACCTCGCCGTAGGTAATTGACTGATAATCAATATGTCAAAAACCTCTTAATATAATATAATTATAAAATATGGATTTTGGTTTTCAAAAGGAGTAAAGTAATAGTTTATGTTATTTTATATTAAGGAGAATTTGAGTGGTTGGAAATCAATGAGTTGGAGCATGCGAAGTAAACAAAAACGTAGGAGTTGGTAAACAAAAACGTAGGTTTTGGTACATAAAAACGTAGGTTTAAGTACATAAAAACGTAGGTATGGCAAAGAAAGCGATAAAAGAAGATAAAGAAGGCAAACTTCAACTTGCCCTGAACGAGCTGCGCTGGATAAACACGCCTGTCAACTATACATCATACGCTAAAAGCTATTCCCTCATACAACAGGATGTCATGTTGTTGGTAAGCGGACGGCTGCAAGACCATTTTGCCAAGTTCTTGAATGAACACCGCTATTTGCTTAAAGAACGTCCTAATGGAGGCATAACGAAAGAAGACCTGTTGAAGATGGGACCGATACGTTTGCGCCTGGCTGACTTCGGCATAGATAGCAGTCATTATGACGAGACGGTGAAGGTGATAAACCAAATGAAGAAAATAGAGTTTCATCTTCCTCGTTTTGATTCGGAGACAGGCCTTAGAAAAGGCGAGGACTACATGCCCATCTTCAGTAAGATATTTATCCCGAAGAACTTTACATCACGAGAAGGTGAAGACTTCAACTATTCGGGAGACGGTGATACTAAAATTGACGAGGACGGACAGGAAGTGCGTAAGTTTCGACGTGACGGATATATCGAGGTCACGATAAATATAGAGGTTGCAAAAGCCGTGTTTGACATGACGGACGGATATTTCAACCATCTTGAGCGAATAGCCTATTTCTGTAATTCGGCTTACACGTCACGTCTTTATCTCCTGCTGATGAAGTATGCGAGCAAAGGACAGATGCACCCAGTTATAGACTATCGTGAGCTAAAAGATGCGTTAGGCATGTTTAAGATAGATGTTGAGAAAAGCGACGATACGCAACCTGCAAAGGTTGTGACTACCGAGAAATATCAGAAATTCTCACAGTTCCGCAAACAGGTGTTGGATGTGGCGCGTGGCGACATGGAACGGCTGTGCGAGGAAAACAAGATAGAGATAATGCTCTCGTGTATCGACCCCGACAAGAAAGGTTACGAGCCTATTTATAGGGGCAGTGTAAAACGAGGCAATCCCGAAAAGATAAAGTTTCATATCAAGCGCACGCCTTTGGGTGTGGCGCGAGAATTGGAGCTGCATCGCGGTTCGTCGGAAAAGCGTTTATGCGCCAAGTTGACGTCGCTATATCCTACGCTCGACAGAGAACGACTCAAGGCGTTTGTTGCCGATGTCCCCGAAGACCTCTGGAACGACTTCAAGGCGTATGCCTATAATGGCGTGCCCAAGGCAGTGGAGCAGCCACACAGGTGGAATGGAACCACAGAGGAGTTCGTGTTCTACATTATGGAGCAGTGGATAAAGCAGCACAGTGTGAACACCGAGGCACAGCAGCAGAGCTTCGCGTTTGATGAAGCCGAGGAGGTGAAGCCGGGCGAAAAGGAGTGGGATGCGTTCTTGACGGCGTACCGTGGCGCCTTTGCCAACATCATCTACAACTTCCGCTTCTACCGCTTCGAGGACAATACCGTACATGTGACCGGGCCGCGTGACATGTACGTGAGGTTCCAGAGTGCCTTTGCCGACAATACCAAGGAGGCCCTGACATTCTTCCGACAGTTGCGCGAGTGCTACGGTCGGGAAGTGCAGTTCCGCATCATCCACAACTGACCATGTTCAAGCCACCGTCCAGCAGAGTGACGGTGGCTTTTCTTTTTCTCTGTCCGTATCGTTTCCTGGTTTACTCCTAATTTTGCAGCAAATCAAAAGAGATATGAGACGTTTTATATACTTTTTCGCATCGGTCATTCTCCTGGCTGCATGCTCGTCATCCAGGCAGGCGGTCACGCAGGTGTCGCATGCGCTAAGCGACAGCATTGTACATCAGACGGCCGACAGCGCTCGATACGCCACAACGGAGAGCACGGTGGCTGTGCAGACGCATGACGACTCCCTGCATACGACCAGCACGTCTTCCTCAGCGGGGGAGACAGAGGAGCACATCACAGAGCACATCACCGAGTCGGTGGATGCCGAAGGTTCCAGAACGGTGACAACCGACCGCTCCGTTGTGCGCAAGGGCAATTACAGGGAGAGCAGCATATCAGAGGCGACCAGGCACAGGCAGGAGGCGCGTTACGACTCTGTGACAAGGCGGATGGACAGCCTGCTTGTGTCCTTGTCGGAACTTCGGGAGAACTATACCCTTGCCATTGACTCCCTTTCGTCCTATAAGGACAGAAGCGCCGCCAGCCCCTTGTCGTGGTGGCAAAGGCTGGTGGTACAGCTGAAGACATTCTGGGTAACGCTCATCGGCATGCTGCTGGTGTGCGCAATCGCCAAATACCGCAAGCAGCATGAGAAAGAAAGAAAAGGATGAGTTGTGCGAGTCGGCAGAGGTCACTCTGCAGGATTACGTGATCCCTGCCAAGCTGAAGGCGTTCTGTGAGCGTTACAAACCGCTGGACAGGTGGCGCGAGGACTGCGAGGTGTTTACCGATGCCCGCCTGCGCACCTATTTCAAGGCGGTGGTGACTCCCCTGGGCGACCCGCTGTCGCTCTACCTGGAGGACTTGGGTACGTTTGGTTTCAGGATGCACGATGACGAGAGCGGTGAACCTGTTATCTATGCCGTGCCGAAGGTATAAAAGTATAGTATATATATATTGTAAAAACTCTGGTTATGGAAAAACCACATTATTACTATCAGATCAAGAAGGATTCGGAGGTCGGTGCCGCCCTTGCCGACTTCAGTGAGCGATGTGCAGAGGCACAGCGGATAGCGCTGGAATGGGCAAAGCGAGTGGGTGCAAGACACTGGTACGAGAGCCCCGACGGATTTGCCGGAGGCGTTGCGGCTGTGGAGTTCGACGGCAACGGCGACAGGGCAGGATGGGACAGGATAGAAGGCACGCAGGGACAGGTGGCCTACATGCCTGCTGCGGGCACCACCCTCGAACAGGAGATGTTCGCCCTGCCCGTTGTGAGCGAGACCGAACTTATCAGCATCCTCGACTTCAAGCCCGTGTGCACCAAAGAGGGATCGCCGCTGCCCTTCACGTTCGGACGCTCCACGCCCATCGTGTTCCCGCTCAACGGGCATTGGTACGTGGACGTGCCGTATGAGTCACGTTCGGCCGACTGCGAACAAATTGGTTCTGCAAGGTTCGCCCGCAGGAAGAGGCAGAAGGAGGCAACACAGTAAGATGATTTTCAGGTTCTTTTCATTAGTATATAATTGTATTACTTAGGTTTTTGAGTCACCCATCCGTGAGGACAGGTGACTCTCTTTTTGTCTGCTGTGCCGGGGTGGGCCTATTCATCCTCAGCCGCGATGCTGTAAGTCTTGTTTTCGTGCTTGTAGTCCCTGGCCTTGCCCAGTTCGGTGTTCAGCCGTAGCACCTCGTTCTGTAGTCTGCCTATCTCGTCAAGCAGTCTGTTGACGATGGCTACATGCTCGTTCTGCAGTTTGATGATTGCGGCCATATTCGCGTCGCTGATGTTGCCCACGATGATGCCTGGCACACTGCTGTCCGTTCTGCCCTCCTGTGTGTTGCCTCCGTCTTCGTTGGGCACGCCGTTGTCCGTGGTTGCGCATGCAGCCGCCTCCATGCGGTCGTCCCCAGGTATGGTGGATGCTGTTACCGTCACTTCCGTTGGATCAACGGCTTTACGTTCCCCGCGTTTGCGCTCATCTGTGTCTTTTGCGTAGCCACCGTGCGGGGCAATCTTGTCGCCCGTCTTGACCGGCATTGGTGCATGATCATTGTCCTTCTCAGCATCTTCGTTGCGGAAGAATGCAGAGAGTGGCACCTGGAAGCTGTTGCAGAAGCGCAGAATGCTGAGCACGGGCATGGCTCTCTCGCCTCTCGCCCATGCCTTTATTCTGTTGTTGCTTGATGTGGCAAACGCTTCGTTGATTACGCCACGTGGAATGTGCTTGTTGGCATCCAGCCACTGCTGCAGAAAACCATAGTTGTAATTGTACTTCATCTTTTTTATTGTTGTTAAAGTGTGTTAAATGTTCGATAAATTAAACGTTACGATTTGTTGTTCTATTTATTAGAACTATCTTTGCACCAAAATTAGACGTTGAGATTGATATGACCAAAGAAAATTGGATAAAAATCACCACACCGTTCTCTTCGTGGGGGATTTCCGAGATTTCCGTGAGCGAAAAGAAGATTTTGCAAGAGAATCTTGCAGAAAAAGGTTTTTCGCAGCCCACCTTTTACCTCAGATTCTTTCAGAAGGGTTTCTCTGAGTGGGAGCTTTCTGGTATTAAAAATCTCAAAATTCGATTTTTGGGATTGATAAATGAGCAAAATATTGAGGCTGGCAACATCAATACGGACGATACGTTCTACGAGAGCCTTGGGCAGACCAAAGGGTTGCGCAATATGTTCATCTCCTTTATGCAGGAGAGAGGAATGAGCGCCGCCACCGTCATCAAGCGGTTCACGCTTGAGAGCTGGCGGCCTTGGGAACTGGAGGGCATCCGCGCCGTGCTGGAGCCATTCGTTGAGAAGTAGAAGAGAAGGAGCGAGAATCCTGTGTGTGGCGTATTGCCGACACGCACATAAGACAGCATATAGGGTATGGTATTGGATATAACTTTTGACCTGGAGACGTGTGCGCTCTGTCCCACGGCGGCTGTGATGAGCATCGCAGCTGTGGCATGGCACAGGACCGCAGACGCAACCCCGTTCATCGGGGATGAGCGTTTCTCGTTCCGCGCGAACATCGACCTCAAGTCGGCCTTCGTTGACGGATTTACGTTCGACGCAGACACAGCTCGCTGGTGGAGAAGACAGAGCGAAGAGGCCAAGAGGCACCTCTTTGCCAGCGGCAAGCAGGAGCACCTGCGTGATGCCGTGGAAAGATTCATCCAATGGATAGTCACCACCGCCCGTATGGCTGGTGCCGACGAGGTGTGTCTGTGGGCGCAAGGGGCCGACTACGATCCAGCCATACTGCGCTATGTATGCTACATATATGGCATTGACTTCAACAAGGCGGCTCAGATACCTTATACACATGTGCGGGATCACCGTACCTTCTTCCTCGAGGGAGCATATCTGCTGTGTCAGAGCATGGGCGTTGAGTACCGCGAGGCGGATGCCTATGACCTGGTGGATCGCTACGAAGGCGAGGGGTGTCCCCATGACCCTGTATATGACTGCAAGCGCAGCATATACTCCACATGGCAGATGATGAAGCATCTGCGCTGCCTGAACATAAACCTAAAGGTATAGACGGTATGCGCAAGAAAGCCAGATGTGAGAGTGCGTTTGTGTATCATCGCCGCGCAAACAAGCCCGACGAGAGCTTGTATGTGGAGGACGTGGTGCCCATCTTCCCCATCAGGGAGAGGTCGGTGGCAAAGCGCTACTTCACCCACGACTACCACCGCGAGATAGCCTGGGCCACCGATGTGCGCGGTGACTTCGACGAGCGTCCCGCGCTGGTATTCATCGGAGCAGGCTATACGCTTGTGCTGAAGGTGATGATGCTCCTGTTCGGCAAGAGTTCGCCTCTATTCAGCGGTTTCCGTCTGTATCGCGAGGCCACCCTGTTCCGCAGGAACGGAAAGGCCGGCGAAAGGGTAGTGGTGGAGTTCTCCGGCTACCGTCATTCGATGATGTCTGCCGACGCACTCGGCCTTGCTGTCTGCAACAGGATGCAGGCTGAGTGCTGGTGCCGAACCCGGCAAGTGAAGTTGAATAAACTGTTAAATATGTAAGTTCAAGTTTCGGAAGCCTTTGATTAGGCTACAGCGATTTTTCATTCAATCGCCCGAAGCGGATTAGCCTAAGCCCCGAATGAATATAGGGAGCTACGTTAGGGATGAATGTATAGGCACGTCAGGATGTCCGTCCAAGTTCTGACCTCTGCGGCTGATGATTAAAAGCGGGGAAACTTGCGGTGTTGCCAGCATGAAAACCATTCCATAACATTGGCGATGGGCGCACCACCACCTTTCGAGGTGAGATTTATCAATTTAATTGATTTGGTATTATGAACAGAATTTATGTGAGGAGCAAGGAAAACAAGGCATTGATGCCAACGGAGCGAGGAGGAAGGATAGGTTATCTTCTTCGCCACGGAAAGGCTCATGTGGTCAGCCGTGTACCGTTCGTTGTCCAGCTGGACTACGAGAGCC
>OBSA01000038.1_pt1 | contig 51671 bp, 58 predicted proteins | sample 1501291 | NCBI WGS metagenome assembly OBSA01 (sample SAMEA3360679, study PRJEB22359) | human gut metagenome | biome: ENVO:urban biome; feature: ENVO:human-associated habitat; material: ENVO:feces | place: Bangladesh | collected 2011 | reverse complement strand
TGTAATATATGCAAGAGTTTCATGTAGTAATTAGAAATAGTCATTAGATAATCAAATAGAATTGATTAAATCATACATGATTTCTAATGGTATTAAAGTAGATGATATATATTCAGAAATAGCATCAGGTTTAAATGAAGATAGAAAAGAATTATCACGATTAATTCATGATATTGATAATGAACAAATTAATAAAGTATATATAACATTTAAAGATAGATTAACACGATTTGGTTTTAATTATTTTAAATCTATGTTTGAAAATCATGGTACAGAAATTATTGTATTAGATGATAATGAAGATACAAATAAAAACTATAAAACAGAATTAATTGAAGATTTAATTTCTATTATTCATCATTATTCTACTAAATTATATTCTAATAGAAGGAAAGAATTAAAAGAAATAGAAAAAATTTTAAAAAATGAGTAATTTTTTAAAATAATTTAGATAAATATTATAAAGATTACAAAAGTTACAAAAATGCAAGTATTGAAGATTAAATATCAAACAGATAAAGAATCATTAGATATTATACGGAATTATATGAGACAATATAGTTCTGTATAGCATTTTGTATATAATAGGATATAGGAAGGTAAATTATAGAAAGATATAAAACAATAGATTAAGTTATTAAATAATGTAGATTTATTAGATAGTTGGTTTGTTTAGTGTAGTTTTTATGATATACCTAAAGTAGATAAAGTAATATTTGGTGGAAAGAAGAATTATTTTTAGAGATTAAAAAATAATATATCTAAAGAACAGTTTAAATAGAAACGTTTATCCCCTATATATTCAATAGGTGAAGTTATAAACAAATCTGTTAAAGGAAATAGAAAATTTCATATAGAACAAGACTTAGAAAATATTATCTTTAAACCTAATAAATTAACTAAAATAAATTTACAACTTATTGGTTTAAATAAACGAAAGTAGATGTTATCTAAATTATATTAGAAACAAGAAAGAAAAGAAATAAAAATAGCTTATAAATTAGATTTAGAATATATCTATATAATATTTGAAGAAACTGATATTTATAATTATGAAACAAAATTTATAAAAAATAGAGTTCTTGCATTAGATTTAAATCCAAATTATATTGGATGGTCTATAGTTGATTGGAAATCTGAGAGTGAATTTGATGTTATTAAATCAGGTGTTTATTCAATTAAAAAATTGAATGACATAGATTTTGGTTTAAAAAATAAAGGATATAGTTCAGAATCTAATGAAAGAAAATATATTTCTGTTAAAAGAAATTATGAGACTTTACAAATTGTAAAGAATATAGTGAATAAATCTATATATTACAAATGTCAGATTATATCTATTGAAGATTTAAATATTAAATCAAGTGATAAAGAATTAGGTAAACGATTTAATAAGTTAGTAAATAATTCATGGTGTAGAAATGCATTTGTGAATAATTTAACTAAAAGATGTAATATTCATAATATTAAATTATTGAAAGTGAAACCTGAATATTCTAGTTTTATAGGAAATTTCTTATATAGAAGTTTAAATTTACCGGATATGATATTAGCTTCAATAGAAATAGGAAGACGCGGATATGAGTTTTATAATCAATATATAAGTAAAGTAAAAGAAATTAAAAAGAATATAGTAAGACCGAATTTAAGTATATTTCAAAAGTTGTATCTTAAGTCGTTGGAAGAATTTAATTTACAGCCGATATACAAGGATTTGATTGAATTATATTACTTCTTCAAAAAGTCGAAACTTAAATATCGACTTTCTATAGATTCATTCAATCTATAGTTTTCTAGCTTTTATTCGAATACAAGTTTAATTGTATTTATATAAATTATAATGTTTATAATTTATTATAATAAAAGTATTTAAGGCAATTTAATAATTTATTACGATACCATGAAGATTTATTGGATATATTAAAGAAGAAAACTTCTTTTTTAGATGAACATAATCCTTCTAATTCGGAACGTGTATATTGCTGGTATAATAATATAACAGAAATTCAGAAATGCCCTCATTGCGGTAAATCCAGAAAATTTCATAAATTTACATATGGATATTTTCCTACATGTGGTTCAAAAGAATGTCGTGCAAAATCCGTTGTATATGGAAATAAGTTTAATCATAATTTTGTAGAAATACAAAAGAAAATGAGAGAAACATATGCAAAAAACCATAATGGTTATACGCATAATATGCAAGATCCAGAATTTAAAAAGAAGTTTTTTGATGAGTTTAAAAAGAAACATAATGGTATATCATGTGGTGTTCAGACTGATTTAGCAAAACAAAACAGAGAGAACACAACATTAGAAAAATATGGTTGTAAATATGCTTTATCATCTAAAGATGTAAGAGATAAAATATATGAAAAATATGGTGATGATGCAAAAATTAAATTTGCAAAAATCGCTACTGATACACGGAAAGAAAATACATTAAATGACATTATTAAAAAGATTGAAGAATTAAATTATACATATATTTCAAATAATAATAATTTATTTAAAATTAAATGTAATAAATGTGGACATATAAATGAAATTACAAGACAAGCAATAAACTATTACTATAGGAATAGTAATCATATATATTGTAATAAGTGTGAATATAAAGAATTAACATATAGGAGTAATTTTGAAAAAGATGTTGTTAAAGAAATAGGAAATATTATAAAAGAAACTAACTATTCTATTATAACAAATAAACATATTTATAATGGTAAAGAACATTTTGAAGTTGATATATTGATTCCTGAATTAAATTTAGCAATAGACTGTAATGGATTATATTGGCATTCTGAATTACAGAAAGAAGATAATTTTTATCATTATAAGAAGAAAGAATTTATTGAAAACTGCGGTTATTCTTTGATTTATATATGGGAAGATGATTGGAATGATATTTATAAGAAAGACATTATATTAAGCCGTTTATCTAGTAAATTAAAATTAAATAAACATATATATGCAAGAAAATGTTTAATTAAAGAATTGACTCCTAAATTATATAGGGATTTCTGTAATGAAAATCATTTACATGGATCTGTTAATGCTTCAATAAAAGTAGGATTATTTTTTAATGATGAGTTAGTTGAAGTAATAGGTTTAGGTAAATCTCGTAAATTAATAGGTAATAATAAAGAAGAAGTTTCATATGAATTATTACGTTTATGTACAAAGAAATATATTAACGTTATAGGTGGTTTTTCTAAATTAATGAATTATGTTATTAATAAATTTAATATAAATTCAATATATAGTTATGCAGATTTATCTTGGATAGATTTAAAAGGAACATCATACATTAATAGTGGATTTTATATAGATAAAGTTATTGATAATGAATATTGGTGGGTTGTAAACAATATACGAGAGAATCGATTGAATTATACAAAGAGTAAATTGGTATCATTAGGGTATGATAAGCATTTAACAGAAATTGAAATAATGCATTCTTTAAAGTATTATAGAATATTTGGTCCTGGAAATTTAAAATTTATATATAAAAAGAAAAGTCTCTAAGAAATAAATCTTAGAGACTTTATTATATAATATTGTTTTGATAAAATTATCAAAGTCCAGCAACGTCAACACAGAATGTAATATACTGAGTTTCAGGATAGAAACCTGCGTCAACAAGAGCATATCTTGATTTTATCATCAACTTAGGGGACATTGTACCCTCTGCGATAATCTGTACAGACTCAGCCATTACGTATGGACAGAAATGAACACCTGGCTCATCTTTACCACCCTTACGACCAACAAGTACACGGTTATCAGAACCACCCATAAGAGGATCTACATAGATTGTCAAACCGAACATTCCACCAATTGGATAAAGTGAACCACCATTCTGTGAAATTGTGTTAGCAACAGGAGAGAATGTATAGTTAGCATTACTCTGAAGAAGAGTTGCAATTGTAATGTTAGTTACTGCGAATGTAGCTGCACCATAACGACCTCTCTGAAGAATCCAGTTAGAAGCTGCAAGGAAGTTAACTGCTAATCTCTTAAGAAGAGTATCACGGTTTTCGAAAGCAGCACCAGAAGGAATATACATTGGCTTGTAAGGAAGTGCAACGTTTACATAGCTCTTATAAGCAACACCAGTAGGATCATTCTGTTCTGACTGAGGAATTGCAAGAGCAGGAGTCATACGAACACCAGAAGTTGCAGTATAAGATGGATCAAAACTCAAGTTCAAGTTAGCTGCAGGACCTTCAACCTCAACGAGCTTGTAGTGGTTCTTCCAACCAAGAGCGAACAAACGAGATGTGATATGACGGTTAATAGTTGCAGAAAGCTCATTGATACCAGCATTTTCTACCATCTTAATAACATCAATACCCCACTGTTTCTGAAGGTCTGTTACCTGTTCCTGAGTTACAGCGCAACCAACCATGATTGTACCAACCTGTACATGCTTTGTAAACAACTGAAGTGAAAGTTGACGAGCCATTGTCTGCTCACCAGTACCACGACTCATTGGTTCATAAAGTGTAGTACCATCCTGATATGTACCATACCATGCATCACGATCACGTTCACCAGCACCAGTGAATCCCTGGATCTGATCCTCAAGCATTGAGATAAGACGAGGAGCGTGAAGTGTAAGAACTACATTTACTTCTTCAGCAGAACCTACAGGAGTATAAACTGCTTCAAAATCAAGTGCACCACCGTTGAAATATGCACCGAGTGACTGTGTACCAGAAACAACCTTGAACATTGGGTCACCATCAATACGAGACCAACCAACGAACTCAACAACAAGTTTGGCTGCATTATGAGCATCATCATCAAGTGCATCCATCTTTGATACAAGAGTTGTACCAGCAGGCATTGCAGAAGCGCCCTTTAACATACGCTTAATCTGTGCAGGAGAAAGCTTAACAGCAGCAGATGAATCAGTTGTAGAACCATCAACAATTGTAGCCTCGCCAGGAGCGATAGAAGCCTTGAATGCATGAGGAAGACCATACATCTCAAAAGGAGCATTTGACTGTGAATTTGCCATAGGATTCTGAGTTTTAGCAGAATATGCAGGTGTAGCACCAAATGGCTGCTTTGAACCAGAATATACATAATCCATATAAGGAAGAACACCAGTAGGACCATCAAGTGGAGTTGTATTTACAAGCTCGAAACCAATAGTCTTAGCAGCAACCTTAAGAGCAAGAGGTAACAAAGTAGGATACTTATCACCAGAACCAAGGTTCTTATTATCTGCGTAGTCAGCACCAGTTAAAGCAGGTTTGCCAGCAGGAACTGGATCACCAACACCAAGTGTGTTATAAAGGTTATTATATGGTTGATATGTTCCGCCGAACTGTGAATATGCATTAGATGGCATTACAAATGCATCCTCATTCAACTTAGCTGTATTATGTGCAAGCTGAGACATCCAAGCAAGTTTATCAGCATCTTCAACACCTGTAATCTTCTTAATAGTAGGTGCCCATGATTCGTAGATAGCTTTGTCGCTATTCTTAGCAGTTGCACGATTTACATATGATTCGTAAGCCTATGCAACAGACTTATTACTTTTGATTTTCATATTAAAATTTTGTTTATTAATTTTTTGTTAAATTTTATATTGAATTTCTTAAAATATTTATCTAAGTTATTTTTATAAAAAATTTGATTTAAAAACTTATGTTTAAATATTTATTCAATATAATAAAGGTAAATATTTGAATTTACCTGTGTAATTGTTAACTCAGATTACTAAATCAAATTATTTACATAACGAAATCACTATATTAAACGTTTGATTTCTATATAATTACACTTTTTTATTTATACGTATATCTTATTAAAATCTAGTCTTTAAATATAACCATTTTAATTTATTATGGTGAATTCAGTAGAATTAATTATAATAATTAATTTATTAAGTATTCTGTTGTATAGGTTATTTATCTAATTATTTATCTATATTAAAATAATTAAAAAAGAAATTTACTTAGAAATTGTATCGTTTTTTGCAAATGCTCTATCTTGTTGAACTTTTACATAAGCATCATAAAAACTAATAGTATCACTTGCAAATTTAGTATTTAGTTTTTCATGTATATCTTTTACTTCTACACGAATATCTTCTATTGATTCTCGCATAGCAGGTTTAGTTACACAAATATCCCATATAATAGAACCAATCACGAATAAAATTATCAATATAGAACCTATACAACTAAATGAATTATAACATTTTTGTGTCTAATTAGTATCAATCATTTTTCATTAAAGAGATTTAATTTTAATTTATTATTTCCACTGTATTAACTCTTTAATTATTTATCTTTAAATTCTAATGAATCTGCAACTTCAATTTTTTTATATTTTGCACTATTATTACAACGATCCATAGCTCTCTTATATTTTTCGCCAAAGAAATGATATGTATATTCATTGCGTTCTTTTATTGCTTTAATATCTAATAACATCGGATCTGTTGGATGATACTAAGAAACAAATCGATAAACTAAATCAAGTTCTAATTGCATAGTTTGATATGCATGTCGATTAATTTCTTCCTCTATATTTATCACCTCTAAAAGATAGTAAATATCATCTGCATAATCATCTTTATCTACTGCATCTTCAACTACAACTTTTACATTTTTTACTTCTGTTCTTAATTCCTATATTTCATTTGTATATATCTTAGAATAACTAAAATATATTACACCCAGTAAAATGACGATACCCAATAAATTTCTTAAAGCTTTTGGGATCTTAAACAACTAATCAATAAACTCTTTAATTGCTTCCTGGTCTCCAACTTTTTTGAAAAAATAGGAAAGAATCTAAAATATATACATTTTTAATTTATTTAATTATGTTATTTTAATATTTATCAAAAATATATACATAAGAAAAAAGGTTAAGATCTTAAAAGAGATCTTAACCTTTAAATAACATTAATATTTATATTATGGTACTAATATAAAATTATTTTGAAATATTCTTTGAATACTCTTCAATAAGTGTATTCAAGAACTTCTGTCCATCAAATCCAACATTAAGGAACTTCAATAACATTGGTGAATAACCAGACATAAAAATATTTCCATACTTATCTGTCTCTGGTGATGTCGTATTTCGAGAATTGAAATTCCACCAAACAAGCTTTGTATGCATTCCATTCTGCTTGAAAATATTCATCATCTCATCCTTTGTTTGATTTGAACCGCTATCAAACTCCATATCTGATAATACGACAATCCAATCTGGCGCATTCTTTGAATCAAGTTCCTTCAACTTTGCGCATACAGCACCAAAGTCTGTATTAGAGCAATCACCTGTATACATTGATTCAAGTTCTCTCTTATACTGAGATTCCTCAAAAAGATGTTGCTTTGAAAATTTTGGTGTTGTTCCCCAATAACCTCCTCGTACATAAGTATTTTCTACACCAAGCTTCAACAATACAGGGTGTGAAGAAAAACTCAAAACCGTATCTGGAGCATATGTTGAACACTTTGCAAGATAATGCCCTACAGCTAAAGCCTTTCCATAACTATCATTACTATCTTGCATTGAACCAGATGAGTCTACAACAGGAATCCAACTTCCTGAAATCTTTTCAATCTTTGAAAAGAACAAATCAGGATCAATCTTATCACGATTCTTATAAATGTCATAAACATTTGTAGTAGAAACCTTCAATTCTTGCTTACCTGAACGAACATCTTCCAAATACTTCTGAAACCTTACCTTTGTATCTTCACCTGTTGAAAATCTCTTAAAATACTTAATCATTGCAAGTGATGGAACCTGTGAGAAAATAATCTCTTCCGTTCTATGTCGTGACAACTTATTTTCTGTTGTATCAGACTTAATAAAATGTCCATAAGTCTGCTTATTCATATGAAACTGCTTTGCAATCTTACGAGCAAGCATAAGATTCTTAGATGAATAGCGAGGCATCCACTTCTTACAAAGTTCATTACCATTCTTAATTTCACTATACAAAAATTCGCACATTTTTGCAAATGAAATATCTCCCATCTGTTCCCATCCAATAAACAAATCATCGAAACGACCAGCTTTTACTACATCAGATGGTGTCACCTCTGTCAATAGCATAAGACGACGACCAAGTTCACGTCTACCCAATCCAAAACGAGGATCTCTCATCATCATAGCAAACAATTTTGCAGTCATTGAAGTTCCAATATATGGAATTTCATCAAGATGCTTACCATAATATTCTGACATAAAGAGAATATCCAACATAGGATTCATTGTGGTATTATATGCATTATCACCATTCTCTGTAGTCTTCTTTGCAAAAATTTCTTCAAGTGTCATAATCTTTTCTTTTTAAATTTTGTTATTACAAAAGTTGTTTAAATATTAATTACCAAAAAAATTATATTAAATTAAAAATTGCGGACTTAACTTTCATTTTTAATAACAAACAAGAGTCTATTTACCATATCAAGGATTATCTTACAAATAATATATTTTCTAATTAATTTGCTGTTTTGACTCTCATGTATTTTTTATATGAACAAATATGTATTTTGTCTATTTAACGAATATTTTTAATTTTTATTTGCACTGGGTAAATGTCCATGTGAAATACACCATAACATTAAATCATATAAAAGTGAAATAAGTTCATCACCTTCAAGTTCAGGATCTTTAAATTCATGTTTTTTTATTTTAATGTGTTTATATATACCTTTTGTATTAATAGGTTTATATAACACTTTATACATATAATCAATATCTTTATTTTCGTCTTTTTGTTTAATTATATGTAATTTTAATGTATGATAATTTTTTGTTTCGTCTATATTAACTGCATTATATTCATTATCACAATATATAGTTGATGGGAGTAAATCTATCATTTGTTCAAGTGTCCAACTTCTATATGATAATTTTGTATTAACTCTATAATAATTAGAAGTACCAAAATGTAAATCATTGTATGATGTTGTACGCTGTGTCAATACTAAATCAAATTCATAACTTATATTATCAAGTGAATTAGTATGTGAAAAACACATATGAACATGTTTATATGATGGAGAATATCCGCCATATACATCATTTATTTTCTTTTGCTCACTTTCTGTTAACCACGTTCTCATATTATTATAATTAAAAAGAGTAGATACATATTGTTTTTATGTACCTACTCTTTATCATATATATTAAATATTAAAAAGTCTAATTAGAATTAAACTAAAATACGAATTGCATGTTTTGGTAATTGTGTTACTTTACCTGCAACTGTACAATCTACAAGGTCTGTATCATCTGTAGTATCTACATATGACTTAGGATTTACTTTAATCTTACGTAATGGTTCATCATTTTCAGAAGCAATTACAGCAGGAATCCAATCTTCAACATCAATGTCTATATTGTCTTTATGCCATGTTTCTTCTTTATCACCTACATAAACTCTTACGTCATCTACACCTTCTAGAATATCTTTAAGATTTGCTTTAAATCTTTCACCATTTAATGTATTTTTCAAAACCATTGAATCTACTACAATATTACATTCAACTGTCTTTCCATTTAAATCCGTCATTTTTTCAGCTTTAGGATTTTCTGGTGTTTTATTTAAATTATTCTTATCGAATTCAAATTGGTCTGGTGTATTGTCAATATCCTTAAATTGTGAAGGATCTGGTTTAATATCCTTTGAAGTTACATCAATTGTTTTACCATTCTTTGTAATTTTCAAATTTTGTTTATCACCAGTTTCTTCATCTACTGCAAATACAGTCCAAGGTTCATTTTTATAAAGAACTTTATCATTTACTTCATATTCAATAACAGCTCCTTCTTCTAAGAAAGGATTTTTGTTATGTTCAGTAACAAGATTTACATTAGGAAGTTTTGGTTTTACTGCTTCATTTTCATCCTGTTGTGGATCTAATGCACCGACTAAACCATCCTTCTTTTGTTTATCTTCAATTTCCTGTTTAAAATCATTTTCTTCTTTTGTTCCATATTTAGCATCATTCGCTACTTTAGAATTATCAATATCATTATCGGAATCGACTTTTGTAGAACGTTTAATCTTACAATTTTCAGTTATATACTTATTATTACTATCATAAGATCTTCCTGTTAATGCACTGAATATAGAAGATATGATAAACATACAATCATCACTATCTGTTATGTTATAAGATGTAAGTTGTTCACCTTTATCTGCATAATCGACTTTTAATGATTCTATTGTTTGTCCAGGAACTTCATCTTTGAAATCTTCAATTATTTGATAAAATTCTTTTGCATCGCGGTAATAAATATCTGCACCAATTTGATAAATTGCATATGATTCAGAATCACCAGATTCATAATTATCAGAAATAATAAAATACTTTACTGTATCAGAATCATGTCCTTCTGTTGCTAAATCAGTAACTATAACATTATTTCCGTCTTCATTTGCTTTTTCAGCAGATTTTATTGCCTTTACCTGCATTTTACTTAATGTATCATAATCTGTTTCTTCATTATAATCTTCTATTGGATTATTACCAGTAGAATCGGATGTAGAAATCTCGTTTGTGGTACTTCCATCAATTATCTCTTCTGTAAGAGGAGTACCTTTCTAATCCTTTGATTTAGAAGCCTTGATGGTAGCTTCATTTAAGAAAAAACTTTTACCTGCCTTATTTTTAAATACAGGAGTAATCTTAATAGACTTATGTTCTTTAAGTGGTTTCTTTGCCTTAACCTCTTTTGATTCTGGAATTTCTGTTCCGTCTGCAGAAGGTGCTGGTAATTCAATTTCTGTATTTCCTGATTTATATGTAGGAATAATTACAGTTTCTTTATCATCTGAATCATCATCATCCTCATCTGAATCATCATCATTATCCTCTTCATCATCAGTTATATCAGACATTTTAAAACCGAACATATCATCGTCAGAATCATTATCTGAATTATCATCATCGTCATCATCTGATAACTTTGTTAATGGGAAATCCCAATCATCGTCGTCATCATCAGAATCTAATTTCTGAGAATATTCTTCACGATCTTCATCATTTCCATCTCTTAAATATGCGGCTTCCCAATCATCATCGTCATCATCATCATCTGCAAGTTGTGCAGCAACAGTTGGACCTACTTCTTCATTTGCAGGTTCAGCAGTTTCACAAACATCACTATAATCAGGATGATTCTTAATTGCATCAATAACAGCGGCATAAAGTTCATTTGTCATAGGTTCGTTATCAAGAATAGGATTATTATCATCATCCAAGTAGAACTCAATTGTCTTGTTCTCCACATACTTCTTACCTGTGCCATCAATCATAGGAACAATTACAATAACAGAACCTGATTTTTCTTTCTTACCATCCTTAACATTCTCATCAAACATTACATCTGCAATTTTATATGAAAATTTAGGTTGATATGTTTCTTCTTTCTCATCTTCAACTGTTTTAGGTGTATTAGCTGGAATATCTTCAATTTCAGAATTTGTTCCAAGTGGATCTTCTGTATCACCACCAAATACATCTGTTGCTTCATCACCAGGTTCAGCAGTTTCATCATCATCTGAATTATCACCCATATCAACAGTTGTCATTGAATTATATGTATCTTCATCATTATCTTCTGATGCAGTTTCATCATCATCAGAATTTACAAATTCATCTTCATCATCTGTTTCTGTTTCATCAGAATCTTCTGGTTCAAATATATCTTCATCATCATCAGTAGAATCTGAATCATCTGAATCATCATCAAAATTAACTTCCTTAAATGCTTCTTCATCATCTTCATCTGAATCTTCTTCAGAACCAAATACATCATCTGAATCATAGTCATCATCTGAATCATCAAAATCAGTTTCATCTTCATCTGAATCGCTGTCTGCATCAATTGCATTAGCTGCTGCATCATCAAATCCAGTACCTTCAGAATCTTCATCATCATCTGAATCATCATTTGAATCACTACCAAGGAATTTTGCAAATTCATCATCAGTAACACCTTCATCTGACTCTTCATCATCAAAATTATCGGTTGCTTCAGAATCACCGTCTTCACCACTTAATGGTTGTGAAAGTTCATCTTTTGATGCATCAACTTCTTCATCAGACATTGGTTCATTTGGATTTTCCTTTGTTACTGTACCATCATCTGTTGAATCATCATCTGTTGTTTCGTCATCATCTGTATCATCAGAATTATCTTCACCTGTTACATCATCTGCTTGTTTCTGCCATTCCTTATATTCTGCCTTAATATCATCAAGTTTCTCTTCTGCATCTGCAATAGCTTTTTCAAGTTTCTCCTTATTTTCATCAGATGCAGATTCAAGAGCTTTATTAAGTTTTTCAATCATATCCTCATACTTTTCGATAGAATCTTCATACTGATTCTTTGTCTCATTAAGTTTAAGAATAATCTTATCTTGAGATGGAAGTAAATCACTGAATAATGATGATACATTAATACCCATATGTTCATTTAACTTATTCTTACAGAAAATAGGATTTACGTTTCTGTAGAATGTATGCTGACCAATCGCATCATTATGTGTTGCAATGAATATATTCTGATCAAGTTTAAACAAGTCTGCATTGATATTATTATTCTCATTAAGAGTTACATGCTTAGCCCAATCAATCTTTGCAATATTATTGAAATTCTCCAATAAACAAGAACACATAATATAGAAATTTGTATCATAATCATCATACTTCATACACATTTCACGAAGATTACGAAGTGTTTCTTTTGATTCTTTATGTCCATAAATATCAACATAACCTTCAAAAATTGTTGCATACTTATCATTACTATGAAGGATAATATGATCTTCATTTATTTCAACATGTGGATCATTTACAAGACGACAAAGTTCAACAAATCTCTCATCAAGCTGATCAACAAGTTTATCTTCTAATACAGCAATGTTATTTCCTTTCTTTACATAGAATTGACCGTTAACATTGAAAATTGCTTCATTTTCCTTAACATACTGAACAGGCGTATAGATATTAGAAACTGATGCATTTTCTCTAATAATATTAATCTGATCTTTAATATTTAATGCTTTCTCTGTAAGTTCATTCGCTCTGCGAGAATTATCTGAATAGATAACATTAAACATTTCATTGATATAAGGATCAGAAGCATATGGCATTAACGCATTACGTAATTGAACTCTGTTAATAGCATTAGGTTCTTTTACATAACGAGCAACATCTTCTTGAATAAGGTCTACATAAATGAATGAAGAATGATCATCCTTCATTTCCTCTAAAATCTTAGTAAGTGTAATTTCTTCACGTTTTGAATCTACCTTTTCAGTAATAGACTTCATTGCCTTACTAACAGGAAGCAAATAATTAAATTTAGATACATTCTGAAGGAATGTTTCATAAAGTCTCTCTTCATATGCACCCTGATTAATAGCATTAGAATAAAGATTAATAACTTCCATAAGACGCTGATTAGATGAAGCGTCTGAATGACGAATATTATTAATATGTTCGGAAAGATTAATTCCTTGATTATTTGCAATAGCATTTAAGCAGAAATCATCTTTTTCTGTTAAACGTGCTTTTTCATCTTCATCAAGTTTCTCATCAATATAACGTTGAACCTTTGAGAAAATCTGGTCCATTGTTTTCTTATCACGTTGTTCCTGAAGTTTCTTTTCAAAATTCTTTACTTCAGACTCATTAACATAATCTGCATGGATAAAATTAGCAGACATAGAAGATTCTTCAGTAAGAAGAATATTTAATTTAGTTGCAACTGGATCACCATCTTCTACGAGTGAAGACAATGCTTCAACAAGATTATCCTTTGTTTCTTGACATTTATTTGCAACATATTGATTATACAAATATTTGATATTATCTTTTGTTAAAGGATTCTCAATCTGTTCAATAAGTTGATAACCGACAAGATTTGCTCCATCAGTTGCCAATGTATTATTCATCTGTTCAATGACAGTCTTAATAGATTTATTACCTTTTGCATATTTAGCAAGTCCTTGTCCAAACTGCTCAAAAAGCATAAAATCCTGAGCACCATTTGCGAGTGCATTATTATAGTTAACCAAATAGCTCATTAATTCGGGATTCTTATGTCCCTCTTCAATAAGTCCATTTACATATCTATGAATATTGAACTTAGTGGTACCATCGAAGTTTTCTGTATCTCGATTAAAACTTTCTTGAATAATATTACGAACGCCTTCTAAAAGCTCGTTTTTATTTAATTTTCCCATTAAAGTTTAAATATGTATTTTTATTTTTATTATTTATTATCGAAAAAATTAAGCATATTTTCAAAAATATGCTTAAACTATTAGTATTGAATCACTTACACATTTATTTTCAGTATTATAATGATCTCTTAAAATTAATTTTACGGTTTTTGTATTAACCTTTCTTGGATAAACGAAACATTCAAATTCTATAGGATTATTTTCATCTATCATGAAATTTTTAAGATTTAATTTAGCAGGAACTTCCTTTAACTATCCTTTATTATCTTCATATGATATTATACAGTCAACTTGTGGTTTTGCTGTTATAAAATATCCTTTATTTAATACATAAACAGTAGATTCATCCACAATACGTGTTTCTGGATCCGGATACATATAAATTTCAGGATTTGTATAAACTGTACATTCATCTGTATTAGGTACTAAAATATCAATACGAGATGGATTCTCAATAAAATCTAACGGTATTCTCCAATGATAGAAATTATGATTATCGACAGAATCTAAAAGAAACTGTTCACCTTTATCATCTTCATATAAAATATCAACTTGAAGAAGATCTCTATCTTGATATGAATATTTCCATTCCACAAGAAGATCTTGACCAGAAACTAGAATCATATCTTCAAAATCTGTTACCCAACGTAATGGACCTGTTATTTTTTCTGGATGTTGCCTATTTACCCATATAGCATACCCCATATTATTAATAGTATTATCTGCAGGTCTTTCATTATATCTGTCAAATATAGGTTGATATGTTTCGCACTATATTGTAAATGGAACCTTTATCATCGTATCAGATGGTAACTGTCCGAATGTATAAGTGCCTCCTGCAGTTGGTTGATATGCAGATTCTGGAAATCCTACACGTACAGGTACAACAGTTCCTTTATAGTTTATATGAAATGTTAAATTTTTATAAAAGAATTCTCGATATGCCTGATTTATTTTCATTGCTTCATTCATTGTTGAACAACGAATTTCTACATTAAAACTATATGTTAACGGCATAGAATATAGATATGAAACATATGATTTAAGCTTACCATTTTCTCTGCGCGTATATTTTCCCATTACAAATCTGTTTGTAATGTTTCCTGATTCTATCTATACACTTGACATTGATAAACGTCCCTAAGGATAAAAATCGAAATTACCGTCTATTTTTTGTAAACCTATATCAGTACATTCATCACTTGTAAAATTCGTATAATTATCTTGAATAAACTTTTCTGAATTTTGATTTGAACCACCGAAATCATAAAAAAATGGAACACAAACATTTTCTATTCCTTCTTCTGTATCATCCCATCTCTATTCGTAAAATAATCTTCTATTAAATACTTTTAATAAACCTACGAGAATAGCTCTATCAAAAACATCTGTTGTGTTTCTTGTTTCAAAAAGCTATTTAGGTGTTAATTGTGTTTTTGACATAATAAACTAAAATATAGTTTCAATATTTATTAAATAAAAAATGTGACTTATATTCCGATATATAAGTCACATTTTAATATTATCTTAATTCTTTATCTAATAGACATAAACCTGATTTATAAAATTTCCATATATTTATGGTATATATATGTTCATTTGTTTCCTTATCATCATATTCAAACATATATCTTACTTTCATAAAATTACCATGTTCATCTTTTCCTTGTTCACCTTTATCTTTAGAACCATAGTATATAGATGACATATAACCATAAGTTGGGACATTATAACCTTTATTTTGTAGATAAAGAATTGTTTCTTTATTTATAATATTTTCAATTTTAATCAAATCTTTAAATGTATATTGTTCAAAATTATTATCTATTACAAATTGTTTAAATAAATCTTCACCATATTCAAATCCTTTATATTTAGATGGTTGTAATATAGATGGTTGTGAATTCATTCTATATTTCTTAAATCCTAATTTTTTAAGGAAATTCAAGAAATCATCAAATGATTTCAAAGTATCAAATACATTTGGATATTCAAATGTTATATATGATGTTTTCCATACTTTTGATATAGATATAGGTTTCTAATCATTTGTACTAGACATAACAAAAGTATTTACATATGAACTTAAATTATAAGAAGTTATAGGATAATCATCTGTTGAACTCATAATAATATCTTTCATTTTTGATGGAATACCATCTTCAAAATCAATAAATACTTTTTCAACAGTATAATTATTTTTTATATATACATTCATTAAAAAATATGTATTAATATATACAAAACGTTTTTTTGTACCATATGTAACATATTCGCAGTCATTATCATCATTTGCATATATTATAATTCTATGAATAATATTATCAGTTACATATATTGAACATATTTTATGATTTCTAATATATATTTCTACACAATCATATGAATCATTTATATTATAATCTGCAAATTTACATCTAATTTCATAATAATCTAATCTCTTATATGAAACTAATTGTGTAATAGATGATATATATAATTCTCCTATTTTATACAAATTTTCTGCATTATCTAAATCTGAATAACTTGATGGATATTCTGTTTTATTCCATGGTTTATTTTTTAATGTATTTAATTCATCATCGATAACCTTCTATGTAAATACAGACTATGTTGCATTATTATCCACAATATCATCAATATCATCAAATAAACTCTCTATTAAACGCTTTATTAATTTATTCATTTTTAATATTATTTTTATACTTTATTATTAACATTTATATATTTAGTAAAAGCAAAAGTATCACTATTATTACTAGATATATTATATTTATACATATATCTAATATAGAAACTACTTAAACCATAATATGTTTTACCATCAAAAGATGTTGGTGCTGGTAACTTAATACCATTAAGATCTAACGATGGAATCTAAAATTTATTTGTACTAGTAATTGTTGGAGTATATATGTTCTTTGATAATATTTCATTATAATATTTATGAGTACGTGGTAATGTTGATGATGTTGTATGATCACTACTATTGTATAAATCTATATCATAAATTGAACAGTCTACATAAATTAAATCTTTTAATACTGGTGTAGCTACACTAGAATCTCTATACTACATTTTCATATTTATAGTTACACCATTCTATATACTAGAATTTGTTGAAATTATATTGTTCAGTGAATATGTTGTATCGTAACATATATCAGTATAAAAATCAGTTATATCTAATTCAACTCTAGTATGCTTGATAGACGCTCTAGTTGATGAATTAGCAACTGGATTTATAGATAATATTGCTGTTTTTTGTTTTGTATTATATTTCAAAGTACCAACTTTTGCGTACGTTGTTTTATACTTTGTTGCACTACCATTTGAATCTACATATGTATATTTTTCAGTGATTTTTATAGATGAATTTGTTGTATCTAACTAATTTATATCATTATTTAATAAATATAAAAAACTTTTTTGTGGATTAAAATCACCTCTATAAAATTGTATATTACCCTCACTATATGTTTTAAATGAAATATCATTATAACGTACAAATTTAATATTTACTTTACCATCCCATCTACCACTATACCATGTCATCCATATATCAAAATTTAATGTTATATTCAATTTACTTAAATTAAATTCACTAAGTAATTTCTTAAAATTAATTGCAATTGATTCATATCCACAACCATGTGTATTATCACCACTAAATGCTATATAACTATATACTTTAGTACTCTCATCATCATTTGTTTGAGCATAACCAAATGAATTTTTACATAAATCTACATCTGTATCTGCTATTATTAATGAACCATTATCAGATCTAGTTAATAATGTCGCAGTATCCAAATCTTTGCCACCACTCCATTCATATACTAATCCAAATATATCAAATGCTGGGAAAAACTCACTATCACCATTTTGAACAATATCTTTATCTATTGTTTTTTGAATATCTCCATTTTTATATGTAACAGACCAATTTCGCTTAAATAATTTGTCTATATTTATATCTTCTACTCTTGCAGGAACGCTAAATATATATTCAATCTAATAATCTGTTATCGTAGGTCCAGAAACCTTTGTTGGAGTATAACTCATAAATCCCTCAACTTCAGTAGATTCATTTAATACTAAATCTGTTGTAACATGATTTCCCTTTATATTAGGATCTGTTCCTACATAACCATAATATATTATTTTACACTAACCACCTGATTTAGGTATAGGGTCTGGCTCATTTTTTAATATTAATTTTATATCACCTGGTTTTTGTGTAAAACTTATAGACTTTGATTTATCTTGATATTTTACTGTAAATTTATATGTAATAGTATTTGCAGTTGTATTTGATGTAAATTTATATTTTCTACTTAATATTTTATATTCGTTATCTTCAGTTACTTTTCCGTCTGTTGACATAAAATTAAGTCCATCCCCAACTGTTTCATTTACAAATGTTACATTTTCTTTTTCTATTACATGTTCTTCATTTAATATTCCAAAATAGTTTATTGTTTTTATTTCGCCTACAGGATTAACAATATTTTGTTTTGACTAATCAGTTTCGCTATCAAATATAGATACATCAAATGTTGCTCCTTCCTATGTTATTGATAAATTCGCCGGAAGTTTTTGTCCATTTAAATTATAACTACATTCAAATTCATATGTTATAGGATCTTTAGTTTTATTATCTTTAACTGTATATACTTTTCCATATTCACCTTGTAGTAATCCCGAAGGTGGTGTTGATAATTCAGTTAATCTGTTATTTCCATTTTCATCTTTCGTTTCATCTTCATTTGTCTGCGTTATACTAAAATTATTAGACTATACATATGGATAAATTTTGTCATCATTATCTTTTTCTACACTACATATAACAGTTATATGTGATGGTGATAATGGTGATAATGGTGATAATGTAAGGGAATCAAATTTCGCGTTTAACTTATAACTTGAACTACCCTATGTACATGTTAATGTTTTTTTATGTTTATCATCTCCAAATTGAATAATAAATTTATATGTTTTATTACTTGTTGTGAGATTTGGACCTATAGAATAATCAAATGAATATTTTTTTGAAGTACTATTATATGAAACAATAAAATTATTTATTCCCGGTTTAAGTTGTGTACTATTTAATTCAGTAATTAAGCTATATATAAAATTGCCTATTGCATCTTTACCTAAATCTATTATTTCACCATTATTGTATTGTAGATAAAATGTAATTTTTACTGTGTCACCTTTATTACTTATTTCAGGTTTATCTATCTCTGCATTTAATGTACATTTTTCATCTCTACCAAATGATGTTCTTATTACTGTTAAATCATTTGTCTTTGTGTTATCTTTATCAATACCATTATAACGATAATAAAATTTATATGTTTTATTCTCTGGTTCATTATAAAGATCAGTTAAATTATACTCTGATTTATATGTATTTAAACATGAATCTAATGTACCACTATCAATCTAAAAAGTATTATTATCTTTAAATTTAAAATATTCAGACTATGTTGGTTGTAATTCACCATTTAATAAAATTCTAACATGTAAATTTTGTTTTAACTATTGTTTTGCATTATAAGTTATTATTCTACTACTATCTGATAGTACACCTGCATTATTATTATTATCAAAAAATGCAGTTAAACTAAGACTTGCACCATCCTAATATATTTCAATTCTATTATTATCATTATCCGTATAATTAGTAAATGGATTCCATGTATAATGATAATCAGTTCCATCTATGGTATCATCAATAAATTGATATGTTATAGATTTATATATAGGCCTTTTTGTTAATCCATTATTTTTATTTACATCAAATGTAATTTTCAAATATGATGAATTATTATATTGTACTTCTTCTGCATTTGAAAATGCATTATTATTATCAATAATTATATCACTAATATTTACAAAACCTTGAAAATGTGTTTTATCTAAATCTATATATGTTTTGTAACTATTACCGTAAATATAATTAGCATCATCTGGTAACACTATCATAAATACAGTTCTATAATATAAAGTTACCGGATAACCTGTTGCTGGTATTCCTTTATCAGTAGTACCTATTTTTAATATACTTTTATTATCATTATATGATGAATCGTTATCAGATCTATATTGAATATATGTACCGTTTAATGTATTTTTATTATCTGGTGTTGCTTTAATTTCAGGCTTATAAATATTTAATTTTTTGTAAATATATAAATTGGTATTTATAGTACTATAACCCTACTTATACATAAACGCATATATTACCACACCCGGACATATATATCTTGGTATTGTAATTTTACCTCTATATGTATAATCTTCTTTATTATATGTTGGATTTTCATCTGCATATGGCTATACATCAACCCAATTAGCTACACTAATTGGAAACTCTTTTACCTAAAATTTTGATAAATCTATTTTTTTAAGTGAGCCATCATCTTTATTAATTTCGCATACATAACATTTATAATAAAGTATATTATTAATAAATGGTGATATATATAATTTTTTTTGTTCATACTCTAATAAAGTTGAATAGCTACTGTCTTTATATAATTCTACATATATCTATAAATATAGTTGTTTAATATCATAATAATTTGTTGAATCATGATATTTTACTTTAATACGAAATATAATATCTTTAATAGTAGTTATAACATCTCCATCCATTGTCTATGGATCAACTTTTATAATAGACTATGATTTATTAAGTAATTTTCTATTACCTTGTATCACATGTATATAACCTGGTGTATTATCATTAGTTGTATATGTAAAATATACATTATCAACTGATGTTTCTAAATGTTTATCTAAATAACCATCTTTAATAATGCCTACACTTATTACTTCAAATCTATCTTCACCTAATGCTGATACATAATTTGATCTTGGTCTGATTTCACATGCATATACTACTGATTTCTATGTTACAACATGAGAAACTGTTTTTGAATTATATTTTACTGTAAATGTTAAACGTCTATCTACATTTTTATCATATATATTTTTACATCTTATATTACTTGCAACTACATAATTAATATTTTCATATGTTATAATTTCATATTGTATATCTAATAAATTAACATCATCATTATCGCATGTAATTGTATATAAATTTACATCTTCTATTGTAATTCCTTTTTCGTTATCAAACGCTCTAAATGCTAAAATTATATTATTATATTCTGGTATACCTCCAATTATTTCTGTACATTCATCTTGTTTAATTGTCAAATCAATAGAAAGTACGCTCTATGTTAATTTACATGAAGCTGGTGGAATATTAAGATTATTATTCATATTAAACTTTATAACCTTTGTAATAGAAGTACTTTCATTTCTATCAAAATTAATATCTAATATATACTCATCATCATTTAAAGTAACATTATTATATACATTTTTATCACCTAAAACATCAATTTTATAGGTTGTTGTAATATTATTTTTTGTATTAGTAACGCTTGTAATCTTTACAGAATTCTTTTCATCGATTACTATTATACCATAATAATGTAATCTTATTGTTTCACCAAATGCAGAAACATTATATGTTCCATTAGTAGACGGATTTTCCGATGTATTTCTATCTAAATATTCTACGTAATACTATAATGATATTTTCGCATTAGCTTGAATTATATAGATTGGAGTACTTTCTATTTTTTTAGAACCATTATATACAGCTTTAACATTTAACTGCCTTTCTTCACTTGTATAATTTTCATAAACATTTATAGTAGTTTTAAATGTCTTTGATTTAGTATCATATATAGTTTTAATTACATTATATTTTAATTCATTTTTATCTTTTACATATGAAAAATCTAAATATAAATTATCTTTAACTTCTTTTGGAGAAACATTAATACCATCTGTATATGTACATTTATATGTTAATATTCTATTATCACCATTAAAACCTACAGGATTTGGTTTATCAATGTCTAAAGTAATAGTATATGTATTAACTTTCTATATTATTGTTTTTGATTGATTAACACTATTATATTGAGTTTTAAATATTGCATTGAATATTAATTGCTTATCTGTACCTATATTTTCATCTATTAAATATACTAATTCTACTGTATTATCAGCAGAATTAATTTTTAATGACTTTATTTTATCTTTATCTAATAACTTATCATTTAAATTTAACGTTACATTAGACTAATTTCTTTTATTTAATACTGCCCAATATTTTATATGGATTTCCTATTCATCACCAGATATTACGCCTCCATCTTTATTTAAATGTCCATTCTACACTTCTGTAGGAATAAACTCCAAATGAACTTCAATATTTTCTTTTGGTACCTATGAAACTTTTGCATATATATGATTTATAGGCGTTAAACTCTATACATTATTACGTACGGCAAATTCCATTACATCTTTACGTAATTTTTCTGTTGTATTATCACTAATAGATGTAATGATTAATTTATTGTAATATTTTAAAGTCTCATTTGTTTCGCTACCTTTTTCACCTTCTTTTATAAATTTATATCCTGTAATCCAATCAGGTTTATATATACATTCAATATCTGATGTAATAGGTATATAATTCCTTTCTAATACAGCATAATAACCTGTATTAGTCTCATTAAATTTATCAGCAGGTAATAACGGTAATGTAATAGTATCTGATAAAATTTTATGAAATTTATTATTGCTCATCACTTTATATGCAAATTAGTTTTATAAATTAAATAAATCCATGGAATATAAAATCACCATAAATTGATCTAGTTGTTGGTCCCCATGTTGTCAATATAGCGACAACAAACCAAATATTTGTTAATTTTAATCGTTCATAACTAGGTAAGAAATCACCTCCAATGACAATAGTCCATTCTAATAATCTTACTAACTTTTCTATAGCAGGTGAATTCTGATCACTCAATGCTAACCGTATATCAAATAAATCAGGATCCATTAAATATTCTGGTGTTGTAATAGGAGGAAATGACTTTCTAACTATTTCATTTATTTTCTTAAAATCTACATTCTATAAAGCAGACTTTGCACCAATATCAAGTTTAAATTGGCACTTACTCATATCAAATGCTATATTCATAACACCCATTCCCCAAAATGGTTTACCTAACTATCCGGCTTTATATACAGTTGGATCAGTTTTATAAAAAGGGCAAATTGCCATATTAGACTTTGCAGTAAAGAAGAAACCATATTCCTATGGACCTATATAGAATGGTCCACTTACATTTATAATTGCATTATATGCAACAGCTAATGCTTTTTCCAAAGCTTCCTTTGCTAATTGTACTGCTCTAATAATCTGATTAATAACTGCAAATAACGGTGCTAATTTCTTATCTACCGTACCGAATTTAATACGTCTTAGTAATTTTATAATCAACTCATTTTTCTTTATTAGAAGTAAATTAATTATCTTTTTTAACTCTATAAATACAAGGTTTACTTTTGCTGTTACATAATCTCTATATTCTTTTGGCATAGTTGCAGTACCAGCTAAAATATCTGGAACTTTCTATACTACATTTAATACAAGATTAAAATAATCTAAAATATTTTTAATTTTATCTATTATTTCTGGTGTTTCTGTTCTATATTCACCTTTTAGTGTTTCTGTAATTTTTATAAGTAAATCTTTTCCTGCACATGTAAGTGAACAATAACCGTTTCCTGGCATAAAATCAATATGTTTACCACAAACAGGGCATGTTCCACCTTTTGTAAGATAATGTCCAAACTGATCGACTGCAGACGCTAATCCTATTGCAGCATCTAATGTATTTTTACTTGTTCTAGTTCCATCTTCATCTTCTGTTACAGTATTTGTAACATTCTTAACTATATCTTCATCTTCTGCATTTTGTACAGAAGAAGCTGCTAATGTTGTTACATCCTATAATGCAACTGTATCTTTTATCTGTTGATTAACATCTGTTCCTTTTCCTTGATGATATTCATTATCCTATACAGAAACACCATACATATCTTCTTCTATGATATTAGACTCATCAAATAATGATGCTCCTGTATATTCCTCTAGATCTTCTTCTGATTGTTCAGTATGTCCAGTTGTATTTACAAATTCTTCATTATTATCTTCTTGTTCTTCTAACTATTTCTGTGTAAAAGAATTAATATATTCTTCTGTTTCGACACCAGATTTATTTTTTAATCTTTCACCAGTTGTTAAATTTTTAATACTATATACCCGTTCAACATCAATCAGATTATTAGTTACATTTCCATCTTTATCTACTTCATAATAAACATACCATGTTACTCGTATTTCATTTCTTGGATCTCCTACATAATATGTTTTATATCTTAAAGATTCAATATAATATTTTTTATTCTCATCATACTAAAGATCATCGTCATCATAGTTATAATATATAACACCAGTTTTAGATGTAATTGTTTCCATTATCACATAATTAAGTTTTCAATATTTCCTAAATATTCAACTTCATTTAGATTAAATTTTTGTTTTGTATTGTCATTAAATTTTACGATACATGTATTAACATTTTCCTATATAGAATATAATGTACCGAATTTATTATTCTTAATAACATATACATCATTTTCATGTAATTGATTTGATTTAAATTTTAAATAATTATCATTTGTAAGTGGATATTTTGGTTTCTTATTTTGTTTATTTGCAATCATTTTACCTAATACTTTAGGCGCACCATCAAACGTTTTTATATTATTGAAATTTGCATAGCAATTACCATGAATAATATATGGGAATGCAGTCCAATCAGATAAATTATTTCCTGTCATATTACAAGAGCCATCTACCTCATTGAATTTAAATAACTGCATTCCCATACGATTCAATCCTTTATTGGAAAGATATAAATTATCATGGACATCTACTAATATACCATGACCTGTACATTTAATTTCGTAATTATCTACGTCTAATTCATTTAGCATTCTTTCGACTCTTGGTTTTAATTCATTTTCTTCATACTCTGAAGATATATTTGTTGATACATAATCATCATCACCTAATATATCATCAAAATCATCATCAAAATCATCAAACATTGATTCATTTAACGTAGATATATTTCTTTTATTGTATTTGTTTATTTTTTTATATTCTGGAACGGAAATAATCATAATTAGTTATTAAATAATAATTTATATTATTTATTTTTTAATTATTATCGTCCATAATCAAAGATGGTTTACCTCTATCATCTTTTTTAATTCCCTAACATTCTATTATTTTATTCTTATAAAAACGTTCATAGAAAAATACTTCCTCACACAAATTATACAGGTCTGTATGTTTAGGTAATATGCCATTATCTAAAAGTACAATTTTGTTTATTTCCTTAATCTTCTTAAATTTATTCTAAAGGTTAAACAATAAAGTTTCATCCAAATTTTTATTTATGTAAATAATTCCTTGATATTTCTTTAATTTAGACGCCTATTGAATTTGATTCAATATTTCAGTATTAATGAAATATACATTCGACTATTTGCTGAGATCTAGTTTAAAACTACTTACGAACGACTATACATCAAGAATAAAAAAACTTTTAATGTTAGTAAATAACATTCTTAGTTTATTTTCAGATTCAGTTGTTACGTATACATTCATTTATATTAATTACTCGTTAGTTTTTAATTATAGTTACCAATTATTTATTATTGAAATTATCAACCTTCTTGTTTTGTATTATCTGATAATGTTGATTCATAATAATCAGTTAAACCTTTCGCTAACGCTTCTTTCAACGTATTATTATTCATACGTCTTGAAATACTTGTAACAAAATGTTCTGACATTCCTTCTGGATACACATCCTTTATAGTTTTATAAACTTCCTTTGGAGGTAATTCAAGTTCAATATCAACACCAATATTATATACTTTCTTCTTACTCTTATCAATCATATTAGTAATAAGAATATCCTCTTTATAATCTGGATCTTCATATGGTGATATTTTCTTATCTTCTGAAACTTGGTCAATTACTTCATTACGTAATCGTTTTGCAAATTGTTCTGTAGATAATGTTACAGTTTCTCCATTAGAAACTATATTAATAGAATCATATTCTGAATTAGACAAAATATCATCAAGATTAATAGTAATACTTGCATGACGTACAGTTTCAATTACCGCAGTAGAAATAGGTGATTTAGTTGTATTAACTTGCTTACTATTATATTGAGTAATTTGAGGATTTGGAACTTTTGCAATTATATCTGCTACAATTTCTGGAGACTCTACTTTAATTTCTGGTTTCTTTACAGTTTTACCTAAAATTAAATTATCAGTTGATTCAGAAATATTAGTATTCTGCTTTAATGATGGATCTAATAATTCAGGGTGTAAAGAAAGTAAATAATTTTCTTTTGGTTCGATATTTGTAGTTTTAACTGTAACAGGCGGTGTCGCATCGGTTCTCTTACCTGCATTACTTATAGGTCTAGATGAAGATTTGCCATCTTCTGTTAATGATAAACTCATATGTTCTCCATTAACACCTATACCTGGTTGAGGAACCTCAAACACTTCTCCATTTTCTCCTGTTACCGTTTTTGTTTCATTAAGATTAAACTCTACTGTTTTGAATGACCATTTATTTGTAGGACCTGAAAGTTCAGCCATCATATATCTGCCATTAAATGCATTCATATTATTCACTTCAGCAATATATGATTCATCACATTTTGTATTATCCTCAAATACATAAAGGGTTAATTCATCATCAGATATATCATCGATATATTTCAATTTTGTAATTTTACCAAGAGTTTCTCCTGGTTGCATATGCTAATAAAACTTTGCCATATTTTATAATTAGTTTTCTTTTTCTTTTACATATCGTACTTTTACTGATACGATATTAATATTATTGTTTTCTAAATTATTTTCTAATTTATTTATATTGGTATTTTCTTTGGGTATATTTTTAAACTTATTGGTAAATAAACCCATGAACCAATACCAACATCGTTTAATAAATTGAATCATGAAGTTATTACACAATATTAGTTTTACTCTAATATTTTATATCAAATATAATAAGTTTAGTTTACTTTATTATTCACATGTATCTGCACTTCCATTTGATTGATTTTCATCTTCAACTTCTGGTTTATTAACAGGTTTTTTTCTACAAGGTGCTTCAGTAATTTCTATTCTATTTTTACCAAATGAACTTGTAATCGATTTAATACCCATTAAACCTGCTGATACACTAAAGTAAGTAATTGTTCTATCTATAAATTCTAAGATATTCCCGCATTCTCCTGGATTTATAAAATAATATAATACAAGAATAAGGAATAAAAATAAGCATACACATGATGCAATAAAACCTACAACCTTTGTTGAACTTGTTTTTCCATTATTATTTGAAAATATTTCAACAGGTGAAAACTTATGTGCATTAAAAATAGGTACGCCACAAATTACGTCGTCATCATTTGTTTTCTATGTATTCATTTGTTTTTAATTATTTTTCATTTAATTATTTATTTTTATAAATATCATATACAAAATTTAATTAATTATTAATTTAAATGAAACATTTTGGTTTTGACTCAGCATATAAAAAACTATATGAATCATTATTTGATGATACAGATGACATATTAAATAATAGTGAAATTGATCATTCTGATTTATATATAGATGATGAATATATTTTTGAAAGATTTAAAGAATTATATAATGAATAGGATTTATCAAAATATAGTATAATAGAATATCCTAAATTCAATAATTTTAATATATAGAATATAAATGGAATAGATTATAGATTTGTAGATAGTGTAGAATCATGCGGACATTATACATTAGGTTATCCTAAGGGTGTAAAACGTAGTGGTGCGTTTTCATATATAATTAATTCGCAGGAATTAATTGATTTTATCATGAAATATAATATAATTATATAGTGTCCAATTTCATTACACAGTAAATATTAGGAAACATATATAACTTATATTTTTGATAATATTAATATTCCTGAAAACTTTTTAAATAATTTTTCACTATATAAAGATTCATATATAGTCAGAGCATATACACCTGGATTAATTTTTAATAACTGTAATATAATAGAAAATGAATTAGAACATTTATTAAGTTCTACTGATTTTAGTTATAAACGAATAAAATATGTTAATTTAAATAAGGTAACATTAAAATCATTAAATATAACAATAACTTAGGATTTTTGTTTTGAAATAATTAATTGTAATTAGTTAACAGATTTAAATCTTATATATAAATGTAATATAGTCGATGATAATTCATTAGTTATAAAAAATTGTAAGGCTTTGAAAAATGTTAATATATAGGATAATTCTAAATATGTTTCTTTATTAAAATTAAAAATTGATAAATGTCCTAATATTAATACAGATACATTAATATTACCAAATCATAATACAAAAATATATAATGTACAATTACTTAATGATAAAATAAAATAGCGTGCAATAAAATTCCGTGGTGATATAGTTGAATATTTTTATAAGAATGGTAATGGCAAAGATTTTAAATATAAGTATTATGATATAGGTCCAAATCCACATATGTATTGGTTATAAAATAATATATAATAAAAGGGAAATAACTGTTATGAGTTATTTCCCTTAATTTATTAAAATAAGTTAGTAATTCGTTTGACTATATTTTTCCGTGTTTTATGTAAGATTTTGTATATAGTCCAAACATGAGGACGAAATAAATACAGGTAAAACCTATAAAGTTTTTTTATTTCTTTAAAGGAGTATATATGAATTCCATCTGAATTTGTGCTTAAAATCTGTATAAACGTAAACATAGTAATATTCGAAAAACTTATTTTAATTATTATACAATATTTATATAAAATAGTCTTAAAAAATAAGAGGAACTATACATCACGTACTGTTCCTCTTTAATCTAAATAATTTAGAAAAATGAAAACTAATTGAAAAACGAGCAAACGTTTTTTCTTAGTTTTTCTATATCTTTTTATTTATCTATGTTTGAAAAATAATTTTTTTTAAATTAGTTTCCGCCGAATAATTTATCAAGTTCTTCCTGTGACATTGCATCTACTGCATCATCACCATTTGTTGATGGTTCATCATCTTTATTTTCATCATCTTTATTTTCATCATCTGAATCACTTGATTCATCAGAGTCATCTGAACTATCTGAATCATCAACAATCTGACCACCAATCATTTCTTCAAATTCTTCTTTAGAAATACCATATTCATTATTTAAAACATCTGCAAGATCATTTACATAATCTGTATTTGTTAAAACAACTTTAATAGGTTTATCTTCACTGTCTGAAGAATCATCTGAATTATCATCTGAACTTGCATCTGAATCTTCACCATCTGTTGCATTATCATCTGTAGAATCATCTGCTGTATCACTTTCAGAATCATCATCTTCTAACAATTTCTTAAACTTATTATAATGTAAAGACTCATTAGGTGTTTCATCTGCAGTATCATCAGTATCTGTATTTTCATCTGAGTTTTCATCTGCTTCTGAATCTGTATCATCAGAATCTTCACTGTCATCTGTTTCATCATCATCTTCAAATTCAATAGCATCATCTGGAACACCAGCATCTACAAGTGATTGTTTAAGTTCATCTGCAGCATCTTGATTTGCAACTGTAATTACAACGCGTGATAATTCTACTTCTTCATCATTATCGGGTGTTTCATCTGTATCGTCACCTGATTCAGTATCTGCATTATCGTCTGAAGCATCTGCATTATCATCTTTACTATCTCCATCAGTAGGATCTACTGACAATGGTTCCAATGGATTTTCTTCATCTTCATTAATTGCTTTAGACTTATTCAACTTTTTGAAAGTCAAACGATATGTAAGTTCTTCATCAAGAATTAACATTAAACGCTCTTTATTTTCAATAGTTGTACGAAGTTCTCTCTTTGTTGATTTTGTAGCAGACTCATTCAATGACTTATATGATTTCATAAGATTTGTATGCTGTTTCTTAACAGCATTTAACAATTCAAGAAGTTCTTTAGCTGAATATTCTGTAATATTCTTACCATTGATTGTTTTCTTAGAATATAATGTTTTCTTACCAGATTTCATAGCTTCACAAATCATATTGAACTTCTCTGCACCAAGTGATTCCTTTAACTACATAATCTCCTTTTTCTTCATGATAAGTTTCATCTTCTTATCATTACGCGGTTCTGTCTTTGCTTTATTAATTGCATTACTAATAATAGATTCATTAAGATATGGTTTCTTAGCAGAACGAACAATATCTCTTGTTGTCAAACCAGCTTTACACATTTTTAATGCTTCAGAAAGGTTAACAAGTTTTTTACCTTTCTTTGGTGGACAACATCCCTTTTTCTTTTCAAGAAGTCTTCTTCTATTTCTGAGTTTACGATTATTTAATGATTCATAGCATTCAAATTCACTGTCTTCCATACATTCATCAAATTCATCATCTGAATCATCATCTGAATCATTTAATGCATCATCACCAGCAAATTCCTCATCAGCATCTTCATATGTTTCATCATAAATACCATCATCTTCCATATCTGCATATGCAGCATCTCGTGCATCTAATGCATCAGGATCGTCAGGATCAACTTCATCATAATCAGGAATCATATCATCATAATCATCATCCTCTGTATCAATCCATTCACCTTCATCATCAAGACCATAATCTTCATCCATATCAATATAATCATCACCATATTCATCCTTCATATCTTCGATAGCGCAATCTCTTGCATCATCGTCACATGATTCATCAATATAATCATCACCATATTCATCTCTCATATCATCTTCAGCTGCAGCGCGAGCATCATCATCTGATTCAACGTCATTAAGTTCATCATCTGCATCGTCATATACAAAGAAATTATCAACGTCATCAATATAATAATCATTTTCAAATATGTCGATAATATCATCTTGTGTAAGACCATCAATTACCATATAAACAGTACCATCAGACTCTTCCTTAGTAATTGTTGCATCTGTTGTATCTTCTATCTATGAAGCGATTTTATCCATCTAACCATTAAGTTCAGGATTTTCGTTTACAAGTCGTACAACATCAATCTTTACAGGAAATGTAAGACTTTCATTAAGTTTTCTTTTCATATTATTATAAATAGAATTATTTTCTTTTTTATTATTTATCTTTTTGAAAAAACACTATAAATTAACTTAAATCGATTAATTTTTCATAATATTTTTTCAATATTTTTTCATCCAGTATATTATTACTTAACATATTTATATATGCTGTCTCAAACATATCATAATTATGATTATATATATCATTTCTTATAATAGTAGATGAAACACATTCATTATTATATTCATCATTTCTATTAATATAATGTACAGGTTCAATATTAGCATTTATATATATGGTTTTTACACCTTTAGTTGAATCATAATATTTTCCGTTTACTGAATATAATTGAACAAATTCATCTTTTCGTTTAATGTCATTACCTTTATTTGATGTAACTAAACAGAATTTCTCATCATTAATTGAACTTCCAACATCATTATAACATTTACATATAGGTGCAGGATATTCTGATATACCAACATTAATATTTACATTATATAGTTCACTTAACTTATCTTTAATATTATTTAAAAACCATAATGAACTATCTGCCGTAATATTATCTCTATTTTTAGATGATATATAAATACGTACTTCATCAATATGAACATTATCGATATTGAATATGTGTGATTTCAATATCGATAAATGTCCATCATGAAATGGTTTAAAACCACCAGGGAATAATAATATATTTTTACTCATTTATTTCTTATTTTTAAACTGACTTAATTCCAAATTTAGATGTATCAATACCTATTAAATTTTTAAGTGAAATACCTCCGAGTGTTTGCATTTCATGGAATGTTTTTAATATAAATTTAACATCTGGGTTAAATACAACAAATACAATGTCTTTTCTTATTTTTGAAGGTATCTGTTTTAATTGTTCCCAACCAGAATCTTCACCATCTGTAAATACCATAATAGTTGTATGTTTTTCACCATTATCATAATAATATGGTTTCTTAAGCTTAGTAACACTTATAGTATTTCCTGGAATATCTGTACCTCCAGAACCACCTCGTTCTCCAAGAAGTTCAAGACGTTTTGAAATAGGTGTTTTAATATTCCACATTTCAACATCTTCAGGATGTATAGCACCTGTTGTAAAATAAGCTCTAGCAGAATTTAATACTTTACATTGTTTTTCTAATGTTACAATTTCTTTAAATATCTGATAGAATATACCATTACCATTACTATACATAGAACCTGAATTATCAATAAGATAAAATATATTTGCTGCATTATTCTCAGCAAATGGAACTTTTTTATATGGGTTGTATCTATCATCACGCCATGATTGTGACATTGTACGTTTTGAACGTTTCATCTGTGTTCCTGCTTCCATCGCAGCTGTAAAATGTTTCTTCATCTTCTGCTTCCAATTAGCAAGAGATTCCATATTTTTTAACTTATCTGCAATATCATTAAGTTTATTTGCAAGATCTGGTGAAACTTGATTTAATCTTTCTTTATTTTCTTCATTATATCTTCTGGATATTTCTACAGGATCACATGTTAATTCTTCTGCAGTATAAGGATCACCTGATTCTTTTGCAATTTCAGCCATTTGCTCTTGTGATAACATATCAGCACCACCAAATGTAGAAGATGTTGTTGTATCAAATTCCTTACCTTCAAGTTGTTCTTGAAGTTTATCTTCATCTGGTACAGAATTCATATCTTTATCGATTTGTGATTTCATCTTATCAATTGCTTTCTTAACATCTTTACGTGCTTGTTCACGTGCAGCTTTTTCTGTAGGAGACATTTGACCAGAATTTCTACCAGTTTTTGAATTTCCCATAGAACCTTGAGATGATTGGCTCATTTCACCGCTTTGACCAGATTGTCTATCTTGTGAATCACCAGAATCATTTCCAGATTGTCCTTGATTATCACCATCATCATTTCCTAAATTTCCATATTCATCTGAATTTTCAGAATCATTATTACCAGATTGTGAATCATTTCCAGATTGAGAATCATCATCACCTTGTTCATCAGAATCTGTTCCTGAACCTTTACCCATAGCTTTATCTAATTCTTTCTGTATCTCATCATTATATGCATCTTGATACTCAGAAGATTTATCACTATTATCTGGCATATCATCCATACCATAATCGCTCATAGTATCTGGATCTGCTGCACTTAAATCTGTATCATCATATGAACCACTTCCTTGACCTTGTTGTCTATCAGATTGATTATTTTGATTACCTGATTGATTCTGTGATCCTTGATTTCCAGATTGTTGTTGAGATGAATCACTCTGCTGACCTTGTGAACCACCTTGACTTTGTGATTGACTATTATCACCTTGCTGACCACTCTGACCTTGTTGCTGACTTTGTGAAGACTGACTATCACCAGATTGTCCTTGTTGTCCAGATTGCTGTTGAGAATTATTTACCGGATTTTGATTAATTGGTTGTTGTGGTGTAGAAACTTTATTATAGAAATAAGCATCAAAAATAATTTGCCATGGTTCCATTCTAAATCTATCATCAAAAATTCCATCACATTCTTCTGTTGCTCCAGCAAAATATTTTGGAATTTGTTTTTCAAGATCTCGATTTATCTCAGCATCCATTGCAATATTTGCTAATTGATGATTCTTTCCACCTTGTGTTTCTGTTTTTCTTTCTGCTTGTTCTCTGTGTCTATATATCTGATGATATGCTTCATGACAAATAACATAAAGAACTAATCTAGCCATTGTAATAACTCTATCAGATTGAGACATACGTTTACCTTGAGACATTAATTCCTTTACTTGTCCTTTCCCTTTATATAAAAGTTGTTCAGCAAATACAGGATTAAATGCTATACGTACTCCATCTGATGCAGCTGTATCAATATTAAATGACCACAAAATAGGTTTATTAAATCGACCTAAAATTGGTCCTAATTCTCTGGTTGATGCAGCTTGAGTTTTTGCCATTTCACAGAAAGATGCAATTTCAGCAGGAATAATTTCTTCTTCTGTTTGTTCTCCTGTTATCGCGTCAGTAATCTTCACTTTAACTGGCACACGCATTTTAGATACAGGAATAGAATATCCCATATCTTTCATTGTAGCACCTTTATATAACTTTCGCAAATCTAAGCTTTTCTGTTTCATAAGTCTTCCCCATAAACCAGCTAATTCACGTTGGTTCTCTTCAGCAGACTTCATTTTAACACCCATTGTATTCTGTACGGTGTTTTTAGAATAAGCTTCGTATACTCGAGTTTTATTAGTTTTTAACTTTACCTTTACCATTATGTTAGAAGTAAAAAAATCTTTTTAATATTTATTAAAATAAAAAGAGTGAACATAATTCAAATAATTATATTCACTCTTAATATATATTGTTTATTTAATGTTTATTATTTTTTCGCTCTACTCTTAACTGCATTACGTGTTTGATTGAAATCAAACTTCTCTGAACGTGCAAGAATATTTAATGCAGGTAAAATAGGAACTTTAGATTCTTCAATCTGATGAACATGTGCAATCTATTGAAGACTTGGATCTTTCTTTGTACGAGCAGCTTCATATGCAGTAAGGGTCTTTCTAACTGCAACCGTATTATAGAATTCTTTACGTAAATCTGAATCAATATTATTACACTTTTCAAATAATGAAGTTCTCATATTATGTGCGATAGAACCAATTTCAGTTTGAATTGAAATCTTAGCAATCCATGATGCAAAGTGTGCATATAATTGAGCAACACGTGAATTAAGTAATGAATTTACTTTATTACGTAATGTATCAATATCTTGTAATTCTGCATCATCAAATAATAAGTTATGTGTCTTACCATTAATATTAAATGAATATTCTTTAATAAGTTTCTATGCAGCAGATGAAACCTGACTGTCTGATAATGGTTTAGCATTTTCTAATGTTTCTATATCATTCTTTATATCTTCCTCAAGATCTCCAGGATATGCAGCTAATACCTATAATGGTAATTCTTTTGCAATACTAGAAATACACTTCCATTTAGAGAATTCTGATGTTGCATACATATCAACTGATAATGGTTTCTTATCATCATCATCCTAATATTCAGAAGGCATACTACCAGTTTCCCAAATAGTTGTCATTACCTATGGAGTAAAGATCTTTGAATATTCATTATATGAACGCCATGCCTTCATAACAGGACCTGTAGCAGTTGCACCATTTGTACCAGTATCATCACCAATTTTATCACGCATATTATCTGTAAAATATGTCATAAAAATATTATAACGTCCGCGTATACCAATTGAACTATTACCAGTTGGATCCAATTCATCAAGACCACCATGTTCATCAACCCACCAGTCCCAATAATCATCATCAAGTTCATTTAATGCATCAATTAAAACATTTGGAAGAATTCCACCATAATATTCTTTATATGTATTTCCTTCATCATCTGTTTTTTCTTCTACAGAAGAATCAATTAATTTCTAATAATATTCTTTTCCAGAAATACCATCAGGATTCTCTTCAAATAAATCAATTAAAGCGTCCTTATAGAATGGACCGATTGTATTTGCCCATGTACGAGGAGTAACCATACGTTTTGTACGTAAAATAATTTCCTAATTAAGAACATCACTAATTTTTGATAATGAATCATTCTGATCTTCATGAGCTCTCTTATCTGCCTCTGGATTATCAAGCATATCATCATATCCACCATTTACAATAGTAGAATACCATACATAATCATCTGAAGCTTCAATAAAATCTGTAATAAATGGTGGTACATTAGCTTCATGTGTCAAAGGATCAACTTCACGTGCCCATTCAATCCATTCAGTCTTTGAAGGAACATATGTATAATGTGTAAAACGGTTTGTTTGTGCAGCAGTAGGGAAATATCTTCTATCTTCTGATTCTGCTTCATTCTCATCAATAGAACGGTTAGATGCAAGAACAAAACCCCATTTAGATGCAACAACATAATTATCACCAAATTTATGATCATTAACAATACCCATGATAATATTTTGAACATTAGGTTCAACACGTGAATACTCATCCATAAATACAACACCACCTTCAAAAGGATGTCCATTAGCAGATGTAATTTCTCCTGTATTATCAGTTGAAAGGAATCTACATGTATTACAGAAATAATCACGTTTCTTATTCTCTTCTGGATCTGATGTATTAAGATATACTGGTAACCAAGTCTTAGGTGTATCTGTAAATCCTTCACGTGTATACATTTGTGATTTCTTTTTTGCTGAACCAGAATCAAGTCCCCAACCAATTTCACGGGTAGCATCACGAGGTAATGTCCAGTTTTCTATTGTATAACCAGCAAGCATAATAACTTCAAGATTCAAGTTAATTGCTTTATATTTAGCATTAGCCATATCTTTAATAGTTTGCTTAATGATTGCAGTTTTACCAATACCAGGAGCACCCCATATAAGGAATGGAACAACATCAGAGTGTCCGCCAAGAGGACCGGAAATTTGTTCACGAATATTAGTCTTAAGCTTAGAAATTAATTGCTTAGAATTAATAGCAACACCAAAATGACTGAATCCATTACCATCTTTAACTGCATCATATGAATATACAGCTTCATTTAATGCTTTATATAATTTTGTTGGTTTATAATATGTTTCATTAACATATTTAATAGATTCAGAAATAGTTTCATCTGTTGTTCCTGCACGTTTAATAACACGACTCCAGAAATTAACAATATCTCTACGGTCTTTTGCTATACCTTCTGCAAATGCCTAATCAATAGTCATACCACCAGTACCTGCAGTCTTCTTTAATGATGCAGATGGTGCAAAATAAACACCCTTTGGTAACATACCTTTTGATGCTTTAATTGCTAGGTTACCTACATTATTTAATGACCATGAAACAACCTAATTAGCTGCATCATCAACAAGTGCAATAAAACCTCTTACTTTATCAGTAATATATGAAGCAACTTTCTTTCCGTATTCTTTAATCTTATCAATAAATCCTTCATTAATCAAAATCTTATTCAATGGTATATTATTTTCGACATAATTATCATCGAAACGCATTGAACATGTATCATTTGATTCATTAATTGATAAAAGAATACCATTAATCTTATACTATGTACCTTTAACACTATGTACAAGAGTTGCTGGTATATTCAATCTAGTTTTTACCATATTTAAAAATCAAAACAATTATTTGTTATATTTATCTTATGAAAATATATAGTATTATTCAGTTAAATTATTTATTAATAAAAATAAAAAGGTAAACTATGATTCAACATAATTTACCTTTTTAATTAAACTTTCTTAATATTTTTATGTTTTGAAAGTCCTATATTATCTAAATATTTATATAATTCTTTCACTGAATCTCTATGAATTATCTCTAATTCATCGTTAATAAGTGTTATTTCTATACGTGGTTTTTCATATAAAATATTATCTTCAATAATATAATTATTTGCTATATTATCTTCGATATATTCTTTCATATACAATTCATTTAATTTTGTCCTTGTTATTTTACCAGAAAATAACTGTTCAAATATATCATCTTTATAATATACACATTCAATTTCTACTTTAAATCCATTAAATTTTAATCGCCGTCTCTTAACAGTTCCTTTACGATGAATTAATGTACATACAAAACTTTCATTAAGAACATCTTTCTTATCAAATATTTTAATAGAAATAACTTTATCTACGTTTATATATTTGTCTATCATTTATTCCAATTAAATATATTAAATAAATTATGATTATTAGCATAATTAAAAGCAGAACTATGTTTATTTCTAAATTCTGTTTTATTTTTACATTTTTTCATAATATCTATAACTTCTATATCATTCCATTTATATTTTAATCCACCAATACTACCTGCATTCATACGATTTAAGATAGTATAATTCATTTCTTTATAATATTCTACCCAATATATTTCTCTTGTAGATGCTTCATAAACAGATAAATTTGTTTCAAGAATAATCGGTTCTGGTATATTACCATATTTTGTCATAAAATAATTATAAACAGCAGAATTACTATATTTCCTTTTATGTTGTTCAAAACGTTTTTTTGAATGTGTCAACCCTATATAAATACTATTTGTTAATTTATCTATATATGCATAAATAAAAAACTGTTTATTTAATAAATGAAATTCTTTACTTTTTGATAACCATGAAAATGTATGAATCCATGCTTTTTCATTTGATAATTTACATAAATAATTATCATGTTCATAAAAATCTATATAAGTATTATATTTTTTCGCAATATTATATACTTCATTATATGACCATAAAGAATAATGATTTATTGGTAATACTTTATCTAATAAACCATTATTCTTTGTATATGTATATAATGTTCTGTTATGATGACATAAATCTCTTCTATTTTTATATTTAGTTAATAATAATTCTAACTATTCATTTGTATAATTATCATATTTTTTCATAATTTTTACTTTTTAAATACATCAATATCATCATCCAAACCTGTACTCATTACTGTCTTTGAACGACCTGAAGAAACTATTGTATACTCAATATCTGCGGTATTACTAATAAACCACTTTCCTGGATAACGTGCACACAAATCTCTATGCTCTCTTACAATATCTAACATTCGTTCCTGATTCTTCTGAAACTCTGTTCGCAATACCTCTACACTTTGCATAATATTCTTATAAAGACTTGCATCAAACTGAGGATTTGCTTCAGTAATCCACTTCATCAATGAACCATCATTTGCATCATAACGTTCACTCATGATATGTGTGTAAATCTTGTCAAAATCAGATGCATACTTATCACTGATTTGCGCCTGCTGGGCAATAACTTTCCACATCTTATCATGACAACCTTCAATCTTTCCACGCTGTGCTTCAGCTTCATTTCTCAATGAAATTTCCTGGTTATTATATGTAAAATACATAGATACACCAGAGATTACAAAAATACCGATAATTACGGCAATAATAACAATTACAATCTTCTTCATAAATTATTTAATAAATTATTATTTAGTATTATTTTTATTTAATTCATAAACAACAAAATGATGATATTCATTCATTGCTTTTTTTAATTGTGATGCATCAGTAGACAAATACTGAGCAGCAACATACATATTATCTGCTAATTTTTTTAATTTTTCAAATTTCTCATTTATATTCATAACAATGAAATTACATTACTTTTCGATAATATACATTTCCTTCTTCCTCAAACATTTCAATCTGAGAAACCTCATAATCTGTATATTCTTTTCCGTTAGAAAAGTCTGTTAATTTTCCATCTGTAGATTTAATATGTCCAGAAATAGTATTATCTCCACATGGATGAATTTCATATACACCATTTGTATTCTTTACTTCTGTAATAGTTCTTACAATATCACCAATCATTACCATATTAATATTTTTTATTTAATTAAACATTATTAAAGTTTCTCTACCAATGTATCAAGATTATCTATAGTAATTCCTTGAACATCGAATTCTATTTTATTATCATTAATATTTTTTACAGTTAATACACTATAATCATAATAAATCTTATCACCTACTGTAAGTTCAGAAGCTTTAACCATTTTAGATTCACCATAATTATGAGTTTCTCTACGGAATTCATCCATACCTTCAATTGTAATTGGACAAATAGCTTCATAATGTTCTAATATCCATTCTTTACTACAATTGCCAGATACAAATTCAGGAGCACCATAGCCTTTTGGCAATCCTAAATAGTCCTTTACTTTAGACATATTATCTACATATTCTGATGCCTTATGCCACTTTATATTATTATTTGTATTCATAATCTTTATTTTTTAATTGTTTATTATTTCATTAACAATACAAAGATACACATTTTATTTCAAATAAAAAAATCTTGGATAAAAAAATATCCAAGATTTAAAATGATAATTTAAAAATAATAATTAATTATATGTATTTTCATACTCCAATAGTTTTTCCTTAGCATATTCTATTGTTATATGAAGTTGTTTTTCATCAGTTGCTGGCATTTTATACATATCATCAGATAATAATGCTTCTACAATACCTCTTAAACCTCTTGCACCTAATTTATTCTTTATTGATAATTTAACAATATAATCATATACATCATCATCAATAATAAGTTCAATACCATCTAATTCAAATAATTTTTTGAATTGTTTTATAATTGCATTCTTAGGTTCAATCAATATTCTTTTCAAATCTTCTTCTGATAATGGATTAAGATATGTAATAATTGGAAGACGTCCAATTAATTCCGGTATTAAACCAAAATTCTTAAAATCTTCAGCATTTGCATATTTAAGAATATTATTATTTTCTTTATCTTCTATATATTGTTTATTCTCATCTTTAGATATAAAACCTAATGAAGATTTATTCATACGTCTTTCAATAATTTTATCTAAACCTACAAAAGCGCCTCCACAAATAAACAAAATATTTTTTGTATCAACTTGAACCATTTTTGCATCAGGATGTTTTCTGCCTCCCTTTGGCGGAACATTTACAACAGTACCTTCAATAATCTTAAGTAACGCTTGTTGAACACCTTCACCTGAAACATCTCTTGTTATAGACGGATTACCTCCAGACTTTCTTGCAATCTTATCACAATTACCAGTAACAGTAACAAAATTATTTTGACGAATCATTATCATACCGCTAGGAACAGTAACACAATATACATCATCAGTAAAATCTTTATATACTTTTAATAATTTACTGTGTTGAGACATATATTTTTTATTTTTTATTACACAACAATATGAAATATTATATCCTTTTTTATATCTATTATGAATAGAACAACTCATACCAGAAGTATGAGCAATAGTTTGTATAAATAACATTTCATCTAATTTAGAACTTGTAAAATATATATTATCCTTATAATAATTTAATAATCCATCCCAATATCTTAATTCATTTAAGAATAATTTCTTTTGTCTTATAGATGCGGTTATTAAACAATCTAGGCATAATGTTTTCTTTCCATCCTTAAAAAATGGCATATTAGATATATCACCAAAATAAAAATTATGGTAACTATTTTTTTCATTAAATGTATATGTATATTTTATATGTAAATTATTTAATATTTCATTTAATCTATTATATTTTCGTTCTTTTTTAACGGTTAAATAACCATATTTACCATTTTTTATACAACCATCTGCAGCAAATGCCACTATAAATTTTAACATATCATCAGATATATCTATATCATTTCCGTCAAAAATACCTGTAACCGGGAAATCATATCCTTGATTTAATGATTTTTCTGCAATTACTTTTTTAATTATATATTTATCTCTGTATTTGCCATGACTAATAACAACTCTATTATGATTTGGTGTAGATGTATGTATTATTTGACCTGTTTTTGAATTTTGCAATGATAATAATCCATTTAAACACTTATGCTTTACTATCCTTTCAGAATTTACTAATGACATTGTGCTATCACTATTCCATTGCATTATCTTTGTAGAATCTGTTAAATCTTTAAAAGGAATAAATCCATTTTCTGTCATTACTTCAGTATTTCCATCAAAACATTCATCTAAAAAGACTATGCCATGTTCTGCTTTCTTAATATCATAATCACATGCTTGAAGAAGTCTTGTAATAGAAGTTTCTACATCATCACCTACGTAACCTGCTTCTGTAATTGAATTGCAATCTACTATGCTAATAGGCACATCTAACATTTTTGCAATTGATTTCACTAATAACGTTTTTCCAACACCAGTTTCCCCACAAAGTATGCAATTTGACTTCTCAATTTCAACATCATCAAATCCTTTTTGCTTTATTCGTTTATAATGGTTATAAACTGCAACCGCTAATCTTTGTTTTGCTTTATCTTGTCCAATAACATATTGATCTAGGAATTCTTTAATCTCTGTAGGTTTCTTTACATCATCTTTATGAAATTCATCTTCTGGTATAAAATTTGTATTATGATTAATTATACTAAGATTCATATTGTATATTTGATCACAACACTCATTACATATACTACCAAATTCACCATTAAATAGTAATGCAACATCTTTTTTCGTCTTACCACAAAATGAACATTTGTTTTCTTTATTTGTATCTTTATCTTTCTTAACTGCCATAATTACAAACTAAAACTTAAATAACTATAATAACAACATATATTATATATTATGTAATAAATAAAGTTTAAAAATAATACAAATAAATAACTAAGAACAAATTTATTAAAAAAAAGAATGTAGACCATAAAAATTAAATATACAATAAACGATAATGATAAATTATTGCTTAATGATTATATTAGACAGTATAATCATGTATATCGTGTTGCATTTAATAATTTATAGTCACATAAGAAAAATAAATTATCCAAATTAACAAATTTAAACAATATAGATTTATTAGATAGTTGGTTTATATAGTCTGCTAATTATGAAGTGAAAACTTTATATAAATTAGTTGGTGATAAAAAAGTTATATTTGGTGGAAGAAAAAACTTTATAAAAAGATGTTAGAATAAGATTTCATATGATGAATATAATTCTTATAGATTTCAACCATTATGTAGTTATGGTGAAAAGAAATCAGGCACGAAATCTGTTCATGGAAATAGAAAATTTAAATTATCAGATGACCTAATATTTATAACATTAAAATTAAAAGAAAGAAAAATTAAAATTAATCTACCAAAATATTTACATTCAAATATCAAATATATACTTAAAAATGTATATGTACACCAAATATTAGATGATACACCTATTACATATAAAATAGATTATAATTATGTATATATTCAGTTTGATGAATCTGTAATTTTAAATAAAAATAATAATTTAGATAAAATATAGAATCGCGTATTATCATTAGATTTAAATCCTAATTATATAGGTTGGTCTATAGTTGATTGGAAGTCAGAGAATGAATTCAATGTTATCAAATCAGGTGTTTATTCTATAAAGAATTTAAATGATAAAGTTTTTAATTTAAAAAATAAAGGTTACTCATCAGATTCTAGTGAAAGAAAATATATTTCAGATAAGCGTAATTTTGAGACAATATAGATAGTAAAGAATATAGTTAATAAATCTATATATTATAAATGTCAACTTATTTCTATAGAGGATTTAAATATTAAATCTTCAGATTTTAATAAAGGTAAGCGACTCAATAAGTTAATTAATAATTCATGGTGTAGAAATACATTTGTAAATAATTTAACTAAAAGATGTAATATTCATAATATGAAATTATTAAAGGTTAAACCAGAATATTCAAGTTTTATTGGTAATTTCTTATATTGTTCATTAAATTTACCGGATATGATATTGGCTTCAATAGAAATAGGAAGACGAGGATATGAATTTTATAATCAATATATAAGTAAAGTAAAAGAAATTAAAAAGAATATAATAAAACCAGATCTAAATATGTTTAATAGATTGTATCTTAAGTCGTTGGAAGAATTTAAGTTACAACCAATATACAAAGATTTGATTGAATTATATTACTTCTTCAAAAAGTCTAAAATGATGTATAGACTTTCTATAGATTAGTTTAATCTATAGTTTTCTAGCTTATTTTCGAATACTTCATATATAGGGTATTTTTGTTTTTAAAATTATACATAATGATATAGTTTATTAAAAAACATTATAAAATAAGTACATTATAGTCAAAAATTTGTTAATTGTTTATTTTATAAATAATAAAAGTAATCAGGTAATTAAATATATGAAAAATAATAAAAAGTCTCCTGTTAAAAATAAAAATATAAAAGGAAAAATAGGTTCTGAAGGCGGTTATTATATTGATAACTGTCCTGTTTTAATTCCTAAAGAAAATATTAAATTTTTTACTGCAATGCAAAAAGCATGTTCAGTCAATCCATATGGAAATTATGGAAATGCATATAATAAAAGATTATTATAATAATAAAAAAGAAGATATAAGTTAATTTTGAAAAACTTATATCTTCTTTTTATTTTATATATTAATTTGTAATTAAAATTTCAATCCATTCATCATTTCAAAAACTTTAATCTTATTATTAATTCCATAAATAATATTATCAATAGTTGAAATAGTATCTTTCATATATTTACAAAAATTATCTAATAAATCTACTGATTCTTTTTCTGCTGACAACTGAGATTCTATTTGTAAATTAATAGCACTTTCATTTGTATAACGAATACCAGAAGATCCTGATTTCAAAGCTAAATATATACTTGATGCTTTTGTTTTATAATCTCTTGTTTGTTTACTTAAAATTTTTGCTGTTCCATAAAATAAATCTATTGCTTCTTGTCTTTTCCAATAAACTTCATTCATTAATCCATCTATAGATTTAAGATCTTTCATACGTTCATTAAGAGACTTTATAATATCAGTCCATTTATCCTGTAAATTTGTTAATGAATTTTCCAAAGAATTCTGCTGTTGTGTATTTGTTTGTACAGATGTATTATTAACACCAGAATTATTTTGAATTGAATTATTATCTATATTATTTATTGTATTATTATCTTGCTGTGTATTTTCTTCATTCATATAATTAAAGAACTATTCTTTATACATTATATATATAATAAAAAATAAAGTCTTAAATGAATAATTTAATTAAAATCATATTTTAAAAATAATTTCAATCTCTGAAAGGAAATACATTCTGAAAAAGAAAGAATCAAAGAAAAAGTAATCAAAAAGAAAATATCAAAAAGAAATTAATTTTTCAAATTTAAATAAAATTTTTATTTAATTTTTTAAATATCTATCATTACCTTAATATCCTAATAAAAATTAAAAATAATTTATAACTAATTGATAATCAATAATATTTATATGATAATTTATACAAATTCTAAATAATATTAATAAAAAATACTTACATTTCCGAAAGACTTACCTTACTAAATTCTATTAAATTAAATAAATAGAATAAAAATTAAATTAAAATTATAAATTTATAAATTAAATTTTTTCATATATTATATATAGATCTATCACAACCTTAAATACTAACATATTTATTATACTGGGCTTTTGAGAAAAAGTCTACATTTTTGAGAAATATTTTTAATAAATTCTAAAAATAATTTATAAGTAATTGAAAATCAAATAATTTAGATATATGAGCATTAGCAAAAATAATACAAAACAAGTAAAAACAGGTGTAGTTGAATCAATAGATGATCCTACATGTTCTGGACGTGTGAAAGTGAGAGTTGCAGGATTACATGATAACATAGCAACAGAGAATTTACCATGGTGTAATTATGCTGGTTCTGGTATGTTTTCAGGATCAGGTGGTGGTTAGATTTCAATACCACGTGTAGGAACAAAAGTAAGAGTAAGATTTGCATAGGATGATGTCAATGCTATGGAATGGTATGGTACAAATTCAATAGATAGAAAATTATCAGAAGAAATTGCTTCAGATTATGAAGGTTCTTAGGTTCTTCTTTATGATTCTGAATATGATTTGTCTATCAAGTTTCAACCTGGTTCTGGATTGGCATTTTATTATAAAGGTTCATATATGCAAATGACACCTGATAATACTATAACTATTCATTATGGACCTGATGAAACAACAGGTGTTTAGATTTAGTTAACAGATGGAAAGGTTTATATATAGGCACCATAGCAGATTAATATAACATCTGGCAATGAAGTTAATATTGAAGGGAAGATTATAACTTTAAATGGAACATCTGCTGTTCGTATAAAAGGAACAACACCGAATACATGTGCTGTTAATGCGACACAACTTATGACATTGTTATAGACAATGGCAACAAATATAGATACAAAATTAGGATAGTCAAAATCTGGTATTTGCGCTGCTACTGTTTCCGGTTCTAAAGAGAAAATAATGAATCAACATATCCTTTATATTTAATAATGTACGTGTACATTATATAGTATTAGAATGAGATATTTTCATTGTTACAGTATAAGTATACTGGATCAAGAAAAACATTAAAAAATTGAGAGATTTCTTATGTTTTTCTTATGTTTTTGAAGAAAAAATATAAGTTTTTTGAGATATTATTTTTTATTATGGAAAAATATGTGTATCTTTGTATTGTGATTAAAAAATAAAAGATATAACAATTAAAAAATAAAAAATATGAGTACAATTAAAGATATTTTCGTTGGTAAGAAAACACGTAATTCAATCTATACAGCAGATGCTATTAAGAATCTGCTTGTGAAGATTGCATGTGGTAAGACAAAGTATAATCTTACTACAAAGACAGGTAAGAAGTGCTTCTACAATGAAGTTTATCATGCAATGAGCAAGTATTTCATGTTGGATATTGTGAATAAGAATCTGAAAGAATTCGGTATTGGTTCTGAAGAATCACTTGCAACAGCATTTATCGATAATAAAGAATTTCTTATTAATGAATGTAAGTTGAATCTTTCAGGTTTGGTTATTGAATCAAACTTTGAAAAGAAAGCAAAGGCATACATTAAGAAGTATGGAAATGGAATTGTACCGCCAACTGATGATAATGAATCTAAACTTTCAGATTTGGAACGTTGTGTTGTTGTACGAACAAAGTATGGTACACATGACCCGTTGATGTATACTATTAAAGGTGCATTGACAACAGAGATTGCAGATAGCGTAAAAGCTATGTATGCATATGAATCAGGTTGTAATTATTATGAGACTCGACCAATTCTTTATACTACATGGATTAATCTTCCAGATGAATATAAAAATGCATCTCGTCCATGTGAAGAGGATGATTTGAAGAACGTAAATGAGTAATATAAAACAAAAAGAAATGTTTAGAATATAAATATCTAAACATTTCTTTTTTTATTAATATGACAGATAGAAAGTATATTAAATATGTAATTGATGAAGTTGTATTCAGAGAATTTCCAGATGAAGTTACATTGGCATTAAATATATCAGGTTGTCCAAATAATTGTCCTGGTTGTCATTCATCATATTTAGCAAATGATATAGGTACTGAATTAACAGAAGATGTATTGGATAAACTAATTAATGATAATAAAGGTATTACCTGTATAGGTTTTATGGGTGGGGATAATAATCCTAAAGAAGTTGTAAGATTATCAATGTATGTTAAAGAGAAATACCCAAATTTACATACTGGTTGGTATTCTGGTAGAGAAGTATTTCCATTACATCATGGTACTTTTGATTATATTAAATTAGGACCATGGAAAGAAGAATGTGGACCTTTAACATCAAAGACTACAAATCAGGTTATGTATATGAAGGTAGATGGTGGTATAGATAATCCAATATTTGTTGATATTACAAAGAAAGCATTTCAGTCAGCAAAACCATGGGAAACTGATTATTTGGCGACTCATGACAATGTGTAAAAATGAAAGGTAAATGTTACAAATTACATATAGTTTTGAGTAAATTAACAGATCTAGATCAGAAAATGATCCATTTTTATGCTGAAAAGCATATTTTTTGAAAACAATTAGATAAATAAAATGTAAGATAGTTAAAGAATTTGATTATAGATAGTTATTAAAATAAATTACAAATATATAAAGAAATTAAAAAACGGTTTTCACAAACAGTTTTCTAAAATTAAAAATAAATTGAATTTACGTTATGAGAACAATTATGAACGCAGTTAAGAATGCTTGGACAGCATACTGTAATGGTAATTACGAAATGAATAAGGCGGTTTATGAAGCAGGGCTTATTCTTATGTAATTTAAAAAAAGATAGTTAGAAAAATTTTAAAATTAAATTTACGTTAGTTGATTATGAAAAGAATTTTTAGTTTATTGAAGCGTGCTGGTAAAGCATACTGCAAAGCATATACAGAAGCTAACACTATTGATTTAGGCAATGGTAAAGTTGCATACATTGGCGGCACTTGTGGCAATATGGGCGTTGTATATGTAGCTTAAGTTTTAAGCAAAGATGAAGTATTTTTATTGACACACATTCAAATGAGCAATCCGGCTCATTTGATTCGGTTATGGTTGGATTCCATATAAATAGTAAAAATTATTTAGTGTTTTGTGATGTATTCATCTTTATTTTTAGAAAGTTATTTAATCCTTAATGGATATTCATATAATAGGAATAATGATGATATGATTTAGGAATATTATAATCATATCAATAGTAATATAAAAGAGGAAATAGTTTAATGTTAAAAAACTATTTCCTCTTTTTTTAATATAATAAACATAATAAAAAGTAATAGATTACTTAAATAATGACAACAACAAAAAATATAATTTAGATTAAAGCAAGTAAATGTATTTTTCTTGCTGATATTCATTTAGGTGTAAGATCTGCATCAGAAGAATGGCAAGAAAATATTTCATCATATTTTTATAATTGGTTTATTCCATATATAAAATCATTAGTGGAAAAAGATCCTACTTATTTTTTAGCAATTTTAGGTGATGTATATGATGATAGAAAATCTATTGATATTAATGTAAATGATTTAGCAATAGATATATTTGAAATTTTAGGATCTATATTACCAGTTTATATTATAAACGGAAATCATGATCTATCTAAAAGAACAAACAAAGGAAATACATCATTAAGAAATTTAGATAATATTCCAAATGTTACAGTTATAAAAGAACCGACATTAATTAAGATTAAACCATCAACTAAGATATTATCAAATATTATAGCAATACCATATTTGGGTTCACATGAAGAAGAAAATAAAGTATTACTTGAATATTCTGGTAAAGCAAATTATGCATGGATGCATACAGATATTTCGCAAATGAAATTTGATAATGGTATGACTATTATCGGTGCAGTTGATTCAAAAATATTTAAAGGAAAAATATTATCAGGACATATTCATAAACGTCAGGAATTAGGTAATGTTATTTATGTAGGTTCTCCATATCAGTTAAGAAGATCAGATATAGGAAATACAAAAGGAGTTTATACAGTAAATTTTACTAATAACGAATTATTATTTGAAGAAAATAATTATAGTCCAATATTTCATAAAATAAAGGTAGAAGATTTTCTGAAACTAAGTGTTAAAGAAAGAGATGAATTTCTTAATAATAATTATAATGATATTCTTATAGAAGAATCTGATTTGAGAAAATATAAATCAGGAACAATATATGATATGGCAAATCTTTCTAATGCAAAGAGAGTGCAAATTATTGTTAATAAATCTCATCATGATTTGGATAATATAGATAATGAAGAATATAAAGAATTATCTATTGAAGAACTTATCAATGAATCAATTTCACAATTAGATGTTGATGATGAAACAAAAGGCAGATTAAAGAATATCAGTAGAGACAGATTAAAACAAGCAGAAAATGAATTAAATGAAGTTTAATTATAAATAAATTATCACAAATTATTAAGTGTGTGTTAAAATTAATTAAACTAATTTTTAAATGGATACTATAACATTTATAACAATATATTTTTTAATAGGATTAATAACATATATATACTTTATTACTTTAGTTAATAAAGCTGAATTAACTTTAGAATGTAAAATAAAGATATTCTTAATTTCAATTTTGGCAAGTCCATTAGTTATTCTATTAGAATTGTTTGTTTTAATTTTAAATAAAACACGTAATTTAAATGAAGATAGAGAAGATTGAATTTCGTAATTTATTTTCATATGGTGAATAGGTATAGGAAATAAATTATGATGATACGGGAAAACTTATACTTTTAAAAGGTTAGAGTGGTGCAGGTAAATCTGCAATTCTTTCATTACCATGTTTATTATTATATGGAAAAATAGAAAAAGTTCCAAAAACTTCTATTGCAAATAGAATTAATAAAAATGGATGGATGAGAGGAACAATTAAACAGGGGTAGCATACATATGTAATAGAAAGAAAGTTTTCTCCAAATGGTGTAACAGTATTTAAAGATAATGAAAATATTGAAAATTATGGAACAAAAGATGCATAGTCATTTATTGATTCAGAAATTATAGATATTCCATAGGCAACATATTCAAACATGATTTCAATTTCAATGAAGTCATTTAAATCATTTCTTAAAATGTCACCAGCAGATAGAAAACAGATTATAGACAGAGTTTTTGATTTAGAAATTATCAATGTTGTTTTTGAAAATCTTAAAAAAGATATGAGAGAATTAGGTTCTTCTATAAATGCAGATAATTCTACCATATTTTCTTTAAACCAAACTATATAGAATGCAAATAATGAATTAATTCAAATTCAGCAGAAAATATAGTCAAAAGAAAGTAAAGATAAGATTGAAGAAAATAATAATAAAATTTAGGAAGATAATCAGAAACTTAAAACATTAAATGATGGTTATAATCAATATGTATAGAAACAGCAAGAAATAACAAATCAATTTAATTCTATTAAAAATTAGCAGATTGAAAATTCTGTTAATATACGATAGATTCAAGAAAAGATTAATCTTTTTAAATAGGAAAAATGCCCTACATGCGGATGTTCTTTTTCATCTGAACAATTTAATGAATTAAGAGAAAATCTTAATAAGTTAATGCAAGATAAAATGAATATTGATACATAGTTACAAGGCTAGATGAAAACACTTACAGATAATAGTAAAATTGTATCAGATTATCTTAATAAAATCGCGTCTGCTGTCACGAAAATCAATTAGAGTATAAATGCATTAAATTCAGAAAATCTTGTGATACAGGAGAAATTAAAGTCTAATTCTGAATATAAAGCTGTACAAAATATTATTGAAAAAACTACTGATTAGTTAAATGTAATTAAAAAGAATATTGAAGATAAAAATCAATAGATGTTAGATTTACAGAATTTATCTTTAGTATATTCAATAGACGGTGTAAAACAAAAAGTTATTAATAATTATTTGCCTTTATTAAATAAAGAAATTGAGGATAATTTAATATAGTTGAATATTCCATATGGATTGGAATTTGACAGTAAATTTGATCCGCATCTTAAAGATTTAGGTAATGAATTAGATCCAGTTACATTAAGTGATGGAGAAATGACAAGAGTTGATATAGTTGTTTTATGTAGTTTATTTAAATTACTTAAAAGACGATACCCATCAATTAATACATTTACATTAGATGAAGTTATTTCTACATTGGACAATTCAAATTCAGGAGCAGTATTGGAATTTTTAAAGAATTTTGCAAAAGATAATAAATTGAATTGTTTTGTAGTATCACATACAGATTTATACTTGGAAAATTTTGATGAAATAATAGAAG
>OBSA01000037.1_pt1 | contig 52374 bp, 44 predicted proteins | sample 1501291 | NCBI WGS metagenome assembly OBSA01 (sample SAMEA3360679, study PRJEB22359) | human gut metagenome | biome: ENVO:urban biome; feature: ENVO:human-associated habitat; material: ENVO:feces | place: Bangladesh | collected 2011 | reverse complement strand
GAGTTAAAAATTTCAAAATTAGCAGAAGATGCTCTTGAATGTAGTTAATAAGAGGGCTGGAGAGCCCCAAAAACTAATTGTCTTATTGACAATAATCATAGGATAAAAAATGGAAAATTTAATTTTCGTGGCATGAATTTTATTCGGCAATAATTTTTTGCGGCAAGGATTGGAAGGGTGAGCGCATTTTGAAAAAATGCGTGAAAACAAACGCGGAGCGTTTGGTCGGAGGCGGAAGCCGAAGCCCTGAAAAGCCCGGTTTTTGGCAGTTTGCGAAAGCGAACGGACAAAAAGCCGCCCGAATTTAAAAATTTGAAAATTCGACACTTTTTTTCTTTTCTGCTATGATTTGCGTATGAAAAGCGATTATCTTACTTCAAAGCCGGCGTTTTATGCGCTTTTTGTTTTTTCACTTCCGATTATAATCGGCAATTTGTTCCAGCAGCTTTACACGATGGTCGATTCGGCGGTCGTGGGGCGGTTTGTGGGCGAGCAGGCTCTGGCGGCGGTCGGCGCGTCGTATTCGCTTACGGTTGTTTTTATCTGCGTGGCGATTGGCGGCGGTGTCGGCTCTTCGGTGATTGTGAGCAAGTATTTTGGCGCGCGCAATTTTTCTGCGATGAAGACGGCGGTCAGCACTGCTTTTTTGACGTTTCTGGGAATCAGCGTTTTTCTTGGCGCGGTGGGAATTGTAATAAACCGTCCGCTTCTTGTGCTTTTAAAGACTCCTTCAGATGCGCTGGACATGGCTCTTGTCTATCTGCGGATTTATTTTCTGGGCCTGCCGTTTTTGTTCATGTACAACGTGATTTCCTCGATGTTCAATGCGATTGGAAATTCGCGGATTCCGCTTGTATTTCTGATTTTTTCTTCAGTTCTGAATGTCGCGCTGGACTTTCTGTTTGTAGCGGTGTTTAAGACCGGAGTTGCAGGAGCGGCATGGGCCACACTGATTGCCCAGGGGCTTTCGTACGTTCTATCGTTCGCGGTTTTTATGCGCACGCTTGGGAAATTCAAGGATTCAGAAGATGAGGATGCGGCGGCTGGAAAAGATGTTGGTTTTTTCGGCGAAAATTCTTGTGGAAGTTCAAGGTTTGGCGGAGCGGATTTTGCTGGCGGCGCAAGTTTTTGTGGCGGCAGGCTGACCTGCGGCGGTTACAGGAAATTCAGATTTTTTGACGGACGCGAGCTTTCATCAATGGCGAAAATCGCGATTCCTTCTATATTACAGCAGTCCACCGTTTCTATCGGGATGATGCTGGTTCAGTCCGTTGTGAACAGTTTCGGCTCGGAAGCGCTTGCCGGATATTCTGCGTTCAGCCGCATTGCGTCGATTGCGATTGTTCCTATGGCGGCGTTGAACAATTCAATGTCCTCTTACACGGCGCAAAATATAGGGGCAGGAGAACCGGAGCGCGTTGTAAAAGGCTACCGTGCGGCGAATCTTATGGTCGCGTTTTTTGCGGTAACGCTCTGCCTGTGCATTGAGATTTTTTACCGTCCGCTGATTTCTCTTTTTATCGGGGACGGCGGAAGCGAGACTGCTCTGCGCACAGGACAGGCCGCGCTGCGCTTTGAAGGATTTTTTTACTGCTGGATAGGATTTAAAATGGCCTGCGACGGACTTTTGCGCGGAGCGGGCGACATGAAAGTATTTACGCTTGCAAATTTAATCAATCTTTCAATCCGCGTGGTTGTCTCGGTCGTATGCGCTCCGCGGTTCGGAATTGAATGGGTCTGGTATTCCGTTCCGATGGGCTGGTTCATGAACTTTGTAATTTCGTTCGCGGAATACAGAACCGGAAACTGGAAAAAAAGATTATAAAATAATAAATGCCGCCGGAGCATAAAACATCCAGGGATGAATTAAGCAGTCCGGCGGCCATCGCTATAAGGATATAACAGCTCCTAGAATTCGTTTCCAGGAAAGCGCGGAATCAAATCTGTAGCTTTTTTTATTTCCTCATCGGTCGGGATGTAGTCGCTCATCGTTCCGTTGTTGAACGCTTCGTAGGCTTTCATATCAAAGTAGCCTGTTCCTGTAAGACCGAACAGGATTGTCTTTTCCTCGCCGGTTTCCTTGCATTTTAAGGCTTCGTCGATCGCAACCTTGATTGCGTGGCTTGATTCCGGTGCCGGCAAAGTTCCCTCTGAACGGCAGAAAAGCTCAGCCGCCTTGAAAACTTCCGTCTGCTCAACGCTTCTTGCCTCAATGTAGCCGTCGTGGTAGAGCTGGCTTACAATCGCGCTCATTCCGTGGTAGCGGAGTCCTCCCGCGTGGTTTGCGCTTGGCATGAACTGCGAGCCGAGCGTGTACATTTTCTGCATCGGGCAAACCTCGCCTGTGTCGCAGAAGTCGTAGGCGAACACTCCGCGCGTAAGGCTTGGGCATGAAGCCGGTTCAATCGCGATGAACTGGTAGTCCTTTTCACCGCGCAGTTTTTCTCCCATGAACGGGCTTATAAGTCCGCCCAAATTCGAGCCGCCGCCGGCGCATCCTATTATTACGTCCGGCTTGATTCCATACTTGTCCATCGCAGCCTTTGCTTCCATTCCGATTATCGACTGGTGAAGCAGAACCTGGCTCAAGACCGAGCCCAGAACGTATCTGTAGCCGTCATGCTTTGTGGCGTATTCCACCGCTTCCGAAATCGCGCAGCCCAAAGAGCCGGTGCATCCTGGATATTCGGCGTTAATCTTTCTTCCTATTTCAGTTTCCATGCTTGGAGAAGGAATCGCCTGCGCTCCGTAAGTTCTGATTACCTCGCGGCGATGAGGCTTCTGTTCATAGGAACACCGAACCTGATAAACGCGGCAGTCCAGGCCAAGATATGCGCACGCCATGGACATAGCAGTTCCCCACTGGCCGGCTCCTGTTTCCGTAGTAACGCCTTTAAGCCCCTGCTCCTTCGCGTAGAATGCCTGGGCGATTGCCGAGTTCAGCTTGTGGCTTCCGGATGTATTGTTTCCTTCAAACTTGTAGTAGATTTTTGCCGGCGTTCCGAGCTTCTTTTCAAGGCAGTAAGCCCTTGTAAGCGGAGAAGGACGGTACATCTTGTAAAAATTCAGAATCTCCTGTGGAATCGGAATGTAGCGGTCGGTTTCGTTCAGCTCCTGCTTTACAAGCTCCTTGCAGAAAACGTGCTCAAGCTCTTCCGCAGTGCAAGGCTTTAGCGTTCCCGGATTTAAAAGCGGAGCAGGCTTGTTCTTCATGTCGGCGCGCATATTGTACCAGAACTGTGGCATCTCATCTTCGTTCAAGTAGATTTTGTAGGGAATTTCTTTTGTATCCATAATTTCCTCGTCTATAAAATATGAAGTTTCAACGCAGCAGCCTGCGGTTGTTTCTATAAATAGTAATATACACCCTTTCTGCGATTCTATCAATAGTAACAAAACTGTGAAAAAAACTCCTTCGCCTAAAACAAATTTTTTTTCAAGCGAAGGAGCGGCTTTCTGCCTATAAACTTCTATGATGTCCGCTATTTTTTAGAACGAGTGAATTGCAAGCACATAGGAGTATCTGTCTTTATCGTAACAAGACACACAATAATCCCTGCAATATTCTTCATCATAATATTGATAGCCCATGGTCGAAATTTCTTCATGCACATATTTTGAATCCGAACATTGACAAGAAGTCCAATATTTTCCTTGTTTTAAACAAGAAGTGACACCGTCTTCTTCATCCTTGTATGTACCTCTTTCTTTCTTAAACAAAGAAAGGCTTCCGTCAATTTTTTCAAATACACCCATTATTTTGTTTGCTACTTCAGAACTGAATACTGTTATAAGCTCAGATGTTGTCGGCATATACCAGCCGTCTGCATACATTCCTGTAATTCCATAGCGAGAGGCATAAGTATTTACCCAATTGAACGCAGGGTAATTTGTTGCTGCCGTGCTTTGGGCATTGCTGTCTCTTTTACAAATTATGTCCCAGTTATCGCTGCCGTCTAAATCTCCTTCTCCAAAATCTCCTGAAGCGGTTTGTGTAAAATTGATATTATAGCCAGCTGTACCTTTTGGCGCCCACTGCAAAAGAGTTCCCCTATAATATTTTTTAATACTTCTGTCCTCAATAGTTGTGATTTTGTCATATTCATCGTCTTTGCTTGTTTTTAAGCCGACGCCAAGTGTCCTTGCGCCAAGAGTGTCGCTTCTGTTTCCTGCATAAAAAATTACAGCAATGGCATTTGCTTTCTGCTCGTCTGTAAGGGTCAAGTCTTTGCTATAAGGAATAAAAGTTCCATCTTTAAGCACAATGTCGCCAACAGAATGTGGATTTACATATTTAACATCAAAAACCGCTGTTACCGTAACATTGCCAGAAGGCATAGTAAAATTGTATTCTTTATCTGATGTTACAGTTGTAAGGGTAATTGTTTTGGAGCTTGCATCCATTACAGTAATAGAATTAAGTTCATAGCCTTCTTTTGCACTGACAGAAAGCGTGATTGTTTCTCCTTTTTGCGCAGAAGTTTTGTCAGCCTCAACAGTACCGTTTGAATCAGAAGAAATTGCTATGCTATAAGAGGTTGTGCCTCCAGTAGTACCGCTCTCAGAGCCAGTTCCGCCACCAGAAGTTGAACCTCCACTACTGCCGCTCTCTGAACCGCTTCCGCTACCAGAAGAGCTTGAAGAGCCAACTTTTGTAAAAGTTACAGTTGTCGAATTTATATCTACTGTGAATTTTCCATCTCTTACAGTAATGTCGTTATCCTCTTCTTCTTTTACCCATTCACTAGAAAGTGTGTCTGACGAGTGGGTTTGGTGCTGATGAATTGTGCCATTCTCAAAAGTGCCGTCCAGTGTGTAAGTGCCTTTTCCTTTGTTTGTAGAATAGTCACCATAAGACCAAGTCATTAAATAAGTGCCGTCAGCTTTGCATTCAACCTGAATTGTTCCGCGATGGAAGTTGATTGAGCGAAATACTGCAGATTTAGAAGTAGAACCTCCAGAAGTACCGCTGCCAGAACTTGTACCACCGGTACTGTCACTATCGCCATTGCTGTAGCCAAAAACTGCAAGTCCCATTGCCATTGCCGCAAGCACGGCAAAAATCCTTGTTTTCTTCATTTTTTCCTCCGTTAAAAATAATTTATTCAATTACTTTGCGCGCCTGGAAACTGTTTCGTTTACGCGCTTTATCTCGGATTCCGCTTTTGTTTTTCATAAAATAAACCCCTTAAAAAGTTGATATAACGATATTCTACAAGGCAAATCGGGGGGGGGGGGGGAAGTGCGTTTTACGCACCGATTTTAAGATTTTTTTGCCTTTCATTCTCAAAAAAAACATCTTTCTACTGAAAACTTCTTTTAATTTTGACAAAGTTTTCACTAATACTGAAAACTTTATTGTTTTTTACAAAAGTTTTCAGTAGAATCATAGCATGATAAGCAGAGAATCCTATATCAAAGAAATTCGGCCGTTTTATGAAAGCGACCTCATAAAAATCATTACGGGAATTCGTAGATGCGGAAAATCCGTAGTTATGGAGCAAGTGCGGGACGAAATCAGTTTGCAAGGGAAAAAAATCATCTATCTTAATTTTGAGCTTCGTTCGGTTTCTGCAAAAATTTCTAATGACATTGAGCTTATTTCTTTTATCGAAAATGAAATGCAATCTTTTCCAAATGAAAAATGGTATGTTTTTTTGGACGAAGTTCAATTCGTAAAAGACTGGAACATTGCATGCCGTTCTCTCCGGCTTAAAAACATTTCGCTTTTTATAACCGGCTCAAATTCAAAGCTGCTTTCAAAGGAATTCACCAAAGAGCTGAGCGGGCGATATGTTTCTTTCACGATTCGCCCTTTTGTGTACAAAGAAATTTTGGAATGGTCAAAAGAAATCGGGCGAGATGTCTCTGTCAACGATTATCTTATTTACGGCGGTTTCCCGAAGCGATTTGAATTTGCCGAAAAAGAAGCAATGATTCGCTATCTGAACGATTTGGACGAAACTATAGTTATCAATGACATCATTAACCGCTATAAAATCCGTAAGGAAGAAGTTTTTAAAAAGTTCGTGAATTTTGTTCTTATTTCAAACGCACGGATTTTCAGCTCGAATTCAATTTTTAATTATCTAAAAGGACAGAAAATTGACTGCTCAATAAACACGGTGATGAAATTTCTGAATTATCTTGAAGAAGCTTATGTTATCCGAAAAATTCCGCAATATTCGACAAAAGCAAAAAAACAGCTGGAATTTTACGCAAAACTTTATGATGAAGATGTTGCGTTCAATTCAATCAGGCAAATGTCCGGCAGATTCGACCTCACCCACAATCTTGAAAATGTTGTCTACAATGAGCTGATTTTTATGAAGTACAAAGTCTCGGTTTTTAATGTAAACGGAAAAGAAATCGACTTTCTGGCATCGAAAAACGGCAGGGAATATCTTATTCAGGTTGCCTATAGCGTTGCAGAAGAGCAAACCTACGAAAGAGAATTTGCTCCGTTTGCACTGCTCGACAATTCACGAAAAAAAATCCTGATTACAAACGATGAAAATGATTTTTCAACAAGCACCGTGCAGCACTTAAAGCTAAAAGACTTTTTAATGATGAACGATTTGGAAAAATAAAACTCCTTCGCCGAAAACAAAACATTTTACAAGCGAAGGAGTATCTTATTTAGGGTTTATCAAACCCCTAAAAACGGCTGGGTCAAGGTCTAGCGTAGGCGTACCTTGCTAGCCGTATTACCGATAAAACTTCTATGATATCTTCTATTTTTTAGAACGAGTGAATTGCAAGCACATAGGCGTATCCGTCTTTATCGTAACAATTCACTTGATTAGCATCCTCACAATCTCTCCATATCTTTCACTTACTTGCGCGATATTTTAAAATTTATACGCAGCTCCGATGTTTACGCCTGGTGCTGCAAGAAAGCCATATTCTGTACCAGATTCACCAGCCCTGCCGGTTGTAGCTCCATGCACACCAAACAGACCGGCTTCGATTTTAAATGAAAGTCCAGAATCCTTTTTTAAAAATCCTGGTTGCCAGCCAAATCTTAAATCCACAGGAATGAATCCTGCATTTCCACCACAAAACCCAACGCCAAGTCCATAACTTAAATAAATTGTTTTCCAGCCAATAGAACCAAAACCAAGCAAATCAAAACTTTCGCCCGTAATATAACCCATAAAGTCACAATCAAGACCTACATTCCACCACCAGTTCTCATTTATGTCAAACTGATAAGAACCTCTGACATCAAAACCTATTCCCAAATATACCAACGGAACAGCTGCCTCGATTTTGATGTTATGATAGTCAAAACCGCTTTTTTTACTTGCAGAGGCTTCAGCCTCCTGTGCAAACGCTCCGCTTACCAATGCAACGCACATAGCAACTGTACATAACATTTTCTTCATAAAAAACTCCTATAAAAGTCAGATATAACGGTATTTTACAGAGAACAAACCGGGCGCGAAAGTGCGTTTTACGCACCGAAATATGCTATGTTGTAAAATCTTTCTTAATTCCCAGAATAAAAAAGTTGGTTTTGCAAAACAAGATAAGGGAAATTATATAAAAATTTCCCCTAATTTCCTTGTTAATACAACAAATCTATGTTAAATTCAAATTATGATTGAAAATCCGCCAAAGTCTGATTTTAACCCCGAAACATCTGTTTCTCTAATAATCAATCCCGACTATCAAAGCTATTTTAAAAAAGCAGACGAAAACTATTATTATTGGGATAAGGTAAAATATAATTCACCGGAAGGAATAAATCCAAAGGATTTTTGGGCGGCAATTAAATTATCCCGCATGTCAAATGTTGTTTCGTTTGGTAAATATATTTTCAAATACAAGATAAATGATTATATGCAAAAATATCTTCATGATTTTGATATGAATTTTGGAGGCTCTCTATCTTCTGATAATTTGATAACTGAAAAAACCAAGCAGTATTATTTGCTTAGCTCAATTATGGAAGAAGCGATTGCATCCAGCCAGATGGAAGGTGCGTCCACAACGCGAAAGGTGGCCAAGGAAATGCTTCGCAAGCAAAAAAGGCCTAAAGATTCAAGCCAGCAAATGATATTGAATAATTATAAAACAATTCGATTTCTTTCTGAAAAGAAAAAAGACCCCTTGACCAAAGAGTTGTTATTGGAAATACATAGACAAATAACAGAAAAAACTCTGGAAAACCCAGATGAGGAAGGCAAATTCAGAAATAACAATGATATAGTTGTTTCAAATAATATAACTGGAGAAATAGCTCATAATCCTCCGGACTACAACGAAATTGAAGCTGTCTTAAATGATCTATGCGATTTTGCAAACAAAGATGAAACTTTCGTTCATCCAATTATAAAGGCAATAATTATTCACTTTGTAATTTCATTTCTGCATCCTTTTACTGATGGAAATGGCCGTACGGCCCGTTCGCTTTTTTACTGGTATATGCTTAAGAAGGGCTATTGGCTTACAGAATTTTTATCTATTTCAAGAATCATATATGCCTCAAAAGATAAATATGAGAAAGTTTTTTTATATACTGAGCATGATGATTATGATTTAGGATATTTTATAAATTATAATCTTGTGGTGCTGAACAAAGCGTTTATTGACTTGACTAAATATCTTGAAAGAAAAGCCAAAGAGCGCTCTGCTTTGTTTGAATTCAAGACAATAACAGGTATTAACGAGCGGCAGGCTCAAATCATTAAAATTGCAACCGAAAAACCAAGTACAATATTCATAAGTAAAGATTTACAGACAGAATTGGGAGTTTCAGTTAAAACAATCAGATCTGACTTGGAAGGGCTTGTTCAAATGGGACTGTTAAAAACATATCCGCTAAACAAACGTCTTGTCGGATATTTAAGGGCAGAAGATTTTGAAGATAAAATAAGGGAAATTAGCGGAAATTAAGGGAAAATTTCCCCTATTTTGAGCAAATATCCGGTTCAAGCACAAAGTTGCAGAGGAATATTTATTCCGAAGGCAAGAAAATTCTATTTCGGTGTTTTATAACATTCCTTTATATAGTCGCGGCTTTGATAGTAAAAGTCTGTGTTGAATCTGCTTATGCTGTCGCTGACCCAGGAATAGATGGGAGCGTGTGATTTTTTAATACAAGAACCCAAACAGCCACAATGGAATTTTAGAACCACTGCCAGTTTCAATTCCGTCCGCTGCAACAAAGGCATTTTTCAGACTTTTTATTTGCTCTCCTGTTTTGCTTTTTCCGCCACATTCAATTGTATATTTGCCGTTTACAAAAAAATCACTTGTATCTGAAAATTCTACTGTCTGATTATAAGAAAGCTGGTTAATCAAAAAAGTTTCCCTCGCATTTCCTTTATCCACATTTTGTCCCTGATATAAATACATCAAGTTTGTATTTTCAAGAAAAATTTTATCAGGTTTTTGAAGCGAACTTACCCCTTTTAAGTCTTTAAATAAAGAATCAATCAATTTTGCATCCGTAAGGCTTTTTAAATATGAAAGCAGTGTAGCTCGGTTCAACTCCATAGCACCGGAGAGCTTTGACACATTCAGCATAAATGGCGAGCTTTCAGCAATTATCGCTAAAAGCTTCTTAATTTTAGGAACATAGGATATTTCTATTTTTCTCAAAAGCGGAAGCTCCACATCCAAAATCATATTTACAGTTTCCTCGAGTTTCATGTAGTAAGAATCCAATCCTTCCATGAAAAAAGGATAATAGCCGGACTTTAGATATTCATCAAAATATTCAAACGGTTTTACTTTCCCGCAAATATCAAAAGCATGTCTTGAATGATTCAGCAAAATTTCTTCTAAAGACAATTCCTGAAAGTCATTTCCTGTCTTTATATTTAAAAACTCCCTAAAGGAAAGTCCCTGCATATTGTACATCACAGGACGGCGACTTAAATCCGCACGCGCATCAAGAATCTGAAGAAGAGATGAGCCTGTAAAAACAACCTGCAGCTCAGGATAATCATCATAAATATTTTTTATGTATACGGGCCAGTCTTCATATCTATGAACTTCATCTAAATAAAGAATTTTCCCTCCATTTTTTGAGAAAGAATCAACAAGCTCAAGCAACGAGTTTTTTGCAAACCAGATATTATCAAGACTTACAAAGAGAGCTTTTCCTGAGGATACTAAATCCATATAATTATTTTTTAGATGCTGAAGAAGCAGTGTTGTCTTTCCACAGCCTCTAGCGCCTTTAATTCCAATCAGCCGGGAATTCCAGTTAATTTTATTATCAATTGACCGTACAAAAGATTCTTTTGTATTCCTGATTCTTTTTGCTGATACTTCAATCAGGGTTGTATAATCTATCATATATCAATATTATACATCATAAAATTAAATTGTATAGCTCAATAAACAAAAATCATCAAAAATTGTATATCAGAGTAAACAATTCTAAAATTATCAGCCAAGTAGACCGTTTTTGCCTTGCCGCTCCTTATTTTTCCCTAAAGAATTTTCTGCAAATCACGCTTGATTTCTTTCATGTCAAAGATTACACGACAAGGAAACAGTCTAATCAACAAAAATTATAATATTTATTGATTATAATCGAAAATTGTTATAATTTTTGTTGATTTTTTTACTAATAGTTCCAGCACAAGCCAGACCTATCCACTTTTGCTGAAAAATGCCGTTAATTTAAACCAGCTTTTCGCAGAAAGAATGCTCCAGCCTAGCCGCTTCGCCCGCTGCCGCGGCTCCGCTTGCAAGGCCTGCGCCTTCTTTCTGCACCCATATAGGGTTACTGCGCGGATTCGTACTTCCGCAAAAGCGGAAGCTGCTTGACAATTTCCTTGCAGAACTAGCCAACGCTAGTTGGCGTTGCGAACAAGGCGGAAGCCAGTGAAGTCGTCGCCGCCGTCCGGGTTGCCGCTGTTCCGGTAGGCAACCTGCGCCCCGACAGCGACATTGAAATCGAGATAAGAACCACCGCGCCGACAGCGGGTATTGCCCGAAGCCGGGCCTGCACTTGTCATTTCATCGACACCATGCCATATGTTACCATAATAGTAGTCCCAGCACCATTCCATCACATTTCCGCTCATATCGTAAAGTCCGTAGCCGTTTGCCTTTTTGGTCTTTACATCCCTTGTTCCGCTCGTATTGTCTCCATACCAGGCTACCTCGTATACATCGTCGCTTCCGGCATAGTAGTAGCTTTCGCCGCCGCGTGCGGCCCATTCCCACTCTGCCTCTGTCGGCAGGCGGTAGCCGTCTGCTGTAAAGTCGCATGTTGCGGCATCCCAAGTGTCGTTCCTTGAAGTCGGAACACTTCCCCAGTCATCAGGGTTTATTGAACCGCCGATTGCATAGCAAGGAGTTAATTTTTCTTTAATAGAAAGCGTATTGCAGTATACAAGCACGTCATACCAGCTTACATTGTTTACAGGGTTGTTTTTTACAGCATCATCGCTTGTAAGCTTGTTTCCGTTCTTGTCATAAGCCCATTCAGTGCTTGGGTCGCTTCCCATAACGGTCTTGTACTCTCCGCGTGTTACCTCATGGTCGCTCATCTGGAACGAAGCGATTTCAAGCTTTCGTCCGCTTATGAATACCTCTGATTCTGGAGTCCAGGTTTCTGTTCCGTCAATTGAAGCGGCAGGAATTTTTACAAAGTTTCCCGCAACCGGCTCAATGCTACCGGAAGTTGAACCTCCGGTACTACCGCTCTCTGTACCGCCTCCAGATGTTGAACCTCCGGTACTACCGCTTTCCGTACCGTTGCCAGAAGTTGTGCCTCCGGTAGTACTGCTCTCTGAACCGCCGGTAGTACTGCCGCTTTCAGAACTGTCGCTATCGCCATTGCTGCAGCCAAAAACTGCAAGTCCCATTGCCATTGCCGCGAGCACGGCAAAAATCCTTGTTTTCTTCATTTTTTTTCTCCGTTATAAATGATTTATTTGATTTGCTTTTTTAAAGCCTTTACAAGCCTGCATACCGGCGCAATTACTCCATCTATCGGAACGATTTTATCTGCAAGCGCCAGAACCAAATTTTCAAATTCTTCCTTCGTCTCTTTGCTTTCTATTTTGTTTCCAAGCTCTTTTTTGTATTCGCTCAGAAAGCTGTGCAGGACATCTTTATCCATTTCAACCCTTTCAGAATTAAAACTGTAATTCAGCGTGTTTCCGGACTTTTTCAATACATTTTCTATGCACATGCGTGTGTATTTGTTGTCCAGAACAAAGATGTAGGCATCGTTATTGTGATTAAGCCTGAAATTCTCTTCATTAAGGTCTGCAAGAAAATTCGTTATCTCGTCCAGACAGCCATTTTCTTCCCTGAATTTAAGGTCAATGTTCAGCTTTGAATTCTTAATCTTGGCTTCCGAAATCTTGAACAGCTTCGCATTGTCAAAATTTGAAAAATTCGTCAGAAAATGTTCGTCGCTGTATTTGTCAAGCAAAAACAGCAGATAGTCGTTCAGGTCATTTTTTGGCATCGTATACAGCCCGACCTGCATGATTTTTTCGATGATTTCGTCAACCATCTTTTTCGCATTCGCTTCCTGCACATTAATTTTGTTCATTTCCTTTTCTCCTTAAAAATGATTTAAACAAAAAAAGACCGCTATACTGGAACACGCCAATTTAGGCGCGCGCAGTACAACGGTCTTTGTTTTTTATATAACCGTCCAAAGACAGCATTGCTATTCTGAGTTCTGAGTTCTGAGTTCTGAGTTCTGAGTTCTGAGTTCTGAGTTCTGACAAGATTGTGTTTCTCCCCTTTCTATTTGTCAAGCAGTAGTTACTGTTTTGTTGTAGAATATTTTACAGGAAGAAAAGCAGGCGCGAAAGTGCGTTTTACGCACCGATTTTGAGATTTTTTTGAAAAAAAAGCAGATTTTTTTTTGTATAGGGAAGATAAAAATGTAAAAAGATTTAGTTGCCACGAAGAGAATTTGCTCCGTTTGCACTGCTCTATAATTCACGGGAAAAAAATCAGGCTATTTAAAATTTTTCGTAAATATCTCATTATTTTCCATAAAATATCCCATTATTTTTTTGCCAATTTGCATATTTTAAATTATAATTGCTAAAAATCACACTAAAGGAATTTATATGGCAGACACAGCAAAAAAAATCGAGTGGGACGATGCTTATCTTTTGGGAATTCCCGATATAGACATGCAGCACAAAAAACTTATTTTAATTGCAAACGAGCTTTACGATGTTATTTGTGGCGATGAAGCTAATTACAAGCTGAAAATGTCTATGGTTTTAAAAAAACTTACGGATTACACTGAATACCATTTTACCAATGAAGAGCAGCTTCAGAAAAGAATCGGTTATCCAGGTCTGGAAACTCACAAAAATTCACATGACTACTTTATAAAAGAAGTTAGACTTCAGATTCAGAAACTTAATTCGGAAAGCAAAAGCAATGTTCTTGGATTTTACAATTACATTGCAACCTGGGTTTTTAATCATATTGCAAAAGCAGACAGACTTTGGGCTACCTATATGAAGGAAAACAGCGGAAAATAAAATGCCCGAAAATCAGATTGAAAAACTTCTTCTTGAAAACATAAAAAACCAGGCCGCCTTTTTTGTGTTTCCAACGCAAACTTCGGCAGACTTGTGGGCAGACAAAATTGTTCTTACCAGCGAAATAAAAGCGGTGGCGATGGAACGGTTTCTTGTCTGGGATAAATTCAAGAGTTCTTCAATCCGCAGCAGACAGCTGCAAAAAAAATCAGTGCCTTCTGCAATGCGTTCAATTTTTATTTCAAACCTGATTGAATTGAACGCGCAGAAGCCTTTTTTAAAAAACCTTATAGTTCCGGAATACGCAAAGTCAGCATCCGGATTTACAAATTGGCTCACTTCCCTGCTTCCGCCGCTTTTCACATGGAAAAAACATTTTCAGGAAGCAAATATCCAGCCCGACCCGGAAGATTTGGATCTTCTGGAGCTTTACAGGCGCTACAAGGAATTTCTTGACAGCAACAATCTTTTTGACCCGGCATGGGAAACTCCGCCGTTCGTGCCTGACGGAAATCATTATTTTATTTTTTTTCCGGAAATTCTCTCTGACTACGCAGAATATGAGTCCATTCTTGAAAATTCACCTGAAAGCATAACGGTAGTCCACCTTTCCGGGGAAATCCTTGCGCAAAAGCCCCAAGCTGTTCATTTTATGAAAAACTCCCGGCAGGAAATACGCGCAATCTGCCTCTACCTTAGAAAACTTCACAATGAAAAAGCCATACAATGGAATGAAATCGCCGTGAATGTTCCGGACATTGAAAGCTACGGCCCTTACCTTGAACGGGATTTCAGACTTTACCAGATTCCGTTCGTAAGCCGGAATGCAGTTTCCCTGGATTCAACCGGCACAGGCAATTTTTTTGCCCAGCTTCTAAATTGCAGGCAGCAAAACTTCAGTTTTGAATCAATAAAAAATCTTCTATTAAATAACTGTCTTCCGTGGAAAAAAGAAATCCCGATTTTCGGACTTATAGAATTCGGAAAAGAAAACAACTGCGTGTGCAGTTTTGAATATCAAAACGAAAAAATTGATGTCTGGAACAAATCTTTTCAAAATCCAAAAGAGCACCCGGACGAGCAGGCGCGGCTTTTTTACGGAAACTTAAAAAAATACGTAAATTCACTAGTAAACTCCAAAACATTCAGCGAAATAAGAAAAAATTATTTTATTTTCCGCGAATGTTTTTTTGATATGTCGCTCTGCACAGAAGATTCGGACAACATCCTTAGCCGATGCATCACAGAATTGAGCGTTCTTATTGAACTTGAAAAATCCTACGGATTTTCACTTTCTTCGCCGTTTGATTTTTATTCAACATATCTTTCCGGAATAAAATATCTTGCGCAGACTTCGCAGCGCGGCGTTCAAATTCTTCCTTACAAACTGGCCTCGTGCGCGCCTTTTAAGGCCCAGGTTGTGCTGGACGCAAGCCAGAGCGGAATTTCTGTAGTCTACAGACAGCTTTCATTTCTGCGCGACGACAAAAGAAAGATTCTTCTTGACGGAAAAGACGATCCTGACGTTTCTGAGCTTTTTGTAAAACTTTACGAAATGAATTCAACCGAAGTTCCGGTTTTTTTTACCTGCGCCTCAAAGACTTTTACAGGCTACGCGCAGAGTTCAAGCTATCTTGCCGAGCAGGAGCTGGAAAATGACGAAAGTCTGAAAAATCTCCTTGAAAACGATTTCTACATTGAAGAAAAAAAATTCCTCTTGAATCCGGAAGGAAATTTTCCAGACGAAATAACGCTTACAGAAAAAAACGGCATTGATTTCTGGAAAAAAAGCCAGAAATTTCAGGAGCCGGATATTTCAGAATCCATAAAAATTGAAAAAAACAAAATTTCCGCGGGGAAAATCTTTTCGCCGGACAAAAAAATACAAATCTCAAGCACAACGTTGAAAAAATTCTTCACCTGCCCCCGCCTTTGGGCAATAGAAGAAACAGGAAATCTTTCCGAGCAGAACAACGAGGCGGAAATTGCCGACCACAGAACGCTCGGAAACCTTTACCACAAAATTTTTGAACTTTTCTGCACAGAATTAAAAGGCAGGAACCTTCCGCTTCATGTTGAAAACGACAGGCTTTCAGAAAATTATATGGAGATTCTTCTTTCAAACATTGAAAGCGCCCTTGTTTCCGAAAAAAACAGCTACCTTACAAAGGAACTTTTAAAAACCACGAAACCTTCGGTAATAAAAACTGCGGTGAACGCAGTGTCAACCTTCTCAAAAATCTTCCAGGGATGCACAATTTTTGCGACAGAAGAAAAGTATTCCTTCACAGACGAGGAAAAGAACTGCATATTCAACGGAAGAATCGACTGCCTTTTGCTTGACCCGTCTTCAGCAGAACTTTTTCTTGTTGATTTTAAAAGTTTCTCCAGCGCGATTCCAGAAAATATTTTTTATGAAGAAAATTCAGGCGGAGCGGCGGAAGAATTTCCGGATTTCCAGATGCCGATGTACCTTCATCTTCTGCAGAACCAGAAAAAACCGGCGAATGTCGAAAACTGCTGCTTTTTCAACGTTACAAAAGCCGAGACGACGCAAGTCTTTGGGGAAGAGCTCGCATCGCGCGTAGCACTTTTAAAACCGAACGCAAGAAAATCTAGGAATGTGCGGACAGCGGAAGATTTTTCCCTGACGATGGAAAAATTCAAGGAAGCCGCCGAACTTTTTATTCAGCGCATACAGGATGGAGATTTTTCTGTTTCGGATGAAACTCAGAATTTTGAAACCTGCGGAAAATGCCGCTGCAAGGCGTTATGCCGCCGGACATTCAACGTAAGCAGACAGAAATAGACACCAACCTTCACGAGGATTTTATGCAGAACTCACCTGAAAAAGAACGAAAATTTGATGAATATCAGCAGCGCGCGATAAACATTTTAAAAAATGCGGTTGTAAGCGCGGGCGCAGGCTCTGGAAAAACAACAGTCCTTTCAGAACGTTTTCTTCAGCTCGTTCAGCAGAAAAACTACAAAGTTGAAGAAATCCTTACGCTAACCTTTACAAAAAAGGCAACCGTAGAAATGTCTGCCAGAATTTTCAAGGTTCTTAAACAGAAAGCCCCCGAAAAAGCGGCCGATTTTTACAAGGCAAACATAAAGACTTTAGACAGCTACTGCAATTCCGTGGCAAAGCTGGGCGCGCATTTTTACGGAATAACTCCAGATTTCATGCAGGATGACACAATCTCCGCGCAGATTCAGCAGCTCGCCCTGCCCTTCATCTTAAAAAACAGAGACAACGAGGCTATCAAACTACTAGTAAACTCCAACGACTTTGAAAAAAAAGCCTTAGAAATATTCGTTGAACCGATTCTGGAAAATTCAACTGTCGCAGAGCCCATAGATTTTGAGCGTTCCGCAGAATATCAGATTCAGTTCATTCTTAAATCTTGGAAAGAACTAGGAACAAAGGCGGAAGAATCCCTTTCAATGTTTAAAAAGGCGTACTATGATTTCGATGGAAACCGCGGCGCAAAATATCTTCTTGCTATAAAAGAAATTATAGAAGAAAAAAAATATCCTGAACTTCCAGAACTTACGGAAGAGGACATAAAAAATTCAAATGAGGAAAAATTCGCTCCGTTCCTGGAATACATTTCATCTGTATGCGGCATAAGCCAGACAGGCGCGCCAAAAAACTCAGAGGAACTGAAGGAAACTCAGAATGAAATTAAAAACATCGCGCCAAAAATCGCATCGATAATTGACTACATTCCAAGCTACAAGCTGATGAAGGCGCTGCTTCCGCTTCTAAAAGAATTCCAGGAGCTTGCAAACAACCTGAAACGCCGCTCAGGCTGTCTTACTTTCAAGGACATTGCAAATCTTGCGTTATGCACACTGCGCGACCACCCTGAAATCCGGCAGATTGAAAAACAAAAGTACAAAGCCATAATGATTGACGAATTCCAGGACAACAACAGCGAACAGCGGGACATGCTTTTTCTGCTTGCTGAAAAAATTGAGCGCACGGCCCGTGGAGTTCCTTCGGTAAATGAACTCTGCCCGGAAAAGCTTTTTTTTGTAGGCGACGAGAAGCAGAGTATTTACCGTTTCCGCGGCGCGGACGTTTCCGTTTTCAGGGCTCTTTCCAGCGATTTTAAGGACGGAAACCTGAACATGACAACAAACTACCGCTCAAAGCCGGCGCTGATTGCCGCTTACAACACAATCTTCGGCGGCTTCCCCTACCCTCCCAGCCATAAGAAGCCGGAAAATTCCGCGTGTCCGCCGTGCGTATTCTTTACAGAACTAAAAGACTGCTCCAGCGTTCCGAATTACGAAGCCATTTACAGAGAAGTAACGATGTCCGAATCCGCAAGAAGCGACGCAGAGACAGAACCGCAGGCTTTTTTTCCAAAAATACATTTTGCGCTTTATGATTCCAAGAAAAATGAAGAATTCAAGGGAAATCCAAATTTCATAACAGAAGAAGAAGCCGAGTCTGAATGGGTGGCAAAAAAAATATCCGACCTTATAAAAAATGGCCGGTCACCGGACGAAATCGCAGTCCTATTCCGGAACTACAGCCTTCAGCCCCTTTACGAGCGGACATTTTTAAAGCACGGAATTCCGTACAACACAGAAGTTGTAACAGGATTTTTTGACGACGGACCTGTAAACGACATAATCTCCATGCTAAGGCTCTGCGCCTATCCGGAGGACACGCGTCCCTACGCCCAGATTTTGCGTTCACCGCTTGCAAACCTTGCTATAGAAGAAATCAACGCAATTCTGTCTTTTTCCGAAAAACCTTTTCAGGGAGACTACTCCTCCTTTCTTTCAGCGCAAAGCATTGAACGTTACGGACATTTAAAGGACGCCTTTGAAAAACTCAAGGAAAATTCAAACATAAAGCCTCTGACAGAGCTTATTTCTGAAATATGGTACAACCTTGGATACCGCTATGAAACTTTATGGAACCAGACTGTTTCAATGTACGGAAAAATGTATGACCTGCTGTTTGAGCTTGCCAGAAAAGCCGAAATCCAGAATCTTAGCCTTGCGGCATTTGTAGACAGCGTTGAAAAATACAAGGACGGAACAAATTCTCCGGACGGAAGAACTGAAAGACTTGAGGGAATGGACATTCCGCTGGAGCAGACCGCCGGCGTTCACATACTTACAATCCATAAAAGCAAAGGACTTGAATACAACACCGTCTTTATATGCGGAACCCACAAGAAAGGAAAGAACGAAACAAATTCAAAGGCGGTATATTGCAGCAAAAAATACGGAATTTCCGTGAACAACCCGGAAACCGCCCATCAAAACTATTTTTATCAGATTGTAGATGAAGAAAACAAAAAAATGCAGAACGCGGAGCTTCGCAGGCTTACCTACGTAGCCTTGACCCGCGCAAAAAAAGAAATTTTCATAACGAACGGAAAATACACTCCGGCAAAAGACTCCTCCGCGTTTCTTCCCGGCGGAGAAAAAAATCCGTCTTCCATCTTCAATGTCCTTGAGCCGGTATACGACTTTTATTCTGAAACGGAAACAGCAGAGCCCCTTCCCTTCGACACGGAAGAAATAACTTCCGTTCTGCGCTCAGAATCCGCAGCAATGAGCAAGACAAAAAACACAGCGGAATCAAAAATCGAGTTCCTCAACTTACTAGAAAACTCCAAAAATTTACAGAATGCGCGGGAAATTTCAACGGAAGAGCCGGAAGAAAAATACGTTTCTCCTAGCAAACTCCATGCCGTTGATGAGGAAACAGAAATTCACAAGGAAAACATAGAATTCCGCAAGGATGCGCCTTTTCAGGAAATAAACGAAATCGTAGGAAAAACCGCAAAATTCTCGTTTGAAAATTTCGGAACGATTGCGCACGCATACATGGAAGCCGCCGTTAAAAACCAGGAGACACCTGACTATCCCGCAAAAGAAATCGCCGCCCTTGAAGACAAGACGGAATACCTGCAGACAATAGAAAAAATCTGCCTGCAAATGAAACAGACATTCATTGAATCAGAAATCGGAAAGGCCGCAAAAAATTCCGCATGGAAAAAGACCGAATACGAATTCCGCGGAACAATAGGAAAAAAAATCATACGGGGAATCATAGACCTTGTGTTCAGAAATCCGGACGGCTCATACACTATAATTGACTACAAGACAAACCAGACGATTCAACCGGAAATATACGAGGTCCAGCTCGCCTGCTACAAAAAAGTCATCTCGGACATGCTGCAGATTCCCGCCGGAAAAATACGCTGCTACCTTTATTATCTTCGGTTCGGAAAACTTGTTGAAATAAATACTGAAAATTCCCTAAAAAATCTTGAACGTACTTGACACTTTTTTAACAAGGTGCTATATTAAAGTCAGCTTGTAAATAAGCTGATAAACTCTCTCCGATGCTCGTGAAAGCGAGCGGACAGGAGTTCTGGATACGTTGTGTTCGGAACTCCTGTTTTTTTTGCAGGGTGGCTTTTTTAATGGCGCTTTGCCATTAAAAAACCGGGCTTTACGGAGTTCCATTGCTTCGCAACCGCCTGCGGCGGCTCCTTCAATCCCTGCCACATTTTCCCATTGACAGCGCCGGAATTCCGCCAGGAAAACCTGTTTTTCTTAAAATGGAAATATTGCAAAAAACGGCTCTTTTCCGACAAAAGCGTAATGATACATAAAATAAAATTAAATGCCGTTTTTTACAAAAAAATATATTAGATTTATTAGATATATTAATTATTATCTTATTTTTCTAATTTTATTTATTAATATTTTATTAATCTTTTTTCTATTCTTTTTTATTATTTTATTTATTATTTTTATAATCTTTTTACTAATTTTTATTAGTATTTTTAATAATATTATTGATTAGTTTTATTATTTATGTTAGAATTCTAATATCAACAAAAAGAAAAATTTCAAATTTTTCAAGGGGGCCTAAAATTAAAGTTATAACACTGGCGCTTGCAAAAGGCGGAGTAGGGAAGTCGAGCATATCATTAAGCCTCGCCGCGGAACTCGCAAAAAAACACAAGACTGTCCTTATAGACGGAGACGTCCAGGGCAACAGCTCGTCAACCCTTGTGTCCGAGACAAAATTTGAGCTGGCGGACATTCTGAACGGAAAATGCTACGTGGAAGACGCTGTTATCAGGACAGAAATTCCAAACCTCTTTGTAATACCAACAGTAGCCACGGAAAACAACCTTCGAATCTACAAGGCGCAGAAGGCGAGCGACGAGCCGGAGGTTTTTATGGACATAACGGACGAACTTGCAAAGCTCGGTTTTGAGTACGTCATAATCGACACATCCCCGGCCTTTGACGCTTTTGAAGGAAACATATTCCTTGCGACTGACGAAGTTATTCCTGTAATGCTGCTTGATCCGTATTCTTTTGACGGACTTACAATGTTCAAGAAAAACCTTGAGGAATTCCGGGCAAAACACAAAAGGCAGCTTTCCGACTCAAAGGCTGTCATAAAAAGAATCGTCCTGAACAACTACGACTCGCGACTCGCGCTTTCAAGAAACATCCTTGAGATCATGCAGAAGCAGAGCGAATACAAGACATATCTTATTCCGACCGAACAGAACTTCAAGCGATCTGTAAACCAGAAGACGCCTGTTCAGTATCTTTCGGGAACAAAGGCCCAGGTTCTAAAAGGGCTGGAAGAACTGGCAGGAGACGTTGAATAATGGCAATCATGAAAAAACCTTCAAACGAGCTTCCAAAGGAATTCGTTTCGCAGGCAATGGAAACATTAAGTTCTGAAACACAGGAAACTGAAAAACCTAAGATTTCCGCCTCATCGGTAAAAACCAGAATTGTAACGCCAGCCCAGGAGCCCTTGAATGAAGAGCGCAAGAACACTTCAGGAAAGTACAGCGACGTGATAAACCTGAAGCTTCCAAAAGGGGAAAGAAACCGCCTGAAAGGGCTTTGCGCCCAGTTCGGAATTTCCATGAACCAGTTCATACTTTATTCAATCTACGAGCTGGAAGAAAAAATAATGGACGGAAAATGCACGGTCTCTCAAATGGGAGTCCGGGAAATAACACAGTAAGACAGAAAGGATATGGAGTCTGGCAGGACATACTTCATATCCTTTTTTTTATTATTGGACTTTTCTAGTAATAATATGGAATAAACTAGTATTTTTATGGAATATCCTAGTAATATAGAAGAAAAAGCATAAACAGCGCTTTGGAAACTTCTAGTAAGATGGACAGGCAGGGATTGCATTTATCTGGACTTTGCTAGCAACAAAATGGAAAAAGCAAGTTGTAAAATGGAGTTTTCTAGCAATAAAAAGGAATTTCCTAGGCAGTTAAGGAATCTGCTAGTAAGGTAAAGGAGTAAACTAGTAAGCAGGAATGGCGAATGCTAGTAAGAATCTTGGAATCTGCTAGTTACTTAACTCTGTAACTTATTGTCCTGTAAAGATATACAAGAGCCCAATAATAAATATAAATTTAAATATTAAGAAATAGAATTTATTAATATTCGCTTTATAAAAATAATATTAACAAATTTTCACAAAGTAACTAAATTTTACTTGCACACCTAGTAAGTTTGATTTATATTCATGGTATGGGGAAAAAAGAAACGGGTGGAATTTTGAACTTCAAAAATTCATCATTAGAAACTACAGATCTGGTCTTAACCGGAGATGAATCGACAAAGCCGTCGTATTTGATTCAAAAAAATGCGATGAGCAAGGCTTATTACAAGATTTCTGCAATGGGGAAAAAACTTATCTCTATGGCGATGGCTGTAAACAACATGCAGAAAACTATTTTTGGCGAAACAAATTATTACGAAGCCAAATTTTCGTTCAATGACTTTTTTAAGTCAATGGGAATTTCCATTGGTGGAACCAGCATAGAGCGGATTGCTGAGTGTGCGGACGAATGTGTCCATTTTGTAATAAATTTTCATACGGACGATCTTCAGAATTTTATTCCTTTGTTTTCGCTGATTCAGATTGACAAGACAAATAAAATTCTTCGCTTTGTATTCAATCCTATTATCAACAACTTTCTGGAACAGCAGGCAGGACATCATAAAATTAATTTTCTTGAATACGGAAAGCTCCGTTCAACTTACGCAATGCGCTATTATGACATTTTTGAGCAGTACAAGGGTTTTGCCGGAAAAAATGGAAATCCAAAAAATACATGGACCTGCTCGCTTTCATTCGATGAAATAAAAAATCTGTTTCAGCTGGATGACATTTATCAGAACCGGACAGACAATTTCAAGAAGTTTGTGATTACCGAACCTATAAAGGAACTGAACGAAAAAATTACCTCAATGCAGGTGATAAAGCAGGACTGGCTTAAGACAGGAAAAAAGCATACTGGAGTCCGCTTTACGATTATGCGTACAGAAGCAGGCCTTACAGACTATGACAAAGTTTCTCCGTATCTGAATTTTATTGAAGAGCAGGCTGACAGAACTCTTATTTGCCAGAATGCCGAGCTATATCTTTCTCTTCTGCAAAAAGAGAATAACGTCGTAAGAGTTGACATGGAAACGGCTCTTGAATCAACAGACGGTTCTGAGCTAAGGCAGCTAAAACTTCTGTGCGGAATGGCTTTGAATGATTTGAAGGAGCAGAAGAAAAACTCCAAAAAACTAGCAAATGCCAAAAAAACGGAAGTCCTTCAGAATGAATTCTTTTTAGAAATTTAGACATAAAAGTCAAAAAAGAAAAAAAGGCTTGTCAGCGTTAATCCTTATGCCTATGGCGGGAACTTTTTTGGTTTCCGCCATATTTTTTTTAAGCGAAAATCAACTTTTTACTTACTAGCAGATTCCAAATATATAGTTTTCAGGAAAATGGGCAAAAACATAGGCAAATGGTAGATTCTTTTAAATGAACCCGGATTTTATCCTGATACATTTTCCTATCAATTGTTAAAAGCATTTCTGGAAGTAACTAGTAAGTTCCAAAAAATGAACCATCCGCTTCAATTTTTTTTGTTTGGAGTTTGCTAGTAAGTTTTTTTGTTCAGAAACCTTTTCTTTGCAAGCGCATTTTTTGAATTCTGGAGTTTTCTAGGTGTTTTATGGAATTTTCTAGTAATAAAATGGAAAAAACTAGTATTTTAGTATAGAAAATTATACATATTAAGATGAATAAATTCATTGTGAATTTGTTAATACTATGTATTCTTTTTTTAACAGTTTAAAATCTTCTAAATTTGAATTTAGTAAATATCCCGGAAGTCGCCTCGATTCCGATAGAAGAACTCTGTCGTTCATTAGTGCATTGCAAGGTATTTATATAGAAACATTTTGCGAATATAACACAAAAAAAATTGCTCTAAACAAATGTTTAAGCCGTATGTTATAATTCAGAAAAAATCAGACAGATACGGAGCAAGAATGAAACTTTTAATCGTAATTGATATGCAGAATGATTTTATAGACGGTGCGCTTGGAACTGAGGAAGCCGTCAAGATTGTGCCGAATGTAGCGGCTAAAATCAGGGAATACCGCGAATCTGGAGGAACTGTTGTTTTTACCCGCGATACGCATCAGGAAAATTATCTGCAGACTCAGGAAGGCAAAAATCTTCCGGTTGTTCACTGCGTGGAAGGTACGGCCGGATGGCAGATTTCTGAAAAACTGGAAGTCGGCGGTTCAAGGGTTTTTAATAAACCGGCTTTTGGTTCAATGGAACTTGCTGAATATGTCTTTGGACTTGAAAATCTGGAAAAAATAGAGCTTGCCGGACTTTGCACGGATATCTGTGTGATTTCAAACGCTCTTCTTCTTAAGACAAAACTCCCCGAAGTTCCGGTTTGCGTAGATTCTTCCTGTTGCGCCGGAGTTACTCCGGAAAGCCACCAAAACGCTTTGAACGCAATGAAAATGTGCCAGATCGGGATTTTATAGTTTGTCCTGGAGTTTTTTGAAATTTTCAAATTGTTTACAATGTTAAAATTGTCGCTTACACAAAATTAAAAAATTTGATAATATGGGCGGCAATAAATAAAAATAAAGCAATCTATCTAACGAGCAGCCAAAAGCGTAAGTCCAGTTCGGACACGTTTTTGGGCTGCTTTTTTTTTGCGGATTGCGTTTTTCTTGAGGTATTTTATGAAAAGTTATGACTTGGGGAGTGAAAAAATCGGGCGGCTTGTGCGGCATTTTGCTGTTCCTTGTGTTATCAGCATGCTGGTCGCGGCGCTGTACAATATTGTTGACCAGATTTTTATAGGGTGGAGCAGCGCGGGTGCGGCGGGAAATGCGGCTACAAATATTGTTTATCCCTTTACGGTTCTGGCTCTGGGGCTCGCGCTTCTTGTGGGCGACGGAGAGGCGGCAATGTTCAGCCTTGCTTTGGGCGAAAAAAACAATGAAAAGGCGGACAGGTGCGTCGGAAGCGGATTTTCTTTTCTGGTTGTTCTTTCTGTTTTGTTGTGCGCGTTGGGATTTTTGTTCAAGAAACAGATTCTTGGAATTTTCGGCGCGAATCCAAATGAAAAGGTTTGCTACGATTTTGCGGACCAGTATTTTACGGTGATTTGCATGGGACTTCCTTTTTACATGATTGGACAGGGAATGAACGGCGCAATCCGCGCGAACGGTTCTCCAAAGTTTGCGATGGCTTGCACTCTGGCAGGCGCGTTTTCTAATCTTGTTTTGGATCCGGTTTTTATTTTTGTGTTTGATATGGGCGTAAAAGGAGCGGCGGTTGCGACTGTAATAGGGCAGGTTTTGACTTTTGCAATGAGCATTGCGTATATTTTCCGCTCAAAGAATTTTCACATCAATTTAAAAAGCATGAAACCTGATTTTTTCCTTCTGGGACGGATTTGTTTTATCGGAGTGGCCTCTCTTATCGTTCAGCTTTCAATCGTGATTGTAATTGCTGTGAACAACAATCTGCTTTCAAGATATGGATACGAAACTTTCGCAAGCACAGGAGTTGCGTTCGGTTCTGTAGTTCCTCTTGCCGTAGTCGGGATTGTGATGAAGGTTTTTGGAATCGTAATTTCGATTGTGATTGGAATAAGTCTGGGCGGTCAGCCGATAATCGGATTCAATATGGGAGCAGGAAACTCCGCTCGCGTGAAGGAAACTGTCCGGGTGGTTCTGCGTCTTGTGCTTGCAATAGGAACCGCGGTTTTCCTGATTTTTGAATTTTTGCCGGATATGGTTATTTCGATTTTTGGAAAGGGCAACTCGCCTGAATACATGGAATATGCCAGGCTCTGCGTAAGAATCTTTTTAAGCGGAATTATAATGACCTGTTTTATAAAATCCACGTCGATAATTTTGCAGTCAATCGGAAAAAGCGGAAAGTCAACTTTGCTGGCTCTTCTGCGCGACGTTATTATTTTTGTTCCGTCCTCAATAATCCTTGCGGCCGTAAGCCAAAATATTGTGACAATGCTCTGGAGCGCGCTTATAAGTGATGCGGTTTCGTTCGTGGTTGCGGTTGTGTTTTTAAGGATGGAGATGAGGAAGATGGAGAAATAACATTTCCGAAGGCTGACTTTGAAATGAACTTTGCTGTGAGGCGGCTTAATATTTTTTATTCAAAGTCTGAATTTTACTAAAAAGTCAAAATTCGAGTTTTGCAACGTCCGCAAGATTAGACAAGAACCATTGATTTGCATCTTTAACTGAATGAAGCAAAAATGCGGATATGCTGTAGAAGAAGTGTCTGAACATTCCAGCCACGCTCCTTGCCCTGTGATAAACCAAATTGTAATTCAGTTTCATGACAGACCAGACATTCTCGATTCTGTTGCGCTTCAGAAGAAGCTGGAATTGCCTCCTTGTCATCGGGCATCTCATGTTCTTTCTGGCGGCGGCGCAAGGCTTTCTGCCCGACTTGCTCGCGGTTCTGGGACGTGGACAAGGGTGCGGTTTGCTCGGCGGAATTGACGTAAAGCGAGTTGACCCTGAAAAACTTCTGGAATGTTTTTCAATCGTGTTTCAGGACGTAACGCTTTTTAACAACACAGTGATGGAAAACATCAGAATTGGAAGGCAGGGTGCGACTGACGAAGAAGTAATGCAGGCGGCAAAGGAAGCCCAGTGCGATGAGTTCATTCAGAAACTGCCTGCCGGCTACGAAACGGAAATCGGCGAAAACGGCTATCTGCTTTCGGGCGGTGAACGCCAGCGCATTTCGATTGCACGCGCGCTTTTAAAAGATGCGCCTGTAATTCTGCTTGACGAGGGAACGGCTTCTCTTGATGCAGAAAACGAAACGCTTATCCAGAATGCAATTTCGCGCCTTATCAAAAACAAGACAGTTCTGATTATCGCCCACAGAATGAGGACAGTTGCAGGCGCAGACAAGCTTGTCGTCATTGACGGCGGTAAAATTGCCGAGCAGGGAAGTCCTGCCGAGCTTATAAAGCAGAACGGAATTTACAAGCGTATGACGGAACTCCAGTCGCAGTCAGCAGAGTGGAAAATGTAAAAAAAATTGGCTGTCCAAAAGAAGAATTATTCTTCCAGACGGACAGCCGTTTTTCAATTTATAGATAGAAAAAAACAAACAAATCAAACGGAACAGATTTTTTTGAATGCGACAATACAAACTGGCGCATACATACATAACAGAGTTAACCGTTGCCATAATCCTTCGTTTGCAATAAATGTACCGGCGAATGTTTGTTTGTCTGCCATTACGAAAAGAACAAAAAACAAAACGGCTAATATAAAGAATATTATTGATACAATTCCGTTTATCAAATCATTAGAATTTATTGACAATATTCCTATAATCAGCGGTGCAAAATTTAAGACAAAAAAGCCTAGAACAGAACCGAAGCCGTGTATTTTAGCTGATATTGTTGACAGTTCTTTTGTTTCATCGACAGGAAAAATGCCGGATAAAATACAGCCACCGACAGCATAAATCAAAAGTACGATAAACAGACAAGATGCAAGTACCGATGATTTGTCTGCATATAAATTATACAGACAAAAATTTCCGCATAGAAACATTAAGCCGGCAGTTACCAGCCAGATATCGTAAAGAATGTGAACAGGACTGTTTTGAGCTCCAAGCAGGCTCATTACCATAGTACGATGATTATAGTTTTTACAGAACAGAGCTAAAATGAAAGGAATAAGTATGTCTCCGATTGTTGCGATGATGAGAAAATAAAATCCTATGTTTGACTCTGTAAATTTTTTACATAAATTGATATACACGAACTGTCTCCTTTTTTTCAGACTTTTTATAGATTATTATACATAACAGGTCAGTGACACAATTCCTTCCGCCGTCACCGCGTTATCATGCCACAGTTTTTAGAACAAAACGCTTGCTTTTATGAAAACTGTGCTTACGTCTTTGTAATCGCCATAGTCGCCTTTGTTTTCTATTCCCGGGATAAAAATGTATGCACCGCCGGAAAGTTTTATCTGGTCTGTCAGACTGTACGAAATTTCTGGTGTCAGTGCGGAGTCAAAATCATTCAGTCCTAAAACTCCGCTCAAAGATATTTCCAGAAGTTCCGACGCGAATGTTTTTGAAACGCTGAATGTAATTCCGTGACTGTACTGGTGTTCGCGTTTTATGTCCTGCACGTCGCCAAAAATGCAGCTTGCGTAATATTGTGCAGTAATCACCCAGTCAGAAGGCATCCAGTCAATTCCCAAAAGTGCGTCAAGCTGATTGTGCTTTTCAAAGTACGCGGTTTTGCCTGCGCCCGAGTTTGAAATTATTTTTTTTGCCGAAAGCTGAATGTTTCTGTTCGGGAAGAATGCCGCCTCTGCCCTTAAAACTGTGCTTCCGACAGGCACTGCAATGTCACCGCCGAACATCAGCACGCGCTCGTAAGAACCCGAAACCGCAATCTCCGACGGAAGCGAAGAGCCTTCAGTCTTTACGGAATAGTTTATGAGCGGAATGTTGTCAAATCCGTAAAAGCCGTACAGCGAAAAATCGAGCGCAGAAAAATAGGCTGAAAATTTTATTCCGTATTCGCCGTTTTGAATTTTGAGTTCCGGTTTTGTAAAGTCATTGAGCGTTACGGGAACGGAAAGCGTTTTGTTCAGTGCGGAAACAGGAATGTCGACTGATGACGGCACGATAATTTTTCGCAAGGCATTGTTTTTTTCAAGCGGAAGTTTTGCGTCCCTGAAAAACGGAATCCAGTACGCATCAAGCGAAACTGAACCTGCTGAAAAACTCAGGCGCAGTGCATCAATTCCAAGTTTGTCATCTTCAAGAAAAAGCGAACTCATATCTTTCGGGCAGATGATGTCTGTAATTGAAATTGAGTCCGCCTTTCCCCAGCTTGTTTTCTGTCGTCCGAGCCTGAAGCCGAAAAACGCCGAAGTCCAGTCGATGTAGGCTTCGTCAAAATTGCCGTCAAATTTATTTGTAACGGCATTGTAAGAAACAGAGCCTTCTGTTTTAAAACTTCCGTCTCCGCAGTAGCCTTCGATTTTTCCGTGAGCAAGAATTTCGCCTGTAGAAAATCTGCCGGCGTTTGAGTCCTGCGAATTTGTATCAGTTATGAACACGCCCCAAGTATTTTCAAGTCCGCCTGAAAAATTAATTCCGCTTTGCTGTGCAAAAACTGCCGCAGACAAAACCAGAACAAGTGCAAAAACCGTCTGTTTTTTTAATGAGTAAATCATCACAACTCCCTGTTTTATTTTAATCACCAAAAAAATGAATTATTTTATTCGTTCTTTTTCCAGCGCGTTTACAGTGAAAAGCGAATCGTCAATGTTCAGATTGTAGGAAACGTTTTTCATTTCTATTAACGTGCTGTGTTTTTTCTGAACGTTCTCCATAAGCATTTTCTGAGTTGTCCACCAGCCGTCAATTTTTTCTATATCACTGCAAAAAAGTTTTCGGCTGAGCGCGCCCTGCCTGTCGTAATATTCACCTTTTGCAAGAAGAAAATTGTCTTTCCTTATCCACAAAATTCTGCGCGGATTTTTTTCCGCAGAATCTTTTGCAACGGCTTCGACTTTGTAGCAGGAAACGCCGTCAACGTCCTCTTCGCCAAGCAGGGTGAACGTGTCTTTTGAAAGCGCGCGGTCGCCCATATCTTCGTAGGTAAAATCAGTTCCCATAAAATAGCCTTCACTGTCAGAACCGCTTATACGGCGGACTTTTTTTAAGGCAGGCATATAAAGCCAGTTGTCGCTGTCTTTTTTTGAGCCGTCCGGTTTTTCTTTGTACTCAAACATCAGGTAGCCGACACCTGCAACATCTTTTGGCGTTGTAAAAATGATTATCGTTTTTGTCGTATCGCCGAATTCTTTTGAAAGTTCCTTTACTTCGCGAATTCGTGTCTTTCCGTTTTTGTCTGTAAGTGTCATTGTTGCCGTATACGAAGAAGTCTGTGCCGTCGGAACTTCGTCATCCTTTTTCATAATTTCGTATCCTGTAAGGCTCTGTGCAAAACAGCTTGCGCCAATGCTTAAAACTGCCAGCGCACAAAACATAATTCCTTTTTTCATAAAAATACCTCGCTTAGTTTTTATTTTTTTTGTATGGTTTGAGAATGTAAATCAATAACGGCGTAAGAGTGTAGTCAGCACCCAGCGCGCCGAGAAGTCCTGCAATCGAGAGAATTCCAATTCGTGAAAGTGCCGTCATCGGACTGAAGATGAACACAAAGAACATCGCGCACAAAATCAAAGTCGTCATTGCCATTGTTTTTCCAATTTCGCGGAACGTCAGGATTATCGCATTTTTGTAGTCATATCCCTGTTCAAGTTTTGACTTAATGTGATTTACCATGTGAATCGTATCGTCAACGGCAATTCCCAATATCATCGGCATTACAGTCATCGTAATCATATCAAGCGACATTTTGAAATATCCCATAATTCCGCCGATAAAAAGAACCGGCGCAACGTTCGGAATCATCGCGATAAGTCCTGTCTTTATTCCTGTAAATGCCAGAATCAAAAGGATTGCAATAATGATGAACGAACCGGCAAAAGACTTAAGTTCGCCCGTAACGATTTTTCCGTTCATTTCTGCGTAGTTTACGACTTCGCCGACAACGGAAGTTTTTGCCACCCCTGCAAAAATCTCGTTTCCTTTCTGCTTAATCTGTGCAAGTTCGTCTACCATTTTGCTTGCATCGTAGCCGTTAAGTTCTACGTGAATGAATGTCGTTTTGTAGTCAGCGTCCATCTGACTGTACAGGCTGTCGGCGTCCGTAATTTCGTAGAGGAACAGAAGCTGGGTGAGCATATCTTCTTCGTCAGGAATTGCGTAGAACGATTTGTCGTCGTCGTTCAGCGTTCTGTTCATTTCCTTGACCATTTCGAGCAGGGAAGAAACGCGCGGTTTTCCGTTTGAAACTTTTGTCATTTCAAGGTTTCCGAGGAAGGTTTCCATCTGTTCGATTTTTTTCATATTCTCGGGATTTTTGAGCGCATCGTCATCGTCAAATTCAATCATCACGTTGTAGTCGTAAAGACTTCCGAGCTTGCCCGAAAGCATATCAAGAAGCCTTGCAACGTAAGGAATTTTTTTGCCCATAGTTTCGGTGTAGTCCATATTCACTTTCATTTTGAAAAGTCCGGGAATTTGCAAAATCATAACGAGCGAGCAGACAATCGTAATGCTTTTTGAATGTTTTAAAAGCCAGCCGCCAGCTCTGCCGAACAGTACGTCAGTTTTTGTTGAACCTGCATTTTCCTGAGTTGAACTGTCAGGTGCCCTGTCTTTTCCGAAACTCAAGAAAATCGGAATACAGATAATTACGTAAACGAAAACAGAAAAAACGATTGCCGCAGAAATTCCGCCGACCCATCTTAAAGGTCTTATTCCTGCAAACAGAAACGAAATGAGCGAAGCCACAGTTGTAATTACGGTGAACAAAATCGGCCAGCCTGTTTCTTCAACTGCCTGTATGACAGATTGTTTTCGTTTTCCCGACCGCCTGAAAAACAGCCTGAACTCGTTTACATAGTGAATTGTGTAGCCTACCGACAGTGCCATTCCAAGCAGGACGGGAAGTGCAACCATCGCAGCATCTCCTGCAATGCCAAGCCAGGCGTTGATTCCCATTACCGAAGCAATTCCGCAGATTGTCGCAATAGTCGGAACGATGACACCGCGCAGAGAACGCACGAATAAAATCAGGCACAAAACCATAACGATAAAGCCGATTATAATTCTGACTGTACATTCGTGATTTGTAACTTCTGTTTCTTCGTATTCTGTGTATGACATTCCCGTTGGTAAAAGTTCGTAGTCGTCTGAGTCAAATTCGCCGGAAAAAAGAATGTTCCGTATGTGCGGAACGATATTTGCCTGGGCATAATCAAGTCCGCCTTCGTACGGTTCAAATGAAAGTGAAATCCAGGTTTCCTTGCAGTCATCTGAAATGATTTTATTTACAAGCGATTCGCGGCTTAAAATAAATTCTGCTTTTTCAGAAATCTCTGCGGGATTTTCTGGAATTCCGTCGTCAAAAGGGCTGACCATTTCAAAGCCGTCTTGTGTTGCCTGCGGAATTGAAAGGTTTGTCGTAAGCGACGTAACTTTGTCTGCATAGGGAACTTCGTTTTCAAGGCGTTCGCTTAACCGCTTTATTGCAGAAAGACATTCCTTTGAAAAAACGTTTTCCGAGCGGACGAGAACCATAAAAGAATCCTGACTTCCGAAAAGCTGTTCAAAGTTGTCCTGATCGATTTTTATCTGACTTAGGTCATCGAACCATTCTTCTTCATTTGAAGAAAGCTTCAGTCGTGGAAGTCCTGCGCAGGTAAGAATCGTAAAAGCGAGAAGTCCTGCAAGCAGTGCAACGCGGTGTTTTATCTGCCATTTTGCAATTCTGGCAAAAACTAAATTGATGCTAGTAATTTTCATATTTGCTCCGAATGTGTGAAAATTTGTTACGAGGGATAACTGAGGTATGAGAGTTCGTGCGGTAACGATGTTATCTGATGACGCTGTTACTATAATGATAACAATGTTATCGTGTCAATACGTTAAATACATTATTGTTTATTTTTTCTAATTTTTTTATACTGAATTCAATGTCAGAAAATTCATCGGAAACAAGAAAAAAAATCCTCCAGAGCGCACAGGCTGAATTTTTGGAAAAAGGTTTTACAAATGCTTCTCTTCGCACGATTGCATCAAATGCAAATCTTACGACCGGCGCAATGTACCGCCATTTTAAAGACAAAGATTCGCTTTTTTGCGCCTTAGTTGACGATGTAATTGACTACGTTCAGAATCTGGTCACTTCTGTCGGAATTGAAATGCACAAAAACGAAAAGAATGTGTTTTCCGCCGAGCACAATCAGAAAGAAAGACAGATTATGCACGACTTAATCGAACACATTTATTCGCATTTTGATGCGTACACACTGCTCCTTACAAAAGCCGCCGGAAGTACCCACGAAAATTTCCTCACGGAAACCTGCGACTTGCATACTGAAACGTGCATAAAAATCCTTGACTGGATGTGTTCAGAACATCCTTCATTAAAAAAAATCGACAGGCTGACAGTGCACTTCGTGGCTTCATCTCTGATAAACGCCCTGGCAGAAATCGTATTCCATAAAATCCCGAAAGATGAAGTCTACGGATTTATCGACAACATTCAGGAGTTCTCTTCTTCAGGATTAATGCACATAATCGGCGCACCTTTAAATTGATTTTTGAGCAGGGGAGAGCGGCGAATTTTCTCCTGCGCTTTATTGAAGATAAAAAAAGCCGCTTTCAGGGCGTGTGCCTGTTTCTGTAAAAAATATGAGAAATTCCGTCCGTTTTAACGCGCAATCGCTTATCCGAGCGCAACGTCAAGCACCATCATCAGGCTGAATCCTGCCATAAAAAGAATAGTTCCCCAGTTGGAATGTTCTCCTTCTGACATTTCCGGGATAAGCTCCTCGATGACGACGTAAATCATTGCTCCTGCGGCAAAACTTAAAAGATACGGAAGCACGGGAATAATCAGCGTAGAAAGAAGAATGGTAAGAAGTCCTGCAATCGGCTCTACAATGCCGGAAAGAACGCCGTACCAGCACGCTTTTCCTCTGGAAAGACCTTTTGAGCGGAGCGGCATAGAGATAATCGCGCCTTCAGGAAAATTCTGGATTGCAATTCCAAGCGCAAGTGCAAGCGCGCCTGCCTCCGTAATATCCGCCGAACCGGAAACCCAGCCTGCATACAGTACGCCTACAGCCATTCCTTCCGGGATATTGTGGAGCGTTACGGCAAGAACCATCATCGTTGTTTTTTTCAGCTGGCTTTTCGGACCTTCCACCGTTTCGTCAAGGTGCATATGCGGCGTTACAACGTCAAGAAGAAGCAGAAACAGCATTCCTAAACAGAACCCTGTAACGGCAGGAATAAACGCAATCCGCCCCATATCAGAGGCAGAATTCATAGACGGAATAAGAAGACTCCACACAGATGCAGCGACCATAACGCCGGCCGCAAAACCGATAAGCATTTTCTGGATTTTTACATCCAGTTCCTTTTTCATAAAAAAAACAAGCGCAGAGCCGAGCGCAGTTCCCAAAAACGGAATTAAAAGACCTTTTGCGATAATCAGATTCATATTATTTCCCTGTTGTTTTATTGTAGTATAAAATCAAGCCGGCGGTTCGTTCAAGAGAAGAACTGAATGTTATTCCGGTGCAAAAATGAAATTTTTTTTGATTTTTATGCATTTTTATGTTAGGCTTAATTTCGAGTTTTTTTACAAATTACGAAAGAACGCTTTCGGCATATTTCCAATTTGCTCAGATGGATTTGGCTCGCGCTACGCTTGTATTAATTCGGGTGCTCCGCACTTTAATTAATTCAATCGCCAAAAATCTTCACAAATTGCAAATCTGCCTGCGCTTTTATTCTTTTTACAAAAAAACTCGATATTCAACCTATTATTTTGAAAACGAAGTAAAAACAGAAAATTCCAACTGTGCAGCCGCTTTGAATTATATTGTTTCGAAAAATATTTCAGGCTACAAGTATTCAGACAATTATGCTATTTACGAGCGAAAAAACGGGACTTTGCTGTATGATATGTTCTGCGGAATGAGGCTTTCTACAGATTGGAACGGAAAAAGTTCTGTGAACGGCGGATATATTGTTATAAAAAATGACGGCGATGTTGTTGCGTTTCATTCGACTATTGCAGACGAGTTTAAGCAGTTTTTGATAAGACAGCTTGGTTTTTAAAGCCCTTCCGCGACACGCCACAACTATATGAAAATTGAAAAAGAGAACGGAGAATATTTTGTCAATTTGAATTTGCAGATTCGATTTAAAAAGATAAAGGAAACTTCATTTTCGATTGATAAAGAATACTACAGTCTTTGTATTGCGGAAAAATGATTTTCCCCGAATCCCTGATTCCAGCAAACCGCAGAAGCCGCCCAGAGAATCTTTTCATGGACAGAAAGTTCCAGGACAATCAGATTTTCTAAAAGTTCGCTTGTCATTTTTGTTGTCTTGCATGGAAAAACCATGTTGCCGCGGAAAAATGTCGGATAAACTTTATTTTACTGGCGTAAAAACTGGTTGTTCTGCATGCGTGTTTTCTGAATGTCCGTGGTTGTGTTCTCCGTGGTGATGGTCGCACTTTGCATCCGGATTGCCTTTTAGTGTTCCTGCCAGAAACGCTTTTACCGCATCGTCCGGATTTCCTGTGATTCCTGCAATCTGTTTAAGGCCGGCATTGTTCAATGCGTCGATTGCTCCCTGGCCGCGGTTTCCCAAAATCAAAGTTTCGATTCCAAGATTTTTAAGGTATGTCGCCAGGTCGTGGTGTCCGAAGCCTCCGTTGTCAATAACTTTTGAATCGGCTATTTTTCCGTCTTCTATCGTGTAAACCTTGAAATTCTGTGTTTTTCCAAAATGCTGAAAAATAGAGTCTGTTGAAATATCGTAAGTCGCCGCAATTTTCATTTTTGCCTCCGAAAACTGGTGTGGCTGTAAGCCGTAAATCAGTTTGAATTAAGATAAAATTTTATTCTTTTTATTATAGTCCGAATTTCGAGTTTTATAAATTCAGCAATTGAATGAGCTACCAGAAAAAGCGCGTCAATTCGCCATACTTCGCGTACAATGTATCAGACTGCGCGATTTTTTTCAAAATCGCTTGCTATCGCTCAGAATGGCTCGGTTGCCGCTTTCTTTTTCTTCCTGCTCATTCAATTTACGGATTCAGTAAAAAACTCGACATTTGGGCTATTATATCAAGATTGGCGGATAAAACAAAGTCAACATGAAAATCCGGAATGTTTTGAGAATATGCGCAGAATGGAAAAAAATTAGTTTTTAGAGTTTACAAGTTCAAAACTTTGTTCTGTCAGCGCGCAGAGTTTTTTCCAGTCGGCCGCTTCTGTCAAAAGCACTGTAATCCAGTATTTTTTGTTCATGTGCCATGCTGGAAAAACCGTGATTTTGTCTGTGATTTCTGGAATTATTTTGGGGTTGGCTTTCAGGTTTACGGCAAAAACCTCTTCATCGCCAGAGAGCCCGAGCCGGGAAAATTTTATCTTGATTATAAGGGCGAACCATTTTTTGTTTTTGCAGCGGAACACTGTGTTTTCAGGCGTATCTGACCATGGATTGTCGCCTTTGCAGCCAAATTTATTTTGAATAAAGTCCACGTATTTTTTCTTTGTGTCCGAAGTCTTGCAGCATTGGGAGCGGAAAAGTTCAATAATTTTACGAACCTGACTTCTTATTTCGCCTACAAAACTTCCGTTTGCATTTTCCACATCGAACAGAACGTAACGCTCATCTGAGCCGGATTCAAAAACTTTAGCGGTAAGAAAGTTTCCTTTCAGTTCGATTATTGAATAAAAATCGCCGTTCAGAATGTTTTTTCTGCAAAAATAAGAGCCGTTTTTTTCTTCAAAGCCAAATTCCGCAAGTTTTTCCGGCAAAACTTTTGATGTTTTCAGAATGTATGAATAATCCATTTTATGCTCTTTGTAAACAATAGTTCCAAGGCAAAAAAAATGCAACTTGTTGCTGTTTGTCGAAAAAAATTGTTTCTTGGTTTATATTGAAAAATAATTTATATGCTGAAATAATTGAGGACATAAAAATTGCCAAGGCGAACCAAAGGATGTGCGGCGTGGCGAGTTAGCTAGAAATTCAACCCAAACTGCCAGAAGAAGCAAGGAAAAGAGGATTTTGACCAAAAAAGACGAAATAAAATGGCTATTTTTTGATGTTGGCTCGACTTTGATTGATGAAAGCAAAGTTTATGAGTACAGGATAAAAAAATAGCAGAATTGTCGGGTACTGCTTATGTGCAGGTTTATGAATACGCTATGTCTTTTTATAAAGAAAACAAAAAAGGAGATTTAGAGGCGGCAAGGCGATTGGGAGTGGAATTACCTAAATGGGAATCGCAATACGAGAGGCTGTATAAAGATACCAGAGATTGCCTTAAAAAGTTAAGTGGAATTTATAAAATTGGAGTAATTGCAAACCAGTTATTAGGAACTTCTGAAAGATTAGAAAATCTTGGAGTACGAAAATATATTTATTTTGTCATCGCCTCTGCAGGAGAAGGTGTTTCAAAACCAGACAGGCGCATATTGAAATTAATAACTTATCTGATATTTTGAAATATTTATAGGGATGAAACAGTTTGAGGTGAAATAAATATTGGAAAATGTTGCTGCTCGGAGGCGAAAGCCGTAGCCCTGAAAAGCCCGACCCGAACGGTTGTTGAGCTTGCCGAAACAAAGTGAGGGTAACGCCCAGAAAAAAATCAAGGAGAATGTGAAAAAATGTGTTTTATTTGCGACAGAATCGAAATGATTAAAAATGGACAGAATCCGTATTTTGTAAAGGAGCTTCAGACTGGCTATGTTGTGATTGGCGACAACCAGCATTTTTACGGATACACGCTTTTTCTGTATAAAAATCATGACAAGACGGAGCTTTTTCAGCTTGAAAAGGCGGAAAAGATGAAGTTTTTGGAAGAAATGGCGATTGTTGCAGAGGCGGTGGCAAGCGCTTTCGGCGCGGAAAAAATGAACTACGAGCTTTTGGGAATGGGCGACGCGCACTTGCACTGGCATTTGTTTCCGCGAAAAACCGGCGACATTGAAAATTACGGCAACGGCGGAAAAGGTCCGGTCTGGTGGTATCCGATGGAAAAAATGTACAGCGATGAAAACCGGCCTTCGGAAGATGAGCTTAAAACGATGAAAAAAAAATTGCTTTGTGAGCTGGAGAAGATTCTTTTGAAAAGGAAAATAATATGAAAAAATGTAAACTTCTTTTGTTTGATTTAGACGGAACATTGTTGCAGAGTGACAAAACCATATCAAAAAGAACACTTGCTGGCTTGAAAAGATGTAAAGAAAAAGGGATTCTGATTGGTGTTTCTACATCCAGAAGCGAACAGAATTCTTTGGTGTATTTAAGAGAATTGCTGCCCGACGTTTTAATATCAAGCGGTGGAGCATTAGTAAAATATAAGACAGAATATATTTATAAGGCGGAATTTTCTGTAGAAGAAACTAAATCTATGATTGATATGGCAAGAAAGATCTGTGGAAGTGACTGCGAAATTACTATGGACACAATAGATGCACATTATTGGAATTATAAAATAGATCCTAAGAAGTTAGATAAGAGTTGGGGAGATAGTATTTATACAGATTTTTCGGATTTTAACGAATGTTCATTGAAAATGTGTGTTGAGATATTTGAGCAAGATAAGGCAGATAAGCTGGCTCGAAGCCTCTCCGATTGTGATTGTATTCGTTTCTCTGACGGATTCTGGTACAAGTTTACGAAAAAGAATGTAACGAAGGAAAACGCAATTATGAAGATTACGGAAGTATGTGGATTTAGTACAGATTCAATTATTGCATTTGGAGATGATTATGCGGATATAGGAATGTTAAAATTGTGTGGAACAGGTGTTGCAATGGGTAATGCGATTGATAAGGTTAAGGAGAAAGCGGATTTCGTAATTGGCTCAAATGATGAAGATGGTATTGCGGAGTTTATTGAGCAAGGAATATTATTACTTCATCAATAATATGAAAAACATAGAATTCATTATAAGTTATGTATAAGAGTACTTTTTATTAATTGATGACCTGCAGTAAGTTTTGAAATTGAGAACAAAGCTGGTATCAGGTCTTTCCTGAATTATCAGTGGTGTGGTGGTGGGGGGGGGGACCTCGGCGTGAAATATAAATATCAAAGCTATAGTAATAAAATATAGCTCAATGACATTTTAATAAGTTTAAATGATAGTAATTTAGGGATTCCAGCTAATAATCAACATAATGATAAATTTGAACGAGAAAATAAGATAAGGACATCTGAAAATGTTGTATGGTGTTGAAATTTGCGACAAAAGGGTCATATATTGATGAATAAAAAGAAGGATAAAGCAGATGAAAATTATTGATATTGTTGGTGATAATTATTTGGGCAAATGGAATAAAACCAGAACCGCCTGCAGAGGAATCGTAATTGAAAATTCAGAAATCCTGCTTTCATATGAAAGTGTAACCGGGCAATGGATGATTCCCGGAGGCGGATTAGAAGAAAACGAAAGCGAAGCGGACTGTTGCATTCGCGAAGTTGCGGAAGAAACCGGAATTTTGGTAAACACTTCTGAATGTCTGCTTGAAATAGATGAATATTACGAAAATTGGAAATTGATTAACAAATATTTTATCTGCAAGGTGAAAGGAACTACAAACACAAAACTGACAGAAAGAGAGCAAAAAGTCGGAATGGAAGCAAGATGGCTTTCTGTTGATAACGCTAAAAACATATTTTCAAAGCACACTTCATATACTGAAACAGACGAAATGCGAAGAGGACTGTATTTAAGAGAGTACACGGCATTGTGTGAATTGGTTTGATTGCCCTGAATATTGTGTTATTTATCGGGATTATACTTGCAAATTGTGTCTTCGTGCGTATGCGTCGTCATTCCGAATCTCACAAGGGCCGTTTGCTCCTACGCTTTTATCAAAAACGTCGTCACGCACAAAGATTACTGCGCAAAAGCCTTTGCGACCGAATGTCTCGACTACACAAAACAAATCGCAAAAGCCGAAAACTGCTACAAAATGATGCTCCTAATCGGTTCAAAAAAGGAATCCACAAAAAATTCTACGAACGCACCTACTATAACAGCAGTGAAAAAAACGCATTCATCCAGTGGCTTGAGTAGTGAATTGTGAAACTTTCAGTACCTTGCGCATGATATATATTTTTAGCAATTATTACTTTGCGTACTGTATACATTTTTATCAAAAATCATTTTGCGTGTTGTATATATTTTCTTGACATCATAGTTTGTGTGTATCACATTGTATGTGATATATATTACAATTTTGGAGATTTGTATGGCAGCGCTTAGCATAAGAATGGATGACAAGACAAAAAACGCATTTGAAAAGTTTTGCGATTCGGTCGGGCTTACTGTTTCCGCCGCAGTGAATCTTTTTGCAAAAAAAGTTGTGAGCACGCACGAGATTCCGTTTAAAATCTGCGAACCAGAGCCTTTTTGGAGCGAAGAGAATCAGGCTTTTCTGAAAAAAGCGGTTGCCGGCATTAAAAATGGAGTGAATGTTTCAGAGCATGAGCTTATTGAGGTTGACTGATGAAAAAACGTTCGGCGGAGGACACAAAAATGACTGGACCGGATCCGAATAAAGTTTACCCTAACGCGAACATTCGTCAGGTTGTGTTTATAAAGAATGTAGTGAAGCGGGCGAACATCGTGGTGGGCGATTACACTTACTACGACGACCCGGACGGCGCGGAAAAGTTCGAAGAGCACGTGACGCACCATTACGATTTTCTGGGCGACAGGCTGGTTATCGGAAAGTTCTGCGCGATTGCGCGAGGAATCGAGTTCGTGATGAACGGTGCGAACCACAGGATGCGCAGCGTGACGACTTATCCGTTCAATATCATGGGCGGCGGCTGGGAAAAGTTCTCGCCAAAACTGAAGGACTTGCCGTTCAAGGGCGATACGGTCGTGGGAAACGATGTGTGGATCGGGCAGAACGTGACGGTGATGCCGGGCGTTCACATCGGCGACGGGGCGATTATCGCGGCGAATTCAGTTGTGGTGAAGGACGTTCCAGCGTATTGCGTCGCGGGCGGAAATCCGTGCCGGGTAATCCGAAAAAGGTTCGACGACGGGCTGACGGAATATCTTCTGAGCTTAAAATGGTGGGACTGGGACGCAGAGAAGATTTTCCGCAATATGGAAGCCCTGTGCAGCGGAGATTTGGGGAAAATCAGAAATATTAAGGATATATAAACATGACGGAACATATCGTTCATCCTTTTGAGCCGTTTTTTAGGGCGGATTCAAAAATATTGATTGTAGGAAGCCTGCCGTCCGTAAAGTCGCGGGAAAATGGTTTTTATTACGGACATCCGCAGAACCGTTTCTGGAAAATGCTGGCGATGATTTTTTCTGAAGAAACGCCGTTATTAATAGAAGAAAAAAAGCGCTTTTTGGAAAAACACAAAATCGCTGTGTACGATTCAATCAGGGAATGTACGATTTGCGGCTCATCGGACAGTTCAATAAGTAATGTTGTGCCTTCGGATATTGAAAAAATTGTGTCCGCCTGTAAAATTACAAAAATTCTTGCAAACGGCAAAACCGCCGCTAAATATTTTCTAAAATATCAGGATAAAAACTTGTGTTCCATGCTGAAGACTCTTCCTTCCACAAGTCCGGCAAATGCCGTTTATTCAGTTCAAAAACTTGTTGAAATTTGGGGAAATGAGTTTTAAAAGTTTTTGCGTAAAATTATTCCTGAAACCAGTCTTCAACCCTTAAAAAAGAGCGTTCAGCCGCTTCCTCAAAGTCTGCCGTGTTGCGAGTTACTAAAACCATTCCGTTTGCGATTGCTGTTGCCGCAATCTGAGTATCGCAGTAGGGCAGGGTTTTGCCTTCTTTTGCACATTGCCCGGAAAGCTGGCCGCAGATTTTTGCCGCAAAACCATCGTAAGGAATTATTTCTATATTGTTCCTTAAATTTTCCACAAAATTTGCAATTGAGTTTTTGCGTTTTCCGTCTGGCATTTTTTCAGCACCGTAAACGAGTTCCTGAAATGATGTTGCGCTGATTGCACACATATTTTTTCTTGCCTCATATAAGGCGAGTACGTTTTGATTCGGATATTCTTTTGTGAATTCCGAAACAATGTTTGTGTCAAGAAGATAAACTTTGTTCATTTTTTCTCCATGAGAAAGTCTAAGAAAATTTGCAACGCAAACTTTTAAAGTTGTGAATAAAATTATTCTTCAAAAATAACCCTGTTTGGATCCTGATAAACTTTTGGCCGAAGAGGAATTCCTTCGTCGTTCAAAACATCGGCATATTCTTTGCGCCATTTGGAAAGCCAGCTTATTTCAGTTGACGAATTCTTTTTTTCGTATTCTTCATAGCTTATAATTACCGCAACAGGTTTATCGTAGCGTGTAAGTTCTACAGGTTCGCCTCTTTCCGCGATTTTTACAAAATTAGAAAGGTTGTTCCTTGCCGCGTAAATTGAAGTTCTGCACATAGACACCTCCAGGATATTTTATATAGCCTTAATTTCGAGTTTTTTTGCAAATTATGAAAGAATGCTCTCGGCAGATTTCCAATTTGCTCAGATGGATTTGGCTCGAATTCGGGTGCTCCGCACTTTAATTAATTCAATCGCCAAAAATCTTCACAAATTGCAAATCTGCCTGCGCTTTTATTCTTTTTACAAAAACTTGACATTCAGGCTATATAAGAAATAATAGCATGTAAAAAATGTATAGTCAACATTAAAAATGTTAGCCAACATAAAGACAAAAGATGATGAATAAAGCGGATTGCAATGCGTGAGGGTATGGAAGCCCTTTAGTCGACCGCAGGCGCGGAGCGGCGAGGACGATGAGCGGTTAGCGAAGGCTGGAACACCCGACGGCGAAGCCGGCACGCCCGGAATCTTTGGTTTTTGATTTTTCTGAATGTAAAATGCTTTGAGCGTTGCAAAATTTGCCCGAAACGTGTTTTGGGATTATATTGGAAGTATCTGTTTTTATCAGGAGGCATAATAAAAACTTTGCCGAAAATGACGTCAAAGTTTTTATTTAAAAGTTTGCGTTGCAAACTTTATCATCAATTGCAATTTCTCACTTTGTTGCGAAATTGCGTTAAAAAATCAAATCGGAAATTGATATTTCCTCATTGACTTTTTATAGGAGGCAGTTATGAAAAAAACTCTTGTTTCTTTTGGAGCGCTTGCTTTGGTTGGAATGGCTGGCGCGGCTGGTTTTGCGGAGGAATATCCTGACGCTCAGAAAACGTTGCCCGCTTCAATGGGCTGGATGCAGGGATTTCCGCCTGCGCAGGAAAAAACGCTGCATGCTTCTGACGGTTCTTTTTTTGAATTTCCGGCTCTGCGCTACAGCGTAAATCATATGAGGGAATTTTTTCCGACACGCAATGTTTCTTCTGGAAGCGGCAAAAAATATTCGGTGAAGCAAAAACTTGATCCTAAAATTGACGGCGTTACTTTTACTCCCTGGGATTCCGGCAGGACAATGACTTTTGAAGAGTCCCTGGATGCGAACTACACAGACGGAATTATCGTCATGCATAAGGGAAAAATCGTCTACGAAAAATATCCTGCGGGACTAAAGCCGGACGGTCTGCACGCGGCTATGTCGGTAAGCAAGTCGTTTACAGGAACGGTGGCTTCTATTCTTGCCGCGGAAGGAAAGCTTGATCCTTCTAAAAAAGTTACGGACTATATTCCTGAATTAAAGGATTCTGGTTATGCAGATGCGACTGTCCGCCAGGTTATGGACATGACAACCGCGATAAAGTACAGCGAGGACTACAACGATCCTAATGCGGAAATCTGGGCTTACTCGGCCGCAGGAAATGTTTTCCGCCCGATAAATTACCGTGGTCCGCAGAACTACTACGAATATCTTGCGACTGTAAAAAAACTTCCTGATTCAGAGCACGGAGAGGCATTCGGGTACAGGACAATCAACACTGAGCTTTTGGCGTGGATTTGCTCGCGCGTGACAGGACAGGGGCTTGCGGAAATGGTTTCCGAAATGATTTGGAAGCCTTTAGGCGCGCATTATGACGGTTACTATCAGGTGGACCCTTCCGGAATAGCATTTGCTGGCGGTGGATTTGACCTTAACTTGCGTGATATGGCAATGTTCGGCGAGATGATGCGTAACGGCGGCAAATTGAACGGAAAGCAGGTTATTCCTGAAAAAGCGGTAAATGACATAGCATCTGGCGGTTCTTCCGAAGAATACAAGGCGGCGTTTGCAAAAAGCGACTATACAAAGTTAAAAGGCTGGAGCTACCACAATATGTGGTGGATAACAAACAATTCCCACGGAGCATACATGGCGCGCGGTGTTCACGGACAGGCAATATACATCGACCCTGCTGCGGAAATGGTGATTGCACGGTTTGCTTCAACCCATTATGCTTCAAACAAATACATCGATCCGCTTTCAATCCCGGCGTACGAAGCGGTCGCTGAATATCTTATGAAAAAATAATTTTATAGTGAAGGGCGGTTGGCCGCCCTGCGCTGCAAATCTTGCGGAAGGTGAGGCTGTCTTTCAGAATGGTACGGTCGGCGATTTTTGTTTCTTTCCACTTGTTCAATTTTCGGATTCAAAAAAATCGATGTCCGGGCTGTTTAGTCTTCCGTTGTGTAATGCGCTCGCTCGCCGCCAATCAGTTTTGGTCTTGAGTATGCCGCCGTAACGTAAGCTTTTCCAATAAATTTCTGTTCCGGATGGACTGGAACGGCGACTTCTTTTATATGCATTCCAATCAGCGTGCTTCCGATGTCAAGCCCTGCGGCGGCCTTTACGTGCTCAACCACAACAGGCTCCTTAAAGCCGTAGTAGGCTGCTGTTGCAAACGAGCCTCCTCCGTGAATCCACGGCACAACGCAAACTTCTTCAAGTCCGAATTTTTCGGCGCACTCACGCTCAACAACAAGCGCGCGGTTCAAGTGCTCGCAGCACTGGCAGGCAAGAAAAATTCCTTTTGAAGAAAGAATCCGGTTTGCTGTCTCAAAAATTGTTTTTCCTGTTTCCTCGCTGGAATTTTTTCCGATTGAGCCGCCGGTAACTTCGCTGGTTGAACAGCCGATTACAAAAACCGAGCCTTTTTTCTGCGGATGCGAATCGAGCAGTTCTGTAATTATCTTTTCAAGCTGAGCGGAAACTTCAGAAAGAGATTCCGCCGTTGTCGTTTTATTTTCGTTCTGATTCATAATTTTGTCCTTATGGGCAGAATGGTATCACAATTTTTATTTTTGTGCAGACCCTTTTTACGTTTAATAGTTTTACTTTCCTGAGGGGCTTTGCGGTTTACACTGCAAGAATTTTTGTTGTGAAAAAAGCTGGATTGTTTTTTTTAGCCTGATACGCACTCGAAAAAAAGTTATTAGGTTGAATATTGAGTTTTTTTGCAAAAAGAATAAAAGCGCAGGCAGATTTGCAATTTGTGAAGATTTTTGGCGATTGAATTAATTAAAGTGCGGAGCACCCGAATTAATACAAGCGTAGCGCGAGCCAAATCCATCTGAGCAAATTGGAAATATGCCGAAAGCGTTCTTTCGTAATTTTTAAAAAAAACTCGAAATTAAGCCTATTAGATTCTTTAATTTGACGGCGCGGTATTAATGTGGTATATTGAAAGAAAGGAAATGCCCGATTTATGTCGGTCGTCTCCACATGATTGGTGATAAAGCCGCTCAGTGTGTCGAAAACGTATGGGCGGCTTTACTTTTTAACTCTTCTTATTTTTAAGGTAAGAAAGGGCTTCAAGAATCAGAATGGCTAAGTTAATAGCCAGCGAAATAATTTCGTAAATCGTCATCTTTGCAAGCCTCCCATGGTCAAATTCTGGCAAAACGCCAGTTGAGTTCGGGAGACGCCGCCTTAAAATCAGGCATTTCCAATTGTTTGATTTTATCATAGTTTTATTTTGCAGTAAATATGTATAGTGCAAATATAAGTCTATATCAGTTTTTTTAGTGCTTCTTCGGATAATTCCAAATGGATTTAACCATATTTAAAACGATTTTCGTACGGACACGTTCAACATTTAAAAATTCCTTACGAATTAGTTTCTAATATGCGTGTCAAATTCTTTAATTTGACGGCACGGTATTAATGTGGTATATTGAAAGAAAGGAAATGCCCGAACTTTGGGTTATCTCCACTATTGCGATAAATAACCGCTATAGCGTGTCAAACTGAAGCGGTTATTTTTTTTTAACTCTTCTTATTTTTTAGGTAAGAGAGTACTGCGATAACTGTGCCAATAGCAGTGCATATACAACCGATAGTTGCAAGGACTGCTAAAAAAAGGTCTAAAGTCATGCAAACCCCCGTAATTCAAATTTCAGCCAACGCCAGTTGAGTTCGGGAGATAACCGCCGCAATTAGAATTGCCGTGTGTTTTTACAAACCCCATGCCTGTTCTGGATTATTTGAGGGTAGACAATTTTCCAGTCCTGAAAGAACATCGCATTTTTAGAGGTTGCTAAAAAGCCAGAATTTCGAGTTTTATAAATTCAGCAAAAAACTCGATATTTGGACTATAAATGTATTTTGTTGCGATAGGGTATGGAAGCCCTTTAGTCGACCGCAGGCGCGGAGCGGCGAGGACGATGAGCGGATAGCGAAGGCTGGAACACCCGGCCCGAAGCGGAGCGAGGGAATCGCCCGGAGAAAAAAATCAGATAAAAACCGGCAATTGAGAAAATCCGCGTTTTATGCTAATCTCTTCTATATATTTATCTTTTTGACAATTCGAGGAATCTTATGAAACTTTGGGAAAACGGCGCTTTTCTTTCGGGCGGAAAATTAGTTGAGTCCGTGCCGGGCAAAAATCCGGCTGACTGTGCTAAAAACACTATTTCTTATTCTATCTTGCAGAGGCACAATACTTCGGGCGATGTTTCTAAACTGAAAATCAAATTTGACAAAATTACTTCGCACGATATTACTTATGTTGGAATTATTCAGACGGCGCGCGCTTCGGGGCTTGAAAAGTTTCCGATTCCTTATGTTTTGACGAACTGCCACAACTCGCTCTGCGCGGTTGGCGGAACGATTAACGAGGACGACCACATGTTCGGGCTTACTTGCGCCCAGAAATACGGCGGAATCTATGTTCCTCCGCATCAGGCTGTAATTCACCAGTTTGCGCGCGAGATGCTTGCGAAGTGCGGCGACATGATTTTGGGTTCAGACAGCCACACCCGGTACGGCGCGCTTGGAACTATGGCGATTGGCGAGGGCGGCGGCGAGCTTGCTAAGCAGCTTCTGGGAAAGACTTACGATGTGAATATGCCGGGCGTTATCGCGGTTTATCTGACCGGTTCTCCTGTTCCGGGCGTCGGCCCTCAGGACGTTGCTCTTGCGATTATCAAGGCTGTTTTTGCGAACGGCTACGTTAAGAACAAGGTGATGGAATTTGTGGGTCCTGGAGTTGCGAATCTTTCCGCTGACTTTAGAATCGGCATTGACGTTATGACGACTGAGACAACCTGTCTTTCTTCAATCTGGTCAACTGACGAGAAAATCCGCGAGTTCTATTCAATTCACGGAAGGGAAGGCGACTACAAGGAATTGAATCCGGGCGCTGACGCTTATTACGACGGCGCGATTGAGCTTGACTTGGGAGAAATCCGTCCGATGATTGCGCTTCCGTTCCATCCGTCTTGCGCATATACAATAGAAGAAGTTAATAAGAATCTTATGGACGTTCTTGAAGAGACTGAAAAGCGCGCGAAAGTTTCGTTCGGCGACAAGGTGAACTTCACGCTCAAAAACAAGGTGATTGACGGAAAACTTTACGTTGACCAGGGCGTTATCGCAGGCTGCGCCGGCGGCGGTTTTGAGAACATCTGCGCGGCTGCCGACATCTTGAAGGGAAAGGACACTGGAAACGGAAAATTCCTTTTGAACGTTTATCCTGCTTCAATGCCGGTCTACATGGAGCTTATGAAGAACGGAGCGTTCGCCTCGCTTGTTGACGCGGGCGCAATCGTTAAGACTGCTTTCTGCGGACCTTGCTTCGGCGCGGGCGACACTCCTGCCAACGGCGCTCTTTCAATCCGCCATTCTACAAGAAACTTCCCGAACCGCGAAGGCTCGAAAATCCAGAACGGTCAGCTTGCCTCTGTTGCGCTTATGGACGCACGCTCAATCGCTGCGACTGCCGCAAACAAGGGCTTTTTGACTGCCGCCACAGACTTGGCTGACGGCGAGTTCAGCAAGAAAAAATATTTCTTTGACAAGACAATCTACGAAAAGCGCGTTTACGACTCAAAGGGCGTTGCGCATCCGGAAGTTCAGATTCAGTTCGGACCGAATATCAAGGACTGGCCGGAGATGCAGCCGCTTTCTGACGACATTCTGCTCAAGGTTGTATCTGAAATCCACGACCCGGTTACAACTACGGACGAGCTTATTCCTTCGGGCGAGACTTCAAGCTTCCGCTCAAACCCGCTTGGACTTGCGGAGTTCACTTTGAGCCGCAAAGATCCTGCCTACGTTGGACGCGCAAAGGCTGTCCGCGACAGGTCGGAAGAGGTCAAGGCGGAAGTTAGCCGCGCGGAAAAAATCCTTGAGGAAAAGTATCCTGAGTTCAAGGGAAGAATTGAAAAGGCCGGTCTTGGCTCTACAATCTACGCTGTTAAGCCGGGCGACGGTTCTGCGCGCGAGCAGGCGGCAAGCTGCCAGAGGGTTTTGGGAGCGAGCGCGAATATTGCAAGCGACTACGCCACAAAACGCTACCGCTCGAACCTGATTAACTGGGGAATGATTCCGTTCCTTTATAAGCAGGGCGATACGGCCGCAACAGAGAATCTTCCGTTTGCGAACGGCGACTACATTTTTGTTCCGGGCGCAAAAAAGATGATTGCGGAAAAACTTCCTGGCGTAAAAGCCTACGCAGTCCGTGCCGACGGCACAACCGCCGAGTTCGACCTTTCGACAGGAGATATGACCGACGACGAGCGAAAGATTATTCAGGCAGGATGTTTGATTAACTTTTACAGGGGATAACCAGCCGATGCGTAATTGGCAGGCTTGAACTGACAATCTATAACTGAAAAGCTCTGTTTTGCTTATGTGAAACAGAGCTTTTTTTGTATGGTTGCAAGAAAATAACAACTTGCCATTTTGATGCAAAATAATTCCTATGTTACCTAATGAGTGTGAAAATTAACTTCTGAATAGTTTTAATCACCTTCATCAAAACATGTTTGGCATATATCGGTTTCAGAAGAATTTTCTGCACCACAATATTGGCAAGTCCAAGTTGAATCTTGTTCTGGACTTTCATTGAAAATAAAACACAACATATCATATGCTGCGGCTTTTTTTGAATCTGACTTTGAATATTCTTCGCCTATGCCACGGTACTTGTAATCTTCTTTATCTTCATAAGTTGCGATGTGGCAGTAGCAAGTCCAAAGTTGCCGTCCATCTTCTTGCGTTTCATTTTTAAATTTATAGTCTGGTTTTGTGATATATCCTTTTTGATACAACATATTCAGCTGCGAGACAGTTTTGTCGAATTCTGGTTCTCCAACTTCCTGCTTCATATCATAAATATTGCAGTCGTCCATTGCATTTTTGCAGGCTTCCATTTTAGCGACTTCAAAAGATTTTCCTTTGCCTTCGGAATAAATATTTAAATCAGGGATTTCCAATCTACATGTAACAGGGGATGAATATCCGCTTTTTATAAATGACGGCTCAACATCATAGTAATCACAAAACTCAAAAATTTTACTTACATAATCTTCTTCAAAATCATACATTTCGTATAGACACTCGCAGACTTTTTTTATTTCATTTTGCTGGTTATGAATATTAAATTGTGAATAATAATCTATTTGATTTGTTCGCTTCTCTGTATCGGCTTTTACCGCACCAATAATCGCTTCAAAAACATCTTCTAGGATTGAATCACTGTCTGCCGCATTATTGTTCAAGTCGCTTTTTCCTAAAAGAATAAATTGGTCTAGCTGTTTAAGTCGCATACATCGGGCAAGACTTTCTTTTTTGATATAGTTTTTGCGGATTTCTGAAAGTGCTCCAACTTTTTTCTTTGATGTGAGCTGATTATTCTGTTTTCCGTCAGGATAAACTGTGAATGAATCATAAAGCCAGTCAGACATAAATTTATAAAGCTCGGCATCGCCGTAAAATTCAAGAATGTCATTGTCTGCAAAATCAGGATTTTCTGCACCAAAAGATTTACTCGTAAATGCTTGAATCAACAGGTTTTTGTCTTTGAATTTATATCCGATTTTTTCTTCAATAAAGTCAATATTAGAACGCAAATGTTCCCAAGTGTTTTTTGTAGTATCCATACTACGCCTCCAAAAAGTAAGTTGAAGGCACTTTTCGCTAAGAGAAAGATAAAATAGTAATGTAGTTTCCAGCGTTTTTTACAAAAAAGAAGAGATAAACAAACGATAAATAATCGCCTTACTGAGCGTAACAGCTTTTATTTGGCATTTTTTCAACTCAATTTCTTTGTTCAAGTGCCTAATTATTTTTAACTGAAAATGAAAAATAATTCAAGTGATGTTATTATTATTTTTTTTTATAACTTGACAAAATAAAATATACATTGTATATACTGAATATATGGAGGCGCATTATGCAGACTGTAGTCCAGAAATGGGGGAATAGCCTCGGTTTTAGAATTCCTTCTCTTTGGGCAAAAGACAACAATGTAAGAAGCGGCAGTAAAATTGAAGTGATTGTTGAAAAAGGAAAAATAACCATTCTTCCTCTGAAAAAATCACTTGATGATATGTTGGCTATGGTAACGCCAGAGAACATTCATTCAGAAGTTTCAACAGGAAATGCTATAGGAAAAGAAGAATGGTAAAATCAAAATATGTTCCTGAAAAAGGTGACTTGGTCTGGCTGGATTTTGATCCGCAGACTGGACATGAACAGAAAGGTCGCCGTCCCGCAGTTTGCGTTTCCCAGAAAAAATACAATCAGAAAATAGGACTTGCCTTGTTCTGTCCTGTTACAAGCCATATAAAGGGTTATCCTTTTGAAATTGTGCTGGAAAACCATTCCATAAATGGCTGTATTTTAAGCGACCAGGTAAAAAATCTTGACTGGACTCAAAGAAACTGTGATTTTATAGAAAAAGCAGCCGAGGAAGAAATAAATTCCGTTGTTGACAACATAAAGCTGATGATTGAATAAATCCTCATTATTGAAACTGCTGAACTAAATATGAAAAAAAATGCACGTAACAAAAACATCTTCGGGAACAAAGAAAAATTTCTTTGGTTTGGCAGGAAAAATTCATCTGAATCGTGATTCTGTAACAGAACTCAGAGAGGCGAGCGTTTTATGATTCTTGCCGATACAAATGTTATCATTAAGATTATTCAGGCAGGATGTTTGATTGACTTTTTTAAGGGATAAGAGATAGGTGAAAATGAATCAGACTCTTCCGTAGTGGAGAGGCCTGTTTTTTTTCTTAAAATTGTTATCTTGAAAAAATCTCACTTGACTTCTGGAAAATATTTGCTTATATTTTCTGTAGGGAGCATTCCTGCCCTAAGTGGAAAACTTAAACTGAGTACATTTCGGCTCTAAACGAAAAACTTAAACTGGGTACGCTCCAACCCTAATCGGAGAACTTAACAGGCGGCTTTTATAGTCGCCTTTTTTATGGAGCAACTATTGAAACAAGACAGCATTTTTTTTATTGTCAGCGATGACTATATTGATTATCTGCTTAAAATTGAAAATCATGTAATGAAAAACAAGCCGGAAGAAAGAACATACCATAGAAAATATGTCGGAATTCTTACAGAAATAAATGGGTTCAAATATTTCGTTCCTATGTCCTCGCCTAAAAATAAAGATTATAAAAACGGAAAAATCAGGAAAAATAGTCTTACGACAATATATATGAAAAGCAAGTGCAAGTTATATGGAACGCTCCGTTTTAACTGCATGATTCCTGTTCCTGAGTCGGAGCTTTTAGAATACAGAATCAATGATGAAGGTGACTTCAACTATAGAATGCTTATGCTTTCTGAATACAACTTCTGTAAAGAAAACCGTGAAAAAATAGAAAAGACTGCAAAAAATCTTTATGCAAAGAAATGTAGTTGCGATGATAATTTATTTCCGCTTGGAAAAATTGTAGTTGACTTTAAGAAAGTTGAGAAGGCTTGCATTAACTATAGAAAGTGATTTTTTTTGGCGAAATCTTAGTTTTTAAGCTTAAAAAAAAATATACCTAGTCCGCCAGGCGAATAAAGTAACTATATTTAGAAATATAGTTACTTTATTCGGGTAACTTAGTTACTTTATTTCCTTAATGATATATGAATACTATTGTAGTATTGAAAATTGCCAGACCAGACGGTTGTCTCCCAAGTCTTATTGATTATGGGAGGCTTTTTTTTATTTTCGGTGCGTAAAACGCACTTTCGCGCCCGCTTTATTCTCTGTAAAATATTGTTATATCAAATTTTTAAGTTTTTTTTATGTACCTGCAATTCAGCCATTTTAAAAAATAGAAGATATCATAGAAGTTTATCGGCAAAAAGCCACTCCTTCGCTTGTAAAATGTTTTGTTTTCGGCGAAGGAGTTTTTTAATCGTTCATAATTGAAAAGTTTTAGCCTTATGTGCTGTGCGGTGCTTGTTTAAAAATCGTTTTCATCGTTTGTAATCAGATTTTTTCTCCGTGAATTATAGAGTAGTGCAGTGCAAACGGAGCAAATTCTCTTTGTGGCAACTAAATCTTTTTACATTTTATCTCCTATGATTATTGTCAATAAGACAATTAGTTTTTGGGGCTCTCCAGCCCTCTTATTAACTACATTCAAGAGCATCTTCTGCTAATTTTGAAATTTTTAACTC
>OBSA01000035.1_pt1 | contig 54533 bp, 75 predicted proteins | sample 1501291 | NCBI WGS metagenome assembly OBSA01 (sample SAMEA3360679, study PRJEB22359) | human gut metagenome | biome: ENVO:urban biome; feature: ENVO:human-associated habitat; material: ENVO:feces | place: Bangladesh | collected 2011 | reverse complement strand
GATTTACTGTTATGTTAACATCACAATAATTTAAAGGATACTAATTCATTTAGTATCCTTTTTGCTTATTAATAAAACTTTATATATTTTACATTATATAAACTATATGGATAACAGTAATAATATATTTGACACATCATCATTAACGATTAAAAAAATGTCGGATGATGATTTTTACATGGAAACTACATCAAAGTTACAGGAAATTCTTCAACATGAATTTAGAGGAATTCCTTATAAGCAACAAATAAAGAAAACTATTGATGGACTTAATTTCGCATGTCCGTTTTGTGGTGATTCTGCAACAGATATACGAAAAAAACGAGCACATTTTATACTTAAAGGAAATTGGGCAGGAAATTTTAAATGTTTTAATTGCGGAAAATTTATGAAAATTCATAATTTCTTTAAGTCATTCGATGTGCCTATGTCATTATCTGCCATTACTTATGTAAATGAACATGTAACTAATATACCATCATATAATGCAAATTCAACTGAAATTACATCAGAAGTATTAGATAAAACATCTGTTATTCAATATTCTGTTAAAAAAGATTATATAAAAAAATATTTAAATCTTTTAGAAATTAATGATGTTAATGCAAAACCAGGGTCTCTTTATTTAGTAAATAGATGTCAATTTAATTTTGATACTTTTTTGTATGATCCAAAAGGACAATATATTGTTATTTTAAATTTAGTTGATAATGATAAGGTATTCGGTATTCAGATTAGAGATATAACAGGTAAGAAAAAAGCTAAATATCTTACAATGTCATTATCAAAAATTCATCATAAAATATTAAAAGATAATATAGAAATACCAGTAAATGTAGAAGCATTATCAACTGTATTTAATATATTTAATATTGATATTTACAGACCTGTATTAGTAACAGAAGGACCGTTTGATGCATTCCTTCTGCCTAATTGTATCGCAACATCAGGTGCATCTAAATCTATTGGTATTGATTTACCATTTTGGTTTGTATATGATTCAGATAAGACAGGAAATGAACATGCGATGAAAATGTTACAGGAAGGATATAATGTTTTTATGTGGGAAAAACTAAAGAAAGATTTAGGATTACCAGATAAAAATCCATATTCATCAAATAAATTAAAATGGGATATTAATGATGTAATTAAATGGTGTAGAGATAATAATTATAAACAAACTATATATTGGTCTAAATATTTTTCTAATGATATGTTAGATGGATTAGACATTTAATAGAATGTGTTATATAAAGTATATAATAATATTAATTTAAAAGTTATGGCAAAAATGAAGCAAAATCTTTCTGATATTTTTTCAGGAGTTAATAAAGAATTATTGAATTCTACAAAGGATAAGTTTAACAAATTGTCAAGTGTAGAAAAGAAGAAAGTACTTGATAATACAAATAAACTTATGGAGACATTCTGTGATATTTGTGGTGTTGAAAATAAGTATCATTTGACAGAGGAAATGTTTGATGATGCAAAAGAAAAGTGTAAGGAAACCACAAAAAATATCAAAGATTCTATTAAGGAATCAAAGGATAATCTTGCAGAAATTGCGCGTGATACATTGAATAAATTGGGTATTTCTGATGAGTTTATTAAGTCATGTAAGGTTGATAATGATAAGATTTATATTGATGTTCAAATGCCGGTAGATTCAGATATTAATGATATTGATTTGAATATTGATAATGATGGTGTATCATATGATCAGCAGGCAGAGGAACCACATAATGTACCAAAGTTTACTAGAAAGAATAAAGTAAAGAATAAAGTAAAGAATAAGAAAGTTCGTCTTAGTAATAAGATTAAATTTAGAGATAATCATCCTGTTGTTGAGACAGAACAGATTGCAGATGATACTACACATATTCTTAATAGACTTAAGGCAGAAGCAAAAGAGAATGAAGTAAATGAACCAAAGATTAATTTGGATGATATTAAGCAGATTCTTATTGATAAGATTGAAGCTATTCTTGAAGATGAAAATACACATGCTTATACAGTTTATCCACGTGAAGGTGATGTACCAGCATCTGTACAGGTAACACTTGATGATGTATGTGGTTGCGTACGAGAACATCTTAATATTCTTACAGATGTTGCAGATGCAATTAAGGATAAGTATGGTTTTCCAGAAGTATATGTACATATGATGGAAAACGATGATACTTATAATGATAATACAGTTTCTGTAGGAATTATATGTATGTTGGAAGATTAATTATTTTTCATAATTATATTTTTAATTTTGTATTTTAATGCTAATCTATTATTGCTAATAGATTAGCATTTTTTATTTATGTTTTTGATTATAAATATAAAAAATAATTTTTATCTAAATCAAAATTATATGTAATTATTGATAAGATAAATAATAAAAAGAAAATTTATTTAATAAAACATAATATGGGAAAAATTTCTATTGACTTATCTACTATAAAATCAGCAGGTATTTATACTATAGAAATCGATAACTCACAACGTGAGGTAACAAATCCTACTTCACTTCGTTTGTTACCTGGTTTTAATAATAAAGGTCCTTTCAACCGTCCAGTATTTATGCAGTATGAATCTGAACGTCAGAAGATCTTTGGAGATATTGATAGTAAGCTTGAGTAGAAAGGTTGTTTCTTTAATAGAATGGCATAGACAATGCTTAAGAACGGTCCTATATTGGCTCTTAATTTGTTAAAAGTTGATGATTCAATTGATGGTCCAGACCAGGTAAACTATGCTACAATGTCATTAGATTCATGTAAGCCAAATCCTAAAGTTACAAGCGCAGGAAAAACTTATGGTGAATATGATTATCAGGCAGCAACAATTAATAATAAGTTATATGGTTCAAAACAGGGTGATGTAATTCCTTATGTAGGTAAAACACCATATGCAAGTTTGTTTGACCGCGCACGTTTCTGGATTCCTTCTAAGAATAATCTTCAGGCTGTTGCAGCTAATGGTTTATTGAGTAATGATCAGGGTTCATATGAACATACTAATTTACTTAATTTTGCTAATACAGGTACTGATGAAATTTCAATTCTTGTTTATAAACCAGAAAATGTTACAGGTTATAATGTAACTGCAAAAGAATGGTGGGGTGGTGATGAAAACATTCCTTATGGATGGATTCGTCCATCTGATTATATTTCAGATTACTTTATCCGCGTTGTTGCAATTAAAGGTAATTGGACAAATTATCCAGTTCTTGCAAGTGATCCTATTTGGAGTAAGTATTTCGATAAGAATGGCGTAATTAAGAATAAAGTTTCATCATTATGTTCAGCAGAAGGCGTAACATTTATAGGTTCTTGGACAGGTTCAATTATTCCTGATTTTGTTGATAAACAAGGTAATTATATGTATATTGAATCAAAGGTAAATGCAAATACAGAACGTACAGGTCTTTTGATGTCTGTAAATGAAGATGCTCTTCAGGTTATTTCATATGACAAGAATGGTGTTGATATTGAAACAGGTAATGAAAACGGTACAGGTACATGGGTATTTGATTTTGATGGAAATAAACAAGCAGAATCAGAACTCGGTGAAAGTTCAATTAATGAATCTGGTTATCTTGTTGATATGGTTGGACATAATTTACAAAATGGTATTTATGCAGATAACTATTATTTAAATCTTGCCCATCCATTGTCAAATGAACAAAAACTTCCAGATGAGTCTGTTTTATGTTATACATATTATTTCCAGAAAACACAGGCTAGTTGTACAAAAGATTTAAATGCATGGTGTATGTCATTTAATGGTAGAGATACATTATCAACAGAAGATGATGTAGTTCCTGCAGCAAAAATCAGAGTGCTTTATTGTAAAAATCAATCAATTGATACAAAGAAATTTGTAAAGGCATATTCAGTATATAATGCAGAAACAAATCAACCTGTTAAAGCAAATAATTCTAAATATGGTGCAAACTTCTATATTATGGAAGAATATAATGTTGATGAAAAGAAATCATCATTATCTGCAGAACTTTAGAACTGTTTAACAAAACCTCTTACTGATTTAACTAATGAATCTGGAAAGAAAACATTAGAGGTGATAACTACAAAACTTAAGGCATTACCTGTATATGCTCAACCTAATTTAAAGGTTTCATATAATATAAAGGATGTTGTATATAAACTTGATAATAAAAATAAGTTTACTACACAACAAGCAACAGTCGCAGATGTAATTTCAAAGGATGCAAAATATCTTTATATTAAAGAAGTACCTGTAACATCTGATACAAATGATAACTATGTATATGAGGATAAGACTATGTATTATGGTACATACGCAATTCCTACGGTACCAGTTTCTAAAGCAACATCTGATACTGATAATACAAATGATAAGGTAGAAGTTAAGTTATTCTCTGTAATAGCTGGAACTAAAACAAATTCATATGCAATTATCCATGATTTGGGAACAATTACTACTACAACTGCAACTAATAAGTTAATTCCTGTTGAAATTACAAATTATAAGGATTCAAAAGCAGATACAGGTACTAGTGCAAAAGCTCAAGGATTTACATTCAGCTATGGCGGAAATGATTACTTTGTTAGAGGAATCAGTGCAATACCACAAGCAGGAGGTATTTATACAGCTATGTATAAACTTGTTAATTCTGATACTCCAACTTATTTCGGTGTAAACTTTATGTCTTATAACTATATTACAGAGCATGTAAGTGAAGTTATTACAAATGCATATAATGCATATTACTTTAATGGATATAAGAATACTTCAAGCGTTGCAGCAGCGGTTAATTTACAAACTACAGATTTATATGATGAAGGTACATGTCCAGTAACAGATACAAATTTAAATTCATTCATTATTACTAATGAAACAGAAGCAAATAATATATCTGTAGGTGATTATGTAAATAATATTTCATTCTATAATAATGTTGGTGAAGCAGAAAAATATAATTTGATTCCAGGTATTACACGAGTTATTACAAAGGTATTCGTTAATGTTGATGCTCGTAATGAATTCTATTATAAGGGTTCTAAATATCATATTAATATTGGAGCACTTGGTGATGGTAATTTAATTGAAACAACTGCAGGTAAGAGAGGATTCTATTTGTTCACAACATTAGATCCTGTTTATATCAGTGATACTAATTATGTTGTTCGTCAGAAACCAATTACAGATGATAGTATTTCACATAATTTGAAGTTTATCCCTCTTAAAGGTTTGCATATTTCAGCAAAACACCGTCCAGGATTTGATGAATATGGAAAACTTGATATTGAAGGTGGTATTGAAAAGATTTACTCAATGCTTCAGGATGATGGAATTCATAGAGGTCTTTGTAATCCTAATATGGTTGATTACCGCTATATCGTTGACTCAATGTCATATGGTTTAACAAATGAAATGGGTGGTAAAAAATATCTTTCTATTCTTGCAATGGATCGTATGAAAACAACCGCATTACTTAATCTTCCATCTAAGAGACAGTTTGAACTTTCAGTTGATCCTTGTTTCTGTGATACATATGATCAAGGTGTTTATACAAAACCTTCATTTGATACTAAATATATACCACAAGGTGGTAATACAGACATGTACTCAACTACAATGTTTAGCTTACCTACTGAAGATGATGGTTCTAAGTTTGCTGCTGCATTCTGGCCTCACTTGGTATATAATGTAAATGGACGTAAGATAAATGTACCACCAGCAGCTGATGTTTGTGATGTTCTTATTCGCAAATTTAATGGTGGCGATCCTTATGTAATTGCAGCTAATAGAAATGGTATCATCAAAAACTCTGATGTTGTTGGTATTGAATTCAATGCAGATACAACAGATAGAGATTATCTTGAACCATTCGGTGTTAATACTATTATTCAGGAAGGTAATAATATCCTTATTTACGGCAATCAAACATGTTATCAGAATACCAAGAGTGACTTCAATAAGTTACATGTTCGTGAGAACCTTAATACTCTTGAAATTGCATGTGAAGATGTACTTAAGAGATATAACTTCTTATATAATACACCTGCTGTTCGTGCTTCAGTTGTTACTGCACTTACACCAATTCTTGAAACAATGAAATTGTCTAACGCAATTGAAAGTTATGAGATTATTTGTGATGAGTCAAACAACACACCGGACATCATAGCTGAAGATTATGGAATAGTCGACATCAGCGTGATAGTATCTCACGGAATGGAACGTATTGTTCAAAGAATCACTTTGAATCGTAGAGATACATTACAAGACAGATAATTTTTATAATAATATAATAATTAAATAGGTTAGAATTCAGAATTCTAACCTATTTTTTTATTTTTAATATTTTTATATAACTTTTTCCATAATTTAGTATATAATATACAAATATTAATTTTTGTAAATATGAATGATGATTTAATAATACAAAAATTCATAACAGATAAAAATAAGATTAATTCACATTATAAACAAATTATAAATAAGAATCAAGAAATTCAAAATTATTTAGATAATCGTTATAAAGATGGTAATGATGATTATTGTGAAACATTATATAGGATTCAACATCATATAGAAAAACATCCTGTATGTCCAAATTGTGGAAAATATGTTAGATATATAAATGGTACAGGATATAGAAAATCATGTTCAGTAAGTTGTAGTAAAAATTATATTAAAGAATTTAATAGTGATGAAATTACAGATAATATAATTAAAAATGATTATTTAATAGATAATAAAATAAACACAAATAAATTACAAATAAAATATATTAAAGAACATGGATATGAAAATTATCTTTTAAATAGATATACAGATTCTACAAATTTTAGTGAAATAATTTATAGAATATGTAATAATGTAAATGAGAAACCACTGTGTAAAGAATGTGGTAAACCTACTAGATTCTTAAATTTAATAAGTGGTTATGATGATGTATGTTCAGATCGTTGTAGAAATATTTCGTTATTACCAGAAATAACAGATGATTATATTAAATCATTAGATAAGAAAGGAGGTTTATTTAAATATACATGGTATGGACATGATAAAGTAGAGCAATATTTAAAGAATAAATTTAAAGATGAATATAGATCGTATGATGAAGCAATTTATATGATTTTAGAAAATAAGAAACACTTGCCAAAATGTCCTGTTTGCGGAAAAATACTTTTATTTAAAAAAGGTAGATCACAATTTAATAGTAGCTTTATGAAATACTGTTCTATTGAATGTCAATCAATAGGAAGGCGAACAAAAACTATTAATAAGATTAAAAAATTAACAGGATTTAATATTGAATTAACAAATGATAATCAATATAAATTTATTAATGTTTGTGATATACATAAAGAATTTATTTTAACATATGATTAGTTTCATAACAGATGTTCATCAACAAGATATATGTATAGTGTTTTATGTCCTATATGTAATCCTGAACGAAATCCTCAAACATCAATAGAAACTATTATGAAGGATATATTAGATAAGTTAAATATTGAATATATACAGCATGATAGGAAATTAATTGGTCCTAAAGAATTAGATTTTTATTTAAATAATTATAAAATAGCAATAGAATGTAACGGAACATATTGGCATAGTTTATAGAAGAAAGATAAAGATTATCACATTAATAAATTTAATATATGTAGAGATAAAGGAATACAATTAATATCATTTTGGGAATATGATATTAAACATAATGAAAGTTTTATTACTAATATTTTAAAAATATATTCAAATAATATTGAACATAATTATACAGATAATTTTCATTACGAAATTAAATGTATAGACAATAAGGAATATAAAAATTTTATTAATTTATATAGTTTACATAGGAATGATAAAAGAGTAAATTTAAAATTGGGATTATATATAGAAAATAAGTTAATTTATACATTTGGTTTAAATGAAAATAAAACAAATATTCATATATTAAAAATTGTTTCAAGATTTAATTATTACATTAAAGATGTAGTAAAATACATTATTGACTATTTAGATACAGATAAAGACATTATTATTGATGTTAATAATGATATAGGTGATATTTATAATATAAAGAAATACTGTTGTTATTATAAAAATATAGATTCATATGAAGATTTTGTTATACGAAAAGATGATACAGCTTTAGCAAAAAAGAATGATAAATTTGTAGTAAGATGTTATAATTCAGGAATAACTGAATTTAAAGTAAAACTTTTGTGATTTAATTATCTATAATAATTAATAATAGATATAAGTTAGAAATATGGATAGAGAAAAGGAGTGTAAGGAAATTATATGCAGGTATAGTACAGATATTAACAAGAGTATAAATCATGTTTTGGAAAATATATATAATGCAGGTTGGCATGATGGCAGACATGCAGAACGTGATAAGTGGAGTAAATGTGAATATCTTATAATTGCACCTGATAAAATGGATAAAATTGCTAAGATATTGGATAATCCTCCTTGTAAGAATTGTGAGTTTAGTACAACAGAAAGATTAACGGGATGTTTAGCTGTTCCACAGAAGTGTGAAAAATATCAAGAATATTCTTTATTATGTGAATTAATAAAATATTTTAAAACATGTTCTTATAAATCATAAGACTTTATTTAGGAATTTGATTATAATATGTAGATAAACTAAAAATATATACATAATAACTATCAAATGAAAACAAAAATGAAGCAGATTAATAAGATGGATAATTCTGTGAAGTTACCATGGACTATTTATAAAGGATTTAGTGTAAATCCAAGTAAAAATGAAAATAATGCAGTTAACGAGAAGTTAAATGAAAATATACCAGGTATGTGGTATTAATAAATAAAAAGTCTGAATTATAAGTGTAATATAATTCAGACTTTTTATTTTATTTATTTCGTAAAATAAATATTGTAATAAATTATCTTAATTTAATTATGAGTTAGAACTTATATGAAACATTAATAAGTGGAATATCATATGCTGTATAGAAATCTATAAATGAGATGGCAAGATTATCAGTATAGAGAACAATCGATAAGAAATTATGGTTAAGTGTTGCATCAACATGTTCAAGAAATAAATCAACTGAAGCTGAAAATATTAGACCTATAGGTTCAGATAAAGAAAATTTATTGAATAGGTATGTTGCTGCTCTTATAATTATGCGAAAGCCGTGTCCAGAAACAGAGGATGATATTGATACATTAAAGACATTTAAATTAGTTGCTAAACGTTATTTACAATTAGGCGGAACATTATAGGAAATATAGGATTTATACAATAAAAACACAGGTAAAACAAGAATTATACCACAAGGAACAGAAAAGAAACCTATATAGAAAAAAGAAGAATATACTGATAAATCAGTATCAACCGATAATATTGTTAAAAATGAACCAGCATAGAAAGATTCATATGGTGGAATGGGATTATTTGACGATGATGACATATTTGGTGATGATACAGATGATATATCAAATTCAGAATTAACATAGAAGATTGTTGGTTTAGATATAAATGCAGATTTAACAACTGTTCTTATTCAACAATTAGGAAATAAACCAAGAGGTTGGAAATTTTATAAACATACAAATGATGAGTATGAGAAATATATGACGATAGATTGTTCGCCTGATTATGAATGGAGATATAAGAAATATGTAAAAGACATAATGAAAGTAATCAAACAAAAGAATTGGACATGTTATTAGGTTACTACACCAACTAATTGGCAAATATCATCATTTAAAATAGAAAATCTTACAGATACTTTGGTTCGAGGTTAGATGCAAAAATATTTTGATTTTTATAATAATAAGAAGGAACAAAGCAAATAGAAATCACCAGAAGAGATTACTAAAATGATTGATGAACGAATGCAGGTTTATAGATAGTTTGTTAAAGATAGAAAAAGGCAGGTTAATGCTATAAATAATGATTATGTAAAGAAATTGTTTGAAGAAGATGAATCTGTATATAGAGTTTATTTATCACCTGATACAGGTGTAATGTTACTTGTTAAACGAGAAATGGAAGGAATGTCAGAAGATAGTTATAATTATATTTTAACATTTACAGGTAATGTAAATTATAATAATGATTTAAGAGATAAGGATTATAATAAGAAATTAAAAGAAAGGGCAAAAGTACAAGCAAAGAGAAAATAGACATTTTTAAAGATGTTACATAAGTATTGTGGTTTAGGTCCAAGTTTTAGTTATACTGTATTATTTGATGATGACAATTATCCATATATGGTTGAAACATGTAGACTAGGTAATGCAGAAGGTGTATATAGAATATTATAGAAACGTTTTTATAATCATGGTGAATATTTTTCATTATATGTACGGACACCTGAACATACAGAACCTGATTCTATTCATGAATTAGTTTAGAATAAAGAACATTATCATGTTGAATTAGTAAGATTTATATATGGTGAAAATAAAGGTAAATATCCACAAGTTTTACCGGACGATAATTATTACATAATGTTTAAACCTACTGAATAGGGTAAAGCACGAATAGATTATATGATTAATAATAAGTAATTTAAATACATTAAATTGGTTAGTAATATTTCGATGTTACTAACCAATTTTTAATTATATTTTATCTGATAGTGAAATAAATCAAATATATACAAAAATATTTGAAGACATATAGTAGATTTAAAAATATTTGTGTATCTTTGAACAGACAAATTAAAGGTATTTACATATAAAAACTATATGGAAAAAAATTATTGGGAATTAACACATCCGTTTACAACTGAAAGATGTGTGCAACGTCTCATAACAGAATATAATAAACATAAGAATTTGATTATTGCATTTGATTTTGATAATACTGTATTTGATTATCATAAAGAAGGAAATCAATATGAATATGATGATGTTATTGACTTACTTAAATATTGTTATGATTTAGGTATGACACTTGTATTGTATACATGTGAAGAAAATATAGATAAGATAAAATGGAAAATAAATTGGTGTAAAGAATATATGGGATTTACACCACATTATGTAAATAAATCACCTGTATTGAAGCAATCTTATAAGAATGGTAAAATATATTATAACATTCTTTTAGATGACCGTGCGGGATTATATGAAGCATATTCTATATTAATTGATGTTGTTTCTTATATAGAAAAAGATAAAGGTTTAATTAAATAATTTAGAAAAGTATGAAAAATATTAATCTTCTTGATAGTTATAATTCAGAAGTGAAGTATGAACTTACTACATTTCCGGATGGTGAACCACATATTAAGTTCCTTGATGATATTGATCGAAAGGATTCTTATAATGTAGTATGTAGAATTACAAATCCTACAGAATTGTTTGTAGTTATGCAGGTTGGACATATTTTGAAGCGACAAGGCGTATTGTTTAATCTCACTATTTTGTATCTCATGTCTATGCGAATGGATAGAGTTATTAATTTCAATGAGGCATTTACATTGGAAATTGTTGCAAATATGATTAACAGTTTCGATACTGAGCATGTGTACATTTTTGAAGCACATTCTGACCGTACATTTAAATTGATTAAGAATTCAGAACCTTATTATGCACTTAATATGAATAGTGATTATAATAAGATGCGTGAAGATTTGTATGAATCTGAGAATTCTGTTATTTGTTATCCAGATCATGGAGCATATGAGCGTTACAGTAAGGATTTCTATCCTACATCTGCATATCTTTGTATGAATAAGGTTCGAGACCTTGAGAATAAGGGTGTTATTAAGTCTATGGAAATTTCTGAAATTCATCTTCCATTTATGACTGAAGATGAAGTAAAGCAGATTACCATTATTGATGATTTGTGTGATGGCGGCGGTACTTTCTGTTGGGCTGCTAATATTCTTCGTGACCGATTTGGGAATGATGTAAAGCTTAATATCTTTATTAAGCATCTTGTAAATCCTGTAGGTCTTGAGAAACTTATCAATTCATTTGATAATGTTTATATTACAGATTCTTATAAGGATTGGGAATCTAAAGTAATTATTTTAAATGCACAAAAGAAAGTACATATTATTCATTTAACATAATTTAAATTTTATAGTCTGAATAATTTTATTATAAAGTTGTTCAGACTTTTTTATTTTTTATTATATAACAATATATAACGAAAAAATTATTATACATGGAAAAGAATTTTAATAACGAAATTGATGAGATGGATGATGTTTTGAATCCAGATGAAATAATTGATGATACTAGTTCAGATATTAATGAGGACGATATTGTCACAGATGAGGATGATAATGAATATGTATCAAAGGAGTATGCAGATAAACTTATTTCAGAATTGAAAACAGCAAAAGAAGATGCTGATACATGGAAGAATAAGTATATGTATGCATTATCTGATTTTGAAACATATAAGAGAAATTCGCAGAAGGATAAGCAGAATATTTTGAAATATGGTAATGAAAAAGTAATTAAGGATATTCTACCTATTATCGATGATTTTGATAGAGCATTTATGCATATGGATGCAGAAACAAAAGATGGTGTTATGCTTATCTATAAGAATTTTATTTCTGTATTAGAGAAACATGACGTTACTATTATTCCAGCAGAACCAGGTGATAAATTTAATGAGAATATTCATGAAGCAATTTCTGTGGTTCCTGCTATGGAAGATGAGCAGAAAGGTACAATTGCAGATTGTGTAACAAAGGGATATATGTTACTTGATAAAGTTATCAGATATTCTAAAGTAATTGTATTTAATTAAAATAGAATATCATCATTATAGTTATATGAAGTATTAAATATATCATCAATATTTAATTGTTGAAATTGCTTCTACTATATACTCATATCAAAATCAAATCTATTTTCAGATTTATTATATTTTGCTATTGTTTTATCAAAATCAAATTGATTATCAGTATCAAATATTGATCTGAGTATATAGTTTTTACCATTATGACGTAATGTTTTAACAAATTCTCTATTAGTTGGATATTTTCTATTCATATTAATTATATGTAATGTTAATGAATATTAAAATATATATGATTATTTTTATTATGGAAAATATATATGTATCTTTGTACTATAATTAAGATATAAAACATATAATTATGGAAGAAAACGTAGTAAATACAGTTAATTGGTTTGATATTAAGGATGATGTAAAAATCATTAAGGAAGATAAAGTTTCAAAGCGTATTAAGTCACATAATGTGATAATGCATCATAAGAATGATGTTAATACGTTGGATGGCTCTATTAATGTAAATCATGCAATTTGCAAGAAGGTTACTGCAAAGAATATTGAACCATTTGAAAGTATACTTGTATATAATCCAAATGATAAAGTAAAGTATCATTGTGATGGAGGCCTTTTCAATGGTAAGACTATTTGTGTGAAGTGCCGTTCTAATGCATATAATGTAAGCGGTAATTTTACATTTACTGAAGATGATTTGTCAGCGGATATGATTGCTGTGTATTACTATGATTTAGCTTCAAATCTTGGTCATTGGTTCATTTGTGATAGAAGTCGTTTGAGAAAGAATAAGATGAAGAGATCACAAAACATTTATATTTGTCATCAGGATTACATTAAGGAACATGCATGGTGTGAATATACAGTAACGTTTGATAGATAATTTAAATTTTTTGAAAAAAAGTTTTCAAAATTACAGACTTTTGAAAAAAATTTAGATATATATAATATATAGTAAAATAAAATAAGTAAAGAGATTATGAAAACTTTAAATATGACATATGGTATGCATCCTGTTTGTGGTATGGTTCACATGTTCCCATGTGGAGGCGGTCGACCTATGTCTATACTTGAGTGTTTAAAGTTTTCTTGTATGTTGCAATCATAACCGGTTAACTCAACATATATACAAATTTAACCTCAAGTAGAAAATTGATCAAAATTCTACTTGAGGTTTTTCTTTTTATGGTCCGTCTGGTGTAATTGGTAACATGGCAGATTGTGGTTCTGCAGTACAGGGTTCGAGCCCCTAACGTGACCCAATTTAATTTTTAAGTAAACTATTAATATAGTTCTTAATATAATTATAAGAATATTTTATATTAATATATGGAAATTAAATAGTTTACAGATGATGCATTAAAACATGTATTTGAAATATGTACATCAACAATGAATATATTGGAATTATTAGGTTATGAACCATATAAAATAAGAGGATAGAAATGTAAAGAAATATTAAAAATATATGCTAATTAGATTGGTGTCAATATAGAAGATTATAAATCAAATAATATAAAATTTAGGATATATAATGAATTACATCCTGTATGTAAAACATGTGGTAAGGACTTAACATATTTTCAATATAAGCAAAAATAGGAATTTTGTTGTTCATCATGTGCAGCAACTTATAATAATAAACATAGGAGATTATCAAAAAATATACTTAAAAAATTTTCATAGGAACAAAACATAGAAGAACTATAGTCCAGAAAACGAAATTATGTATTAAATACAGAGTTAATTAAACAAGGTAAAATCTTAAATGATAAAAATATTACATATAAAGAACATTATATAGATATAACCAAACTTGGCGTACATATATGTCAAGTATGCGGAAATACATTTATACCTTCAATTACAGTAAAGGGAAATATATCTAAGTCTACTACATGTTCTGATATATGTCATAAATAGTTAGTAAGTGAAAAATCAAAATAGACACTTTAGAAACTTATTAATGACGGTCGGCATAAAGGCTGGATGTCTAGAAATATTACAAGTTATCCAGAAAATTTTTGGATTAATGTATTAAATAATAATCATATAGTTTTTACACGTGAATTTAAAGTAAAAAAACGTTGTGGATATTATTATTTCTTGGATTTTTTTATAGAGCATAATGGATATAAAATTGATTTAGAAATAGATGGACAACAACATAAGTATAGGAAAGAACATGATATTAAGAGAGATGAATATCTTACATCATTAAATTATATCGTTTATAGGATTGAGTGGAATACTATAAATACGGAAAATGGAAAATTATTGATGAAAGAAAAAATTGATAATTTTTTAAATTGGTTTAATAATTTAGAGTAAAATTATTAAATTATATATGGTAGTAGTTCAATTGGTAGAATGCTAGTTTTGGGAACTAGTGGTTTGCGGGATCGTGCCCCGCCTACCATACAGAATCGATAAATCTGATATTATCCTTGCGTAATTAATCAGATTTAAAACTTTAGATAGTAAGGTATCTATGTAATGGAAGTTCACGCCTAAGGGAAGATTTATACATTATAATTTTACTCTGTTAGCTCAATTGGATTAGAGTAATTCGCTACGAACGAATAGGTTAGGAGTTCGATTCTCTTACAGAGTACAAATATATATCTCTATAGTTTAAGTGAATAAAATAGGATTTTCCTAAATTCCAGTTACTGGTTTGATTCCAGTTAGAGATACATTAATTATTTTGATAAAAAATAAGAGAAATATATAGACTTTTATTTGATTTCAACATATACATTATGTTAATTGGATGAACAGTTAATAATTAATAATTAATAATAAAAATACTATTAAAATGTGGGGTTTTGAGTGCCCATCATTTAAAGAGTTTCGAGAAGAAGACATTGTATGTAAAAGCATTAAGTTTCATTTAGCTGATGAAATGTAGTCAAGCGTGATGGTATCGATGTACATGGGTCCATCCGTATAACTTCGGGGAATCATAAGCATTAATCTTGGAGAGTACAGTTTTTAGTCTGAAATGACGAATTTTCCTACTGGTTGCTCAATATGACATTAAGAGTCGGAGATAATTATTTGTAAGTTCCACAATTACAAGAGGAAAATGGAATTAAGTTGTCGGAATAACGTGATTATTCTATGTGCGAGTAAGAAAATGAAAGTAGCATTATATGTATGGTGTACGTATACATATAGAAACAAAGCAAATAATAACCCTTAGAGAATTTGCCGAGAAAAGGACATTAATAGTATTTATAATTTGCGGGTATAGCACAATGGTAGTGTTCCAGTCTTCCAAACTGGCAATGTCGGTTCGATTCCGATTACCCGCTCAAAGATAAAATTAGGTATACATAATTTTGTATCGAAGCTTTATATTACCATTAGTCGTAATATTCAAATCGTTCGTTGACATGGTTATTCCGTGATGTTAGTAGTAAGTTATAATCAATTTATAGCAAACGGAATATTAATAAAAACGTACTCGGCGTTTAAGTTGAATGTACCACGCTGCCCGTATTGTTGACATTTAATTAAGTATTTAATTAAGTTGAAACATATGTTTAAAAAACTTATGGTACCACGAGTGTTTTCTACGTCGTTTCACTCATTTTTTTGATATAATAATATATGAGAGTCATAACAGCAAATTTAGTTCTATTGTTTATTGGGATAACATAAGACTCTTGAATCAATTATATTAGGGGAGATATTACAGCAAATTATTATTTAGGATCATACTTTTAATATGAAATTCTTGTCTCCTGTTTATTTGGGTAAATGCCTGAGTGGTCGAAGGGAATGGTCTGCAAAACCATTATTATACGTCGTGTGTTCGAATCACACTTTACCCTCTAATATAAAATATTTCCGTGGTATACAGCACGTAAAAAGAGGTTGACTTGTATATTCTATAGACCTACTGTATAATAATATATATGATGTACATGTGAAACACCATGTTCTATTAAGAGTTTAATAAAACTGTGGTTGTTATTAAATTGCACTGATATTAGATGCATAATATATGATGAATATAATGACGGTACTGTGAAATGACTATTATTTTTAGTTGCTTGGAAACGGCGTACGAAGTTTTTATAATAGTGGAAGTAATGATAAAACAGTTAAATGTAAATCTTTCTGAGACAATGGGGACAACTTGTAGTAAGAGAGTATTTTTGTTGATATAGTTTAATGGGAAAACACCCAAATCCCAGGGATAAGAGATAATACTTTGAAATAGGTATTAGAAGATTTTAGATGGTTCGATTCCATTTATCAACTCAAATTAATGAAGTGTGTAGTTTAATTGGTAAAATATCCTTTGAATAGGACTGTGCGCAGATAGAACATAATGTTAGTCATATTAATCGCATTATTGATAATGATGTTGGTTCGATTCCAACGACACTTCCTAATAAATAAAAAGATCTCGGTAATTAGATAAAACATTATATGAGTGAAGCAACTCACCATAACTGCAGATAAATGAGTGAGGGACATAAGAGTGTATGAAGAAAGATGGACTATGGACACCACCATATAATTGCGTTTTCAATAATAGTAAAGTAAACTTTAGTATAAGTTCCATTAACGCTAAAATAGAAACATTGTTATTGAAGTCTACTATGCGTGCGATGGTTGAATGAAACCATTGTAGTTCTAAGGCATTGTAAAACGTTTTATTTATTAATTTTTATGGCGAGATAGCTTAGTTGGTCAGAGCGCAGGATTCATATCCCTGAGGTCGTGTGTTCAAATCACACTTTCGCTACTATTATTTTTTGATTGTTTATTTTTATAAGAGGTATATCATTTTTTGGTATATCTCTTTTTTATTTAGGAAATAATGTGTATCTTTGAATTGTTATTAATAAAATAGTAATAAAATGAAGAAATATAAAGTATATCAACTTCGTAGAGAAAACGAAAATATAATTGATGATTATCATGAATCATATGATGCAAAAATGAAAGTTATTGCAGAATATGAGATTTCATCTGATAGAAATGATCCAGTTATTATATCAGAAGATATATGGCATATGTGTAATGTTCATTGTTGGGATCATACATGGTCTGATGGACAAGTTGTTAAACGAGATGATATTACATTAACACCTACATCTGATTTTGATGGATTTGTTAATAGTGATATTGTAGTTGAAACTGTAAATGGATTATATCTAGCAGAATCATGTGGATTTATGAAGGTGGATTCATTGAATTATGCTATGCATAGAATTACTGTAAGATTCCCATTTATCTCTTATTATGATATAAGAAATAAAGAAGATTTTAATGAAGATTTACTTCGTGATATTCGTAATGAAATTCAGAAAGAATATCAGAAGAGAATTGAAGAGTAATAATAAACAAATATAAACAATTAAAAAGTAATATAATTATGGCATGTAATAGTTTTTTAAATTCAGTTATTAGAGGATTTGGTAGTCAGATTGGTAGAGATTCTGCTAAGGTTCTTACAAATTCTATGTATGGTAATGCACATGCAACACCATATAGAAATACTTCAAGTGAAATTGAAGTAGATTTGAATTCTCATTATGAGAAATTAACACAAGATGAATTAGATGAACTTAATTCAACTTACCTAGATGATTGGTGTCAGAAATATAATTGTGTATATTCAATTAAGGGAAATAATGAAATATCAAAAGTATATTATATTATTTGGATTTTTCTTTGTTTAATGGGTCCATTTGGTATGATAATTGCATTATATAAAGGTTATAAGCATTATAATTTAAAAAAAGAAATAGATAATGTGCGTTATATTATTGAACATCCATATATTGAAGAATATACGGTTATAGATAATAGAACAAAAACAGGTTATAAAACGAATAAGCGTAAAAATGTAGAATCATGGGAATATTCATTACAGGATTCTAAAGATGAATGGTATGAAAAAGAAAAGTCATTAGGTAAGAAATATTTTATTGTTTCATTTATCGCTTTGATATTAACACCGTTTGTTCTTTAATTTTTTGGAAGTTTTTTCCTAGAATATTTTTTTATTTGAAATAAAACATGTATCTTTGTAATGTAAATAATAAACAAATAATAAACAATTAAAAAATAAAGATTATGAATACAACAGTTAAGATTTCTCCAGCACAGGTTTTCCCAGTAGCTAACAAGATTCGTGCAGCAAAGCACATCTCTATGAAGGAAGCATACGCAGAAGCAAAGGCACAGCTTATTGCAGAAGCAGAGAATGCAGTGAAGACTGCAGAGACAGTAGTTGAAACACCTACTAATGTAGTAGAGACACCAGCTAATATGAATTTGCATACAGAGTTGGTAGAGAAGATGAAGAACGGAAACGTTAAGTTTGTATTCTTCAATAACAAGGGTAAGAAGATTACAACTACAGGTACTCTTGATATGTCAAAGGTTCCTACAAACCGTGAGGTTCAGGGACGTAAGACTGCGAAGGATGAGAATACTCAGGTATTCTATGATGTTCGACATGGTGTATACCGCTCTTATCAGAAGGATAAGTTGGTAGAGATTATTTCAAAGAAGAAGTAAAATGTCTTATATATGTTAAAGAATAATGGTGAGTTTCTTGTAAGTAGACAATTCACCATTATTCTTATATAATATATAAATCAATTCGAATAAATATAGAAGTGATTTTATTTAATATGTGAATTGATAATTTGTGAAACATGTGTCTGACGGAAAGCACATGTATTTTTCGTGCAATGTTCAATTTTAATTAATTTTAATTTTGATAGGTTAAAGGAGTAAACCTATAAGCGCGGAATAATAAAGTCGTATTGAAAATCAAATTTTGATTCCATAAAAGTTGGAATATGGTTTTTGAAGGCTAAGATGAAGTTATAAAGAATCTAACACACCACATATGTGATATATGTATATGTTATTTCTTTTTCATCGAATAATAAAAAATAACATAGAAACAATTAATTTATGAAGAAAAAAGTGATATTAAAGAAAATTTTATTATTTACGCTATTGTTTTTATTACCTTTCATATCAATAAATGCTGCAACTATTGATAGTAATAATAATGCGTATGGAGAAGTAAATGCAAAGACAACAGTAGTTAAACATACAAAGTCTAGTATTGAAAATTCGTTAGTTGATGAGGCTAGAACATATATCAAGTCGTTATATCCTGGTTGTCCAGATATAATTCCTAGTTATATTGTAAAAGCAGGTTTAGCAAATAATATTGATATTTGTTTTATGCTTGCTCAAACACAGTTAGAAACTACCTTTGGCAAGGCAGGTGTAGGAAGAACGTGTTCAAGACGTTCATTATTTGGTATCGAGAAAAGATACTATAAAACATATAAAGAAGCAATTAATGCGTATGTAGACGTATTGACTTCAAATTATTTAGTAAAGGGCCGTACAGAACAACATTTGTTAAATAATTATGTTAATAAAAACGGTCATCGTTATGCTGGTAATCCTAAGTATGAATATCAACTTAAGAAACATTATAATACAATTGCATCTACAACAAAAATAAAGCAATTGCAACGCCAGTACAAGAGATTATAATTTTGAGTAATCTCAAATCTTCTCGCAAATCAATTTATATACATATTAAATATTAGTTATATTAAGGGGATCCATGTTACGTTTACATGGATCCCCTTTTTTGATAAATATAATAAAGAATTTTTATTAAACATATGGCTTTATATTTAAACAATGCACAATATGGCTCAGGTAATCAATCTTCTCAAGATACACTAATACATAGTTATAATAAATCTTTTTTTTCAGATTATAATCATGCAAAGACGGTGTTATTATAGAAAGTTATGAAACCAGGTGAAGTAACATTTGCTTATTATTATGATTCAAAAGTACCTTATGGATAGAATGTTATTTTTGCAGTTGGACCATTATCTGATGCAGGCTGTAATACTATATTTAAAAATGCTGATGATATTGACAGTGTAAAAGACGTATTAGATGAAACTATTGCAGATATAAATGCAAGTGTATCTAATATGGAAACTAAAGTTGATGGAATCATTGAAGAATGCAAAACACCTTTATTAACAAAAATAGAAAAAAACATCAATGATATAGATGATATAAAAAGAGATATATCTACAATTAAATCTGATATAGTTAATACTAATGATACATTAACAAGTAAGATTAATCAAGTAAATAATCAATTAACTGCATAGATGTCTCAAGATAAAACAAACCTTATTAATAAGATTAATGATACGTCAAATGATATAGTTAAATATATTGATAATACATCTAATGCTATTATTAATTATATTAATAGATCAGTTTCTCTTGCAGTAGGAAATGTAACTACTGATTATACATAGAAAAATGATGATACATCAATGACATTGGGTAATGCAATTTCTACATTAAAATTAAATTTAGAATAGTCTATTTCTGATTTATCTGGTAAACATGATGGAGATATTACCGGTTTATAGAGAATAATTGATGAAGCAAAAGGTAAAGTAACAGAAAATACAACGACATTATCACAGTATATACAATAGAATAATAGTTTTGTAAGAAAGTTAAATACAAGTATTAATAATGTAAATAATGCATTAGATGAACGTATTACTAATCTCAGATAGGATTTTGAAACATTGGAAATACCTAAAAAAATTCATGACTTATCAACAAGGATTGCTACTGTAACAACTCAATCAAATGTAGATCATGAAAAACTTAAGGCTATTGATAATTTAGAAAGTAGATTATCCAAATGTGAAGGTCGATATGAAAAACATTTCGAGATGGATATGGTTCAGTTAAATGGAAATATAAAAGATATAAATACATCTATTTCAAATATTATTAAAAGTATTGACAATATTAAGATAAAAACTGGTACCAGTGAAGGAACTGTATAGGATAAGTTTGATAATATAAGTAGTCAACTTTTTAATATAAGTGAACGTTTATCAAAGATAGATTCATCTATTAATGCACTTGAAACAAAATTTGCTGGAAATGAAACATATCATAATGAATTGTTAAATGAATTATCTTCATATAAAAATTCATTAGATTATTAATAAAAATTAAAAATATATTATATTATGGAATATAAAAGTCCGTTATTAAATTAGATAATTTCTATATTAGACAAACGTTCTGAAGCTGGTGAAAAAAGAATTAAGAAGACAGAAGATTATGTTAAGAGTTATGATACATCTATTACTCGTCATATAAACAAATAGGTTGAAGAACTTAATACATCTATAAAAACAGCAACAGATAAAGTAATAGGAGATTTAAATACAAGTATTAATAATACTGTTGATACCATATCACATGATATTTTGAGTGTTTCAACAAACCTTAAAACCGCCATTGAATAGATTTACTATAATATTAATACATCTATTAATGGCGGTAAAACTGATACATCTATATATCTTATTGGTTTAAAAAATGAATTAGAAAGAAAGATAAATGATGTTGACTAGAAGTATAAAATTGCTGATAGTTAGTTATCAAGTACGTTAAGTTAGAATATAAAAGATGTATCAACTAAATTAACACAGAAAGTTAATATAATTGATACAAAATATGATACAAGTATTTCTAACTTATCATAGAAGCATGATAGTTCATTTATATAGGTTACTAATTTAATTTCTAGTTAGGGAACTTCAATTGGTAATAAAATTACAAGAGATATTAGTACAGCTAAATAGGAATTAAATTCTAATATATCTACCATATAGAGTAATTTAAATGGTAAAATTGATAATACAAATACTTCTATTAATTTATAGTTTGATAGAGTTGCTAGAAAATTAGAACATTAGAATACTTCAATAGATGATATATCAATACGCTTAAATACGACGTCAAGAGCAATAGTAAAAGCATTAAATACATCAGCTAATGATTTATATAATATTACAGATGATATATCTACAAAATTAAAAAGTTCATTAAACTAGGTAAAAATAGATATAACAGGAAAATATGATGCAGAGATTAGAAAGTTAAATACATCTATTAGAAATTTAGATCTTGATACTACTAACTCATTAAGTACATTAAATACATCTGTAACAACATTAGAAACAAATTAGAAAAAATTAAATACATCATTAGCTAGTTTACGAGAATCATTTGATAAATTAGTTGATACTGAAGATGTTAATGGTGTTATAGATACATTCAGAGAAGTTGAAGATTTTTTATCTAATATATCAGATGAAAAAACATTAACTGGTATGTTATCTGAGTTAAAAACTGGAATAGATTCACACATTGATGCAAGTATTAAAGATATATCAAATGCAATTGATAATGTTAAAGAAGAAATAGGAACAAATATTAATAATAGAGTTAATGCGTTAGAAACAACAATTAATACAACTGTAAATACAAAACTTACAGAAATTAATTCATCTATTAATGATATTAGTACACGTTTAAAATAGTCAATAACCGATCAATAGACATATGTATCTACAGAAATTGGTAAAATAAATTCATCAATAAAAGATTTAAATACAACAATTAAATAGAATGTTGATACATCTTTAAAAGCAATTCAATCTAAATTAGATTCATCATTAAAAACAGTTTCAGATTCATTAACTTCAACAACAAGTAGAGTTGCAAAATTAGAATTAAATAATGTAACTGCTGCAAAGGTAACAACCGGTACAAATACAAAATTATGGAATGATACAACTGACAGTATAAATGAAGATTCATATGTTATTAACAAATAGGTATTAACAACTAAAGAAAATAATGTTGAAAAAACATATGAATAGAAATTAGTAAACAGTAATATTATAAAAGAAATTAATAAATCTGAAAAAGCAGTTGCATCTAATTTATTAACTGTTAATAATAATATTGCTTCTATTAATACAAAATTAAGTAATATTAATTCAAGTATTGGTAATATATTAAATTCTTCATATATAAACAAGAAGAATAAGTATACAACAAACGGATTTAATACAATAGGTGGTTGTTTAGATTTTATTATTAATGATATGTATTATACTGCACCTGCAGCTGTAAATGTAACATATACAGTAACACCTACATCATTTATTAGAGGTAAGAATACAAGTGTTACATTTAAATATACAGTTAATAATTATCCTAATAATATATAGAGTATTACATATAATGGTGCTACAAAAACAGAAAGAACATTTACAGAAACAATTACAGTAAGTAATTCGGTATCAAGAGCATTATCTGTAGTTTCTAACTATGTTGACAGTAAGGATGCTAGACCAACATCATTTAATAAAACATTAACAGTATATGCTAATTTAGAATTATATGTTTGGACATCAACATCAACATCATTTAATAAAGCATATACATCTGCTAATATGCCAGTTGGATATACTACATATACATATAATTCTGGTAATTATAGTATAAATGTAAATAATGGTACTGCAGCAAAATATATATTCTTTGTTTCAGATAAGAATTTAGTTGAATCAAAATTCTTTGTATATGAACATGGTGGTGCACCAACATTAGGTGGTGGTATTACAAATTTAGGAACAATAACAATATAGAAGTATGATGTTGCATAGACATATTACTTATATAGATCTAATAATGTCCTTAATGGTAATTGGGACATTAAATTTTAACAATAAATAATAAAACTAATTAGTATAATTTTATATGGCTATAAAACTTCCAGATACGCTGAGAACTGCAAATGATACATATGCTATTGCAGTCTCAGAAGAAATAAAAGGCGGTATTCGTGGAGTTTAGACAGTAGAAGATTTGAGTAGAATAAATAATGCTTTGATTTCTAATGGTATGTTAGTATGGGTAGAAAAATCAAAGAGTTATTACAAATATACAAATGGAACATGGTCTATATTATCTGCTTCTGCTTCTGGAACTCCATTACTTACAACTGCATAGATAACAGCATTAAAAAATCAAGGAGTTTTACCTGATAATTACATTTGGATACGTTCTAAAGATGATATTGATTTAGAATATGAAGGTGTTGTAAATAAAACATATACAACATCAAAGAATGGTAGTTATGTTGATATATTATTTCAAGCAATAAGATAGTTACAAACAGAAGTTGCTAAAATGAGAAATACATTTAAATATGGAATGTATTCTTGTACAAATAAAGAAATGGCAGTTTCTAATGTTGTTAATGAAATGGTTGCAACACCTGCAGATGAGCCACTATGGGCAATAGAAGAAGATGGATTATCTTATGTATATGCAATAGATTTTAATTCTGCTGATATTGATTTAAAAGATCCATTAAAGCAAATAAGAAATGTAAATAACTCATATTATGAAATAAATGGTGATTTATCTGACAAGAAAATTTATTTTGATCATACATTTTCTGGTGATATTAAAGATATTGATGAGGATTTAACTGGTTCTACATTGGAAGCATTAGAGGACCCAAAAGAATTTGCATATTTAACAGTAACTAATAAGCGTGAAGGAAACAAATCATACTTATTAGATTTTTCTGTTCTTATCGAACCATAGAAACATGAGTCGATAAAAGATAATTCACAACGTAAGTCAATTGATAATATTAATTTTGGAAATTTATTACCAAATTACGTAGAAACTGTAAATATAATGTTATTATTAAATAGAAAGCAATTTAAAAAAGATAATTGGTATGGAAATAATTATTTATATGTTTCAATATCAGATTATTATACAAATAACGTTATTGTTTAGGGATACTATAATAAAGATGATGGTAAACTTTATAAAAATATACAAGATTTAGGAGATCAATATTTCTTTAGTAGATTTTATTTCGGTAAATTAAATTTAAATAAATTAGCATTTTATTCACGTTATCAAGATTTTACAAAATTTATTAATGAAACAGATAAAGTTGTTAAACCAAATATTCCTAATGCTAGTGATTATAGATATAAAGTTGCACATATTACAATTCGTTCTGTTTCTGATGAAGCAGAATTAACAGAAATAAAGCAATACCTTCCTAATAATGAATTAATATGGGAAGAAAAAAATAGTGTTTTATGGATAAAATCAAACGATAAGGTAGTACAAATTGGTAGTACAAGTAATTCAAATAATAATGGAAATCAAAATAATAATAAAGATAGTATGACACAAGAAGAATTAATAAAAGCTCTTAAAGAAATGGGCATTGTTTATGATTCAAATAATGGATTAGAATTAGAATAGGCTAAAGTAGAAGATATTACTTTTATTAATTCTAATTTAACTGATAAGTATATATATTCAATAGATTCGGAAGGTAATTTACATTCTACTATTGAACCAAAGACAACTTTAAAAGAACGAGTTGCAAATAAAGAATTATATAAATCATCAAAGCCTGGTGCAACATTTAAACCAAGAGGATTTGTAGCAAATCTTGTTTCTGATAATCCTACATCAGCAGGTTCACTTTTAAATGATTCTGATAGAATTCATATTTCACAATTTTATGCACCATTATCTACAGATATTGAAGAAGGAAAAATTGGTTGTTCTCATGCATTTATCGAATTAAGTAATACATCAACAATCGATTTTTAGTTAGATGGTTGCTATTTACATTATTTTAGTCTTAGTGACACTGGAGTATCAACATATTATAATCTTCCGTTAAAAGGTGTAATACCTGCCGGTAATACATTTGTTATTCGTGGTAAAAAATATGCAGATTATAAAAATTCAAATGTATTTATTAAAGTAAATTCATTTGATTTAGAATGGTTTTTTGAAAAAGATGTATTAGCAGATTTAACAGTTAATACTGCATATAAAGGATATGGATTAGCATTAACATACGGTAATAAAGTAGGAGATGAAGAAATAGCGCCACAAATAACATTAGCTCGTGCAAATGCATCTGGTTCATATGAGTATAGAGATAATTATATTGATGGTATTTTATACTCATATAAAGTTGCAAATATTCCAGAAAATTATAAAACATGGGCAATTTATAATTCAGGATATGATGTATTATCAAATAGTCTATTTAGAGAAACATTCTTACTTGATCCTGCTAAACAAGGATTTTAGGCTCTTTGTTCTAATAAAAAAGACTCATCAAGAGCACGCCATGAAAAATCAACAGACTTTACATTATTATCACTTGCAAATGAATTTATTGAATTCCCTAAATCCGATTCGGTAAAAGCTGTGTCTGATTATACACCACGTGCATCATTTGAACATAAAACAGTTATTACAGAAAAAAGTAATATCGATTTAAATAAGCCAAATATGATTACATGTGCCTTTGGTATTAATATGTTAACTACACGTTGTTTCAACTGGATTTCTGGAGGTATATTTGATGAATTTATTTGGATTAGAAAGAAAGGAAGTACAACTGCATGGAAAGATTGTGCAAGATATGAATCATATACAAGTTCAAAATGTAGTGTTGTAACTGAGCGTTCTACAAGTGAAATTACAAAGAAAACATTTAATGAAAGTGATACAGCATAGAAAGAAGCAAAAACATATATTTATGACAGAATAACCGGAATATTCCCTGGTACAACAACAGAATATACTGCACATAAAGTTATTATTAACTTACCAACACCATCACAGGGTACATCAGAATATGAATATTGTGTTGGTCGTGCATTGCTTGATGGAAGCCCAGACCCTGCACACAGTAATGTAAATGAACTTTATACATTTACAATGTATGCATCTAAATATATACCACGAATTTATCAAACTTCTGACCAATAGGGATTCCATTGGATTGAATATCAGGTATGGGCTGGTGCAGCTAAAAAAATAAATGAATATATTAATTCCACTAAAGGTTCTGAATATATGCCAGTATTAGTAAATACAGGTGATATGACACAATCTGGTTCTCGTATTTCAGAATGGTTTGATTATTATGAAGCTGGTAAATGTTTATTTAATCACCTTGAATAGATGAATGTTGTTGGTAATAATGACTTAGCTAATATAGATCCTACATTATTAGGAAATGGTGATGATTCTGGTAAATCTAATTCATTTTATTTCCATGTATTTTACTGTTATGAAGTAGATAATTTTGGTAATACTGCATATCCTATAATTAATAAGAAATACATACCATCTTTATATTATTTCGGAACAAATGATTATCGATTTATAATGGTTAATTCAGAAATTACTGTAAAATGTTGTTCTGATTGGTATAATTTATCAAATTATAATATATATACTGGTTATACAGTTGGTACAAATAATAATTATAAAACAGAATCATGGACACCAATATATAATATGTTATTTGCAATAATGAATAATTTTACAGGAAAACAATTTATTACTGCATGTCATGAAATGCCATTTACAGTTATTACTAAGGCAAATATTATGTACAATAATTCAATAACAGCAAAGCAAAGAAGTGCATCAGGTACATCATTAGTTGGATCACATTTAAATTCAATAACAGCAGAAGATATTGGTTATGGATTTAACTGGTTCTCTCGTTTACTTGAATATTTTGCAGGTAAAGGTAAAACAAAATTATGCATTGGAGGACATAAGCATACATATGCTATGACATTCCCTATTAGAGAAAATTATACTTATATAGAAAACGGTGTAAAAAAAGATTCTAAAACAGCACCAATGCCTATGTCAGCGAACCTTAATAATGCAATTGAAAAATCAGTTAGTTGGACAAAAAAATATACATATAATGCAACTGATTGTACATTTACTGAAAGTACTTCTGGTACTGATACTGTACATACAAGTAAGTTGCCATATATTAATACAAATGTGAAATCAATGATATATAATGGAGCTACTACTATTTCTGGTGCAGCAAAAGCAGCGCATTTATTTTTACCATATTAGTATTTAAATACATTAACTACAAGTAATGCAATTACATACTTAATGTGTTAGGCAACAGGTTATAAGTACTCATCAAATAAGGAATTACCTGCATATACATAGGCATTCTCTGAACTTATACCATAGACAACAGAAAAAGAAAAACCAGCAGATTCTCAAAAATACCCAATGTTTATAGATATTTTACTTAATAATACAACTATATCATATAAATTAATAAGTGTTAATAATGTATTTGACAGTAAATATTTATTTACACAACGAACATATGGAACTTCTGCAAGTACATTAAAGTATATAAAAATAAAAGATAATACTTTATATGGAACTTGGTTAGATAATATTACAACATTAAAAACACTTTAATAAAAATTATATTATGATATAATATGAAATATAATGGCAAAGATAATTTTATAACAGATAATGATATTCTTGTTACTTCTGGTATTGGAAGTAACAAGAATCTTCATACTGTTATTACTGAATAGTAGGATGATATTGATGAATTAAAATCAAATGTAAAATGGATCTATAAATATGGCGGTGTAGGTTCTGGTTCTGGTTCTGGTTCTGGATCCGGTTCTGGCGGAAAATGGAAACCAACAATATAGATAGGAGGTATATTAGCAGAAACTGGTGTTCCTGTAGATCTTTCTAATAAAATAATAGATAATGTTGCATTAGTTGATATAAATATTGCTATTAGTAATCCAGGAGCTGGTGGCTACTAGTTTAAAATTTCATATTCATATGATGATGGTACATATCAATCATATCCTGAGTTATTAACAACAACTAATAACTGTAGTTGTACATTTACTCTTAAATTAACAAAAAATAGTAAATTTGGTTTAAAAATTTAGGATATTGATAATAATAGTAAAGATTATATTTTTACATATTTTTTATTCGGTCTTAGTTATAGTATAAAAGCAATGGCATATAATGCTCAAGGTAAATTATATGAATTACCAGATACTAATTATAAACCGAAATCATATCCTAATGGTGTTGTATATAGATTAGAAATTAATAATTTTGGTGGATTTAATCTTAATTATAATGTTGGTAATACTATAGATTATAAAATTATTTCTATAAATGAGCAAGATTATAAATTATATAATAATAATCCAAATAAAGGACCATATTATGATGAAACTAATCATAAGGGAATGATTGATAAATCACAAGTATCTATTAAATTAGACTATTTAATAGATAATAAGGTATTATCAAATGAACTTAATTTTGGTACATAGACATTTTTTGCTAATATAATTAATATTTTAAATGGTGTAGCAGATAATCATACAATTAGTTCAGAGTATTCTATAGTTCCAGATACAAATGAATATATAATTTGTTTATCAACATCAATAAATGGTAAAATATATAATGATAATACTGGTATTACTGACGAAGAAGCAAATAAAGAAGCATTTTATGCAGGTGATAAAGTAACATTTAATTTGAGACCATTTAACTTTCCTACTGAAACAATTCAAGTAAATTATGTATTAATTAATTAGAAAAATGGTATTAATATAAGTAGTACACTAAATTTAAACGCTGGTCGTTATACATCTGCTTCTTTTAATATATACACTGGATGGACAAAAATTATTATCAATAAAACAATTACTAGATGGTATTATGGTAAATCTGTATAGTCAACTATTAATTGGTATAATGAAGAAGGTGATAAACAATCTAAGGCAAGTAATTTAATTTCATCATATGTAAGATTTAATAATTCTATTTCAGATAATATGGTGTCTAATAGTATATTTAAATCTATAAAAATGAATAATTATTATGAATTAACAAAAAATATAAATGCATAGGATAAAATTATTGATTTATATGGTACAAGTACATCTTTTGATATTAATACATGTATGCATATTGCACTTGGTGTACAATTTTCTTCATCAAATGTAAATGAAAAAATATTAGAGTTAAAAAACTCTAATCATTAGACTATGTTTACATTATACCAATCAAAATGTGTATTTACAAATGGTGGAGATGCAAAAATATATATTCCAAAAGAAAAATAGTATGCACCTCAAGATTTTGCAAAATATCATTTAATTGATATTTATATAAAACCAGCAGATCCATATATTTTAACTAATACTGTAGAAGGTAATAAATCGTAGGATTCTTTATATTATATCCAAGATTTAAAAGATAAGATAACTACTGAAAATAATACGAACCATAATAATGAACTATATTATGCTGAGATTTATATAGATGGTATTACAGATGGTATTACTACAACATTTACAAGTTCATATTCAGAACTTAGATATTTATATTTGAAAAATATAAATATCTCATATAATTTAATTGAGTTAAGTAAGTTTAATTCATTAAGATATACATTTAATGATATTGATGCAGTTTTATATTATTATACATATAAATAGTTATTATCAAAAAATACTTCAATTACATAGAACAATATAAATATGATTTCTAATATATTATCATATGATTATAATTCTATTTCTTGTGATTTGAGTAATAAATGTATTGTTAGAAAACATAATTAGTTACGTATAACTAAAGAATTTATAGATACTATTTCTAAATACATAGAAATCCCTATTTATATAATAAATGTTAGTCATACACGTGAAAATGATAGTACAACATCTATTTTTTAGTGGTTAAATGGTTCATACGATGAAAATGTAAATATATAGTCATGGCCTATAAAGTCATCAAATATTGATGGTGTACATAGTACAGGTATTACATATATTTCACCTACTGACCATTCATCAACAGTAATAAAATTTCCAAATAAAGATGAATATACATAGGCAATATTTACATTAGATATACAAGGTTCATCTACACGAAGAAACCATGGAAAGAACTTAGATTTAAATTTAGTAAATAATAATACAACAACAGGAACAAAATTATTATATTCACCTAATTTTGATTCTGCTGATGATAATACATTCTTACCAGAATCTAAATTTACATTAAAAGCAGATATTGTAGACTCTGGTCATACAAATAATACTGTAATGGGTAAATTTATAAATGATAACACCAAAAAATTCGAAACAAATTCTAAAGGTATGTATAAGAATTATATTAAGAATTGTTTGGAAGGATTCCCATGTATTGTAATATTAAATATTGATTATGAAGTAGATAACTCTGTACCTGAATATTATTTCTTAGGTATATATAACTTTAATTTAGGTCGTGGTTCATATTCAAACTTAGGTTATGTTGATAATTCAATTTTTGATTCAAAATTGGAATCAGTTTCACCAGAAAAACCATTTGAATTTTTTGCGATATAGGAAACAAGTTATGAGTTAAGAACAGATTTCGGATGTGCTGAAATTACTGGTAATAGTCCATAGTTTGACTTCTCCCTTTGGGATGATACAATATTATATAATTTTGAGGAAGAATCAGGTAATAATTATATGTGGGATGATATTGTTACTAGTTAGCAAGGTGCATTTAAAGAAGCATTAAAATATTTTGTTAGAGATGTCGCAATCTCGGGTGGTTATATTTTTAAATATTTAGGTAAAGAAGCAATAGATCATAGTGAATGGACTGGTTGGAATAAAGTTGGTTGTGTTCCTAATGTTAAAAAACAATATAAACGTAGATCTAGTGATCTTAAAAATATATATTATGATCCAAACATAAAAATTCCGAATGACGAAAAATGGCAATCTATATTTGAGCGTACAATGAGAGATTCTGAATATCAGGGTTCTCAATCATATGCACGTTTGGATTATGTATCATTAGTTGAATATTATACTATTTGTATGACTTTTGGACTTGTTGACTCTGTATAGAAAAACTTGAATGTTAAAACATGGACATTAAATAAAAAAGAACGATTAGAAACAGATGTAGAAGAAAAGAATTTAATTAGATCAAGATTCTATATTTCATTCTATGATATGGATACATGTTTAGGTATAAATAATGATTCACAAGATACAACAACATTCTGTTTTTCTGATTATTGGAAATCAAATGAAACAGTAAAAAATGACATTCATATATTACAATCTATAACTCAATATAGAGATTATTTTAATGATACTGATAAAGAATTAGGTGAATATGGTTATGATACACCATCTTCATTCTTATTTGCAATCGCTAAATATGGTACAACAGTATTTAATCAATCAGAGTTAGATCATATAAGTTATTTAGAGTACTAGACTCCTACATTAGTATGGTTAAAATATAGAGCAGCAAATGCAACTGCATATACAGGAAATAATAAAGAAGGTACAGGTTCGTTAAGAAGTGCTGATTATTTTATGAATACATATTATAAAAAACATTTGGAAGGCGTTCCGGAATTAATATTTAATTTAAATTATAAAGCAAAGTATATAGTATATAATATAGAAGAGTCTTGGGAATTTGATGAATCAAAAAAATCAACTTTTATTGGAACATATACAATAAATCCAAAAACTATTTATACTCAAGGCTTTCATATAAATGCAACTAAATTTAGAGGACGTTCTATATATCGTGTTACTGATTGGTTTGATGCTAGATTACATATATTAGACGCATATTTTAATTTACAAGATGCAAGAGAATATATTTCAGTAACAGAAGAAGAAAAGGAACTTTAGCCAAAACCAAAAAAAAATAATAATAATGTTGAAGTTACATAGCTTTCTATAAAAAATAATTCAGAAGTTAGTAGAGCATTTTAGGATGTATTAACATATGCTACAGATATTAACATAAAAACATAGATATTTGGTAATGGTTCAGAATCTCCAAAAATTACATTCCCACCAGAACCTATAACTATATTGGTTCAGGCATAGGATTATACACCATTGTTATTTGATGTCAGTGGTACAATAAAAGCAAAATATTTATTACGTAGTGCTGGTAATAAATACCAAATAACATTCCAGAGTTCTGGTAATACAGACTTTGCTTTTTATGGTTCAAATCAATTAACATATATTAGTGATGTAACATGGTTTACTCCATCTAGTTTATATATTATATCTGATAACCTTAGAAATATATATGGTAATAGGCCTAATTATAAAGTTAAGATAGCAAGTATTAAATCACCAGTATTATAGAGTATCGAGTTAATGGGTACAAATTATTCTGGAACATTGGAATTAACAAATCCTACAGAATATATTAACTTATCAACTATTGATATTTCAAATAGTTATATAAATCTTAAATTAACAGATTTAACAGTTCAAGACGTAAATCTTACAAGTGTTTATTGTAGTAAATGTATGATAACAAATTGTAATAATATTAAAACGTTAAAACTTAATGATTTAACAGTAACAAATGAACTTAGTTTAACTATTAATTATAGTAATGAGATATTATTAAATGAAATTGAACCTAAAAATTTTTCAATAACAAATAATTTAAGTAAAGTTAAAGGTAAAGATAATATATTAATTATAGATGGTAGAAAAAACCACAAATTTTAGACGTTAGAAACATTAACAATACATGGTTTTTCAAAAGTATATATATTTGGTTGCCCAATGTTAAATAAAGTTTCAATTTCTGAAATTAATTCATTATCTATAAATAGTGACGGATTTGATCCAAATATATATTTAGAAGAATTTGTTGTATGTAATTGCTCAACATCAAATCTTGTTAGCACATTTACTATTAATTCAAATGATTTAAATGTTATTGACTTACATGAATTTAGTCATTTAAAACGAGTATGTTTTGATAGAACTTAGAATTTTACATCTGTAATATTACCAAGTACATTAACTTTATAGGGAAGTGAATTTAGCGGATGTAAATCACTACAATATTTAGATATTCGTGATAAAAATAATGTTAAATCACCTGCTATTACAATTTCGAATTATAATACATATAGTTTTTCTTATAGAGGTACAAGTTCTGGAAATACAGGATTTAATACATATACAGCAGAATCTGAGGGTATATTTTACAGATGTATTAAATTTAAATTAGAGCGAACAAAAACTGATAATTCTATTACACCTTTACGTGTAAGTACTTCAGTTACATCATTATCAAATTTATTTAATGCAGTTGAATATAAAACTGCTTATGATATAACATTAGGAAAAATAGCGAATTTTATAGATAATATACCTGTAAATAATAATATTACAAATATAAGTTATATGTGTAATAATTAGTTAGGTATAAAACTATTAAAAGATACATTTAAAAGTGATGGTCCAAATAAATCAACATTACACTTAGGTACATTTGGAAAATGTACGAATGTTTCTCATGCATTTACTATAGATGATCCATATATTAACAAATGGATTTGGTATGATAAAAATAAAACACAAGTAATCGGGTGTAATGATTATTATACATTATTTGGACAAGGAAGTAAAAATATATATATAACTATAGATTGTTTTTATCCAATACTAACAAAAATTACAAAGTTTATAGGAAGTGATTGTATATGGTTAATGGTAATACATCCTATATATTCTGGTGCTAATTAGACATTTAATATTAATACTATTCTTACAGATGATAAAAAGAAATAGGAAAAAGAATATGAAAATGCATCAAAATATTCAAAGAGTATAACATATGTTAGTGATTCAACTAATGCTGGTAATCTTATATCTGGAACTGTTTATGCACGTAGTATATTTGTAAATGAAACTAATTCAAATGGTAACGTTGATACAGAAGATAATGTTTCTGCAATATATCCTACATCATTAACCGATTTTTCTGGTGTTAATTTATGTAGTACAACTGGTTTAACATGGAATTTATATGGTTTATTTAGTAAAAAATGGAAAATATAGTATATATCTGCATTCCAATATAATTGTAATATACGAGAACACGCTATAGAATACGAAGATATATTAAATAATAAGTTCTTACCATCAACATTAATAAATATAAATAATAGTTTTAATACAGGATTCTCTACTAGAGTTGATTATTCTCGTTTTTTGGATTTTAAACAATTATTAACACAATATGAGAAATGGTATAATGATAAAGATAATAAAAATAAAAGAGACTATCAATTCTTTGGAAGTTGTCAAAGTAACAATATGACTAACACTACATATTTAGCAGGTATGACTTTTGATAAAACAATATCAAAAGGAAACTTCTATGAATGGTTATGTAGAGTTATAGAATCATCATGTCTTAAATGTATTAATTTCTTATTTAAAAATACTAATATTATAATATCAAAAGATGCAACAGATGTAAATTTTACCATTGATAAAGCATTTGAAAGCATTGGTTATAATAGTAGTTAGCGAAAAAAAATATTAGATAATGCAAATAATAATTAGTTAGTAAATATATATGGTTTATTTTAGAATTTAAGATGTTATAAAGAAGATGATTTAAACACACCATTATATATGGATTTTGGAACAGATTTATTTAAGTATCTACCTAATGTTAAAGTAGTTGCTGCCTTATTCTATGGAACTTATTGGAATAACCCTATACCTTTTAATTTATTTAATAAAAGATATAAAGTTTCTGATAGATATGGATATATGCCTGTACAAGAAGATAGTGAACTTATAAGAAAGAAGATAAAATATGTTTCATACACATATAAATAGGATATTACTTATATATCATCATGCTTTAATAAAACACATTTTAATGCACAAAAAGACGGTGATAAATAGGCAAATACATTTGATATAAACAATATACCAACGAAGGATGCTGATGGTGAAGTATTAATAAATTATTACCAATTTGTAGATAATGAAAATAATCCACTTGAAACTGATAGAGAAAAACATATTATTGATAAAATAATACAATGTTATACAAATGAAACAGGTAGTGAGGAATTATATCTTTATCCATCTTATGAATATACTGACACATTAAAGTTACATGGGGCATTCTATATAGGCATATTTGATAAATGTGGTGATACAACTGAATCAACTTATTCACCATAGCAAGTGTTACCATTATCAGGAACTATAAATAACTATTTAAATAATTTAATTGTTTCTCCAGACTTACTATATGCATGTACATCTAATTGTACAATGGATAATGTTCTTAGTTAGGATGGTATAACAAAAGATATGTTAACTGGTATTTTACCGAAACATTTTTATAAAAACATAAAAACAATTAATACTGCATCTAATTATTCTGCATTTAAAGATTGTTTTGTAATTCCAAATTATATAGGTACATATATAGAAACATCAGGAGATATTGTAAAATTAAGATATAATATATACTCATTTATACCTGATGATTTTACAAATAGTAATATGACAAATTTAAAATATGCATTTAACTTTAAAATGCATTGGCCAAAATAGGGTATTCAAATAGGAAATACATATGAATATGATTTTTATGTAGTATCTACAACTAATTCATTTGATAGAAATATAACATCATTAAATAATGCATTTCCTACCTCATTTGTAGATGGTGATAAAAACGTAGTAAATGCTAGAAATGTTAATTATAATACATTAAATAGATCTATTCACTTCAATTTATCATGTAGTTATACTACTTCTACATATAATAAAGAAAATAAAGAAAAAATATTTGGATCATTATCACACGATAATTTAACATATATTGATACATTCAATACAGGAATTAATATGAGTATATTTACACAATTAGATGTAACTAATTTAATTACAAATATAAATGTTCTATACGGATATTTTGGTTATATTTTTAATTAGTCATATGACATTTCTAATATGAAGTTATTAAATATTGATGTGAAGAATATGTATTGTATTACATTAACTAATATAAGTGAATTTCAAGATTATCAATTATCTTGTAATATTGTATTTCCTAAATGTAATTCTGTTAATGAAACAACAAAACGTTTATTTAATATTAGTATAGGTAACGGTAAAAAATTCCATACAAATACAAGTATGTTTGGAAATAAAACTAATACAGAAATATATAAAAATATGTATAATACTAAATTTGAATTTAATAACGTAACAAGACCTATTTATGCTGGTGTTGAATAATATAATTAAGAGAGATACAACTGAGATTTGTATCTCTCTTCTTTTTTAATAAATATAAAAAGAATTTTAATGAATATAAATGGATAAGAAATGTTCTCAACTCATTATAGGTCAATCAATAATTCATAGTTTTAACCCTAAACCGTTTAAAAATATGGATACTGCTATTTATGCTCTTAATAACAAAGAATTAAGAGCCGGAGAAATTGCTATAGCATATTATAATGACCCTACTGAAACAAGAGGAATTGGAGCTATTGTAGCAACTGGTAATATTCTACCTGGAGGAAATCAAATATTCAAGAATACAGCATATACAGATAAACTTATAAAAAACGTTAAAGAATTAATCGAATCTAATTCAGTTGATATAAGTGTAATAGAAGAAAACGTAAATAATAATATTGCAGATATTGCTGTTTTAAAAACATAGTTAAAAAAATTAACAGCAGATACAAATAATAATAATTCTTCAATAGATGATAAATTAAAAGAAATCAATATCATTATTGATAATATGAAAAAGGATGTTTCAAATATTATCGATAATATTAATAAAATTGTTGCTGATGCTTCAAAATCTATTGTTGATACAGCAGCTTCTGTTTCCAAAGATTATTTAGCAGCAGATACTTCATTAAAAAACTATGTTGATAATGAAAACATAAAAATTAATCAAAAAATTGATAATATTTCATCAAATTTTGATACAAAAGTCGAGGAAATTAGTACCAAAATAAATTCCAATACAAGTATACTTGAAAATACAATAAATAATAATTCATCATTAATTTATAATGATATTTCAAAGTTAGATGATAAAGTAAATTCTTATAATACAAGTTTAAATACATCTTTAGCATTTAATGTTTCTACACTTAATTCTCGTATCGATGATAATAAAAATTATGTTGATATACGTGAATCTCTTATTAGAAAATATGTTGATTCTAAAGATGATCAAATAAACTGGAATATTAATGATACATCAAAACATATTCATTATCGTATTGATGAAGAAGTTCATAAACTTAATGATAGAATAACGCAGGAACATATTGATATGAATAGAGTTATTGCTGATAATAAAACAGAAGCAAAGCGCTATGCAGATCAAATGTTAACAGAAGCAAAATCATATACAGATGAAGTAGAAGAATATACTAAAGCTTCTATTAAACAAGCAGAACTTGATTCAAAGAAATATACAGATGATGAAATATCAAATTTAGATAATGAATTATCAGAATCTATTCATAATACAAGTTTATATGCAAAAGAATGTTATGATGATGTAAAAAAACATCTTAAATTACAAAATGCATCATTAATTACATATGTAAATGATGAAATCAGAATGTGTGATGAACGAGTTACTGATAGAGTAAATAGTGTTAAAACATTAGTAGATTCTACAAAAACTCAGTTAAATACGTCTATTAATAAAGTATATGAAAATGCATTAAAATATACTAATGACACTAAGAGTGAGATATTAAAACATATATTAATTAATGATATTAAAGTAAGGGAAGATTTTGCAAAAGCTGATGCTGCATTAGATAAAAAAATTGATGATACTTCTAAATTATTAGGTGATTATGTTGATAATACGTCAAATGCTATTGTTGACCATATTAAAGATACATCAAAGTTAATATGGAATTATGTTGATAATACATCTAATGATATTGTTTCATATATTAATAATACATCTAATGATATTGTAAAATATATTGATAATACATCTAATGCTATTGTCGCATATATAGATAAGCAAGATAATGCATAGAAAGATTATACAGATGCAAAGAAAAAAGAAATAATTAATTTTGTTGAAGACCTTTCTAATAATTTTAAAACTTATATTGATACCAGAGATAATGCAACATTAAGTGATGCAAAGATTTATACAAATGGAGAAATTCAAAAAGTTAATAATACAATAACAACACTTGATGAAAAAGTAGAAGATTATAATAGAAATACACATGAATTAATTACAAATGTTTCAAATGGAATTATCAATGATTATAAAACAGAAATTAAAAATGTAATTGATGATGTTTCACGTAATGATACATGGTTATATAATCATATTGAGAAATATAATACAGATCTTTCTGGTACAATTAATACTAATAATCAAACAGTAACAAAATTACTCAATGACGTTTCTGATGGTCTTTACCAAAAAATTGAGGATACATCAGATTATTTAGAAGGAGTTATTAATGCATTAGAAACAAAACATAATGATGAAGTAAAGATAACAAATACTTCCATTATGAATTATGTTAATTCTTATAATTCAAGTACTGCTACTGCTATTAATGCTCTTAATACAAGTATTAATAATTATTGGAAAAATATAACAGATACAATTAATACAAATTTAGGAAATGTAAGTACAGGTGTTTTAGGAAAGATTAATACTATATAGAAAGATTTATCTACATATATTTAGACAGCTGAAAGTACATTAAATTCATTATATAAAAATGCAGATTCCAGTCTTCTTGGATATATAAATAATCAAGATACAAAACTTCAAAATAACATTGATGATATTTCTACAAAGATTGTTAATAAGTTTAATACTAAATGTGAAAAATTAAGTAATTTAATTAACACTACCACAACTAATTTAAATTCATCAATCAATAGTGTTCATGATACATTATTCCAGAAAATAGAAAATACATCTACAGAAATTGTTGATGCATTAAATACATCAATATCTAATATTAATATTAAATTAGGTTAGGATAAATCAGAATTAATAAGAAAAATTGATGATATTTCCACAAAGATTGTTAATGCGTTAAATGTTTCAATTAATGATATTAATAAGTTGCTTAAACAGAAAGATGTAGAGTTAGATAACAAGATTGATACTACATACACCAAAATTATTGGAGAGATGAATGCATCTGATGGTATTTTAAATAAACGTATAACCGATCTTGAAACAAAACATGTTAATGAATTAAAGCAAAAAGAAGAAGATCTTACAACATTAATTACTAACACAAAAACAGAATTATCTGATCAACATACAAGAGATCGAGATGCTATTATTACAAAGTATGATAAATTAACATCTGATAATACTACTGCAATTAATAATGTTAAAAAAGATTTTGAAACTGCAGATGAAGCAATTCATACAAAATATGATAAGTTATGTAAAGATAATAAAGATGAGTTAATAAGAAAAATTGATGATATTTCTACAAAGATTGTTTTTGCGTTTAATACATCTATTGGTAAAGTATATGATGAATTAAAACAAGCTGATAGTGATTTAGATACTAAATATACAGGTATTACAAATAATATTATTACGGATTTTAATACATCAATTGGTAAAGTATACAATGAATTAAAACAAGCTGATAGTGATTTATTAAAAAAGATTAATGATGCAAGCAATTTAATTCCAAAAGCATAGGATGGTGCTGTTACAACATATGAAGCATTGAAATATGTATGGAGTGACGGTAATAATGCTTCTGATAAATGTGTTGTTGGTGCAGGATAGACTAATGTTGTTTTAAAAGATAATAAGGTTCAATTTGTTTTAGGTGCATGGAATAATGGAACAACAAAGCTTCGTTATACAGAAATTCCAGAAACAACTACAACAAATAATGGTCTTTTATCTATTGATTCTAAATAGAAATATGATAATTATGCAAATGAAATTCAAACTATTAATCAAACTATTACTGAAGTTAAATAGAATTTAAGAACAGAAACAACTACACGTTAGACTGAAGATAATAAGTTACAAACTAGTATTGATACAATTAATAATACTACAATACCTAATTTACATACAACTATTACAACAGAAGTTGGTACTAAATATGATCCACAAATTAATACAATTAACGGTAAGATAACTAGTGAATCTACTACATTACAAGGTAATATAGATAATCTTAAAACAACATTACAAACTGATTATGACACTAAATTAAGTGAATTGAATACTTCTATTAATAATAAAGTATATAAAGTATTAGATGGTAGAATTACAAATGAAATAAGTACTGTAAATACAAATTATAAAGCAGAAGATTCTCGCTTACAAGGTGAAATAGATAAGATTAATAATACTACTATTGATAAAAAGGTTAATGATCTTAAAACAACATTAGAAGATAAGTATGATCCTGAAATAAAGACAATTAAACAAAATATTTCAACTAATCAGTCTGATATTATTGATAAAAAGTTACCAAGTTTAAAGACTTCTATTGAAACAGATTATAATAAGAAAATAACAGCTGAATCAAATGAACGAAAGATAACAGATTCATCATTAAAAACTGATATTGATTTATTAACGAAGTCTGTTAATACCATAAGTAATCTTATCGGAACAGTAGATAAAGATAATAACAAAAATATTATTGAGATGTTTAAAGATGTAAATCAATCTATTACAGATATTAAACAATCTATTGCTTAGTTAGATACTCGTATAACATCACTTGAAGCAACAGGTACAACACATCCTGATATTGAAAATAGGCTTAAAGTCCTCGAATCTAAATATAATTAGATAACAACAATGTCTAGTGATATTACTGATATTAAAGCAAAACTTAATAATATCAATGCTGATCACGAAAACTTATATAATGGTGTAAAAACTTATAATGAATCATTAAACTATGATTAAATAAATATAATGGTGATATAGAAATGAAAAGCTATATCACCATTTATTGTTTTCAGATAAATATAAAAAATATAGATTTTAATATATATGAATGTTTATGATTTACCTCCTCGTAGACCAGGAGTAAACACATGTCACCCATGTCCACCTCCGCCCCCAATGCCTCCACATTGTGGTCCTCATCATGGTCCATGTCATGATCCATTCCATGATCCTTGTTGTGAACCTCCACATCATTGTCATCCACCATATTAGATAATTAATCATTATAATAAAGTATGTTTTAAAAATTATGATGAAGCAGTTAGTAAATTAAAAGTAAAGAATTTACTTCCTGGCGAAATGGCATTTGCTTATTATTTTGATAAAACAGCAGATTATGGAATTAATGCTATTGCTGCAGTTGGCTCAATTAAATTAGGTGGAACTAATATTATCTATGATAATGCAGATAAAGTTCAACAACTTATGGATAAATTATAGGATACAGTTTCTGCAAATAATGAGAAATTTGATTCTATCAAAACCAAATTGGATATGTTGGATGATATTTCAACAAAATTAGATAATATTATTAAAAATGATTCATCTAATTCTTCTACTATTACTGGTTCACTTGATGGCATTAAAAAAGATATAGAAAATCTTAAGGATACAGATACTTCTATATTCGAAAGGCTTGATACTATTGATTCTCAAGTAAATCAGATTGGCGAATATTTAGAAACTCATGAAGAATTTGCACAGACATTGGATGCATCTGTAAAGAAACTTCGTGATGATGTAGATAATCTCGGACTTGATGGAAAACTTAATGAGTTAGATTAGAAGATTGAGCAAACAAAGCAAGACATCCTTACATAGGCTACAGCAGATCATGCTAAACTTAAATCAGACTTTGAAAAGCAAATCAATGATTTATCTACTAATTACTCAAGTAACCTTGACGATCTTAAAGTTGCAATCACTGCAGAAATTGAAGCTGCAACAACTCCTTTAAAAAATGATATTTATGATTTATAGGTAAAAGACGGTGTATTAGATAAAAAGATTGATGATACAAAAGTTGAAGCTGTTACAGAATCTAAACAATATACAGATCAAAAAATTGAAGCTACAATGCAGGATATTAATACTTCATTAACAAAAATGAAGAATGATATTCATGATTTATCAGATCTTATTACTGAATCAACAACTAATGCAACTACTGCACATCAAGAATTAAAAACATATATTGATGGAATTAAAACAGATATTACTGGTGAAAATACAACATTTAAAGGTGAGGTTACTGCAGAAATTAATTCTCAAAAGCAATATTTGAAAGATTCCATAGAAGGATTTAAGAGTGAATATACTGCATCAACAAATGATTCTATATAGAGAGAATGTGGAAAAGTATAGACAAAACTTGAAGAGTTTATTAATACAGCAAATACAAAACATTCTGCAATTGATGCACAAATTTCAACGATTAACCAAAATTTTGATACATATAAAACAGAAGTAAACGGTCAAGTTGATAATAAGATTGCTAAGTTAAATACAAATATGAGAAACTATCTTGATGACGCAATTTCTAAGGATAGAATTCATTATGATGAAATATATGCACGTAAAGATGAAATGCATAAACAAATAAGTGGTGGTAAAGGTATTGTTATTGAAAATGGAGTAGCAAACCTTACTATTGATGATAATGGTATTTTAACAATTGGTGGTAAACGTTATCAGTTAACACAGATTTAATATTTTATTAAATAAACAATTATAAAGAGACTATTTTTCGCGAATAGTCTCTTTCTTTTTAATAATAAATATAAAAAGAAATTTTAAACAAATATAAACATGGCAGGATTTATGGATAATAACAAATATGGTCATCATAATGTTCCACCTGTTGGCCTTAATGGATTTAATAAGATATGTTTCACTGATTAGAAAGAAGCAGAAAATATGTTGTTAAATAAGGCATTGTTACCAGGTTAGCTTACATTTGCATACTATTATGATAATGATTCAGCTAATGGTGTTAATGTCATGGCAGCAGTAGGTACATTAAAAGGTGAGAAAGACAATCATATTTTTGTTAGTTATGAAACTATAAATTAGTTAATTGACTCTATAGATGATTCTTTGGATGATTATGATACAAGCTTAATATATATTCGTAAGGAAGTTATGAATAAACTTTCTGTTTTAGAAGATGAATAGACTAAATTATCAAATAAGGTTGATAACATCTTACCAGATATGCAACCAAAGTTTGATGAAATATATACAAAGTTAGAATCATTAGAATCAGCAGGAAAAGAATATACTGATACAAAAGTTAATGAATTAACTGAATATGTTAATTCTTCTGTAATGGAAAAGATTAATAATTATGAAGGCACAATGTCTGATATGATATTAGATGCATCTTCTAAATTAGATAACATGCAGAAAGAATTTGAAGTAAAAGCAGAAGAAATCCTTAACAGAAGTGAAGATGTATATAATACTCTTGACGTTTCTCTTCGTAATTATGTTGATAATGAAATGTTGGGAATACAACAGTTTGTTCATTCTGAAACAACACAAGCAGTTATTGACATGAATGCAAAATATGCTGTTTTGAAAAAAGCAGTTGCATCTATAAATGCGTCAGTTAATGATGTAGATATTAAACATAACAAAAAGGAAACGGAATTAAATAGAACTATTGTTGAAACTGCAACTCAATTAACAGAAGATTTACAGGTTGCTAATGTTTCACTTATTAATTATATTAATCAATAGTCAGAATTATTTAATAAGAGAATCGATAAGAAGATTGATGAACTTGAATTTAATGTAAAATCTAAAAATATTGATTTAACAAATACAGTAGAAGAATATCAGCATAATATTAAAAACGATATTGCGGTATTCAATACATCCATGAGAACTTTTGTTAAATCAAGTCTTGCCACAGTTTAGACAGATGTAAATTCAAAGTATTCAGAATTAAAAACATATGTTACATCAAATGATGCATCTTTATTAAATTATGTTAATGCACTTGAAGTTGCATAGAAGACATATATCAATAAGCATGATTCTGAAATTAAATCTTGGATTGCAACTGCTAATACTTCTTTATTTAATATTGTACGCTCAACTGATAGTAAGTTAAAGGATGATATTGATGCAATGGATTCACGTCATCAGGCAATGTATCGTTCTGTAGAATCAAGACTCGATAACCTTATTGATGATATTTCAACAGATCTTAATATCCTTGTTAATGAATATAATAAGGAAATTAAAAACTTTACACGTAAACATGTAAGCGATCTTGAAAATCAACTTAAAGTTCAAAATGTAAGTCTTGTAAATTATATTGACGATAAAGCACAGGAAGGGGTTAATGAAACTCGTTTACTCAATGCATCTCTTCGTACACAATTAAAGAATACTGTAAATTTACTTAATACAAGTATTAACAATTCTATTCAATATACAGACGATGAAATTTCTAATTTAAAGACATATGTTGATAATGAAAATTCATCTATTATAACTTATGTTGATAATCAAGATTCAAAAGTTAAGTTATATGCGGAATTAAAAGATAAAGAAGTAAAAAATTATATTGATGAATTAGAAGAGCAACTTAAGAAATATTCTAATGAAGGTAATTCTTCTGTTGTTAATTATATTAAATTAACAAAAGAGAATATTGAAGAGTTTGTTAAAAAACAGGATGAAGATACATTAAAGAAAGCATATATTCATGATGATGAAATCAGAAATAATATGATTGCAGACTATAATGCATTTGTTCGTAAGCAAAAAGATATTGATGCATCTTTATTAAATTATGTTAAAAATACAGATACTTCATTATTTAATTATATTAAGAATAGAGATGAACAAATAAAGAGATGGATTGCTATTGGTGATACGTCAATTTATAATTATTTCAAGTCTATTAATACATCATTATTTAATTATGTAACAAAGAAAGATACCGATTTACAGAATACTATTGTAAATACAGGTACAAAGTTACAAAATGATATGGAAGTATTCAAGACAAATGTTAATTCAAAGATTGATTCTGCGAATATTAATCTTGATAATAAGATGAATTCTTATAATACTTCAATGATGTCTTATATACAGTCTAATGATGTTTCTATTATAAGTGCTGTTAACAGTAAAGATCATGATCTTGAAACAAAATTGAATAATGAAATTTCTAAAGTAAAAACACAATTAGAAACATAGGATTCATCAATTTTGAATTATGTATTAAATGCTGATTCATCTATTAAGAATAATATAGCTATTATTAATGACACTATTAATAATGAACTTAGAATTGATATTAAGAAACTTAATACAAAAGTTGATGTAACTGAATCATCTATTGTTAATTATATCAATACTAATGATCATAAATTAGGTTCTTATATTGATACAGAAATTACTAAGGCTACAAATAATTGTAAAGCAAATGATTCTTCTGTTGTTAATTTTATTAAGAAGGAAGATTCATCTATTGTTAATTATGTTAATGGTACAGTTAAGTAGGATTTACTTAATATGATTAATGACACAAATACATCAATTATTAATTATGTTGCTGCGAATTCTTCATTATTTAATTATATAACAAATAATGATACATTACTTAAAGCACTTATTGAAAGTAAAGATGGTTCTATTCTTAATTCATTAACATCTGCAGATGCTTCAATTATTAATTTAATAGAAAAATACAATACAGAATTAACAAATAAAATTAATTCAAATGATTCTTCTATTAATTCTAAGGTTGATAAGTTCAATGCTTCTACATTTAGTCATTTTACATTACAAGATGCGAATATTCAAGCTAAATCAGATTTAGCAGATACATCTATTGTAAGTTATGTAGACTCACAACTTTCTGGATTTAATACAAGTATTAATCAATCAGTTTCAAATATTAATAATAAGATTGATTCTGTAAAGAATGATCTTGAAAATACTATAGAAACAAATAATACTTCTATTGTTAATTATGTTAAAGCACATGATGCTGATATTGAAAACATGATTACAACAAATAAGGAAGTTTATAACTATATTAATACACCAGATACATCTATTGTTAATTTTATTAAGAAACAAGATTCAGAACTTGATAATAAAATTGATATTGTAAACAGTAACCTTAATAATAAATTAGATACACAGAATGCAGAAATACGTCAGGAAGTTATAGATAAGACAAATGATGTTTATTATACATTATCAAATAAGATAACAGATTTAAGTAATACTGTTCATGATAATGATACTTCTATTCTTAATTATGTTAAAGCTTCTGATACTGATTTAAATAATAACTTATTACAGTTAGATACTAAACTTCATAATGAATTAGACAATAATAAGACAGAATTAAATAACACTATTAATTCAGCTATTACAGATTATGAAAATAAGAGAACTGATTTTGAAACTAATGTTAATAATGCTATAAGCGAATTTAAAACAGATGTTTCAACAAAATTCTCTTCATTCAATACAACAATTCATAATGAAATGAATGAGTTAATATCTAATGTTAATACAAGTATTAATGTTACAAATTCATCAACTATTAATTATCTTGAAAATGAAATTTCTAAAATTGATAATAAAGTTAATAATTAGAATTCTTCATTATCAGTTGCATTTGAAAATTATAAAACTGAAACAGATACAATTCTTAATAATAAATTAGAAACAGTTAAGTCAAATCTTGATAATACAATAAAAGATAAATTCACTGAAGTTGATATTACTCTTGACAAAGCAAAGACTGAATTAATTGCAACTAATGAAATATTTAAGAATGAGATTAATAATTAGATTACTAATTTAAATACTGAAGTTGATAATAAATTAAATGATTTCAAATCATATGTTGATTCTGAAAATATCAGTTAGGATATTAAAAACGAAACACGTTATAATACATTAAAGAATGATATTTCAACATTAGATAATCAAGTAAATACTCGTATTACTACACATGAGAAATTATGTGCTGCTGATATTGAAAATTCAAAAATTGAAATCAATAATAAAATTAATACTGTTAATTCATCATTAGTAAGTTATATTGATAAGAATGATACTGAGATTAAACAGGAATTTGCAAATAGATTAGCTGATTTAACAAATTATGTTAATACACAAGATGCCACATTAGATAGAAAGATTGATAAAGTTAATCATGATTTAACTGAAACAATTACAGATGTAGATTTACGTGCAACTACCGGTATTAATAATCTTAGAACTGATATGAATTATGAGATAGATAGATTAGATAATAAGATCGATGCTACTGAAAGAAGTATTAGAACTGATTTTGAAACTGCAGATAATGCATTACGAGAAGAAATAACAAAGGTAAATCATGATATTCGTCAGGATATGAATTCTCGCGATGATGATTTACAATAGCAAATAACTGATGTTAGCAAAGATCTTAAACAATTTGTTGTTGATTCATCTAATATGATTACAAAACATATTGCTAATGTTTCTTCTGATATTCATGATGTTATTTCTGATACATCTGCATTAATTTGGGGTTATATTGATAATACATCTGATGCAATTGTTAATTATGTTAAATTATTTGATACATCACTTAAAAATTATTCTGATATAGAAGATAATAAATTAAAATTAAGAATTGAAAATGTTTCTTCTAAATTGATAGATGTAAGTAATGCATTAGATAAACTCATGGGTACTGGTGATGTTACTACAGCTATAGATACATTTAAGGAAATTGAAGAATTCTTAAAAGCATACAGTAATAAAGATTCATTATCAGCATTATTAAAAACTAATTCAGATACTGATAAAGCATATGCAGATTCAATTTTAAAACGTTTTAAAGAATATATTGAGAATTATATATTAGACGGTTCTACTGATATTATCAATAAGATATATAATACATCAAATGATATTGTTCACTTTATTTAGGATGTTTCAAATAAATTTAAGTCTTATATTGATATTCAAGACGGTAAATTAGATGGAAAAATTACAGTATTAAGAACAGATCTTGATACTACAAATAGTAATATTACTGATTTAAAAGAATATGTTGATAATCAGGATGCAGCAATAAACAGAAAGATTACAACTTTATCAAATACAGTAGATCAAAATAAGACAGATATTAATCAGAAAGTTGATTTATTGAAAGATTATGTTAATAATGATGTTTCTAATAAGATTGTTGCATATGTTAATAATGTTTCAAATAACATTGTTCAATATATTGATAATACATCTAATAAAATTGTTACATATGTAAATAATGTTTCTAATAAGATTGTAACTAAATTTGACACAGAAGTTGGAAGATTAGATACTCGTATTGATAATACCTCTGACTATATTGTTCATTATTTAAATGATACATCAGATGCTATTGTTGAATATATCAAAACAAGATCAAATACGCTTAACACTAAAATTGATAATGTTTCAGATTATATTGTTCATCAATTTAATGATGTTTCAGACGGTTTATATAAATTAATAACACTTAAGTATAATAATTTATCATCTTCTATTGGAGACACGATTAAGAAACATAATGAAGATATTTAGAATATTCAACGATATGTTAATCAATAGATTGCAGATACAACTGATACATTAAGACAAGAAATTAAAGTTGTATAGGATAATGTAACTGAAGTAGATAGAAAATATAATGAAAAGTTTGTTACTTTATATAATAAAGATCTTAAAGATGTTAATTCTTCTATCAGTAAGTTAAGACAAGATTTCGTTCAGGCTGATTATGATTCTAGTACATAGATTTATAATTATCTTAATGGTGACTTTAAAAATAGCATTACTAATAATATAAATAGTGTTAATAAAAAATTAACAGATTATATTAGAGATAATAATAAAGCTGTATCAGATCTTAATACTAAGGTTGACAATACTAAGACAGAAATAATGACTCATGTTAATGCAAGTTATATAGAAGTTACAGGTAAAATCAATTCTGTTAATACAACATTAGCAAAAGATATTAATACAAAATATAATACATTAAATGATAAAATTACTTCTGTTAATAATACATTGACAGAAAAGATAAATACAAATTATAATACATTAAATGATAGAATTACTTCTGTTAATAATACATTAACAAAGAGTATTGAAACAACAAATACTACTTTACAAGGTAATATTGATTCTGTTAATAATAATCTTATTAAACGTATTGATTCATATAATTCATCATTAGCAAATTATACTGATGTTGAATCTACTAAATTATCAACTGCAATTAATAATGTAAATTCCACATTAACTTAGAAAATAACATCAGAAATTTCTACTGTAAATAGTTCTATTAAGGAGCTTAAAACATATGTAGATACTACATATTGGCAAAAGATTACAAATCATGTTGATACAAAAACATCTGAGTTATCACAACAGATTAAAACATTAGAAACAACAGTTAATAATAAGTTAAACGATAATTTTGTAAGTAATGATGACCTTAATTCATTTGAATCAAAAATTAAACGTTATGTAGACGATCAGGATAAGTTGTATGATGGTTCTGTAAATGATTTATCAACAAGATTATCAACTACTAATACAAATCTTAAAAATCTTAAGGATCAATTTACAGCATTAACATCAGAAAATGTAGACGGTACTATTAATACATATAAGGAAGTAGAAAAATTCTTAAAGAATATTAATGATACAACAACATTAGTTTAGTTATTAGCAACTAATAAACAAGAAGCTATTGATGCTGCTAATCAATATACAAATACAAGTATTAATAACTTTAAGAATAATTATATTACACCATAGTTTAATTCATATAATAGTAAATTTGATGCTATTGACGGAAGTGTAAATAATATTGAATCTAAAGTTACAAAATTAACATAGCAATCAAATACTTATTTAACTGCTATTACTGCTGCAACAACAACAGCATTAGGTGGTATTAAATTAGGTTATGTTGATTCTGAAAAGAATGTTGCTGTAAGACTTTCGGAACAGAAAGCATATGTTACTCTTACAGATACTGCTATTAAGAAAGCTCTTGGTTTCACACCAGCTGCACAAAATGCAAATGGAGAAGCATATACATTAGCGGTTGCAAGTGATATTAAATTAGGTGGTATTAAAACTGGATATACTCCAACAGGTGCAAATGCAAGTAAGCAATTACCTGTTTCCGTTGATACAAATGGTGCCGCTTATGTAACACTTACAAATTCTGCCGTAACTGGAGCATATTCATATACATTACCAACTGCAAATCAATCTGAACTTGGTGGTATTAAAACAGGTTATAGAGATAATGGTAATAACATACATGTAAAGGTTGATGGTTCAGGAAATGCATATGTAACACTTACTGAAACAGCAGTTAAAGGTGGATATAGTTATACATTACCAACTGCAGGTACTTCTACACTTGGTGGTATTTGTACAGGATTTAGTAATACTGGATCAAAAGTAAAAGTTGATATGAGTAATAATAATGCTTATGTCGAGATTACAAAAGCTGCAATTACAAATGCGTTAGGTTATACTCCATCACAACCAGTAACAGATGCAAATGGAAATCCAGTAGCTTATGTATTACCAACTGCAACTGGAAGTGTATTAGGTGGTATTAAAACTGGTTATACTTTATCAAAGAATGGTACAACATTAAATGTACCGGTTAAAGTTGATGAACATGGAAATGCATATGTAAGTATAACATTAGCTGATTTAGAAGGTATAGGTACAATAACTACTAATAACATTGGTGGAAATGTTACTACTATAATATAGTCTGATGAAGCATGGGTTACAAAACCTGCATATGAAGCATTAACAGATAAAGGTAGTAAGACTTATTACATTTATGAATAATAATTCATTAATATTAAATAATAAAAGAGGTATAGAAATCAAAATTCTATACCTCTTTATTTTTATTCTGTTTTTTTATTTCTTGTTCTTCTTGTTTTCTTTGGTTTATTAATACCAAAGTCTTTTTCCATTTCATCTATAAAAGAATCTATTGATACTAATGCAGCAGGATCATCAATAAAAGGATCCAATTCTAACAGAAACTGTGCGAAATCGTTTCTATCTCGAAGAAATGCATTTAATCCTCTTCCTGAATCATAAACAAACTGAATTATAATATAACCGTCTGGATCATTAATAAAACTAAAACCAATTGTTTGCTTTATATCAACAAATGTTTGTCCAACTCTTATAAATGATTTTAATTTTCTGTTTTTGAAAAATTCTTCATTTAATTCTAAATTATCCATAATTATTCAAATAATGCATTTGCTGTTTTTACTGTTCCATCTGTATTGATGTACTTATCCATTCCCTTAAAGATTTCTGCTTCAATTGCTTTCTTCTTATCATATCCTTCATATTGTGTACCCTTAAGCAATACTTGTGATTTAAGATTCCAAAAGCTTTCAGATGGAATATCACCAATCATATAATCCAATGATTCTTTATAATCTTGTATATATTCAGGAAATAGTTTACTATTAAGTTCTACTAATACACGTTGACGCATTAATCGCTCACTGAAATCAATATCATTTATATCACGTTTACATACCTTCTCAAATACTGGTTTCAATTTATATTCAGAATCTACCAAATCCTGTACAGTGTTGATACCGATTATTTCACGTACTTTCTTTTCCTTACCAGGAGTAATTCTTACTTTACGTCCATCTTTATACCAATTATAAAATGAAGGAACACAATCTCCATCATCACCACAGAAAATTTTATCAAGAACAACATCATTAGGATTCTGTACAGATAATTCCATTATTGTATTTGCCTGAAGTAATTGTTTAATGTATGTTTTTGACATATCTTCATTTTCAAAGAAAATATCAAAATTTGAATCCGCCGTATTGTACCATGTTTCAAATGATTCAGGAACATAAATATGTCTTTTACTTCCTTTTCCTTTACCTGTTGTATTATAGACAATACAATATTGATGTGTTATAGGATTAAAATCAATAAGCTATCTAATATCAGCATCTGCACTTACTATAATAACATTATAATTTGGATATTTCTCAAAAACAATTTCTTTACACATTGCTGCAATATCATCTGCTTCACAATGTTCAACTTTAGCAACATGCATAGAATTTTTTGATAAGATCTTAAGAAGATCATCAGAACACTGAAATATATTATCCCAATTAATTGACTCTGATTTCTTTCTATTTGATTTATATCCAGGATTTAAATCATCTCCTGGTAATACATCTTTACGCCATGCATGCTGTGAATCTGTTGCGATAATTACATTTGTTGGCTTAAATATGTTAAGAATTGAACATACATCCGTTGTAAATTTATACATAAATGAACGTACATCTTCAATTCTATTATAACCATTAACCTAACCATACAGACTATTCATAAATAATGATCTGAATAAAAGGTTAGACCAATCCAATACCAATAATACTTTTTTACTTTCCATTTCTCTAAAATACGAAACTCGTTTTATTTTATATAATTATTTATTAGTATTGTTTAGATAAAGTCATTTTTATATAAGCAGTATTATTGTTCAATGATCTTATACCAATATAAATTATAATTTGATTTCTGTTGTTCAACTTTATTTGTAAATCCTTTTACTGCTAATGCATAAGATGCTTTAATAGTCAATTCAAATATAGGAGTCTTATAAGATGATAAATTTGCTATGTTTTCTGATTCTATATTTGTAATATTAGTATCTTGAGTAATTATATGTGTTTCTTTTTGGTTTAATTTTTTTCCATCATCTGTATTATATAATATAGGAATATTCTTAGATGAAAAATTGTCATGATTTGAACCGGTAACAACATCTATTATTTGATTTTTATCTGAATTATTATAATTGTCGTCATCTTTAACAGTTATCTAAACATTATAGAAAGGAACTATAAAAACAGAATCTGCATATGATGCTAGATCGTCAACTTTAATTTCTTTTCCATATATATTTGATATAAGAGATGTAAGTTGTTTTTTAAAGTCTTCTGTTAATCTTATATCAAAAATAGATTCCCATTTAATTAAACAACCT
>OBSA01000034.1_pt1 | contig 55841 bp, 96 predicted proteins | sample 1501291 | NCBI WGS metagenome assembly OBSA01 (sample SAMEA3360679, study PRJEB22359) | human gut metagenome | biome: ENVO:urban biome; feature: ENVO:human-associated habitat; material: ENVO:feces | place: Bangladesh | collected 2011 | reverse complement strand
CCCCTGATTTTATAGGAGGAAAAACTATGGCTTGCAAAACAAGCTGCCGTCTCTGCCCGCACTTGGTTATCAGTCAGGCAGTCACGTTTGCCAACGACACGCTGACCATCAACATCCCTGCTGGCGCATACCAGAACGGAGAGAAGTATTGCATCGTGGTCGCTCAGAGCATCCCGGACACGACCACCATCAACGCGCCTGTGGTTATTACCATTGGCGCAGGAACGACCGCATACCCTCTGACCGACTGCAACTGCGCTCAGGCAACCGCCGAGAGCATCCACACTCGCACTCGCTACGCTACCCGTGTGGCAACGTCTGCCACTGGCACAGGCACTTTCAAGTATCTTGGCTGCTTCTGCCGTTCCCACGCTGGCGCGCCAGCGTCTATTTCTTGAGGAGGTGTAGATTATGGGCAAGAACAATTTTCGCCGCATGATGATGCTCCGTGACCGCGACAAAAACCGTGAGCCGGAACGTGACCGCCTTGAGGAAGAGCGTGACCGCAGGGAGCGTGAGCTGGAACGCCGTCTGCGTAAGCTGGAAGACGGCAATGACCGCCATCCTTACTATCCGCAGGAGGAGAACCGCTACCTCGACCCTTACCCTATCCCCCGCTACCCTGACGTAGAGTATGGGCGCAAGATGCCGCAGATTGGCTTCTCGCAGAGCGGAGACTGGGACAAGCGGTCTGGGCAGTATGAGCATGGCGGTGCGGACAGCCGTTCTATTAAGATGCCACGCAAGCACCTCACCCACGATGAAGCGGAGGAATGGTGCGACAGCATGGTCAACGCTGACGGCACAAAGGGCTGTCACTGGACGCTGGAACAAACGCAGGACGTTGCCAAACAGCGCAATATCACCTGTGACCCGAACGATTTCTGGGCTGTCATGAACATGATGTACTCGGATTATTGTCAGGTCGCAAAGCGTCAGTCCGTTGACACTCCGGGCTTCTACGCTGACATGGCAAAGGCGTTCCTTGAGGACGCAGATGCCGCAGATGGCAAGGCATATCTCTACTGGGATTGCATTGCTGATAAGTAAAACAGAACACCCCTGCGTAGTTTTTATCGGCTACGTAGGGGTCCTGCTATTTTAACTTTAGAACTTAGTTTTTATCAGGTTCTTCTGTTCCATGCTTCAACTGCACGTTCAATTAAATCTTTACCATCTACTGAATTTTCAAATTCCGGCCCATAAGCATGGCATTTTTCGCACTCAACGCAAGCCGGTGCAATATCGCAATCTGGAGTTATTCCCATGCCTATATATTCTCCAATTTTATCAAACTGTGGTTCTGGAATAAAATTCCCTCCAATCACTTTTGCGCTTCCTCCACAAAATGGACACGGTCTCAAATAATGCTTATCCATATCGATTCTCCTTAAATCTCAGCTTTTATTGTTATCTAGAATAATGCGATGGAGCGTCTTTGGTATAGTACAATTCCATATCTGCCTTGTACATATCAAGTTGTCTTTTGCTATCCACAAGCGTATTAAAGCTAAATCCTGCTACAAAAGATACAGCAATGGACAAAATCAAGTGCGCCGCAACATATTTACCAGCAAAGATAAACGGAATCTGAACTGCTACAGCAAAGACATCAAACAAAAGAACGTAAACTCCGTGTTTGACCATTTTCTGTAAACGGCTAATGCTTTCTTCGTAAAATTCCTTTGACCTCATCATACGTCAATCCTCCTAGAACTCGGCTTATCAAATTATTCTTTTGCAGCGTCCAAAAGCATCTTAGCAAGTTCTTTCGCTTGTTTTACTGTAAGATGAACATCTTGGCATTCAACGTCAACGAAAAACACGACACGATTCGTCTCTTTTTCTTTGCGAATGCTAAAGTTCACTGGACTTCCGTATTCGTCGGAGGCTTCTAAGCATTTATAGTTTAATTTCATTACGAACCCTCCTAAATCTCAGCTTTTATCGACTTAGTGATTGCATGGCCCGCCGGCAACGAAATTTGCAATCATGTTAATTAAATCATACAGGGGGCCTTCAATATTATACGAGTCAGTCAAATGTTCTTCAAGATAGTTCCAAACAACCTTTGCTTGCTCTGTAGTAACTTTTTCTTTTTCACCAATAGCTCTGTTTAATGCATCGGCAATATCTTTATAGAAAGCGGCATAAGTCTCTTCACGAGCTTTCATTTTAGCTTGATTGAGCCTTTTCACTTCATCCTGATATTTCTGATTGTTCTTAGAAACCTGTTCACGATTCCATTTTACGGATTTATCTTCGTCAAATACATATCCCTCTTCTACAAGAGACATCCCTACTGGCTTACACGACATCTTCCTTACTTTATTCAGTCGCTCAACATAATAGTCACTCATATCAGTTTCCCCTTTTCAATTATTGACGTAACACCGTGATAAATTTAATTTGAAAATCTTATAGAACTTAACTTTTATCGTCAATCCTCCAAGAAATTCTCCAACTCAATCTTTCCATCTGCCGCCGCAGCCGCCAGAGCGTACACAAACTGTCCAATAGTCATTCCGTGCCGCCGTGCTTCACGGTTAATGTACTTGCGCTCTTCCTCGCTCATAAGGATGGTGATGCGCTTTGAACGCTTTCCGTCACCGCTTGCAACGCCCTGATGCGATTCCGGCATCGGGATTTTTTTCTTTGTCAAGCCAGCTTCGGCAAGTGCGCCGGGAACATCACCTTGTTCAATAAGACGTTGAACTTCCTTTGCCTGTTTCAGCTTCTTTGGCTTACTTTCGCTTACTACGGCATTGCTTGGCTGTGTTTCGCTGTCTTTGGCTTGCTTCGGCTTAATACTGCTTAAGTGTGCTTCATTAGGCTGTGTAAGGCTGTCTGTGGCTTCACTGGGCTTAATCTGTACTCGCTCGGCTTCGCTCGGCCTTGCTTGGCTTACTTCTTCTTCCTTTGGCTCACTTCGGCTTAATGTCTGTTCCGAAAAAATAGGCTGGAAATCAAACCCACCAAGCAAGCCAGAGGATTTTTTGCTGGTTGATTTCATTCCTCTTCCTCCCAATCTTCATCAAGGTCAGGAACGGTCGGCAACGGCATCCAGTGAGTTATATTATGCGGCTTTCCACTTTTGTCCCGCCATTCCTTAAAATCTTCTTCATAGCCTACAATTTCTACATCGTATTCGTCTTTGCTAAACCCGATAACGTATGGATTTAGTTCATCCGGCATTTCGTCTTCTGATTTCGCCCATTGATTATTTGCAAGTTCTTTCTGCCACTTTTTGCAATACTTTTCAGCTAGATACCACTGAGAATGAAACGCCATTTCTTTCTCTTTATCGGAAAGGTCATTAAATGAAAAGCCAAAATTGATAACGTAGACTTGCTCCGTATCATCAGAACAAGTTGCATTCAAAAGATGTGGACACAAATCGCTCATTTTTCTTCCCCCTCCACAATCATCTTCGCCAACGCCTTGAAATCCTCTGCACTGGTACTCTTTGCCGTGTCGCCGCTAAACAGGCTGTGACGTTCTGCCTGCGCCTTACGAACGCCCATAGACGGTCTAATCTTCACATCCAGCAGGGTTGTACCCATGCTCTGTGCAATCACAGGAAGCTGCTCCACAACCTCTTTGGACAGGTTCTCACGGCTCTTGTACTGATTCAGGAGCAGACCTTCAATCTTTAAGGTCGGGTTGAAGTATCTGCGAACATCGCTAATGGTCTGCGAAAGCTGGCTCAAACCAGCTAGTGCGTATCGGTCTGCCGTGATGGGAACGATGATGCTGTTAGCGGCGATCAGAGCGTTCACAAGCGCAAGGCCAAGCTGCGGTGGAGTGTCCAACACAATGTAATCATACTGGTTTGACACTAATTCCAGTGCTTCTCGCAGCCGGAAGTTCTTGCCAATATCTCGGACAAGCTGTTCGTCAATGTCCTTCATTGCATTGTCAGACGGCAGAATGTCACCAGCTTCACAGTGCTGGATTCCTTCTTCGACTGTGCCTTGCCGGGTCATCACATCAAACAAGGTGCATACATCCTCTGTCTGTGCGCCGTAGGTGTCCGTTGCGTTGCACTGGGCATCGCAGTCCACCAGCAGGACTTTCTTTCCAAGCAACTGCAATGCACCTGCCAGACAGGTGCTTGTGGTGGTCTTTCCTGTGCCGCCCTTCTGGTTGGCGACAGCTATGATTTTTGCCATTTTATCATCCCTTCTTTATTTGCTGTTAAGTGCTTCAATGGAATAGAACGCTGGCATATACTTGTCCACAACGCCTGCCTTGTCCACGCTCCTAATCAGATAGCCAACGGGTCTGTCCGGGAACGGCGTTCTGCTCAAGGACAAGATGTCCTTATACGCAGCCTTTACCGTCTCGTAAACCGCTTCTCTGCGTTTTGGCAGCTTGATTTCTGGATGCTCTTTCTTCATCCACTTCTCAACTACCTTCGCCACGTCAATGCAGTCTTGCTTTTCCAGTTCGTCACACATAGACCAGTCAAAATCCTCGTATCCGCTTCTGCGGGGCTTTCTGACAGCTTTTTGAGGTTCGGTCGATACTTCGCTTGCCTGAGCTTCAATCAGCGTCTCAGACGCTTTAATTTTGGGCTTAAACTTGACTGCCACAGCCTTTCGTGCCACAAGAACCGGTTCATAGGTCACAACAATGTCAGACACAGCATTGATTTCGTCCACCGCAACATCAAGCACTCGCTTGCGAAGGTTCTTGTAAACATCATAGCTGGCTTCCATCGCACCGAGCTGCTCCCTCAACTTCTTCAGACTGATTTCATGCGGTTTGCTGTCCATATTCAGCCAATCTCGAAGAATCGAGTAAAGCAAGATACTGTACTGCGACTTCATTCGTGACGTATAACGCAATCGATACCGAACATATCCACTTTCGGCAATGTCAAAGAAGATAGGCCGAAGGTCAGGGTTACAAGTGATTGCCACGACATAAGACCTTGTTTCTGGCACATAGTCCAGCTTTGCCCTTGTGAATAGGACAAAGCTTTCAAACGTGCCCTTTTCCTTATCAATCGGAATCGACACTGTGTTTCCCAGAAAGTGCTTGATTTGCGGCCCAATCCTTCGTGCGTCAAGGCTTTTCAGTCCAAGAAGCTCCCTGTATTCCGCCAAAGTGAACTCCACACGACTGCTACTTGGGTCTCTCGGATTTATTCTTGATAGGTAAACCTCCAACAACCGAAGTTCTCCTGCGGTGTAGTCCCTGAATTTCGCCCAAACAAGGGACTTGCTTTTTTCGACAAGGTTGTTGTCTGATATTTTTGGCATCTGCTCACTTCCTTTAATGGTCTGAAAACAGTATATCACAAGTAGGGGGACGTGTCAACCATTTTCGTCCCCCATGGCTTGTCTTTTTGTCCCCCATGTCCTTGTCATTTTGTCCCCCGTGACTTGTCAAAACGTCCCCCATGCTATGTCATTTCGTCCCCCATCTACATATTATATATTAAACAAGAAATAAACAAGAGGTTAAATATCATCGTTAAATAGTCGATGACGATAATTTTCAACAAATTCTTTATTTTTCCATTCTAGTTTGTGGATAACTTAAGCCGTCACTTACTGAATAAGACTGTACCGGTGGTGAAGCGATCTTCCATTAGCCATGTCAAACGTGTACGGATTGTTGATAGGTGTACGAAATGTGGATAGAAAGGCATACCTAATCTGCATGATGGGGGACGGATTGACGAACCACTCAATCGCAAACAATAAATTAACGCCAGTCCGTTATTTATTCCGCGCGAATGTTGTCGATTTACAGCCTATGGGGGACGGATTGACAAGGCAAATTTGCCAGATAGGTGTACAAAAAGTGGATGGACGTGTACAAAATGTTTTTCAAAAACTGCGATAATTCGACAATCAGCGCAAAATGTTTTCCTCGTTGATGGTATAAGAATCGTTTCGCTTCATGGCCGCAGCTTCCCCACAGTCCTGTGCTTGATATAAAATCTGCATATTGGGCTGTGTTCCGTCTGGGTCGGGGTCGGTTTTGGTGGCTTGCGCCATTTCATAATGACCTGTAACGGTGCGGCAGACGGACACACGATCACGCAAAGTCGTGTGAAGGTTGGCTACCATTTCACAAAGAACGGCAAGGTAATCTGAACCGTGGTTGCCATAGATCAGATAGCACAGCAGGTCAATTTCCTGTGGATGGGCGTCTTTGATATGTTCTATCAGCGTCTCTCTCTTTCTCTCAGTGCTGGCATCGCCAGCCAGACTTTCCAATAATCCGGGATGCAAACAGGCGTCTATGTATGGCTTGGCCGCAACACCACAACACACGAACCACTTTATGATAGTAGGAGCATCTGGGGTCATTGCCCCTTGCTCGTAACGAAAAATGGATGTTCGGCCTACGCCCATTTTGTCCGCAAGCTTCTGTTGACTAAGTCCGGATTCCGCTCTTGCCATCTCTAACGCTTTTGCCACTCGTATCCTATAATCATCCATAAATACCCCTCTTTCGACAAAATGATACAAATGCAAAGGAATTTAACTGATATATTGTTCAAAATGTGAAACAATAATTGAAAAAAGTCGCTATTTCATTGAAACAGCGAGATGTGATATAACTGTATTGTCAAAAAATTCCAAAGAGGAGTGGAACAAAAATGAAAGAAACTGTAATCTGGAACCATGAACGTATGCCGATCATCGACGGAATGCCTGCAAGCGTTCCCGATGGGCAACCACACACACCTGAACCGTGGGAGGGAAACGAATGAACCGAACTGTAGATGCTCTGATTATCCCATACACTCGCAGACGGACGCTGGAGCTTGTCCTGAGCCTTTCTGCGTACGAAGCTGATAAAGATGCTTACCTCGAAGCAAAAGGCATCCTGGAACGTGCCGTAGCCGCTTTAGACGATGGGCGCGACCCGGCAGACAATATCGAGCGCATTGACGGACAGCTTGTGGAACTGTGAAAGGAGAAGAAGATGGACTTTACGAATGGATTCTATAAAGCCGAGAACCCTGTCGTTCTTGAAGAAGTGAAAACTTTCCTCAAGTCAATGGAACGGCGCGGAGCAACCGTAAAAGACTTGGACGATGCCATTGTGCAGCTAAACAATGTTTCGCATAGCATCAGCACAAACGCTCTCGTCAAAGCAGATGTGCTGGACGATTTACCGGATAACCCCTTTCGTTCCATGCTCAACGGAATGTTGCAAAGCAAAGGGTAACTTAAATTTAATGTGGCTCTTAATCATTGTCATTGCAATTTTTGGTTTCCCTGATGTAAAGTAATGGATGTGAAGAAAACGTTCGATTTTTACGAAGTTGTTAAAAATACATTGACTTGACAACTAAAAAGTGTACAATCGTATCAAATGAACGTCCATACTTACAGATCGGGAGGATATGCCACAATGAGTGAACAGGAAAGAGCCAAGATTGACCGATTTATTGCATGGCTGCTGGAACATCCTGAAAAGATTCCGGTAGCGAAACAAGCACTAGACCTAGAGTAACAGAAAATCCCTTGCGCAGAGCTACACCAGCCCGGCACAAGGGATTTTTTTATTTTACCGGGTCAGAACCGTTTCCTTACATCTTCTCGATCAGGTTCATCAGCGCTTCACGCTGCTCCTTCGGCATAGATTCAAGCTTTTTTCTAATCCGCTCCACTGCTGCATCGACTTCACTTTGCGGCTGCTGGGGCAGGTTTTCTTTTTGGTTGCCAGTAAGAAGGTAGTCAACCGTAACATCGAAATACTGTGCAAGCTTAACGGCATTTTGATTGGTCGGTTTTGCATCGTTCCCTGCACTTGCTTCGGCTCTCCAATAGCTATAAGCAGATTTCGGAACGCCAGCTTCAGTCAAAGCACGAGACGGCTTTACTCCCTTTTGCTCACATAGCCTTACGAAATTGTCAAAAAACACAAAACATACCTCCAGCGTTTGTACAAGATGACAAAGTTCTACCACTTGAACAAAAACACTTGAAAAGTTCTACTGCTTGTGCTTTAATAAGGCTACCGGGTTCAATCGGTAGAACAAATTAAAGACTTTGAACAAATAGAAGAACGTTCGATAATGTTTTTGCTTGACACCATAATATTATCATATTCTTCCAAAAAGTTCAAGTACTAGAACAAGAAAGGAGAAAAAATTTGCTTCCTAAGTGGACAGGCGATGTTGTGGGAACGCTTCACGTTAACAGCATCGAAATCAGAGAGCTTGCTGCAAAAATGGGATGCGCACCGGAATACTTAGGAAAAATCCTGAACGGTAAGCGTGAGCCTAAAAATGCGGAAGCTAAGGTAAAAGAAGCTCTAGAAGAGCTGTTGAAGGAAAGAGAGGGAAAATGAGTGGTATGGAAGAGATCATCACCTTAAAGGTAGACCTTGAACACCCGAACGAAGCGCACCACGCCATTAACAAGGCGGTGCAAGCCTACGAGGAAAGCAAAAAGCGCTGGGATGCCTTTGAAATCAACGAAGCCAAAAGCAGAGCACGAGACATTTTGTACAACCTGTGCAATGAAGGTTACAGTATGATATGGACGGTCACGGATGGCGCTGTCGGCCTGACGATCTGGAAAAGTTTTAAGGAGCCTTCTGTTGGCCAGTGCTATATGCCAAAAGAAAGCCTGTTTGACATCTGGGTCGAAAAGCTAGTTGCGCTGTGCATTGCCACAGGCCGGGAAGTCCCGAAGTTTATCACAGATAAGGCTGGTGAGTGCTGGTGACGTACTTTTACAAAGCACCAAGCCGCAAGCGCAGGCTAAAGCTTGCAATGGCTGCTGGCGTGTCCCGGAATGAAGCCAACAATGTACTGTGGATGGAAAAAATGCTGAACCAGTGCTTTGAACGGCATAACCGGGAAGCCAAAAAGGCAGGTAAACCGAATGAAGATGGAGATTAAATATTGCGAGCGTTGCGGAGCTTTTTTGGGTAAGGTAAACCCACGCAAAAAATATTGCACACAATGTAAAAGAGATGTCTCGTGCGAGCAAAAGCGCGCGAGACGTAAAGCATTGAGTTCAGGACGTGGGTTCACTCCAGTAAAAACCGTGTGCCAATGGTGCGGTAAGCCAATGATTAAAATGTCTGCGGCACAAAAGTACCACAAAGATTGCGCGAAAGATGCAGCCTTTGCAAGTATTGCGGAACATCAGAGCATACGAAGAGAACGAGCCTTAAACGAGAAAGCACTGGAAGAAAAAAAGATTCCATCCATAGGGCAGGTTCAAGCTCTTGCAGATAAGCTGGGCAAGCATTACGGCGAAGTGTCGAGGATGCTCGCGACAGGAGAACTGACTTATGAATGGTAAATACTACGGTCAGCAAGAAATCCGCTGGCACAGCCGTGAGAAGGAACGGCTGGAACGCATTCGAAGAAAGGATAAAGATGAAAGTATTTGTAGAAATCGCCCTGATCTGGGGCATTGTCTTAGCGTTTATTCTCGCAGTGTTTCTGCTGAACTTCTGGCTGGTGCATCACATCGAGCTTTTAGTCGGAGCTAAGGTGACATGGTACATCATAGGCGTTGGCGCTTTGATGACAACCGGTTGGATTTTCAGACGCAGAGAACCAAAGAACACAGAGGAAAAGGCATGACGCTGGAAGCCGCTCTTGAAGAACGCGATATGAAGGCATCGGAGCTTATCCGCAGAAGTGGCGTGTCGGCTCCAACGATATACAACATTACAAGCCCGAATAAAGCGCCGTACAAGACGGGCGTTAAGACTGATACGCTTGCAAAAATAGCCGAAGTGCTAAATGCAATAGTCGTGATTGATGCAAGCAAACCATTTTTATTCGATATCATTCTGAAAGAAGGGACAAAATGAAAACTGTAAAAGGAAACGTGCTTACCATACTTGGTATTGTCGCCGCAATCGTAGCCGTTAGCTGTGGCGATACAATAAATGGCTGCGAGACTACAGTACAGATGCTTGGATGGGCATTTGTTTCACTGATGTTACTAGCCACCGCTCTGGTTTTGTGCGCGCTTGGAGTGAGCGCGGAAAAAGAGCATGAAGATAACGAACGGATGGGGAAGCTAAACCGCATTCCCGCTCATACCAACAAGTGGAGGAACGAACAATGAAATGCCCAGTGTGCGGCAGCGACAACATCACAACGGTTGACAGCCGTTCTGACCACGATAGCATCGTTCGCCGTAAGAAGTGTATTTCCTGTAGCCATCGGTGGTCTACCATTGAAATCGACAAAGACCAGTGGTACAGCGCACTGCAAATCAAAGAGGAGCGCAAAAGAGGGAGGCTAAAAGATGGTTAACCTTGACAGATTCGGTGGCGTGACAGAGCCGGAGGACGGCGTGTACTTCATGACCAACGAACAGATGGCGGAAGCCAAAGAAGCTGACCGGCTGGCTGAGATTGAGGACTTGCAGTATGAAATCGAGAACAGGGAAGCAGAGCTGAAAGACCTCTATTCCCAGTTGGCAGACCTGATGGCTGGTTGATTTTGTGCAGCCGAATTAAGCCAAAGTAAGAACAATGAAGCCTAATGAAGTCGAAGAAAGGAAAGAAAATGGGCAAACACAAGAAAGAAATTAGGCACTGCGAAAAGTGCAATAAGCCTTTTTCGGTGTTTCCAAACAGCACCGAAACTCTTTGCGCAAACTGTAAAAGGAACAACTTAGAGGAAACGCTTCGCAGAAACGGTCACGCACCGCAGCATATGCTTGTCAGGAGACCTTATGACGGAATCGCGGAAGCGTTTGCTGTCGAAGATGCCGCAAGAAGGGCTTCGTGGGACGAGAGTACAAGCATTGAGAAAACGTGTCGTGACTGCGGAAAAGCATTCGAGATTTCTCGTGCAGAACGCATTTTCTTTGAATCGCATAACATGGCGTTGCCCAAGCGTTGCCCGGCTTGCCGTAAAGTGAGGAAAGAAGCGAGGAAGGAGAACAACTGATGGCAGTATTAGTAATGGTCTACGGTCACTCCGGTAGCGGTAAGTCCGCTTCGCTTCGGAACTTTGACCCGGAACAGGTTGCGGTCATCAACGTGCTTGGCAAACCGCTGCCGTTCCGCAGCAACATGAAAACCTATATTACCAACGACTACGGCAAGATTGATGCTGCAATCCATAGCACCAAGCGTAAGTCCATCGTCATTGACGATGCCACCTATCTTATGACAGGCGAGTTCATGCGGAACGCAAAGGTCGCCGGATACCAGAAGTTTACCGACATGGCAGCTAACTTCAACGCTCTACTGATGCGGGCGAAGGAACTGCCGGACGATGTGGTGGTCTACTTTTTCGGTCACAGCGAATGCGGAGAAAACGGTGGAGAAAAGTTCAAGACTGTCGGAAAAATGCTGGACGAAAAAGTCTGCATCGAAGGATACTTCACCATCGTCCTAAAAACCGTCGTGCAGGATGGGCGATACCTGTTCAGCACTCGCAATGATGGGATGGACACCGTGAAAACCCCTCTTGGGATGTTCAACGATGCGCTGATCGAGAACGACCTCGCTGCCGTAGACAAGACCATCCGTGAGTATTACGACATCCCGGTTCAGCCGGAAAACAAAGGAGAGTAACGGATGAAGAACATCAACTGGAATGACGTGCAGGAAGCCACCGAGCGCCGTGACCTGCCTGTTGGCGGCTATGTTGCCGGTATTTGCAAGGCAACGGACGAACCCGCAAAGGAACGTCTGAACATCGAGTGGGAAGTCACAGAGGGCGAGTACAAGGGCTACTGGCGTGAGCAGACTGCTTCCCTTATCGAGCGTGGCAAGCTGAATCCGGGCGAATGGGCATGGGGCGGCAAGACCATCAAGAGCTACAAGGAAAAGGCACTGCCGTTCTTCAAGGGCTTCATCACCGTTGTAGAGCAGTCCAATCCCGGCTACAAGTTCAACAACGATGAAAAGACCCTGCGTGGCAAGCTGGTCGGCGTGGTTCTCCGCGAGGAAGAGTACATGGGCAACGATGGCAACATCAAGACAAAGCTGGTCGTTGACCGCTTCACCAGCGTGGACAAGATTCGTTCCGGCGATTATGAGGTCAGACCGAAGAAAACGCTGGCTGGTGGGTCTGGCTCTGGCTACGCGCAGGGCGGGAACGATGACTTTTCCCTGATTGAAGAGCCGGATGGTTCGCTCCCCTTTTGATTGACGATTACGCTACCGGGACAAAAGGCGAACCCCCTACCTTATATAAGAGCTGTGCTATCTGGCTGGACGGGCGTTTGGAAAAATGAAGCACTTGGGCGATATCACAAAGATTCACGGAGACCAGATAGAGCCGGTGGATTGCATCACGTTCGGCAGTCCTTGCCAGGGCTTGTCTATGGCGGGGAAAAGGCTTGGGTTTGACGACGACCGTTCCGTGTTGTTTTTGGATGCCGCAAGAATCATTAAGGAAATGAGGACAGCCACTAATGAAATGTATCCAACTTTCGCTGTTTGGGAAAACGTGCCAGGAGCGTTCAGTTCCAACGGAGGAGAAGATTTCAGAGCCGTTCTGGAAGAACTTGCCCGCGTGGAACAACCAGACGCTTCAATTCCTCGACCTTCGGGTAGGGGGGGCAGATGGAGCAAAGCTGGAGCAATCGCCGGAAACGGATGGTCTTTGGCATGGCGACAGCTTGACGCTCAATATTGGGGAGTTCCCCAACGCCGAAAGAGAATCGCTCTTGTCGTGGATTTTGGAGGACAACGTGCCGAAGAAATACTATTTGAGCGCACGAGCCTGTCAGGGAATCCTGACGAGAGCATCAAGGCGTGGGAAGCCACTCCCGGACATTCTCAGGCAAGCCCTTCTGGATGTGATCGAACAAGCGAAAAAGTCATCTATGATGCAAGGGAAAACGGCGATGGCAAAATCGCGCCAACCATAACAGGCGACCACGAAAACCGCATCACGGACTACACGGCTATCGCTATCGAACGTAAGACCTTCAACGAACAGTCGTTCAGTGGCTACAAAGAAAGCGACAAATGCTCAACTCTGAAAGCGAAAGCCGGGAACATCGGCAATGGCAGCGAGTGTCTGATCGCAGAGAAAGCCATCCGTTGGATTGTCCGCCGCTTGACCCCTGTTGAATGCGAACGGTTACAAGGATTTCCTGACAATTACACCAACATTGGTGACTGGACGGATAGCAAAGGAAAGGAGCACAAATACGTTGACAGCCCACGGTACAAGGCTCTGGGCAACTCAATCGCTTTACCACAATGGTTTTGGCTGGCGCAAAGGATGCGCCCCTACCTGAAAGAAAAGCCTACGCTAGGCAGCCTATTTGATGGTCTGGGTGGTTTCCCTCTGGTCTGGCAAAAAGCATACGGCGAGGGTACTGCACGCTGGGCAAGCGAAATCGAAAGCTTCTGCGTAGCTGTAACAAAAAGGAGATTTGGCGAAGAATGATTACTTGTTGTCTCAACTGCCCATCACGCCACCAAGCCTGCCACGACACCTGCGAGAAGTACAAGGCAGAGAAGAAAGACTTCGAAGAGCGCAAGGCATTCGTGTATGAGCTGAATCACAGCCAGAGCGTATATCGCAGAGACTACGAGGACAAGCACCGGGAAAAAGGCAAGAAACGGTTTCTCGGAAGTGAATTTAGAGGTGAACGAGGATGAGAAATTCATCTAAGAAAACGATGAAGCACATCGCTTCTGTTTTGAACAGCCATTGCAGATTTGATTCAAATAAACAGATTTTGGTTCCGTTTGAAAGTAGCCCGCTTTCTTGCATTTGGTATGGGTTCAAACCGCATAGCGGTAAAAAGATGGTCGGCTATATCCTGAAAGACGGTTACAAGTATCCGTGCGAAAAATCTATTATCCGAAACGGATTGATGGTGGAAATCAAATACCCAGAACAGATTTTCGCACCCAGAGCATCATCCCTTGAGCTGGCAAAACAGATGACAGAAAGAATGATTAAGAGAGGAATGCTTTATGTTTATCCATACACATGGAGAAGAAAACGATGGACGGGTTGATTTATGAACACCGGCAAGCAGTTTGAAGCAGACTTCAAGGCATCCGTCCCGTCCGATGCGTGGTGCTACCGCCTGAAGGACAGTGCTGCAACCTACTACGGCGGCAACGAGAACCTGTCCTTTTCTATCGACAACATCTGCGACTTCCTTGTGTACCGATATCCGATGAACCACCTGTTTGAACTGAAAACCATCGAAACGCCCTCTATCCCTTTGGAAAAGGTGTTCGGCAAGTACGATAAGGCAAAGTGCAAATACCGCAAGGAAAAGCACATCACTGACATGGTGGATGCGATGGGGTACGGCGGTCAGACCGCCCATGTGATAGTGAATTACAGGGCGGTCAACCGCACCTTTGCAATCCCTGCCAGCAAGGTTCTGGCGTTCCGTTACAACGAGAGCCGCAAGAGCATTCCTTGGCAGTGGGCAGAGCAAGAGGGGATAGAGGTCAAAGCGAAAAGGCTGCGTGTCCATTGGCGGTATGACGTGGATGGGCTACTAAAGAGATTGGAGAAAGAAAATGACAATGGTATGCGATAGGTGTGGGGAAGCGTTTCTGCTTTCCAACGATGTGAAATACATGACACCGTTTGATGACGAACTTGACCAATTTGAAAGCAATTCTATTGTAAAGTGCCTTGCTGGCGATGATAAAGGGATTTACTCGATAAGAGATGAAACCGTTGTCCTTTGCCCCTCTTGCATGGCAAAGCTGAACGACTGGCTGAAAGGAGAATAGAAGTGAGCAAAAAAGTTTCAGACATTCTGCCCAAGACAGAAATCTTGGCACAGTTGGCAGAAGAAGCGTCCGAGTTGGCACAGGCTGCGTTGAAGCTGCGCCGTGCGCTGGATGGTACGAACCCGACACCGAAGAGCATTGCCGAGTGCGAAGCGAATTTGATGGAAGAATTTGCGGACATAAGTAACGCAGTCACTGCTTTATGCGATGCTTGGTTTGGAAATAGCCTCGATTCCGAATGCGAATTTTGGGACGCAAAGCTTGAAATTGAGGACGCTAAATACAAACGCTGGCTCTCTCGCCTTAAAGAAAAGGAGCAGTCGGATGAATAAGCATGGAAAACGATCCTTGAATGGCAAGCAGGCAATGTCAGCCAACCTCCGCAAAATCGCACGGCAGAACCAGTTGTACGGCTTCCGCATGGCTCTGGATGGAATCTCCGCCACATGGGGTGCACTAATTCAGAACCTTCGGTGCGATGCAGACCTGACCGATGAACAGGTGCAGAAAATCATCCGCATTGGTGACAGGTACTGGGAGATGGTCGGCAAGTTCAAAGAAGAGGACATGACCCCTGACGAGTTTGCGGATTACATCACCGCAAAGTCAGAACATGTCGAAAAAGAGCTGAGGGAAAGGTGGAGCTAATGGCAGTTCTTTCGCATAAGCAAATCAATGAAATCCTTTGGGAAACCAACGTGGACGACCAAATTTTGAAGGCAAAATATAAATGTACTTTGTGCGGAACTGAAATCGAAATCCATGACCACTATTTTGCTACCGCCGTTGTAAACAAATGCAAGCTCCCAGAGTGTCCAATCTGTGGAGAAGAAACCCATTGCGTTGGGTATGAGGTGAAAAATGAATGACAAGGAACAGCTTGCAATCGCACGGTTGCAGGACGCTGCAAGGCTGTCTGAGCATCGGTACAAGAAACCGCTGATGGTCACATACTCTGGCGGTAAGGATTCACAGGTGCTTGTGGCTCTGGCTGAACGTGCAGGAATCAGCTTCGAGGTGGTCAACAGCCACACCACCGCAGATGCGCCGGAGACGGTCTATTTCATCCGTGAGCAGTTCAAGGTGATGGAAGAACGCGGAATCAAATGCTCCATCGTCATGCCACGCTACAAGGACAAGCCCGTGTCCATGTGGACGCTGATTCCGCAAAAGCTGATGCCGCCGACAAGACTTGTACGGTATTGCTGTGCCGTCCTAAAGGAAAACACAGGAAAGAATCGGTTTATTGCAACAGGCGTTCGGTGGGCAGAATCTGCACGGCGCAAGAACAGTCGTGGTGTGATGGAACTGATGCACAAGGACAAAGAAAAGCGCATCATCCTCATGGGTGACAATGACGAGAAACGGCAGCTGTTCGAGACTTGCAACCTTAAGGGAAAAATGACCGTCAATCCTATTGTGGACTGGTCTGCCGATGATGTGTGGGACTACATGCACAGCGAACACCTGCCTATCAATCCGTTATATTGCGAAGGGCAGAAGCGTGTTGGTTGCATCGGTTGTCCAATGGCCGGTAGGGGGGGCAGACAGCGCGAGTTTGTGCGCTGGCCTGCCTACGAGAAAATGTACATCTCAGCGTTTGAACGAATGCTTAATGTCAGAAAAGCAAAAGGTTTGCCGTGTGATTGGCAGACCGGCATGGACGTTTTTCGCTGGTGGATGGAAGATGAAAACATCAGCGGTCAGTTGAGCATGGACGATTTTATGGAGGATAACAATGTTTGAATTTGCAACTCGCTGGCTGGTCTGCCTAGTCCTGCTGGCGGTGGTAGTTCAGTCTGAACGGGCAATCAAAGACATGGCAGACAACCTGTTTGAAGAACGTCAGGCAATGCTCGTCTGGCTGTTCATCAATGTGTGTCTGGCCGTTTGTACGGCTGTTGTGATGGGGTGGAAATGATGGACAACGAACTTTACTGCCCGATGAAGATGACCAGCAATCCGCTTGGTCGGTGTGTATGCGAGAAAGAAAAGTGCGCTTGGTGGCGACAGTTTGACAACTGCTGTTCCGTCTGGCAGATTGCATTGAAGCTGGATAGCATCGAAAAGAAGATGAAGAGGTGAACGAGGATGAGACTTGTTGACACAGGGGATGTTATTGATGCATTGGGGAACATGGGAGAAGAAATCGACCTAAAAGAAGCCGAAGAATGGGTTGATACGGTTCCAACCGCTATGCAGTTATGGACAAGTGTAAAAAACGCACAACCTAGTGAAAATGGGGTTTATTTTGTTGTTTACGATTTTTGGTATTGGCGTAACTGCATTAGAACAATGCAATTCAAAGACGGAAAATGGTCTGATGACGAATACCCGGTAAAGTTTTGGATGCCAATTCCTAGAATTCCAAAAGAGGATGAATAATGAACGAACTTAACGAAAAGTACGAAATTATTTACACAGACCCACCGTGGCCGCAGAAAAAAGGAAACGTCAGAAAATGCAGACCGAATCAAGGAAAAGAACTTGATTACAAAACTCTTTCGCTTGATGATTGCTTTTCCATTCAAGACGTTTTCTTTGAAAATACAGCAGACCGCCATAATGTGTTTATGTGGTGCATTGACAAGTTCTTGATGGAAGCGGAACGGCAAATGGCAAAGCGTGGCTACAAACTCCATGCGAGAATGGTTTGGGATAAAGAAAACGGCGTTGCTCCTGCTTTTACGGTTCGGTTCTCGCACGAATATCTCTTGTGGTTCTACAAGCCCGGAAAAATGCTGATGCCAAGAAAAGAAACGAGAGGTAAATACACAACGATACTTCGAGAGCCCGCTACATACCATAGTCATAAACCGCAATGCGCCTATAAAATGTTAGAGGATATGTTTCCGACAGCTAAAAAGATTGAACTATTTGCAAGAAATCATCGTGATGGATGGGACGCTTTCGGAAATCAAATTGAGGAGGTCTGATACATGGCAACACCCCCGAAGCGTGGTCGTGGCAGACCGCCGTTGACCGAAGCTGAAAAGAAAAAGCGTGAGAAGCGGGCGCAAAAGGCGAAAGAAGAAGCCGCTGCGAAGCGTGAGAAAGAACGTGAGAAGAAGAAACAACAGATGCTTAACAAGCGGAAATCTATCCGCTCACAGGTGAGCAAAAAGGTGAAAGAACAACAGGAGTTAGCAATCACAAGGTCTAAGATGCTGTCCACAGGCGATTTGCAGTCGAGAATCGGCGATGAAGAGGACAAGAAGGTCATCGGCATGATTGCAGCCAAGTATTTTGGCGACCTTCCAAGCGTGGACATGAACAACGCGATTGAAGTGCAGCAGCGTCTTGACTTCTTCTTTGACGCTTGCATCGAAGCCAGAATCTCCCCTGTGGTGGAATGGATTGCACTGGTGCTGGGCATCGAATGGGTGAGCCTGAAGCAGATAATGGCGGGCAAACGCCGTGACGACAGCTTGCAGCAGAAGTACATCTTAAAGCTGATTCTGCAAATGCAGTCCATGTGGGCATACAACGGTATGTACGGTCAAGAAAACCCGGCAGAGTGGATTTTCCGAGCCAAGAACTACTTTGGTATGCGCGACAACGTGGAAGTTACCGTTGCGCCGCCTGAACAGCCGTTGGGCGATGCCCAGAGCGCAGAGCAGTTGGCTCAAAAGTACCAGACGGCTTTGCCGAAGGGGATTGACGTGGAGTACAGAGAGGTGGGGGAGGAGAAAAATGAGATTAGTTGATGCAGATAAGTTGATTTGTATTTTTGAAGGTTACAAGTCCGCTCCTATCGTTACAAGAAAAGAAAATCCGATTTCAGTAGAACGAGTAATTGAGATTTTTTGTAACCATGTAAAAGCTGCTTGCACAATCAATCAAGAAACGATGCGCCCGATTGCGCACTTAAACATTTATCCAAATGATGATGATATGGATAAGACTTGCTATTGTTCTAATTGTAACGAGCATTTTCCGGAAGATTGGCTTTATCCGGGGTGGGAACACGGTAACACAAAGTTAAAGCCCATTAAGTATTGCCCTTATTGTGGAGCAGAATTTGAAAACAAGTGCTAACATGAGGAGAAACTAATGCAGACTGACAGAGGAATCTACCACAAGCGAGTGTGTGACCGCTGCGGAGCGGTTCAGGGCAGCAGGATGATGAATCCTGACGAATACTTCAAGGACTGGGCGTGGCGCAGAGACACAGGCGACCTGTGCCCGGAGTGCTATGAAGAGTATAAGCGAGTGATCGGGCGGTTCAATGCCAACAGAAGGAGAAAGAGAGGACAAATATAATGGATGTTTACTGCACCACCGAACATTGCTCTTGCATGGGCATCAAACAGTTTTCTGCTGGTAAGGCTATCCGCTGCACAGCAGAATCCTGCAAGAACAAATCTGAGCCGTCCTGCGGCTCTTGCAAATGGTACGCAGAGCCAGAGGGCGTGTGCGTAAACGACCAGTCAGAACACGTTGCAGACTTCGTGTGGGACGAACGTGGCTGCAAGGAATGGGAGAAGAAAGATGAGCGGAAGTGATGTAATCAGGCTGGGCAATGGCATTCTACTGGACAGCAAAGGGAAACTTTTATGCCAAACTGTGGACAAGTCTTGCTCAAACTGTAAATGGCACGACAGATTCTCGTGGGTCTGTTACAACGGTCTGTCTGAGTGCCGGGCTGATTTTACAGACCCGGACGATGTGTGCAAGGAATGGGAGATGAGAAAATGAGCTACGATATTTATCTATGCGACCATGTAACGCATAAACCGCTCAAAGCGGATAGCACACATTTTATCGCAGGTGGTATGCGCGCTATGGGCGGCACAAAAGAACTGTGGCTCAACGTCACCTATAATTACGGTCACTTCTATTATCGACCGGAAGTGTTTGGTGAGGGCGGCATCCGTTCCATCTATGGCAAAACAGGCGCAGAAAGCATCCCGATGCTTGAAAAAGCTATTTCTGCACTAGGTGACGATGTAGACGACAGCGACTACTGGCACGCCACAGAGGGCAACGCCAAACGCGCCCTGTACGGTTTGCTTGCGTTTGCAAAGATGCGGCCTGACGGAGTATGGGATGGAGATTGAATGGCTAACACACTCTGGCATCCAGCAAGCGAATCGCCACGAGAGCGAACGCAGTCTTTGTTGCTTGCGACCAAGACAACGTGGCGTGATAAAGATGGAAAATTGTTGCAAGGAATCTCGCCGACAGCGTACTTTCTAGGCTGTTACGCAGACGGTCAGTTCTGGGACGAGATGGGCGAGAGACTGCCGAAAGATGTGACGGTGACGCATTGGATGGCGTTTCCGATGGTGTAGGAGGACAATATGAGTGAAAGCAAAGTGATTTGGCGCTCCATTGAAAAAGAAGGGCTTCCACCTGACGATTGCGATGCGGTGCTTGTTTCTACGCAAACCCTTAAAACCCTTATTGGAGACAACCCAGAAGTATTTGAGGCGGTTTGGAAGGGTCGATGCTGGACTGATACCTACGAAGGCTACTACAATTTCGAGAAAAGCGAGTTTGGCGAAAAGTACGCACAAGTGACGCACTGGGCAAATATGCCAGAACCACCAAAGGGTGGCTTGAGTATGACGAACAAGAAGTTTGGCATCATCATTATGGACTTGAGCCTTTTCGACTTTGGGCCGAAGCCACCTTGCGGGTACATCAAGGCAAAACATATCCGCCCAGCATACGGCAAAGGCACAAGGCCTGTAAAGGCGCATAAGCGAATCACGAGAACAAGAGAGGGATTTAGAAAGTGACAGAATTGAAATTATGCCTTTGCGGAGCGGAGCCACATATCTAAAAAGAAAAAGAGCCTTTTGGTGTTTATGAGCATTATGTAGTTTTATGCGATAAATGTGGCAGACATTCTCAAACTTTTTCTTTTTTGCCATCAGCAATTATAGACTGGAATAAAAGAGCAGTAAGAACAATATAAAGGAGAAAAAGGATGGAAGAACTTAAGAGATGCCCGTTCTGCGGTGCGAAACCACCGACTGTAAAAGTGATTCATCCACTCAATGTTGACATGGCTAGTTGGGTAGTCTGCGGAAAATGCGGGGTGAGCACTTCTGCAACATTTGGCAAGGAAAAAGCCGTCGAAGCATGGAACAAACGCTACAAAGAGGACTGAGCATGGACAAAAGACGAGACAGCTTTACATTCAAACGATACTACTTTGAAGCCATCTCCACGCTCAAAAGTAAAGAGAAGCTGGAACTATACGATGCAATCTGCGCATACGTTTTTGAAGGGAAAGACGCAACTTTGAACTCAAAAAAAGCAGAATCTTGTTTCATTTTGATCAAACATCTGCTCAATGAAGAATCTAAAAGAAGCGATATTGCGTCAAAAGGATGGTCTACACGAAAGTCATCTCATCCTCATGTCATAAATGAGATGAAGGTCAGCTCATCTATGAGTTCAAAGTCAGATGACGATGAACGCATTGTATCAACTGACAGTCAGATGAACGTCAAGACTTTGCCGGAAAGCGCGGTCAAGAAGAAACCTGACATCTTCTCCGACTTTGCTCATGGCGATAAAGCCCTGCTGGAATCCCTGCGAGAGTTCGCACAGATGCGTACAAGAATCAAGAAGCCTATGACAGACCGGGCAAAACAGATGCTCTGCAACAAGCTGGAAAAGTTTGATCGGCACGACTGGAAAGCCATTCTCGACCAGAGCATCTATGCTGGATGGCAGGACATTTACGCATTAAAACAGGATGACCAGTACGAGCAAAGTACGGAGATGGAGTTTCCTAGACTATGACAATGGACGTTCAAACGGTATTTATCGGTGCGCTGATTCTCTGCAAGCCGGGCGTTGTGGATGAAATCATACCAGACCTTGAACTTGACTTATTCAGGCCTGAGCTTAGAGACGCTTTTGCGGCTGTTCAGGGCTATTGGACGGCTAGGGGGAAGATAGATATAGTCGAGATAAACACGCAGCATCCAGACGTAGCGCAGACGCTCTTGACGTGTGTACAAACCTGTGAATCAGAGTGTGTACGAATTGACAGGGAGCAGATGCAGCGTTGGGCACAGCTTATCAGAGAACGAGCTGCACTCACTCGTGTGCAAGGTCTGGCATTTCAGATGACCAGCGAGTTTACCGACTATTCTGATCTATCAGACATTTACCAGCAGATGGGCGAAGCAATGAGCCTAAAAGCTGAGGAAGAAGATGCGTGGACATACGAGGATGTGCTGAACGACTATGTGCTTCACATGGACGAGAAGCCTATTTATATCAAGACAGGCCTAGAGCGTCTGGATGAAGCGCTTCACATTTCACCGGGCGACTTTATCATCATCGGCGGCAGACCGTCTGCGGGCAAGACAGCCCTTTCCTTGCAAATAGCAGCAAGCATGGCAAAGCAAAACTACACCGTGTACTATTTCAGCTTGGAAACCAGCAAACGCAAGCTGGGCGCACGGCTGATGGCTAATCAAATATATTGTCCTCTGGACACGGTGAAAAATAAGGCGGTCAGCTTGAATGAGATTGACGAACAGGCAAAGAACATGAAGATGCCCTTATATATCCGCTCCGCTGCTGGAAAGAACGTGGCGTGGATGAAGGCTCAGGCGCTCCGTAAAAAAGCTCAAGTCATCTTCGTAGACTATCTTCAACTCATCCACGAAACTGGCGCAAAGGACAGATATGCCGCCATTACAGCCATATCCATTGCCTTGCACGAACTGGCGCAGACCACAGGCATTGTTGTGGTGGCACTGGCACAGCTCAATCGAAACCCATCCAAGCCCGGAGCAACGCCGACCAACTCCGACTTGCGAGAGAGCGGACAGATTGAACAGGACGCTGATGCGATCATCCTTCTGTCCGGCGATAACCCCGACAAATACCTGTTCCGGCTAAGCAAGAACAAGGAAGGCGAGATAGGCGACCTTCCCATTACGTTTAACAAGCAGATTCAACGATTCCAAGAGTACACTTGGATGGACTGAAAAGGAAAAAAGATGAAAGATACATTTTGGAAAGTGGCTGTTGTAATTTTTTTAATCGTAATTTTGACGCTTGGCGCGGGTCTGTTCATTGTGCAGGGCGTAAAGAATACAGCCATTTCTTACGAGGAACAGGTAGCCGCTGCTCAGTCTGATATTCAGGGGCAGGAGAAACGCCGCTCAGACCTTATCCCGAATCTGGTTAAAACGGTCAAGGCATACGACAAGCACGAATACGATACTCTTGTGGCCGTTATCGCGGCGCGTGGCAGCAGTTCCGATGCCGCCATGTCTGAGATTACCACCCAGATTGCAGCCGTGGCAGAGGATTACCCGGAACTGCAATCCACTGACAACTATCGGGAACTGATGAACGAGCTGGCCGTCACCGAAAACCTGATTGCGAATTACCGCTCTGACTATAACCGCACTATCAAGAACTATCGGCAGTACGTCCGCCGCTTTCCCAATAACACGTTTTTGAGACTGACCGGGTATGAGGTACAAAGCTATGCGCTCTTATCGTTCAACGTATCGGAGGATGCTCCGTCTGTCGGAAACCTCTTTGGAGATTAACGGAATCGAGATCACGTTCCGGGAGATTCTGGCAAGTGTTGTTATTGTTCTGGCGATGCTGATTCTGGGCACGGTCATTTCTGGCAACATCAAGCAGATGGCAATGGAGCGCAAGCAGGAGTATACCACTGCGATTGATATTTCTTCTGAGGATCGGTTTGCCTACGGGCTGCGGACGGACGTTGGACGGGCATTCTGTTACGGTACACTGTCAGCCGTGGACACGGTATCGGAGGATCGGATCGGCGGGCCGTATATGTACATTTACTGCGAGGAGCAGCACTACAATATGCACACCCGCACGGTAGTGCATACCGATGGCAAGGGTCACACCTATACTACCACGGAAATCTATTATTCATGGGATTATGCCGGTTCCGACACATGGCATTCTCAGACCGTGCATTTTCTGGGCAAGAATTTTGACTATGGGCAAATAGATATGCCTAGTAGCGAGTATCTGACCACAAAATACAGGGGTAGCAGCGTTCGATTTGAATACTATATCCGACCTGTGGAGTACACGGGCACGATGTACACCACGTTTACCGGGCACACCATTCAGGATGCCACGTTCTACGATGGCACAGACATCGACCAGACGCGAGAAAACCTGATGTCTGGTGCGGATGGCTGGGTAGTCATCTTCTGGGCGATTTGGATTATTCTCACAGCAGCAGCGGTATTTGGCTTCTGTGCGTTGGAAAACGACTGGCTAAAATAAAAACGAGAGGCTGTCAGCAATGGCAGCCTTTTGTTTTTGCCAACTCCACGAGAAAGCCTGTTTTAAGGCGATTTAGGTGTTAGACGATAACTTTATCGACTTAATCACAAAAACGCCACACAGACACTCGTAGGCGGCTCTCCGTTGATGCTGATGGCATATCTCGAACTAGACCATGCAATCAGACCGATGCGGGAGCGTGGAGAACGGCTTTTCAAGGCCAGACGTGAAAGTTATCGGGTCAACCAGAAAAACGCGACAGACAGGCTCTTACACGCCCTTCCCGCGATAATAGCAGATAGATGGGAAGATGCCAACGACTATTTGTCCAATCACAGGGTTGATTGAGACGAAATCAAGATTTGTGAGACGCAAAAACGCTTCGACTATCACTTTCGGAAGGGGCTTTCAAATTTTTGTCCCCTTTCCCCCTTGTTTCCTCTTTCCCCCTTTTGTCCCCCTCTTTCCCCTACAACCCCTATTACCCCCTATAATCCCCCTAACATCTTCCGTGCTCCCCCTTTCCCTCCCCGTGTGTTTAGCGCGTCCGCGGGCGTTATATGCGCAAGCGCGCGTTGACGGAGCCGGGTGTGCCACGATAGTTCAAAAGTGAATAAATAACAGTTATGCGAAATTGAAAGTTGGTTCTTTCCCCCTACAACCCTCTATCTCCAAAACTATACCGTTAGCCAGCAGAGCAGACCGTAGGCGAGAACTGGCGTAAGATTTGGATTGGTGGATGGTCTGCGACTATTCCAGACATAGAGAATTGACTTCATTTTGTAGTTGGTTGAATATGTAGAAATGTTGCATAGCAGTATGAGCGGTTGATTACAAATTGAAAGCAACTGACCAGTCGCATAGCCTTATTAAATGATTAAAAGCATTGAGGTATTTGTCGAATGGATAATCCTAGTTGGCTGGTATGATATGATTATAGTTGTTGGCAATTAAATCGGAGCAGGACGAACCGAATCGGATGATACAACTATTCCAGCAAAATAATAGTTAAAAAAATTGAGTAATTGTTTGCGACTATTATAATAAGTACGATGGTTAAAGAGTTTGAGGTAATGCGATGGGATTAAAATTGACAGGTGTCAAGACACATATTGATTTTTGGGTGTCGGATGACTTAGCGACTATCGCACCTCTCTTTCTCTAAAAGGCAAATGACTATTTTACACAAAAAATACACGACTATTCGACGATGATTCGCTAGAAAATGCTACGACTATTACTCTGCGACTATCAGCGGACAGCTCGTTACTATACAATATATAGGACTTTCAAACGGTGGTCATCTGACGACTTTACGACTATTCCACGACTATTTTAGCGGAGAAACTACGACTATTGGCTACGACTATTCCAGCCGGAACGTTGCGACTATTGATTGCCCTTATTAGCTATCGGGCGAAAGCCCGAAAAGAGATGCGGCGAGAGCCGCCAATGGTTCCGCGCCGCCCGCCGCGCCCCTGCCGCTGGGCTGCCCCGCCGGGCTGGCATGGTCTGCGATGTGTTGCACCGTCTGGCATGGATCTATAACAGGGGCGCACCCTTATATACCTTATTATAATAGGGCTGCTGTGATGAGCTCCACAGTGCCCAGCGCGGCGGTGGTATCTGGTATATGCTGGAAGTGCTGCGGCGCTGTGATACGCTCCAGCGTGGCGCAAGCGGCGTTATATACGCTTTTGCCGGTCTGGTATCTGCGGCGGTAGAATGGGGCAAATCGCAGGAAAAGCGCCTGTAAAGCCCTGTGCGCCGTTTTGTGGCGTTGGTGGTATAACTCATTTGTAGCACGAAACACGCCGTAAACGCTTGCATTGGGCTGTATTGCAGCAGGGCAAAATAAAAGCCCTGCACCCTCAGCAGATGCAAGGCAAAAGAAAAGCCCGGCCATTGCTGACCGGGCGGAATGCTTTTTATTTGGACGCTTTAAACAGCGCTGAAAAAAAACAGAAGAAAAACAGGATGCAGGAAAAAATCATGCGTGCACCTCCATCCTGACGCCGAAATTGATAAAAGTGCGACGCTGCGAGATTGTGACAGGCTCAAGCCCTGCCGTGCTGATACCATAGCGGGCGCACTCTTTAGCCGTGTACAGCTCCCCGCCGATTAAATACCGCTTGACCTTGCCACAATAGGAACCAGCGGACACAACCGCCCGCCCGTCAAGCCCTGCCGGGATACGATAATATAACATAACCTGACCCCCTTATACCACGCTAAAACGCTTGTAGCTGGTTTTGCTGCTGCACTCCGCATAAACGTCCGGGTGCAGCGTCTTGAGTAGCTTGCTATCAAGTCGGACGCTTTGCACATCCTTATACATCACCTTGCAAGCGCCTGCGACAACTTCAGGCGCTCCCTGCATCATGGTGATAATCTCATCCCGCAGGCTGTCCCGCATTTGCTCCGCCTGCTCTGCCAGGCGCTTATACTCCCGATACTCATTACATTTTTGCTCTAAGTCTGTCATTTTTAGCCCTCCTTTTAGACTTTGAGCAATAGCCCCAACATAACCGCTGCATATTCCATCCCGTATCCGTGATCTTGAGTATGCCGGTTTTTCGGGGTCATATACTCTTTTTTTGCTTGCTCCTCAATTTTTTGGATAGCGTTTTTGACCTCTTCAATATCAATGTATTTTTCCATTGCTTTGCCCCTTTCAGCTATTAAGAAATGCAATCATAACGAGTGCGCCGGAGATCATGCCGCCCACATACCAGAGGGCAGCCCACTGGGTAAAGTCCAAAGTAATCATATTGCAACCCCTCTATTACATAACCTGAAACAATGCAGACGTGCGGGCGGTCACGGCGTACAGTTTGCCGGTGGTGTTGCCCTTGACCAAAACACCGGTGCAGCCATACAGGCCGGTGCTGTATGCGATGGTCTCAAACCCGCATTCTGCAACGCGGATTGCGTCAATCTCTGCAAAATGCTTTTTGGTCAAGTCCTTTGCCGCGTTAGTAGCAACGTAACTGCGAATATCTTTTAATGTGGTTTTCATGGTTTCGGCCTCCTGTTTTGGTTCAATGTGGTTGTAGTCCATATTTATATGGACTGATTATATTATATCCATATATATATGGATTGTCAATGCTTTTGGCAAAACATATCCATATAAATATGGATAAAATTGAACGTCCGAAATTGTACACTTTGCCGGACACATTGCAGGCAGTCCAGCGCCCCGCCGCCGTCTGTCTGGTATCGAGTGCAGACCGGTGCAGCGTGTCCAGCGTCTGGGCGTGTGTGTCTTGCCTTGCGTGGTCCGCCCTGCCGCCTGTGCTGCGCAGTTTGTCCGGGTGCGCTGGGGGCTGGGGGCACCGGTGGGGTATACAGCCGCCGCCCAGCCCCGCCCGGTCAGTCCCGTCACCACCGAAAAAATAAAAAAGGCTCAAAAAATCACCCTACCCCCTATCACCAACTCCAAAAATTTCCCGCAAAAACAAAAAGACCCCTACAAAGGGTCTGCGTTCTGTGCTATACTTGCCTTACAAGCCTTGAAAGGGAGGAATCTACAATGGCTAAAAGCAAAATGACAACGTGCAAACACTGTGGCGCAGAGATTGCCGCAAGCGCAAAGGTCTGTCCACAATGCGGCGGTAAGAACAAGCCGCCCATCTACAAGCGTTGGTGGTTCATCGCTATTATCGTACTGATTGTTCTGTCTGCTATTGGCGGCTCTGGTAGCGGCTCTGACAGCTCTGCAAGCGGCAGTAAAGCAACGTCTAAGGCAAGTGCATCCACCGCTTCTTCCGTTGCATCTGTTGTGCCTGAGATCAGCGAGGACGATTACAAGGCAGAGTGTCAGACTGTGGATTATAAGGAGCTGTGCCGTTATCCTGAAAAGTATGAAGGAACTAAGATTGTAGTCAAGGTAAAGGTCTCGCAGATTATTGACGCAAACTTTTCCGGCAGCGAAAAAGCATGGAGAACCTACACGGACAACAGCGGATATGGCTTCTATGCTGATGACGAGTATTATATGCTGGATAAGCGCGGTGGCGATGCTGTAAAGATTCTGGACGATGATATTATCACCGTCTATGGTGAGTTCACCGGGCTTGAGAAAATCACAAGAGCATTGACCACCACCACCGATGAACTGCCCCGCATCGAAGTCAAGTACGCAGACCTTGCAAACGAATAAGGAGAACACAATGGGAAAGAAAGAGCCGAAAAACGATTTGATTCCATGTGAACACTGCGGACACATGATTTCAAGGACAGCGAAGTTTTGCCCTGAGTGCGGTGGTGAGAATAAAAAAAGAATGAGCGCTGGTAAAATAATCGCCACAATCATTCTTTGCATTATAACCTACTATCTCGTGTTCTTTTTTGCTTCTGCATTTTTAACTTCCTGACAATAACACAAAAAGCCAGCGGCTAGATGTTCTCTAACCACTGGCTTTTCTTATAGGCTGTTATGTATTATGCGGACTGCTTTTCTTCCTTGACCTCAAACTTCACGTTTGTGGCCGCTGCCAAACGGCGTACGGAGTTGATGAACGCAGATTCCATCTTCTTGTCTTTACTGTCGAAGATGATGTCAACAGCGTTGATTTTCCGCACAAAAGTCTTGCTCATGCCCTTAGACGCGGCATCCTTCTTGCGGTTATCCAAACGGCGGCGAACATCGAATCCGTTCTCCTTCATTTCATCGTAGACTTCATTCCATACGTCTGCGTATGCCGTACCACCGCCACGCTTGGTTGCAATGGCATTCAACGTGCGCTGACAGACTTTTCGCGCATCGTCTTTGACGCTTAGGGTCATGATCGAGCACATATTGTTGAAACTGGATTCAATGGCATCTACACGCTTTTCGGTTTCTGCGCTTCGTGCAGCCTGTTCGTTCACGGCCTGAACCATCATGTTCAAAATCTGCAAGCTGCTGGGTTGCCCGACCGGATAATGCAATACATTCTTCTCTAGGTCAATCAGCTTCTGGCGAATCTCCATGCCTTCGGGTGTACGCTGAATCATTGCAATGTGCTTTGCCATGTCCAGAGTGATGACGTGTTCAATGCGTTCACCGGGCATTTCTGTCCCATCTTGACGCTTCGGTTTTTTCCGAAGCGTGTAATAATCCACATCTTCGCTAAATCCGTAACCAATCATGCGCTGCATCCAGTCGGTGTACTTGTCTTTGATTTTGAGCCGCTCGTGCAGCTCTCGACCCAACACCACCTTTTCGCCAGTGTCGGTGTCGTACACAGGGATAACATCTTCGGAGAAGATTTGGATGGTTTCGAGATTATTATTCATAGAAATTTGACCTTTCTATCTTGCGAGAGAAGGCCATCTCTGGTATAATAACCCAAAGAGGGTCTATACTCTCTGAGTGTTTCATAAGACGTTCGCTGTGGTCGGCAAGCTTTAGCGAGCGTCTTATTTTTCGTTTTCATCGGTGGAATCCATCGGATGCAGCGTAAAGAACGCTTCACGGAACGCGGCAGAGATGGACACCCGGTTCTTGATGCAGTATTCCTGCAAGCTTGCAAACTGCCGCTCCGTCACGCTGATGGTAACGGTGTGACCGTAACGCTCTGCGTAAGGACTACTCATACACATTCACCCCCTTTCGTCTTGCTGTGCAATAAGTGTAACTGCAAAATATCTGAATGTCAATCAAAAATACACTAGATATTGTGTTCACTAGTGTTGACATCAGATTTTGCGGTTCTTATTGGCTGCTCCCGCTTCGTACCCTGCCCGATAGTTCAGTTCGGACAGTTTACCAAGTGCTTCTGCGTACTCCCTGTCCTCGCTGGTCGGCTCTTTGCCGTGGGCGAGGGTTTTCAGAAATTCTTCGGCTGTCGTGGGAAAGTTCATGTTTTTTGCTCCTAACTCTTGCGGAGAGCAGCCCTTTTTGGTATAATAGATTCCGAAAAGGGAGACTGCCCCCTTGGTGGTTGCAGGTTCTCGTTTCGTGATGTGGATAAGCTATCAGCGTAACTTTGGACGGTGGCGCTGGTAGCTTATTTTTTATGCCTTGATGTTCTCAACGTAGGACGCTACCCACTCGATACCCATTCGGATAACATCGACCTTTGAGATACCCAATGCCTTTGCGCTGCTCTCCATGCTTGCGATCTGGCTCTCTGTGAGCCGAATGCTTATCATGCGCAGCTTATCACGTTCCGAGGTTTCTGCTCGTCTTGCCAAGCCTATCACCTCGCTTTTGCTGGAACAAGTATAAAGCGTGAAAATATGCTTGTCAAGACCAAAAATTTTACGGAAATGAAGTTTGACAAAATTACTCCTTATTATAGAAAATTTTCTACCTAATTGTGATTAACTAAGTAAACACCCTTATACTACTCTAGTATGTATAAATACATACTAGAGTATATTTATATATAATATAAGCGCAAGCAAAGAAAGTCCAGAAATATCTTGACATCCAGAAATATCTTGATATAATAGAATCAAGAAAGGATGGCGAAGAAAAATGACGGCAAGTGAAGCGATAAAGGAAATTTTGAAATTGAAGGAATTGAACCAAGCGAAGTTAAGTGATATGCTTGACATTCCGCTTAAAACCTTAAATGAACGTCTAAGGCACAAAAACATTAGTGTCAACAAGCTGGATGAAACACTAAGGGTTATGGGATACAAGATTATGGTAGTCCCTCGTGAGACAAAAGTCGAAAATGGGTTTGACATCAAGTGATGGGTGAAAAAAATGCGTTACTTCTTAGCTAGAGTGTCTAGTAAGGAGCAAAGCCTTGCAAGACAGCTTAAAATCGCACGAGATCGGTTCGACATCCCGGACGAGAATGTATTTTGTGATAAAATGACAGGTAGCAGCTTTGACCGTCCGCAGTATAAACGATTGAAAGAGACTGTCAAGGCTGGGGATGAAGTCATCGTCAAGGAATTTGACCGATTCGGGCGTGACAAAGACGAAATGAAGCGAGAACTTCAATGGTTCAAAGAAAAAGGCGTAATTGTTCGCATTCTCGACATTCCGACCACGCTTATTGACTTCCAAGATCAGACGTGGGTGCTGGAAATGGTAAACAACATCCTTATTGAGGTTTTGGGCGCAGTAGCTGAACAGGAACGAAAGAAAACCAAGCAACGTCAGGCAGAGGGGATAGCTGCCATGCCTATTGTTGATGGCAAGAGAGTGTCGGCCAGAACAGGCCGTAGCTTTGGCAGACAGGAAAAGCAAGTTGACGAGCAGCAGTTTGAAAGCCTATTAGAGCAACAGCAAAAAGGCAAAATTACCGTAAAAGAGTGCTGCAAGCAGCTTGGCATCGGGAAATCCACTTGGTATGAGCGTGTCGAAAGATACGCAAATAAAAATAGCGGCAGCCCAACCACAAGCCACCGCTAAGAGTACACCAACTTCATCAAAACAGGAAAAAGAATGGTGCAACCATAGTATACCATTCTTTCTTCTAATAAACAAGGAAAACTAAAAATAAAAAAGCGGCGGCTCACCACAAGCCGCTGCTACAAACAAAAGACCACCAATCCCTCAACAGGATGATAATACATGAGTATTATACCATTTCTGTTGAGGTGTGGCAATATAAAATCAATAGAAAAGGTATACTAACATGAAAAAATCTAATTTGATAGCAGATTCTCCTTATGGGCATTTAATTGTAGCGGATGGAAAAATCAAACTACGTTCAGTGTTCGATTTTCCCGGATGCACAGAACTGTTCTCGTTTTTGTATGTTTGCGAGCAAGTAAATTGCACTGTCGAATTTGAAAATGAGGAAATTATCGTAGAACCAAAGAATACAGATAACGCGATTCAAACTATGCTCGCAGTTTATGTTTCGTTTGGCCAAGACGATACAATCTTCAAAAGATACATAAACTATTTGACGAAACTCGGTTTAGATGGAAAGCGTGAGCCGACTGTTTGCGATGAGTAAAAGGGGACTGCTATGAAACAGATGAATTGGGAAGAATCGGAAGGTTGCAATCGGTTCATAAAAAACATAACCGCTGGCATATTAGAGTATGTTCTTGAAGTTGGAATTGACGAAGCGGTCAAAGAATGCGTCAAGGACAATCCGCTTTTGGACAAATGCCCTCATCTTGAATCCTACGCAAAAGAACACGGGCTTATATAACCCGCCAGACATGGTATCGAATTGCTGAACAGAGTAAGGCTGGATAATATGCAGGGAGAAGAACTGATTGTTAAGAATGGTAGCATCACACTGCGGTCTATGCTTGACTTTGGCGGTTTCCTTGAAATCAAGAGGTTCTTGGAAGCCTGTCATTCGGAAAACTGCACCGTTACCTTTGCAAACGAGGAACTTGTCGTTTTTCCGAATGAATACGATGCTGCTAAAGATGCTCTCGTTTTTATTTACGGTACAATGGCAGAAAGACACAGTATTATCGAAAAGTATCTTCGCTATAAGCTGATGCTAGGAGATGAACAACCAAAACCTACTTTACATAGTCAGAGAAAGGGATAAAGCATGAAACCCGTAAAATTGTCAGAACAGAGTTTGAAACTCATTGAAACGCTGTGCGATTACACCGACAAGCCCGATATCCTCAATGCCATCGCAGACGCCTTGTACTACGATGCGGACGAGCTGAAACGCAGGCTCAACCAGCTTGCAAAAGAAGTCAAATAAACCGCACATTCTATCCGTTAAAACGAATTTCAGCAAATAATTTTCCGAAAATAGCATTATAAAAAACGAATATTTGATTTTTGTGCAGTTGTAGGCACTCTTTACATTTTCAGGTAGGGGGTGCCTATTTTTTTATGCAGCCAAAACAGTGTATCGCCATCATTGACAGCATCAAAGCGTATGCAAAGCAGAATCCGACAGAAGCACAGGTCTACGAGGACTGGTTTCAAGCGGTGGTGAACCTGAGAGATGCCCTGTCGCAGGATAAGCGGTTCAATGCCTACAAATACTCTGGCGAGCTGCGCTCTGTCTGTGCAGCCATGATGGCCAAGATGAAAACAGGCGAGGACGTGGCGAAGGTCTATGACATTATCGGCCGGACATACCTGTTTGAAGCAAAGGATGTGTTTGACAGTTATTGCATCTATCTTGAATGGAACCGTGCGCCGGAGAAGAAGTTCTATCAGCCAAGACGCAGGGTTTTGAAAGTGCTGGCTGACGATCTTGAGGACTTGTTTTATAAGCGGATTGACTTCTTGGGAGTTAGTCTACCCGCTCGCGTCGGCAAGTCCACGCTGTGCATCTTTTTCATCACATGGATGATGGGCAACCGCCCTGACGTTGCATCGGTTATGAGCGGACACTCTGACAAGCTGACAAACGGCTTCTACGGCGAAGTGCTGTCTATCATCACAGACCCCGTGACCTATAACTGGGGCAAAATCTTTCCTGACGTTCAGCTTGTGGATAAGAGCGCAAAAGACGAAAGCGTTGACCTGAACCGAAAGAAGCGTTTCCCCACCCTGACCTGTCGTTCCATTGGTGGTACACTGACTGGTGCTGTTGAAATCGGTGAGGGCGGCGTTCTGTACAGCGATGACTTGATCGAGGACTTGGAAGAAAGTCTGAATGTTGAGCGTCTGAACAACAAGTACGATGCCTACCTTAACCAATTGAAAGACCGTAAGAAGCAAGGCGCATTGGAACTGATGGTCGGCACACGCTGGAACGTGCTTGACCCTCTGGGACGCATCCAGAACCAGTATGCAGACAACCCGAAGTACCGATTCCGTGTGATTCCTGCGGTAGACGAGAACGGACACAGCAACTTCAATTATGACTACGGTGTTGGGTTTGACGATGCCTACTACGCCGATATGAAAGCCAGCATTGATGATGCAACGTGGTGGGCAAAGTATATGGGCAAGCCCTATGTGCGTGAAGGTCTGCTGTTCCCTGCCGATGAACTGCGGTATTTCAACGGTGTTCTGCCTGACGGAGAGCCTGATCGCAAGCTCATGGTCATGGATATTGCATGGGGCGGCGGTGACTTCACGGCTTGCCCTATCGCTTATGTGTACGGAGATGCCGTGTTCATCCCAGATCTCGTGTTCAATAACGGCGATAAGACCGTGACCAGACCGGAAGTCGTGGGCAAAATCATCCAGCATAAAATCAACGTGGTGCGTGGCGAAGCCAACAACGGCGGTGATGAATACTGTGACGTTGTAGACAGCCAGCTTCGGCAGCAAGGCTATCACTGCTCTGTCCGCAGCCAACGTGCGCCAAGTGGTCAAAGCAAGCTGTCCAGAATCATCCAGTATGCGCCGGACATCAAACGGTTCTATTTCCTTGACGAGAAGCACCAGTCGAAAGAGTACAAGGCGTTCATGGAACAGGTTACAATGTTCACACAGCTTGGCAAAGTTCCTCACGATGATGCACCGGACAGTCTAGCGCAGCTTGCCGATGAATTGTATAACGGAATCAGCAAAATTGAGCCTGTCAAGAGGCCATTTTGAGTAAAAACACAATATATTGTGTTCGCTGGGTCTATTTATTTGATTTCACCACTTGATAAGGCTTATAATGTACACAGGAAGTTTTGCAGCTTCCTCTAATGTATTGCATTGACGTGGTTTTAGTCATTTTTACTCGTCAGTTTATTGCATTACACTCCTTTCTTACTCACCCGCGACAGCTGCCTTTCTCTGTCGCGGGGATCATATGTTGCGTTTCCGAGTGGACGGAACGTTGTTTGTACTCCCCCAACTGACACGAAGCGGTTCAAACCCGCTACGCAGCACAACGATTCTCTTGCTTTGCATGGACACATTTTCCTTTTACAACCTCCAATCGTTATTCCTGGCTCTCGATGAAATGGGTTTTGTGACATTTTACCATTTCAAAGAGCAACGATGAATCAAGCCGGGTTTCTATGTTGCATTAGCTCAGGATGGCTAGAGCATCCGGCTCATAACCGGACATACATTGGTTCAAATCCAGTATGCAGCACCAAAATTGCAGCTTACCCGTTTTACGTTTGTCTGACAGCTGAATGTAAAGGCTGCAATGGTTTTCTTCGGGCGAAGAATAGCACGGCTGGAAGTGCGAACAGTTTCCCAGTAGCTTCTGACAGGTCTGTGCTCAACAGCCTGTTTCCAGAAATTCAACGAAAGGAGCGCAGATGGTAGCAAAAGTCAGATGCAAGCGTCCTCGAAAAGACGCAAACGGCAATCCGTGTGATTGCGGACGTTATCTTGGCGAAGTAGAAGGCAAGTTCTCTCTTCTGTGCCCTCTTTGCCATTGGATTACAATTGGAGATTCCAACCTTCCAAAAGATACATGGGTCTCGGTACCAAAGTTTAAGAACTGAATAGCTTTTGAAGCGCAGTTGTAAGCGCAGTGAGATAGACCTTAACAGGTTTGTCTTGCTGCGCTTTTTATTTTGCCGGAAAGGAGGAACGCATGGCTGAGTATCAGATAGTTGTTGATGGCTTTTTGAATGAGCCGCTGACTGGACGTAGACCGATTGAAACGCCGGATACGGAAATCAATCAAGCAAACGTGCTGAAAGTGGTCATGGGCAAGGCAGAGCCTATTCATCTGCTGAATAAGAACGAAATCCGCTTTCTGCACAACTACTACTTGGGTAGCCAGCCTGTCCTCCATCGCACGAAAGAATACCACGCTGAAATCACAAATCGCATTGTAGAGAACCATGCCAACGAGTGTGTGGGATTCTACACAGGTTACATGAGCGGCACCCCCTGCTCTTATGTACGGTCTGAAACGGCAACGGGTGACGGTGAGGAAATCGCCCGCCTGTCCAATGCTTTGCAGTATGAGGGCAAGGATGCGCTTGATCGGCGGCTCTGGCAGTGGATGTTGGAGTGTGGACAGGGGTACCGCATTGTTCTTCCTGACAAGGGGTACAACGGCAACTACCCAGATGAAACGCCTCTGCTGGTGGATGTTCCCGACCCGGATATGGCGTATGTGATTTACAACTCCGGCATCGGGCACAAGCCCATCGCTAACGTGCTGCACATCCCACGCAATTATCAGAACGACCTGAACGACCTGATTTGCGTGTACACGCCAAACCAGTACTTTGAAATCGACAACGGCAAGGTCACGAAATCGGAGAACCACTCTCTCGGAATGTTGCCGATGGTCGAATACAAGCTCAACCCGGAGCGGATGGGTCTGTTTGAACCGGCTATCCCTGTGCTGGATGCCATCAACGACCTTGAAAGCAACCGTCTAGACGGTGTGGCACAGTTCATCCAGTCCATCATGGTGTTTACCAACTGCCTTGTGGACGAAGAAGCCTTAAAAGCTGTTAAGGCTATGGGCGCAATGTGCCTGAAGTCATCTTCCGGTCAGCCAGCTTCTGTCGCACAGCTTGCAAACGAGCTTGACCAGCAGCAAAGCCAGACCCTGCTTGATTCCATGCTGAACGTGTACCGCAGTCTGACTGCTATGCCTAGTGCCACCGGCAGCGAGAACGCAACGTCCGACAACGTGGGCGCAGTTATCGTTCGCAACGGCTGGAATCACACCGAAGCAAGAGCGCAGCAGTACGAGAATATGTTCAAGTACGCTGAACGTCAGAGCCTGTCTGTGATGCTCAAAATTCTGCGTGATACGGCTGGTTCTAAGCTGATGGCAAGTGACATCAATATCAAATTGCCCCGCCGTCAGTACGATAACCAGCAGAGCAAAGTTCAGATTTTCGCACAGATGATTCAACAGCCGATTGACCCGCAGTTGGCGTTTACTACGCCCGGTCTGTTCCCTGACCCGCAGGCTGCTTATGAAATGAGCAAGCCATTCCTGATTGCCGCTGGCAAACTGGGCAAGGACGGGAAAGCACCGAAACCGCAAGAACAGCCTAAACAGGATGTTACCGACACAAATGCCGGGGACATGGCTGATAAACAGCCAAACAATGCGGATGGAGAAAAAGATAATGCGTAATTTTTGGAAACAGTTGTTTTGCAAACATGACTATACGCTTTCTCGCTGGCATTGGACGCACGGCATCAACGGAGATGAACCACGCGAAATGGAGTGCGAGTATATTTGCACAAAATGTGGAAAATTCAAATGGACACACCCTGACCGAAATTCGGCGCGAGAAAAATCTATTTTGGGCAGTGGCATTGAGCCGTACAAAAGAATTTACCCAAAGGAATAAAGAATCACCCCGAATTTTCGGGCTGATATATTCCGGCAGGGAAGCCGGGATACAAATTTCGCAGCGTTGCAGGGAAGCAACGATAAAAAAACGCAGGAGGAAATTAACGATATGAAACTCAATGTGTTGCTTGGTGATGCCTACAAAGAGGGCATGACCGCCGATGAAATCATTTCTGCGCTTGAAAAGGTTGCAGACCCTAGCGCAGAGGTTGAGAAGCTGCGCAACGCTGTGACGAAAGCCAATGGTGAAGCTGCTGAGTACAAGAAGCAGCTCAAGGCAAAGCGTACCGATGACGAGAATGCCGCACAGGAACAGGCTGACAAGCTGGCAGAGATGCAGAAGCAGATTGAAGCCCTGACTGCCGACAAGGAAAACCTCGTCAAGGAAAAGACCCTCGCATCTTACCGTGAGAAGTTTGTTGCACAGGGTTATGACGCTGAACTGGCTGGCAAAGCTGCATCTGCACTGGCTGACGGCGACATGGACAAGGTGTTTAAGTTCCAGTCGGAGTTTATGACTGCCCATGACACTGCCTATAAGGCTTCTCTGCTGAAGGATATGCCCACACCTCCGGGTGCGGATGGCAATGGTGACGGCGCAGATAGCGCAGGTGTTTCCTTTGCTAAACGCTTTGCGAAGGAGCGTGCAGACGCAAACAAGGCATCGAGTGACGCAATGACTGCTTTCCATTAAGGAGGAAAACATGAAGTACACCAATACTCCGGTATCGGCTCCTGAAAGCACTATTCTGGCTGCTGATACCTACGTTGCCATTCCCTTTACCGTCAAGGAGACCAATGCTGTTCCGGCTGGTTATCCTATGGCAAAGACTGGCCTGAAAGCTGCTGCCACTACTGGCACCAGCGCTACCGATGCGGCTACCGATGCCATTGGCATTCTGCTGCACACTGTTGACCCTGCCGTCAACCCAAATGGCGCACTGCTGATTCAGGGCGTTATTGATGTGGACAAGGCAAAGCTGTCTGGCTTTACCTATTCTGCAAACGATATTGCCGCTCTGAAAAAGGCTGTTCCCGCCGTTTTCTGCCGTACCGATGTTGGCGCAAAGAGCGAGTAAGGAGGATTAAATTATGGCACTGAATCTGAATGAAATCTTCTCCCCTGCTGCGATTGCCGCCTACTGGACGAATGACCCGACCAATGCGCAGCCCTATGCTTCTGATGCTCTGTTCCCTGCCCGTAAGAAGGTCAGCATGGAACTGAAATGGCTTCGTGGTCACAAGGGCGTTGGCGTTTCGCTGAAGCCTAGCGTGTTTGACACTAAGGCTACGTTCCGTACTCGTCAGGGCATCAAGATGACCGAGACCAATATGCCGTTCTTCCGTGAGGGCACTCACATTGACGAGGAAGACCGCCGCAAGATTATCTCTGTTCTGGCTACTAATCAGGAGTTTGCGGCAGACGTTATCAATCGTGTCTACGATGATACCGCACAGCTTATCACCGGTGCTCGCATTGTGCCCGAGCGAATGGTGTGGCAGCTTCTGGCTCCTAAGACTGGCAAGCCCGGCATCTCCATCGAATCCAACGGCGTGAGTTACGTTTACGATTACGACCCTGACGGCACTTGGCAGCAGTCCAATTACAAGGCTCTGACTACCAAGGAAAAGTGGGATGCTCCTACTACTGCAACCCCCATTGCCACGATGGCTACTGCCGCAAACACCGTGCTGGCAAACACTGGTGAGATTATCACCGATGCCTACATGAACACCAACACTTTCCACAAGATGATTGCTGCGGATGAAATCAAGAACCGGTTCCTGACGGTTATGAAGACCACCACCGCCGTTCTTGTCGATTCTGAGGCACGTTCTGTTGTCGAAAGCGCATCCGGCATCCGTATCCATTTGTACGACAAGATGTTCAAGCCGGAGGAGACCGCTGCTGCCGAAAAGTATCTGCCTGATGGCTATGTCGTGCTGGCTCCTTCTGGCTCTCTGGGCAATATGTACTATGTTGCCACCCCTGAGGAAGCCGACCTGATGGCTGGCATCTCCAACGCACAGGTTTCCGTTGTGAACACTGGCGTTGCTGTTACCACTGAGCAGACTGTGCATCCCGTCAACACCAACATCTACGTTTCCGAAATCGTCCTGCCGTCCTTTGAGCGCATGGACGCTGTGTACTGCATCAAGGCTTACTAAGGCGAAAGGAGGAAAGCAGCATGGGAGACCAGTATTCCGAAGCGGCAGTCAAGCTGGGGCAGTACATCGCCCCCGCACTTGACCGTGAAATCACGGACGAGGACTACCCACTCTTCGACCTGCTGCTTGATTTCGCCAAAGACAAGATATTTGCGCAGGGCTATCCATTCGGCAACAGACCGGACGAGCTGCCCTCGCAGTATCAGTCGTTGCAGATACGCATTGCAGCGGAACTGTACAACCACATCGGCGCAAACGGACAGACGAGCTACACCAACAATGGCATTACTCGTGTGTGGGAAAGTTCCGATGTGGCGCATTCCCTGCTGAATGAAGTTGTTCCGAGAGTAGGTGTTATTACCTGATGTTCAATGGTAGCCCGCTGGATAAGCGCCCGCTGTGGTATTCAAACCCGGTTGGCGAGAAAACGCCTGTTGTGGACGAGTGGGGCAACGAAACCGGCGAGACATCGCAGACATGGAGTGACCCCGCAAAGCTGATGTTGAATGTCAGTCCGCCTACTGGTTCTGCGGAAGCAAACCCTTTTGGAGCGTTCACGGATTACAGCTACGTTGTCAGCTCGTCCAGCAAAAAGCGCAACACACCGCTTTATGAAGGCACACACGTCTGGTTTCAGACGGACGTTTCAAAACCCTTCAATTACATCGTGGTCAAGGTCGCAGAGCATATCACGGATACGTTGTATGCGCTGAAAGAGGTGGCTGCAAGTGAAAATTAAAGTGAGGTTGAGCGATGCTGGACTTCGTGACGCGGAACGTCAGATACAGGAGTACAAGACCACCCTGAATCAAAAAGCACAGGAGCTTGCGAGGGCGTTGGCCGACAAGGGGCTTGATGTTGCAAAAGTTCGATTTACTAATGCCGAATATGCTGGTAGCAACGATGTTTCTTGCCGTGTTGAGCAGAACGGAAACGTCTGCACCATCATTGCAGAGGGCAAGTCAGTTGCCTTTATCGAGTTTGGCACTGGTGCACACCACAACGGATATGGCGGTGAACTACCGCCCGGTATTGGCGCGCATGGCTCCTACGGCAAAGGGCAAGGCGCAAACCGCAGATGGTACTACTACGGTGACCCTGGCAATGCTGGCACACCTGTCAAACAGGTGGATGGCAAAGGCCAGTTGAATTACACCGACGGCAACGAACCAGTTATGGCTATGTGGGGAGCTGTTGAGGAAATGGCTTCTCAGGTCGAAGCAACGTGGAGGGAGGTTTGGAATAGTTGATCGATTATTTCAATTCCATCTTCACGGCTGTTGCTAAGGAACTGCGAAAGCAAGTGCCTGGCATCTTCGTTACTGGTGAAATCAATGACAGTAACGTTAAGAAGTTCCCATGTGTGCAGATAGAAGAAAACAGCAACCTTCCTGTGCATATTGATTCTGCCGGTCACAGCAAGTACGCTGCCGTTTCCCTGCGTGTGCGGGTCTACTCCAATAAAAACACCGGACGCATTGCAGAAGCACGTTCCATCGTTGGAATCGTGGATTCTATTCTTGAACCGCTCAATTTTTATCGCAAATCGTTTGCCCCGTTGAATGGGCTGTACAACAATTCCGTCTATCGGATTGATTGCAGCTACGGGGCAACAATCGGAGAGGACGGAATGAGTTACCGAAACTAAGGAGGTAAACATTCTATGAGTACTGCTATCTCCGGTCTGAATACCACCCTGTATTGTGGCGACAGCGCAACCGCTCTGACTAAGCTGTGCGACATTAAGGATGTGCCCGACCTGATCTCTGAGCCGAACCTTCTGGATGCAACTACCCTGTCCGACCCTATGCAGGTCAACATCTTTGGCATCATCCAGAGTGACACCAAGTCCTTTACTGCCAACTACAACAAGACTGACTACAAGAAGGTCAAGGAAGCTGGCTACGATGAGACTTCCGAGAGCAACACCGTGAAGTATTACGCCCTGAAGATGCAGGACGGCTCCGGCTTCACTTGGCAGGGTATGCATCAGGTCGGATTGTCTGGCTTTGGCGTGGACGAGGTTGTGGAAATGACCATCAACTGCATCTTCACCAAGAAGCCTGAATTCAGCGAGACCCTGACTGTCAACGGCGGCTAAACCGCAAAAATCGAATCAATCAAACCGGGCAGAACTGAACAACGGATTTGGTTCTGCCCCTATTTATAAAGGAGAGCATTTATTATGGCTGCTAAGGTTATCAACTTTCATTCCCCCGATGGCAAGAACACTTACGAGCTGACTTTCACCCGCGAGAGCGCCGAAGCCACTGAGCGCAACGGCTTCCAGATCTACGAGTTCTCTAACGGCATCAACCCCATCAAGAACATTTCCGCTCTGTTCTATGGCGCGTTCATTGCCCGCAACAAGGGCATCAAGCGCAAGCTGGTCGATGATATGCTTGCGCACATCGAGGACAAGGAAGGTCTTATGGCTGCCCTGATGGAGATGTACGCAGATTCCATCAAGGCTCTGGTCGCCACCGATGAAGAGGACAAGACCGCAAAAAACGCAACGTGGGAGATTGTGTAACCTCACAGTCTCAAGAATCGGACAGTCGCACAGAGCCATTCTCTGTGTCTAAACTGTTCCACGATGTAGAAGCCTATTACATCTCCATTGGCATGACCTATGACCAGTTCTGGCGTGATGATGTCTGGCTGGCAAAGGTCTTCCGGGACGCGGAAGAACTGCGCGTCCGCAGAGCCAATGTTGAAGCGTGGAGAAATGGTTTCTACACGGCATCTGCGCTTTCCTCTACGGTTGGCAATATGTTCCGCAAGAAAGGGTCTAGCCCCATCAAATACATGGATAGACCGCTTCCCCTTACCCAAAAGGAGAAAGACGAGTATGAATACCAACGCGCAGTTGAGGCGCAGGAGCGAATCAAGAGAATGATGTTCTCTATGATGGAAAGTGATGGTGGTAGTGATGGCTGATGTTGATATTACGAGCTTATCCGTAGAGATTTCTGCGGAATCGCAGGGTGCGGAGCTTAATATCGACAAGCTCGCTACCGCCATTTCTAATTTGCGCACAAAGGGCAACGTCACAAAGGTTGTAAATAGCCTTGATAAGCTGGCTGGTTCCATTGCAACGCTGAAACAGGCATCCGCTGGAATGTCCGGGCTGGACAAAATCACCAGCTTTCTGAATGGGCTTTCCAACGTCAACACGACCGCAAGCGCAAAGAGCATCAACACGGTCGTGAATGCCATCAAGAAGATTCCTGCGGCTGTGTCTGGCTTGAACGGCGTGGACTTTTACTCCATGTCTGGCAGCATTACTCAGCTCACTAACGCTTTGGCTCCGCTGTCCATTCTGGACGCATCGAATCTTAAAGCTCTTGGCAGCGCTTTTAATGCGATCGGAAAGGTTCCTGACCTGACCGACAAGCTGAAAGCGACTGACCTTGATTCTTTTGCAAGCTCTTGTCAGAAGATTTCTGCTGCTCTTTCTCCCCTTGCATCTCAGCTTGAAAAGGTGGGCAACGCTTTTGCGAAGCTCCCTCCGCAGTTGAGCAAGGTGGTTACACAGGCTAACCGTGTGACTGCTGCCAACGAAAAGCAGCGCAAGAGCTATCTCAGTCTGTCCAATCAGATGAACGGCTTTATGCGGAACATGGCAAAGCTGGTTTCGTTGAAAGCTATCGCTGAGTATCTTGGCAACGCTGTTGCGAAATTTAACGACTTTTATGAAGCAACAGACCTGTTCCATAATGCTATGGGCAATCTGAGCGGTGAAGCCGATACGCTCATTAGCAAGATGCAGGGCTTGCTTGGCGTTGACCCGACCAAAGCAATGACCTACATGGCCACCATCCAGAGCTTGGGCACTTCGTTTGGTCTGGCCAGCGACAAAGCATACATTCTGTCCAAGAACCTGACTCAGCTTGCCTATGACGAAGGCTCCTATTGGAACAAGAACGTTGCAGAGACCTTTACCGCAATGTCTTCCGCAATCTCTGGCGAGATTGAGCCTATCCGTCGTTTGGGCGTTGATCTGTCTCAGGCACGGTTGCAGCAGGAACTTCTTGCTTTGGGCTTTAACAAACAGGTATCTAGTCTGTCTCAGGCAGATAAGGCAGTTCTGCGTTACATTGCCATTATGAAGCAGACTGCCAATGTGCAGGGCAACCTTGCACAGACCATCCAAAGCCCTGCAAACCAGATTAAGATTCTGAAAGCGCAGCTGGATATGCTGGCGAAGTCTGTTGGCTCTCTGCTCTACCCTGCCATGAAATCCATTCTTCCCCCGCTGATTGCCGCCGTACAGCTCATTCGAGAGTTCGTTGAATGGGTGGCAAAGCTGATGGGTGTGAAGGTCGTGTTCACTGATTTTACCAAGAGCGCTGATAGCGTTGGCGGCATCGGTGACGCAATGGATAACACAACCGATTCGACAAAGAAAGCCACCAAAGCCCTCAAGGACTACACCATGGGCTTTGATGAACTGAACATCATTGACCCTACACAGGGAAGCTCCGGCTCTGGTAGCGGTGCATCCGCTGGCAACATCTTGGGTGACGTAGACCTGTCCGGCTACGATATGTTCAAGCAGTACAACGAAGAGTTTGCAAAGCAGATTGATGCCATCAAGCAGAAAATCAAGGCTATGCTTCCTCTTATAGCGACTGTAGCAACCGCTCTTGCCGCTTGGAAGCTTACAAATCTTATTACGGATATTGTGGACGCTATCTCCAAAATGAACGCACTGAAATCCATTGTTTTGGGTCTTGGTGTTTTTGCGGTGGGCATCGTTCTTGAAATTACAGGCATTAAAGACGCGATTGAAAATGGCGTAAATGGAAAGAATTTCGCCGAAATTGTTCTTGGCGCTTTGATTGGAACTACAGGCGCAGCCATTCTTGGCAAAGGAATTGCTCAGTTTATCGTGACCGGCTTTGGCAATACTGCTGTTGGAGCGGCCATTAAAGCGGCTGGCGGCTCTACTGCTGGCGCGATTATTGGAGCAGCGGTTGGCGGAGTAGTAACCGGCATACCTATGTTTGTAACGGGCGTTTACGATGCTGTTAAGAATGGCTTAAACACGTTAAACGGAATTTTGATTCCGCTTGGCTCGACAATGACTGGTGCAGGCATTGGTGCAATTATCGGCTCTCTTGGAGGCCCGATTGGTACAGGCATCGGTGTACTGATCGGTTTGATTGTTGGCGGTCTGACCGATGTCGGCATTGCGATTTATCAAAACTGGGACAAAATTACAGAATCTCTCGACAAGGCAAGCGAGAGCTTAAAAACCTGGTTTGTCAGCGTTGGCGAGTGGTGGAATGAAAAGTGGCAAGGATTTAGCACTAATTTTCAGACTGCATGGGAAAGCCTGCCCGGGTTTGTTCAGCATCCAATTCAGGCGCTTGATCAAGCGAGTGCGGGCTTAAAGCAGTGGTTTGTAGGCGTTGGCGAGTGGTGGAACCAGAAGTGGGCCGGATTCAAAGAAAACTGGGACAAAGCTTGGAACAGTTTGGTTGATACGATCAAAAATCTCCCCGCAAAATTTTTAGACTATGGCAAAAACATTGTTCAGGGCTTGATTGATGGTATCAACAAAGGCATTGAGAATGCAAAGAAAACTGTTGGTGGACTTGCAAAAGCCATTATTGATAAGTTTACGAACGACACTGAAATCCACTCTCCTTCTGCCCTGTTTGAACGCTTTGGCAAGTTTATTAACCAAGGCCTTGCGAACGGTATCACTGTAGCACTTCCTTACGTTGAACAAGCTATGACCAATCTGGCAAACGTTGTTCAACAGAAGGGCAACGAGATGATTGACTATGGTGCGACCACCGCAACGAATTTCGTTGATGGCTTCTTCAACGGTCTGGACAGCAAGTGGCAGGAGCTTGATTCCGGCTTGCAGAATGATTTCTTCGGCACGGTGCAGAATCTTTGGAATGCTGTGCAGAACGGCGACCTAAAAACGATTGGTACGACTGCTGCTGCTATTATCTGGCAAGCGATGGGAGAGGAAAACCAAAATCAGGTAAAAGCATACGCACAAAGCTTTATTTCCAACATTGCTGGAATTTTGAAAGATGCATCCAAAACCCTGTTTAATGAAGCGTTAAAAGCCGGAAAAGTTATTTGGAGTGGCATCACAAATAATTTTAATGATATCGTCAAAAGCGTTTCGGGCCTTGGCCAAACTATTTCAAAATCCATATCTGCTTTAAAGGTTCCGCTCACAACGACCGGCGTGGCAATTAGTAATGGTCTTTTTGGCGGATTAACAAGTTCTTTTCCTGAAATTTTTGCCGCAATGGGTGGCTTGATTGGAACTGTTGGCTCTGCGTTTGTCGGTCTTCTTACTTCTATTGCCGGTGCGCTTTCGTCTACGATTTTTGGAATTCCAGTAGCGCTTGTTGTGGGCGCAGCCGCGATTGCCTTAGGTGCTGCGATTGCGGGCATTGTGAGCAATCTCGGTGGGAAATATTCAACTGATAATTCTTCTTACGTCGGAACCCCTGAATACAACGCTTCTACAGGTTCCACCACTTCTGCAAGCGGATACTACAACGGAAATACATCATCCGGAGCAACAAGTTCTTCTGACCTGCAAGGCGCGGTTTACAACGGCTGCTATAATGCGTTTCTTGATATTTTCCAGCGTTATGGAGACGAAATTATCGGTGGTAAGGAAGTCAAGTTGTTCATTGACGGCAAGCAGATTACTGCTTCGGTCGAAAAGCAGCAGGCTGACCGTGGCGTGCAAATCATGGGGACGGAAGTGTATAGCTATTAAGGAAGGGACGGTGAATTATGCAAGCTCTTGTATCAGTGAACGGCGTAGATTTGCCGGAACCTTCCTCTTATAGCGCGACAACTTCAACCATCGTTGATTCTGGCCGCAACGTGCAAGGCAAGGTTGTCGGTTCTGTGGTTCGACACGACGTTGCAAAAGTGGCTCTCAAGTGGAACTACCTTACCGCAAAACAATGGGCTTCCGTCATCGGCCCATTCACTAGAAACTTTTATTGCACGGTACGATTTTACAATCAAGCAGCAGCTTCTTATTCCACACGTCAGATGTATGTTTCAGACCGAACGGCCGGAATGTGGCGAAGGAGCCCAAACACCGGAAATGTGATGGGCTGGACGGATTGTTCTTTGAGCCTGATTGAGGTCTAAAGGTGGTGATTTTATATGTCCGTAAAGCCGTCCGATAAGTGGCTTTCACAATATAATAATACGCTTGTACCTGAAACTTTTATTCAGATTACTTATCATGCAGCTGATGATGCGGCGCAAACGGACGCTATTGCAAGTTCAGGTTCGCAAACCGTGTTTAGTAACGCGGCATCCATCACTGATTTCGACACTTCCGTTTCCGGAAATTATGCGACTGCCGAAACTAATTTTTGGGTTTTAGATGGAAGTCTTGGTATCGTTCCGGATTCTGAACCGTATCAGGAATGCGGCTATGTAAGCGGTGAATGTGTATCAAGCTTCAATCATCCAGCCATCACATTTTCTTTTAGCAAAATCCACGAAGAAAAAATACCGGGCCTGACAATCGTTTGGTCTGAAATTTTAAATGAGTGGGCAAAATCATTTAGAGTCTCTGCTTACAAAGGAACCACTCTTCTTTTGGAAAAGCAAATTGACAATAACGGTTCCATCGAAACTTCAATTGAATTTGAAATTTCCAATTATGATTCGGTTGTTATTGAGGTTCTTGAATGGTGTATTCCAAACCGAAGAGCTCGTATCTCGCAGGTGGAATTTGGACAGCGTGTGAGATTTAGCAAAACAGACCTTCTGTCGTATTCCCATAAATCAAAACGCGACCCGATTTCCGGCCAGCTTTCTAAGGATTCAATCTCTTTTTCCATTGATAACAGCGACCAAAAATGGAATCCTATCAACCCAGACGGTCTCTACAAGTATTTGTATGAGCGCCAAGCTGTTTTTGTAAAGTATGGCATGGACTTGGACGGACAGACTGAATGGATTAACGGAGGTAAGTTTTACCTTTCTAGTTGGAGCATTCCTTCTAATGGTATTACCGCTTCCTTTGAAGCTCGTGATGCTTTGGCATTTTTAATCGATTCACCATACACCGGAAGAAAAAGTGGCACTTTATACGAAATATGCTATGACGCTTTGGAACTTCTTGATGTTTCTGGCATCAGCTATTACATCAATGAGTCTTTGAAGGATTATACAACTGATTTTAGTAACAGAAATTCTTCGTATAAAAACGCTGATGTACTACAGCTTTCTGCTAACGCAGCCGGTATGGCTTTGTATCAGACAAGAAACGGTGAGATTCGGATTGACCGGGTTCCGTACCTTCCTGAAAACAAGTCCGACATTTATGAAATCACTGAAATCAATGATTACCAGTATCCAGAAATCACTTTTTCTAATAAGTTAAAAAACATCTCTTACTCTCTAAATGGCGCTTCGTCGTTATATCCAAACGGCGCTACTGGCGATGGCGTTACGCAAAGTGTAAACAATGCACTTATCTCTTCTTCCATTGTCTCCCAGCCAAAAAATGTTCTAACTGAAAGCTATAAAGTGCTTTCTAACCGTCGAAAAGCCACCCTGTCTTATCGTGCCAGCCCACATAACGATGCTCTTGATTTTGTCAAGCTCAATCATCAATTTGGATATTCTTCTAACTTGTTGATTACTGACGTTTCTTACACGTTTAATGGCAGCTTCAAGGGCTCCGTTACCGGGTATATGATTGAAGACGTTGATTCGTTACAAATCGACGCTTCTGAGATTTACTTACATCCTTCCGACACGATCACGCTCACTGCAACGCTTACCCCTGCATCTGCCGATTCCCCTGTTATTGTTTGGAATGCATCTCCTGCTGGTATCGTTGAGCTGAATGTCATCAAGAACGAACGCGGTGTATCCGTCTGCAAAGTCACGTATTTACACAGTGGAACGGCAACGATCACAGCTACAGTCGCGAGCCTTTCTGCTTCTTGTAACGCTACTACGATTGCGGACGAGATTTCCGACCTCAAAGAAGGCGACATTGTTTACGTTTCGATTGCTGGTGTTTATACCGCTTTCCTTGTATCAAAACATAATTATGAGCCTGAGTTAAACGGGACTGGAAGAACGCTTTTGGTGCATAAAGATTCGATTTTTGGCAACGGTACAGAGGATTTTACGTGGGATAGCAAAAGTACAACCCCTGCGGAATATTCAAAAAGCACCATTGATGCCTTGCTGAACGGTTCTTTCAAAAATTCTCTTTCTGATTACATGCAGAAAAAAATTGACAAAACGACATTTTATTATACTCCGGCCTTCAAATGGATTCCTGGAGAGTCGGCCGGTAGCGGGCATTATGAAATTTCCGAAATATCCACGTTGTCTCGTAGTGTGTTTTTGCCTTCAGCGAAAGAAATATATTATGATTTCCCTGACAATAACAGTAGCTACGTTAGTAAAATGTGGGGGTATGGATGTAACGCAGAAGGAAGCACTCTGCCTACCGCAAAAGAACTTTCTAAAGGGCCGTTCTATACTTACGGCGGCGTAGCAAACGCGTATCAACAATGGACAAGAACCCCTATTACTCACCTCGAATGGTGGGGAATGGATTCTTCTGTCGGAAGTATCTATTATCGTTCCATTGCGGTTTCGGAGTATTATGACAAGATTCACCTCGTGAGCTCAGACAATCGAAACGAATTTTCTTACTTCAACTGCATTGGTTCTGGCGATGGTAATTACAAATGCTACCGACCGGCATTCACCGTCCCTCAGAATTTAAAGGTTGGATATCAAGGAAGAATTGAAGAGGAGTAGCTTATGGGCCAATGGATTACAGACCGAACGCAATCGGACGTTAACCACGTAAAAGAAATCACAGCAAAGGCGAGAGCGGGCACGTGGACAAAAAACGAACAATCGGAATGGCTTGCCGGTATGAAGGGCGCTTTAAACTATACGGATTTCAACCGTATAGAATCCGGTATTCAAGAGCTTGGCTCTATCGTTGGTGCATCCGTTTCTGTTCGGATTGATTGGACAGCCGATGGATATATGAAAGTCTCCGATGCAATACGTTGGCTTTCCAACATCAACTCCATTCGTGCTAAATGCTCTGGCTCATCTGCTATTGCAGATACGCCAGAAAGCATGAACAAACTCGATTTTTCAACAATGAATCAAATCGAGCAAATTTTGCTCGACATTGAAACGCTTGCTAAAACATACGTTACATTTTCTGGCGAATATATGACCGGGGAGGGACAATATGGTTTTTGAAGACCGTGTGGCAAAATATCCGGGTCGATGGACGATGGTTAAGAAAGACGGCACATCGGAGGTTGTAACGCTCGTACGAAACGATGAGCCTAGCGTTGAGGGCACTCCAATCAACGCATCAACACTTAATGAACTGAGCACTGTTGCAGGCGCTTTAAACGCCGCAGAAGAAGCAAAAGAAAGTGCGGCACAGAGTTCGGCAAGTGAAAAAGCCGCCGCTACAAGCCAGGCCGCCGCAAAAGCGTCCGAGACGGAGTCCGCCAAGAACCTGCAAGGCACAAAAGAATATTTCGAGCAGGTGCGCACCATCACCATTGGTGCACAGGGTTGGTATGCCACGCCGGAAGCCCTCAAGACGGCTGTACCAGTGGGCGAAAACGGCTGGTGGGCAGTGGTCGGAACGACCGATACCATCTGGACATGGGACAGTGACACCGGCGTATGGAAGGACAGCGTGCAAAAAGCTGATTTATCCGACTACTACACACGGGAACAAGTAAACAGTCTTCTTGAAGCGCAAAAGCTTGCAGACCATCCCGTTGGCAGCATCTACCAGAGCACCGACCCCACCAGCCCCGCCGCACTGTTCGGCGGCAGCTGGGAGGAGATCGCGTCCGAGCGGGTGCTGATGGGTGCATCCAGCACCCACGCGGCAGGCACCACAGTGAAAGCCGGTCTGCCCAACATCACGGGCACATTATCTAATGTAATGGGCACCTTTTTTAATTCTCCATCTGGCAGCGGTGCGTTTTCTGGCAAATATATGGGCAGTTCACTCGAGAACGGGTCTAGTGGAGGTTATAGCAATATATCTTTTGACGCATCCAAGTCCAACGCCATTTATGGCCGCAGCACCACCGTGCAGCCCGCCGCCTACTATGTGCACATCTGGCGCCGCGTGGCCTGAAAGGAGGTTTTGAACCATGAAAATCATTGACGAGACCGGCGCGGTCGTGGAAAACCCGGACCTGACCCTTGGGTATCTGACCGACGACACCCAGCCGCTGGAGCACCCGGCGCAGGAGGCTGTGGCCGAGGTGGCCCACTACGAGACGGTGGCCGAATACCCCAGCGGCGGCAGGGACGTGCAGCGGGTGGTGGATGTGCCGGGCGTACCGGCAAGGCCCGCGTGGACCGAGCAGCTGCCCATTAAAAGGTACATCCGCTACACCGCCGAAGAGCTGGCCGCGCAGGAAGAAGAGCGCAAAAAGGCCGAAGCCCGGGAGAAGCTGCCGGATACGGTGGCGGCACTGCAAAAAGAAAACGAGATGCTCAAGCAATGCTTGCTTGAAATGAGCGAGATTGTTTATGCATAAAATCACACAAAAATTAGAAAGGATGGTACGTATGATGGCAATGTTGTGGGCACAGGAAATCATGTCTGCTGAGACTATGGAGGATGCAAAGGCGCTGTATGAGCGCTGCCCCCGCCTGCTGAAGGAGAAGGTCAAGGCGATTCTTATCAAGAGCGGCTTTGAGGAAATCACGCAGTAAGGAGGACGCTATGGCTGAAATCATGGATGTGTCCCGGCATCAGGGCACGATCAACTGGGAGAAGGTCAAGGCGAGCGGCAAGGTAGACGGCGTAATGATTCGCGCCATGGGCAACAGCGCAGCGGGCAGACCCAGTGCGCCCTACACTGACCCGCAGTTTGCCCGAAACTACGCAGAATGCAAGCGGCTGGGCATCCCCTGCGGCGTGTATGGCTATTTCAAGGCAGTCAACCGGGAACAGGCCGACAAGGAGCTGGCGTACTTTAAGAAGCTGCTCACCGGCCGGAGCTTTGAGCTGCCGGTGGCCGTGGACATCGAGGACGATGTGCAGAAGCCGCTGGGCAAGGCCGCGCTGACCGACCTGACAGCTTACATGCTGAGCACGGTGGAAAGCTGGGGCGTGTATGCCATGCTGTACACCGGCTTGTGGTTCGGCAGCACCTTCCTGTACATGGGCGGCGCGGCGCTGAAGCCCTACGACGTGTGGCTGGCTGCCTACCGCACGAAGAAGCCCGCGCCCGGCTGGCCCTTTGGCATGTGGCAGTACACCAGCAAGGCGCATATCCCGGGCGTTGTGGATGCCATTCCGGGCAAGACCACCAACGTAGACATGTCCCACGCATACAAGGACTATGCGGGCATCATCAGCAAGAAGGGTCTGACCCGTCTCCGGGAGGGAAAGTGACCGAAAAAGAAGCTTTACTGTGGGTGCTGGGCATTCTTGGCAGCCTGTGCGCTGCGGTCATCACCATCGACAAGGTGTTGGAAATCATCCACAAGTACATCAAAAAGGCACAGGCCCCCGACGATGCGCAGAACAAGCGAATGGATACGCTCGAAAAAAGACTTGGCGTGCTGGAACAGGGACAGCTTCAGCACGCGCAGGCCCTTGCAAGAGACCTGCGCCGCTTTGACGGCCTCGATGAAGAAATGCGTCTCGTACTCGTTGGAGTACAAAATCTTTTGGATTCGCAGCTGTCCGGCAACAACCGCGAAGGTATGCAAAAAAGCAAATCCGATATTAACAACTACCTACTGAAAGGAGTAACAAATCATGGAAGCAATGTTTAACTTTATCCCCGCACCCATCGCACTGGTACTGATGTTCATTGGCTTTGCCGCGCTGGCCGTTGGTGCTATCCGACTGGGTTACAAACAGTACGTCAAGCAGTGGGCGCTGGAGCTCGTCACCATCGCTGAGGACAGCATCATGGGCAGCGGTCAGGGCGCAAAGAAAAAGGCGCAAGTCTTTGCTGCGCTGCGCGGCGCACTGCCGGACTGGCTGAAGCCTTTTATCACCGATGAAGTGCTGGACAGCGTGATCGAAAAGGCCGTCAGCATGATGAAAAAGGCACTGGCAGACAAGAAGCCTACCATCAACAAGGAGTAATTTATGATCGAGCAAAGCGTATCTCTCGCATCCAACGGCACGGCAAAGTTGCCCGGCTATGAGCAGCTGGTGCGCTTTGGCTACACCAAAAACCGGGGTGTGTACCGCCTTGCCGTCACCGCTTCCGGCGAGTGGGAAGGGCTGGCTATCCGCTGCTTCTGGCACGTGCCGGGCGGTAAAGACCCGGCATCCTCGTTGGTGGTGGACGGCTATGTGGACGTGCCCGCCAGCGTGACCGCACAGCCCGGGAGCGGATGCGTCACCTTTGAAGGCAGTGACGGCGCAAAGACCGTCACTAGTGCAGACCTGCGGTATCGTGTCAGCGCCAACTCCGGCACGGAGGACGGCACAGAGCCGGAACCGGGCACCCCTGCATGGCAGCAGCTGGTAGACGCCGTGCACACCGATGCCACCGCCGCAGAGCAGGCCAAGACCGATGCACAGACGGCAGCACAGCAGGCTGCCACCAGTGCGGGCAATGCAGACCAGAGCGCTCAGGAGGCCGCTGACAGCTTGCAGGAGCTGAAGGACAGCATTGCAAACGGTGATTTCAAAGGTGAGCAGGGCCCCATCGGCCCGGTCGGCCCGGTCGGCCCGCAGGGTGAGACAGGCCCTCAAGGCCCTAAAGGAGAGACCGGCCCTGCCGTAGCACTGGACACCACCCTCACCCACGAGGGCGAAGCCGCTGACGCAAAAGCCACAGGTGACGCTATCAGCGCAGTCAAGGCCCGGCAGAACATCCTTGTAGGCACTGAGACAGGCAACCCGCTCAGCGTTGACGACGCTTTCACTGCACCCCTGTGCGGCCTGACCGTGTACGGTCGGAGCACGCAGGACGGTACACCCACGCCAGATGCACCTGTGCCTATCGTGAGCGCTGGTGACAGCGGGAGTGTGGCGGTGAAGGTGACGGGGAAGAACCTGTTTTACGAACAGGGGTTTCAAAAATATTTTATCAACTCGGTAGCAGACACCGTTGGTTTGGCCGACGGAAACGTATCAAGTGTTTTGCAAGTAGTTACAGGCGCTAAATACTATGTTACGAGGAACAAAATTGGAACTAAATTCCGCGTTGCGGTTGTTGATAAGCTACCCACTAAAGGCTCTGTGGTTCGTCCGTCTAGCGCTATAAACGCGGACTCAAAACGACAAGTAGAAATTTCTGCTACATCCAAGTACATGGTCATTCAATGTGAGGATGAAGCAGGTTTCAGTGAGCTAATGGTGTCGTTGGATTCATCCACCACCTACTCCCCCTACCGTGAACAACTCCTCACCCTCCCAACTCCTACCGGCCTACCCGGCATCCCTGTCACCTCTGGCGGCAACTACATTGACCCGCAGGGCCAGCAGTGGGTGTGTGACGAGGTGGACTTGGAGAGAGGGGTGAAGGTGCAGAGAGTAACAACAATAGTTTTTACTGATAACCGGGAGTTTAAACTAGAAAAGACCGGTAACGGTATTCGCTTTTGGCGTAGAAGTGAAGAATTGAAGAAAGCGGATGTAACGACTGCTGATTCAAGCGCGTTTTGCTCAGCTTTAGCGCTTGGCCAATCGGGCGGTACATGGTCGTCACATAATGTTTTTACAATCAATGTAAAGCTATACGTTAGATTTAAAAACATCACCACTCTGGACGAGTTACAGCAGTATCTGCAACAAACGCCTATGTCACTGACCGCAATTCTCGCCACCCCTATCGAAACCCCGCTCGCCCCTGCTGAAATCGCCGCTTACAAAGCGCTTACCGCTTACGGCCCTGACACGGTGGTGCAGGCTGGTGACGGTGCGGGGGTCAAGCTGGAGTATCAGAGGGATGTGAACATCGCAATCAAAAAGCTGGAGGACGCAGTAGCGTCCATGACAACGACCTAAAGGAGGACTGACTATGGCTATCAAAAGCAAAGCCCGGCATGACCTGACCCTGCGCTCCATCAAGCGGGAGATTGCCGCAGGACGTGACGTGGCATACTGGCTGGACAAGGCGTATACCCATCTGGACAGCGGCCTGCTGACGGAGGACGACATCGCAGAGGTGGAGGTTCTGGCGCAGGCGTACTACGATGCGCTGGACGCTGAGGACAAGGCGAACGCTGAGGAAATCACACTGTAAGGAGGATATCATGGCAAGCACTACATACGAACCGCTTAACCCGTGGAGATGCTCAAAAAGCATTATCCAGACAAATTCTGACCGCGCTGGAACAGACGTTTGTACAGGTTACCATATCGACAATGTCAACAAATTGGTGACATTTTGTCACCGGTTTGCCGTGCTTGGCAATGTGGTGCGCAACGCCGGACAGCTGCCGCAGCCTTTCTGGCTCGGTGTTGCCCGTGGCGGCGGCTCGCATAGTCTTTCCGCCAGCGTTGCAAGGGCTTAATGCAGAACAGATAAAAGCTGTGATAAAACGTGCGCCGCTTGGGAGGTATGACCGGAAAATCGCCCGGTTGCGGTACGTTGACCAGCTATGCCAAGTTGATATTGCAGCGCGTGTGCCGTACTGTCGGACATCAATCGGCAATAGGCTAAAAATTATTGATAAAATGCTGAATGTGTGATACTATACTTTTAATTGGGTGCGTTTTCTTGTGAAGCGCGTTGAAGCGGCAGGCTTTCGGGTCTGCCGCTTTTCTTTTTTTACGATTTGTGGTATAATATTTACAGACAATTCGCCTAATGAATTGCTGGTGTGGTCTGGCCTAAAGATTTCTGTCAGCACAAGCGCACAGCTTACGAAATTTAGTCTCCCGCCCGCCTACTTACAGTGCGTACCATGCGGGAGACGATTTTATATGAATTATGGCAAATAAAATATATCACTTTTTGTCCCGTGTTTTGTTCGCTCTGATTATTTTTGGGGCGACATCAAGCATTCTAAAAGCCGTCCTTCCGTTTTGGCATAGTACATTTATAGGCATGGCTTTATCGGTATATGCGTCTTTGCATTATACGCCATACGATTTATGATTTGAAAGGCTACAGCCTTTGTAGAGAGCGGCATTGCCTGTAGGCAGTTCCGCTCTTGATTTTACAATAAATCCCCTGCTTTGCCAAAGCTCTGCGTTCCACGCGGGGTACGTTGTAGGCAAAGTGGTGGATTTTGTTTTATTTGCGCTTGTTTTGTCGAAAGGCTTGCGCTGTAAATCAAAACGTGATATTTTAGTCTTGCTTCCAAAGTGAAACCCTTAACAGTTAAGCGCTCATGCGGATTTTTCCGTGTGGGCGCTTTTCTTTTTTGTCTTTCGTTGTGCGTTCGTTGTCCTTCACTTTTTGCCGATGCAGTACACTGGATGCACAAGGAGGGATGTTTATGAGCTATTATCCAACACCCGGAGCGCCCTACGTTCCGCAGCAGCCCGTCAATCCTTACGGCGGCATGGGTACAGTTGGTCTTGCTTCTCCCCTGCCAAACACGCAGATGCAACAGGCGCAGCCGCAGCGTCCGCAGCCGATGAATGGGCAA
>OBSA01000033.1_pt1 | contig 57746 bp, 50 predicted proteins | sample 1501291 | NCBI WGS metagenome assembly OBSA01 (sample SAMEA3360679, study PRJEB22359) | human gut metagenome | biome: ENVO:urban biome; feature: ENVO:human-associated habitat; material: ENVO:feces | place: Bangladesh | collected 2011 | reverse complement strand
GAGTTAAAAATTTCAAAATTAGCAGAAGATGCTCTTGAATGTAGTTAATAAGAGGGCTGGAGAGCCCCAAAAACTAATTGTCTTATTGACAATAATCATAGGAAAGAAAAATTAACTGTAAAAATAAGAACAACGAATGTAAAAACTACAAAGAATAAGCTTCAAGAAATTCTAAACAATTCAAATTTGGCTTTTTTTATAGATTCCGAACTGAGCATTCTGGAGGAAGTATTAAAAAACAATGGAGATACGATTCTTTATGCAGAAAATGAAGGCTCATTAAAATCAGTTCTTGAAAAGAATGAACTAAAAAATTTGAAGTTTATTCCAAATAGTGTTGCAAAAGAACTTGAATATGAACCAGACAGAACTGCTTGCGCAAGGTTTAATATCTCGTCTGTTCAGACTGCAAAAATTATATATGATACATTGGAAGGAGTTGAATCCTGCGATTTTTATTCAAAAGGACGAAATATTCCTATAAGGATAAAATTTAATGCAGATGATATAACTGATATTCATCAATTGTCGGAAACTAAAATTTTGGCTGGCAATTATTCTGTTCCAATATCCGCCATTGGCACGATTAAATATGTTGAAAACGAAAAAATATTTTATAGATACAACAGAAATGAAGCAAAAATTCTACAGGATTTTCCTGCTGAATTGGATGATATAAAGAATATTATTTTTTTAGGAAAAATACAGTTCAGTGAATTTGTAAAAAATGCTGTTTTCTTGATTATTCTAGTCCTTTTTCTTTTGTATTGTGTAATGGGAGCTCAGTTTGAATCTTTTGTGATTCCTTGCTTTATATTGCTGGCAATTCCACCTGCATTTTCCGGGGCTTTTTTATTGCTATTGGTAACAGGGCAAAGTGTAAATATTAACAGTATAATTGCATTGGTTGTTTTATTTGGAACTACAGTGAACAATGCGATTATTTTGTATGAAGCTATAGTTCAGATCAAAATAAAATGTTTTACAGATGTTGTGTCCTGCTGCGTTAAAAAACTTCAGCCTATAACAATAACAACATTGACAACGATTTGCGCAATAATTCCTTTTTCAATTGATCCGTTGCACAAAAATTCCCAAAGTTCTATGACGATTGCAATTATAGGCGGTCTTTTATTGTCTTATTTTGTAGTACTGTACTGTATTCCACAGATTTTATTTAGGTTTTCAACAAGACGGGGTAAGAATGAGGAATAGGATATATAATTCTTCTGTTTTTACAATGTTTGTCTTTCTCATAATAACAATTATTTTTTGCATTGGCGCAAGCGGAATTGAATTTGGAGAGACGAACAACTATAAATATACAGTCTATAGCATTGAATTTAATTATTTTGGGATAGATGCTCCAAAAATGGAAGAGATGATAACGATTCCTCTTGAAGAAAAGCTTGGTTCAATAAATGGAATTTTGGATTATAAGTCAGATATTCAGTATGGAAAATCAACAACTTCACTTTATTTTTCTAAAAAAGAAAATTCAAAGAACATATATTTAGCCATAAGAAATATTGTGGACAATTTATATAACAGTCTTCCTTCTGATGTTCAAAAACCAAGAATATATTCATCCGATTTAAATTCAAAAAGTGTTGTCTGCATTGCTTTTTTTGCCCAAGAAGAAAAAGATACTCTAAGAAATTGGATAGAATTGAATTTGAAAAAGAGGTTTGAGTCAATTGATGGTGTTTCAGAAGTCTTAATAAGCGGAGGTTCGCAAAAAGAGATTTTAGTTGAATTTGATTCAGAAAAATCTGCTGCCGCTTTGCAAAATCCTTCTGACTTTGCTGCGATAATCCAGGATGGAAACAGTGTTTATTCTGGAACAAAGTTAAGATATGCAAATTTTGAAAATACTTTAAGTTTTGCTACAAAAATAAAAAGCATTGAGGATATAAAAAATCTTCCGGTAAGAGTTTCTGATGGCTATACAACTTTGGGTTATTTGGCAGATATTTCATTATCTTCTAAACCTGAAGAAGAAGTTGTAAAACTGAATGGAACAGATTGTGTTTCTATTTCAATAAAATCTTCTTCTGATGGAAACAGCATTTTTATTTCAAAAGAATGTAAAAAAATATTGAAGCAGTTTGAATACACTGGTTATAAATACAATATTTTATACGATACAGGAAAATCTCAGCAAAAACTTATAAACAGCGTTCTGCTTGCGTTGCTGGAAAGTTTTTTGTGTTTAATTTTGCTGATTCCATTGTTCTTTTCTAAAAAAAGAACAACAGTATTAATCTTGCTATTGTTGCCTGTAAGTGTTATCTGGACTTTGGGAGTGTTAAAATTTTCAGCGTATTCTGTGAATCAATATACAATTGCCGGGCTGTGTATAGCGCTAGGATTAATTATTGATCCTGCCTTGATCATTTCTGAACTAAGTGAAAAAAGTTCTTGCAAAGAAAGTTTTCTGATTAAACTAAAAGGCGTAACTCCGTCAATAATATCCGCCTCATTAACGTCTGTTATTGTTCTTTTTCCTCTTTTGTTTCTTGACAATATAGTTCCAGGTGTAAAAAATATAGCGATTGCAATTATTTACATGGTGCTTGTTTCCATGATTCTGGTGATAGTCTTTTTCCCGGCATTTATTTATTCAGATAAAATCGGAATAAATAAGCCAAACTCTGTTAATGCTAGAATAGAAAGAAAATATGTAAAACTTACTTTTAAACTTGTGTTGTTTTCTATTTCCAAAAGAAAGTTGATTTGCGTGCTGTATTTTTTATCTATGCTTATTCCTGTTCTGATATTTGTTTTTATGGGAAAAAGTTTATCTCTTTCTGCTGAGTCAAATGTCATTTACTGTTCCATTGATTATGACCCGGATGTTTCAAATAAGTATATAGATTCTGACATAAAACCTCTTATAGAACAGATAAAAAGTAATGAATGTATAAGATTTGTAAGAAGTGAATGTAAAAAAGGAAATGTTGAGCTTGAAATAGGCTTTGATGAAAAATATAAAAAGAAGGATGTTTTAATTTACCTGGATTCTTTAAAAAATTATGTGCCGGAAGGGTATTTTTATGTTCCGGAAGTAAATCAAAAATTTTATAAAAAGCAAAATTCTTTTATGATTGCCTGTGTTGGCGATGACAATATAAAATGCCGTGAATATGCAAGGCTGGCAGCTAAAAATATTTCGGAAAACAATGTTGGAAAAGTTGTTTTGAATTTTAAGAAAGATGAAAGTTTTTACGAATTTGTTCCAAATAAAGTTCTTCTTGTAAAAAATGAATTGTCGGTTCAGGGCTTGGCAGGAACTTTAAGATGGCTGATGTTTGGACCTGTCGCTGATAAATGGATTAAAGATGGAAAAGAATATGACATTAGAATTGCGGGTAAAGATGCAAAAAATCTTTCAGCGGAAAAGACAATCAATTTTTTTGTGCCTGTGCCAAACGGAAGCATAAATCTTAATTCTCTGGGACAGATTATAAAAACTTCCGATATAAGCAAAATCTACAGAAAAAACGGTCGCAGGGCGGCGTATTTTACAGTTGAAACTGTTGGCTTAAGCACGGATAAGGCTCGTGTAAAAATTGAAGATATTTTTAAAGCTATAGAAACAGAAAAGGGGTATGGATTTTCGTTTGATTATGAAATACAACGATTGACCAGAAATTATACCCTGATGTTTGAAATTTTATTGCTCAGCATAATTGCAATTTATATATTGATGGTCTTTTTAACGGAAGATTTTGTTAAGTCGTTAAAAATTATTTCTATAATTCTTGTCTCGGCTGTTTTGCCGCTTGTTATAAAACTTATAGTAAATACTCCATTGGAGTTAGGAGATATTATCGGTATTATTATACTCTCTGGAATAAGCATAAATAATGCGATTTATATTTCAGAATCACATTTCAAAGATACTGTATTCAAAGTTCGTAACAAAATTAAAAGCATTGTAATAACATCTTTGACAACAATTATTAGTTCTATTCCGCTGTATTTCTTTAGCAAAGACAATTTTTCTAAGTCTATCGCATTTTTTATGATTCTTGGAATATTAAATTCATTTATAAGCAGCATTTTTATGTATCCAGCTATTGAAAAAACTGAAAATTCTAGGATGTAATAATAAAAATAAAAATCTTGTTTGACATATACAATTTTGTAGATTAAAATTAATAAAAGTTTTTATGAAAAAAAAAGTTCCTATTCTCCTTTTTATTTTATTTCTCTTTATTGGTTGTTCTTCTAAAAATATGAAAAATTATAAACTTATAAAGCAATCTAGCTCAAATATTGCTGATTTATATCAGGATATCTATAGTTTTGATTTGAAGAATCCAGATTTTTATGAGTCTAAACTAGATTTGGCGCGTTATTATCTTTTGGTTGGAAATTACAACGAAGCACTGGCTTTTTTGCTTCGTGCGGAAGCTATTGCTGCAAAGTTCCCGGAACAGATGACAAAGGAAAATGAGGCAGCAATGTATGGTTGCCATGCTACGCTTCTTTTAATGAATAATCAGGTGGAATCTGCATTTGAATATGTTGAAAAAGCATGCAATGTGCCTAAGTATGGAAAGATTTATGGTTATTTAGCTGGAAGAGTTTTAACAACTTTAGACCGAAAACAGGAAGCCCTTGTTTATTTTGAAAAAACTTATAAAGAATATCCAAATCTAATAACAGGTGAGGAAATCCGCTCTTATATGTATTTGCTTGCTGATTCCAAGAATTACAAAAAAGCTTTGGAGCTGCTTGAGTTGTATTTTGAAAAGGGTGCTTATTTTTCAGGATTGGGTATGTTTGCTTCTGGCATTTATGAAAAAAATGGATTGCTGGGGGAATCAATTTTTAGTGCTTTTTTGGATTACGAGTATCAGTCTTGCTTTGGCAATAGTGATGATAAGAAATTTGTCCAGAATTTGAATGATTTGCGTTCTAAATTAGTTCTGGCGGAAAATGATAAATTTGCAGTAAATGCTGTAGATTATATGCTTTCTTTGTATATAGATGCTGATGTTTCAAAACCAAATATGGATTTTTTTCCTGTAAAATATATTGAATTAAAGAAAATAGCCAAGAATAAGTCTTGGTCAAATAAAGAGTTTAATGAATATCTGGCTCTGGAAAAATATTTTAAGAATTTTCCATGCTACTATTGGAACTTATGGAAAATGCTGCCAAGAATAAATTCTGGTGATTTATCTAACTGGAAATCTGTTCTTGAAAAAATAATTTTGTTGGGAAAATCTGAGTATTATGAACCAGCAAAAATCTCATTAGGAAAGTTGTCTGGATTAAATTCAGCAGATTCTTCTAAATTGTTATTGCCTCAAGAAGTGCAGAATCTGTTGTGGATTTATTTTTCCAACGGTGATGAAAAACTGCTGGATTACGTTTATGATTTTCTAGCTTTGCCTGATTGTGATTATATTTTGCAAGGTTATCAGATTATTAAGAATAATTTAAATAATAATTCTTTACGGCAGGCATTCTTGAATAAATCAAAAACTGCAAACGGGCGTTTAAAAGAACGCATTGATTATATTTTAAATTGATGTGCTGTTGAAATGATAAAGAAATTTTCCATTCTTTTATTATGTTCTTTATTATTCTCTTGTTCAAACAGGAATAAAGCTGAAATATTTTATGTAAAGGCGGTGGAGGCGTATTCTAAAAAAGATTTTACGGCTGCTTTGAATTTTTCAGATTTAACGATAAAGAATGATTCAGATTTTTATCAGGCTAAACTTTTAAAGGCAAAGATTTTATATTTTGAAAATTCTTTGGAAAAATCTTTTCTGATTTTGAAAAAACTTATAAAAAAATATCCTGAATATACAGATGCACGAATATGGTTTATAAGAGTCCTTCTTGCCCAGTCAAAATATGATGAGGCTGAAAAATATCTGATTAAGGAATTGTCTTTTAATTCAGGGGATTGCAGAGTTTTTTATCAGTATGGTAATTTGTGTTCAAAACTAAACCGTATGGATGAACGCCTGTCTATGTACAGAAAAGCTGAGGAATTGTTGCGCGAAAATTCCAAGATATATTTAGAACTTGCAGATGTCTGGCTTGCTTTAGGTCTGAAAGACCGTGCATTGGATGAGTTGGATAAGGCTGAATTATTATCAGACGATAAGCAAACTATAAAAGAATTAAAAAACTACATAAAAAAAATAGAAAAGTAAAACCGCATAATATCTGTTATTATCATAATGCTCAATGCGACTTCCCCCTGTTTCCGTCAAACAACGTCCGGTAAGATATTAAAAATTATCATAGACAAAACTAAAAAAAAACGTAATAATAACCGTATGCACACGATTTTTACAAATACACTAAATGTCGTACTCGTCTTCAATTCTAACTGAGGTTAGTTCGGGTGACTTATGTGTATGTAAAATTTATATACTAAAAAAAGCTCTCCGGACGGAGGGCTTTTTTGTTTTAGGACAAAATTATAGGATTTACAGGAGTTTTTATGAAAAGGACTGGCGCTCAGATTATTGTAAAATTATTGGAAATGCGTGGAATTAAAACTGTCGCGGGAATTCCGGGCGGTTCAATCCTTCCGCTGTACGATGAGCTTGCAAAAAGCAATATTCATCATGTGCTTGTGCGCCAGGAGCAAGCCGCAGGCTTTTTTGCGCAGGGAATTGCAAGAACAACAGGGCTTCCTGCTGTATGTATGGCAACCAGCGGCCCTGGCGCAATGAACCTTTTGACCGCCGTTGCGGACGCCCGCTCGGACTCAATTCCAATTATCGCCATTACAGGGCAGGTAAACACAAACCTTATTGGAACAGACGCTTTTCAGGAAGCCGATACATTCGGGCTTTCTTTTCCTATTACAAAGCACAGCGTTATGGTTAAAAATGTGGCCGAACTTTTTACAGCAATTCCAGACGCCTTTGAGATTGCCATGAACGGCAGGCCGGGGCCGGTTCTTATTGATGTTCCAAGGAACATTCAGCTTGCGGAATATGAATTTGATGAATGGCCTGAGGTAAAAGAGCCTCTTCCAGAAGAAAAATCCGTTCGCTTTCACACAAAGCCTGATGAAATGAAAATCCTTATAGAAAGAGCCGCGGAGCTTCTTCTTGAGGCAAAAAAGCCTTGTCTTTATCTGGGCGGCGGCTGCAATAACATCGCGGCTGCAAAGGCAGTCCGGGAATTCAAAAAAAATTACCGCCTTCCTGTTGTTTCCTCTCTTATGGGCTTGGGATGCGTTCCTCATTCTGACCCGGATTTCGCCGGAATGGTAGGAATGCACGGAAGCTATGCGGCTAACGTTGCGATGAACGAAAGCGACCTTGTCCTTGCGGCCGGCGTACGTTTTGACGACAGGGCTACAGGCGTAGTCTCAAAATTTTGTCCGAATGCAAAAATAATTCACATAGACGTTGATGCGGCGGAAATAAATAAAATCATTCCTTCAAATTTAAGCATAGTTGCAAAAGTTGAAACGATTTTTCCGAAAATTTCTTCTTGCGTTGAACAAAAGCTTAAGTCGTCTTATGAAGCCGAAAATTCTTTGGAATCAGACCGCGCCATGTGGTGCGAAAAAATAATTGAGATTAACAGAAAGAATTATTCACTTCTTTGTGGCTCGCCTTCGCAAGACGAAAAAAATGCGCGCTTTAAGGACAGCGTAAATCCGCGGGCTTTTATTGCATCTGTTCCCGGCCTTGCGGAAAAAGCCGGAATTAAACGCTCCGACCTTCTGGTTACAACGGATGTAGGGCAGCACCAGATGTTTGCGGCGCAGTATTATCCTGTGGAAGAACCCCGGACATTCCTTACTTCCGGAAGTCTTGGAACAATGGGATTCGGACTTCCTGCGGCATTGGGCGCGGCGATGGAAAACCCTGAAAAACGCGTGATTTGTTTTTCAGGCGACGGCTCGATAATGATGAACATTCAGGAGCTGGCGACCCTGGCGGAAAACAACCTTGCCGTAACTGTAATTGTTTTTGAAAACGGAACGCTTGGAATGGTTTACCAGCAGCAGAAATTCCTTTTTGAAAAAAACTATTCCGCCAGCGAATTTATGGCTTCGCCGGATTTATTAAAGATTGCGGAAGGCTTCGGAATAGAGGCTATAGATGCAGATTCAGATTCTGAATGGTACATAAAGGCGTTTTCCCCGGACAGAAAGAAAAAGCCGTGCTTTGTCCGCGTAAGGGTTGACCCGGAGGAAAACGTTCTGCCGTTTGTCCCAGGCGGAAAAGCAAACATAGACAGCATAAGGGATTAAAAAATTAAATATGCATAAGATTTTCGCGTTCCTGTTCACGCCAGGCGGTTTCTTTCTGGATAAGCTCCTTTTCGCTTTCGGCGCGCTCTTTTGCATATTCCATGACTTCATCTTTAAGCTGAATCATTGCGTCGGCAATTATCGGCTCAAACTGAGTTCCTTTGCCTTCCTCAATAATCTTTATCGTCTTTTCAATTGAAAAAGCCGGCTTGTACGGACGGTAGCTTAAAAGCGCGTCGGTTACATCGGCGACCGCCATAATTCTTGCGCACAGCGGAATCTCTTCTCCCTTAATCTTGTTCGGGTAACCTGTTCCATCGTAGCGTTCATGGTGGCAAAGCGCCATTTGAGCCGCAACTTTGGTAAAGTCCTCGTTGTAGATTTTAGGCATCGCCTGAATTATCTCGCAGCCAATATCCGGATGTCTTTTCATCATCTCGTATTCCTGCTCCGTAAATTTTCCAGGCTTCATAAGAATGTGGTCCGGAATGTAAATCTTTCCTATGTCGTGAAGGTTTGCCGCCGCGGAAAAAAGCTCGATATTCTTTTGGGTAAGCTCATCCTTGTAATAGCCCAGCTCGTTTAATTTGTAGCACAGCATCCTTACGTAGGTTACAGTGTGCTCTACGTGGAAGCCCGTAACGAGCTCGTGTTTTTTCAGCACAAGCGGAACAAACTTCATAAATTCAAGCTGGGTCTGCTCTAGCTTTAAGTTCCTGTCAATTGCCGAGCTCAAAGTCTTTTTATTTTTTTTTGCCACATTGTACGCAATCATACATACAAAAATAAATTCAATAGTAAAGCCTGCAGAAAAGGCGATGCAGTCGGATAAAGGCGAGGCGCCGAACGTAATTCCTTCGTTAAAGCGGTTAAGCGATTTTCCGTACTGCGAAAGAATCATTCCAAGATAGTTCATTAAGGACAAAAACATAGTGAGTTTTACGTCGTAGTAAAGGCAGCTTAAAAAGACAATAATGCCGTATGAGATGTAAATTCCGATGTGCGAGTTTGTTCCTAAAAAATCAAGTATGCAGGAAGCGCCTATAAGCCCGAAATATTTTGCCGCATTCTGGATAATTTCAAAGGTGTCGGGATGATTTTCCTTGAATTTCGCGGAGCTGAATCCGTACACAAGCGCAAGAGCTATCACAGAAAACAGAAAAATTAAAAGCTCTGAAAAAATTATGAAATCTGTCTTGATATTAAAAATCTTGAAATAAGAAAGGATTAAAAACACTGGAGCGAGAAAATTCATCAGAATCAGAATTTTAGTAACAAGCTTGTTTATTTTAAAAGTATTGTCCTCAAAGAATTCGTCCTGTTCGCTGCCCATAAACCTGTTTTCTCCTTTTTTTGTTTTCGGGAAATAAAAAAAAATCTTCCGCCTGAATGTTTAGAACCTGCGGAAGACTTATTTTCTTTGCTAACTATTTTTCAACAGGAAAAACCTTTTTAAATTCCTTCAGCAAATCCGCGGTCTCAATCGCAGAATCAAAGTTGTGGATTTTTCCCAGTTCCGAATAGAACTTTATGAGCGGCTCAGTCTGCTCGCGGTAAACTTCCATTCTGTGCAGGATAGATTCCTGCTTGTCGTCGTCGCGCTGGTAAATTTCGCCGCCGCATTTGTCGCAGACACCTTCTTTTGCAGGCGGAAGCGTAAGCACATTGTAGTTTGCGCCGCAGTTTCTGCATACGCGCCGTGTGCTAAGTCTTTTTATAACAAGCTCGTCCTCTGCCTGGAAATTTACAACTGCAACTTCAGGGCAAATGGAAACAAACATCTCTGCCTGTGGAATTGTGCGCGGAAATCCGTCAAGAATAAAACCGTTCTTGCAGTCATCCTTTGAAATTCTGTCCTTTACAAGCTCGCAGGTTAAGTCATCGCTTACCAGAGAACCTGAATCAATGATGGCTTTTACTTTAACTCCGAGCGGAGTCTGATTTTTAATGTTTGCGCGAAAAATATCGCCGGTCGAAATATGTGGAATTTTGTAGTCTTCTGCAACTTTTACAGCAAGCGAACCTTTTCCAGCTCCTGGAGGTCCCAAAAAAATGAAATTCATTTTAACTCCTAAATTTATAAAATAACTTTATTATTCTACTATAATATCAGCGAATTTGCAAAAAAAAATTGGAGCGCGTTTCATCTGTGCGCGGCCCGCTTTTGCTGCAAGTCCTCGCGTTCGCTCCGGTCTTTCCGCCACAATCGGGGCTAAGTTTCTTCTTTACCGCGGTTCTTTCAGCGCGCCGGAATTGTTTTCCAGGATTTCTGGCAGCAGGTAAACATCGGAAACTCCGCCCACAAGAATCGCCCCCATTCCCATTTCAAGCGGCACGGAAAGATCCATGTCGTAGCGGTCTCCTACGGAAATACATTCTTCCGCCCTGGAGCCTGTTTCCTTTAAGGCCAGCAGGAACGGCTCGTACGCCGGCTTTGATTTTCCGGAAGTGTCAAGCCCGATTATCTTTGGAATAAGGCATGAGATTCCGAGCGCTTCCAGCGTCTTTTTTGCCGGCAGGACAGGATTGTTTGTAACGCAGATTATCTTGTATTTTTTCCTCAGCGCTTCAATTGTTTTAATCAGCCTGTCGTCCTTTTTCAGGAAATTTCCGGGCTCAAGAAGTTTTCTGCGCATTTCAACGCTTTCGTTTATCGTAACCCCAAAATTGGTCAGGGTGTTTCCAAGGCTGATTTTTTTTTCGCCGTGCTGTTTTGACCAGTTTCGCCTGAACTCGCTTATTTCGTTCCGCGCGGCGCGTGCGGTTATTCCGCGCTTTTTAGCCCAGTACCGTATCTGCGCGTCAACCTGCTCAAAGGCGTATGCCGGCGATGTGTAAAGGGTGGAGTCTATGTCAAAGATTATTGTCGTAAGATTCTGCGGAATCTTAAAAATCTTCATTTTTTTTGCGGCCGGCCGGTTTGCGTAAAAAAAATCTTTTCCGGCGACAATGGATTTTGCCGCTTCCTGCAGATTTTCAAAATATCCAAGTCCGTACAGCGCCACAGCGGCGTTTCCTGTAAGCTCAGAATCCGGCGAATTGCACGTTTCAATGTTTATTTTGCAGTCAAAGGCTTTTTTTTCAAGCCAGCGCCTGTTTTTTGCCTGTCCTCCTGTTACATTCATAGTGCCGGAAAAGCTCAGGCTGTTTTCTTCCGCAAGTTTTCTTAGGGCGTCAAGCGCGTTCCGCACGGAAGCGGAAAGTTCTGAAAGAATTCTGTAGCCTTCGCTGTTCTTGTCGTCAAGCGAATAGTCAATTATTTCTTCCCAGGAAAGCTCTCTTTTTTCTATGCAGGAAATTTCATTTTTGTATTCATTTATAATTGAACCGGACTCCGGTATGATAACGGAAATGTTCCATAGTCCGGGAATTGCGCTTGGCAAAGTCCTGAATCCTTCCTTAAAAACCGGTTTTTCTGCGCAAAGGTTTATTCCCTCGCTTGAGCCTGAGCGGTCGCACAGTTTTCCCGGTTCAACTGTGGCGGTTCCCAGCAGCGCGGCTATAAAATCAGGGCCGGCGCAAAAAACAGGAGCTTCCGGAATCCCGAAATATTCAGATGCGGCTTTTGTCACGTTTCCCGCGCTGCGTCCCGGCGGAATGAATCCGGGAATTTTTTCAGGTTCAATTCCAAATTTCTTAAGCTCTTTGCGGCTCCAGTAGGCTTCTGTAAACCTTTCTTCCGGCAGGATGGAAACTGCGTTTCCTGTAAGCTTATAAACAACAAATTCCGGCCCGGAAAAAACGCAGGCGGAAGAATTCCATTCTTCCGGGAATTTTTCCTTAAAGGCAAGGAATCGGGGTATGTACAGGGATTTTGTTTCCTCTGCTTTTTTTTCAATTCGCTCTGGGACCGGGCAGTTCCATAAAAGCGTCAGGCCGCTTTCAGAGACAACCGTCGGTCCGTTTCCGGAAATGCAGACTGCCGAAATCAAGCCTGCCTTGTCTTTGATCTCTGCGAAGCCGAGCTTAAACGCTTCAAGCCATTCGTTTGCAATAAGTGAGTTGTCTTTTGTTTTGAAAAATTTTTGCGTAGAACAAAGAACCTCGCCGTTCCGGGAAATTATTCCCATTTTCAGCGAGGTTGTTCCAATGTCCGCGCAAAGAATCAGTGTGTCTTCCATTGCAGAAAATGTAAAAAAGTTAAATTCTTCCTGCGGAATTATTTTGTTTCTTTGGAAACGGCATCCTGCTGGGTTTTTACAATTTTTTCAATTATATTGCGGTTGTCAAGCAGGTCGCCTATAGACTGGTTGTGATGGATTCTTGTTATCACGTTCGCAAACAGTCCTGAAACATCTGTGCTTATGTACCATTCTTTTGTAAGGAGCTCTTCGTGGTAAACGGCGTTTGTTCCGATTACGCGGTAGAATAATCCCTGCTTGTATGCTTCGTCAAAAAGTTCTATCGCGTTTCCGGTAAAGAACGGAAGGCTGATTGCCGCGATGACTTTTGTGGCGCCGTTGTCTTTAAGGAATGACATTGCCTTTAGCAGAGTTCCGCCTGTTCCAAGCATATCGTCTGCCAGGAAAGCGACCTTTCCTTTTACGTCGCCAAGAAGTTTTACGCTTTTTATGTTGGTGTCCTTTGCATTCTGGGTAACTACAGAATAATCTCTTTCCTTGTAAATCATTGCCAGCGGAAGCTTAAGTCCGGAAGCGTAGAATTTGTTACGGTCAATCGCGCCTGTGTCCGGGGAAACAACTACAAGGTCGTCATCCTTGCCGGTAAGGTCGACAATTTTTCCAAGCTCGCGGATAATCTGGTAGCTTGCGTGAAGGTTTTCAAGGTTTATTGTGTTAAATGCGTTTACAATTTCGCGGCTGTGGATGTCCAGCGTGATGATGCGCGAAACACCGAGCATTTCGTAGACATGGCCGAGCATTGCGGCGGCAAGTCCTTCGCGTCCCTTTTTCTTGTGCTGGCGGCTGTAAGGGTATACAGGAACTACCAGCGTTATATGCGCGGCGCCCGCCTGGCGTACGGAATCAATCGTATTCAGAAGGCACATCAAATGGTCGTTTACAGAAAGCGAAAGTTTGTTTTTTCCACCATTAAGACTTATAACTTCATGATTTTCTACATCCTGAAAAATAAACACATCTTTTCCGCGGATGGATTCATTGATTTCTGTTTTAAATTCACCGTTTGCAAAGTAAGTGAACGATGTGTCAACTTTAAAAGTCGGAGCGCGGTACTTGTCAATTGCGCCACGGATAACAAGATCAGATGTCTCCAGGTCATTGTCAAGGTTAATCTTGTTGATAAGTTCTGATTTTTCAAGATTGTAACGTTTTGAAATGGCATCGTTTTTAAGGGTAAAACGATGTTTGTACATGTGTTTTAAATGTGTGATTACTGCATCTGCAAAGGCTTCTCCGCCAGGGCATGCAATAACCGCAAGCTCAGTTGGTTCTGAATACGGCATTCTTCAAACCTCTTTAATTTTGTGGGAGTAAAAAGATAATATCATTTTTTTTTATGCTATTCAATGTTTATCTTAAAAACACAAATGCATCGTATGCGGCGTAAAGCAGAATCATTGCTATTCCGCAGGCGCGGTTCAGGCGGTATTTAGGGCGCGCCATGAGCCATACCAGCGCGCTGAACGCAATCAGAATCACCGTGTCGAAAATGCAGGCGGAATCCACCGCAAGAGGTCTGATTGTCGCTGAGACCCCAAGTATGAACAGAATGTTAAAAATGTTCGAGCCGATTACGTTTCCCATGGCGATGTCATTTTCACCTTTCTTTGCCGCGATTATGCTTGTGACAAGCTCAGGAAGGCTTGTTCCGAATGCGACTACTGTAAGGCCGATCAGCGTGTCGCTCATTCCGGCGGCTTTTGCGATGTACGTCGCGCTTTTTACAACCATCTGGCCGCCTGCGATTACGCCTGCAAGTCCTGCGGCGGTAACAAGAACACTTTTTACAACCGGCGATTTTTTTTCTTCAGGATTTTGGCAGGTTTCTTCTGTCTGGTTCGCAAGTGAATACGAAACCGTTGAATACATAAAGATTACAAAGAACAGAAGAAGCATGATTCCGTCTGCGCGCGAAATGATGTTCCTTGCCGCCTCCGGATCGAAAAATTTATCCGCGAACATAAGGAAAAGAGCGGCTGTAATTAAAATTGAAAAAGGGAAGTCTTTTTTCATCAGGGATTTTCCCATTTCCATAGGACTTATAGCCGCCGCGCAACCTGCAACAAGCATAAGGTTTACTATATTTGAGCCGACTACATTTCCTATGGCAATTCCTTCTACGCCCTGGATTGCGGAAGTGACGCTTACGGCAAGCTCAGGAAGGCTTGTTCCGAATGAAACTATCGTAAGACCTATGACAATTGAAGGAATGTTGAATGCTTTTGCGATTGCAGAAGCGCCGTCAACAAAAAAATCTGCGCCTTTTACCAGGAATGCAAATCCTGCGGCAAGAATAAAAATTTGAAAGAAAATCATTTTCGCCTCTCGGCAAACTATAGCATTTTAGGCGTTGATGGAAAAGAGCGCGCCCGGTTCAGGTCTTGCTCCAGCCACTCCGTTCGGAACTGAATCCGCGGCTTTTACAGCCTGCCTGATTTGCGTCTGGTAGTTTGTTATCATGGAGTCAATCTGCTCCGGCGTTGAATTTTTTACCGCGGCGGGAATTTTTCCGCTTTTTATTGAAGAAAGATGGTCAATCAGTGTGTTTAATATCTGGATTTTTGAAATGGAAATGCCGTTCTGTCCGTTTTTTGCGACAAAGCCGGAAACATGGTCAAAATGTGAGTACAGTACAACGGACTTGCTTACCGGAACATAAAGTTTTGCGGCGTTTGAAGAGGATATATTTGTGTATGCAGAATTGATAGAAACTGACATATCAACCTCCGGAAATTAAAGCATTTCTACACTTTAAATATCGGAAGTTGAAAAAAACAGTTTAGCCCGAATTTCAAGTTTTATAAATTTAGCACAAAAATTGAATGAGCTACCAGAAAAAGCGCGTCAATTCGCCAAGCTGAGCGTACAAAGTATCAGACTGCGCGATTTTTTTCAAAATCGCTTGCTATCGCTCAGAATGGCTCGGTTGCCGCTTTCTTTTTCTTCCCGCTCATTCAATTTACGGATTCAGTAAAAAACTCGAAATTTGGACAGTTTAGAAACATTGAGCTATATGCCGAGTTTTTTCAGGTCGGCGTAGCGTTCTTCCATTGAAGGAACTGGTTTGCCGTCTTCTGTCTGCACGGAGTCTGAAAGATACGGAATTATTACGCGGTATTTTATCTTGTTCCAAGTCGGCGGTCTTTTGTCCGGAACTGCGAAAATTCCTGCCTGCGGAATGTTTGTCAGCATCGCAGGGTAATAAACCGGAAGTATGTGCTCGTTCACGTCTTTTAGCGATGAAAATCCGCCTGCGATTCCAAACTGCGTTGTGTCAAGGTTGGATTTTATTTTTCGTTCTATAAATATGTGCTGTGTTTCTGTGGTAAAAAACCATGAAATGAATTCGGACGCCAGCAGCGCTTTTTTTGTTTGCTTTGCGATTCCCATGTAAATCATCGAGTCTTCCACAGGAATAAGACCGTTGTTGTTAAGCCAGCGGAAGTCCAGGCCTGAAAGCCGCGCCGCGCTCATTGAAAAAAGTTTGTCGGATGTTACAAAAGAAAACAGCGTCCTGCCGGAAGTAACCTGCCTGTCCGGGGTTTCTGAAAGATACTTGTATACAAAATCGCTTTCGGTCTGCGGCGAAGTGTTTGCCGCGGAAATCCATTCCTTCAGATATTTTGTGGTTGCTTCCACTGCGCTGCTGCTGTATGCAAATGCGTTGCTCTTGTCCTCCCGGAAATTTGCTCCAAGAAGCTGGGCGGTAGTGTAAAGGAAATCTGCGTTGCTCTGCGGTGCGAAACCTATCGCCGTGTAGCTGCCTTTCTTATTTTTCTTGTTAAAAGCCGCTCCCGCTTCCTTAATCTCTTCCAGGGAAATTGTGTAGTCGTTCTTTATAAGATTTTCATTTTCTGTTGAAAAAATCATCGCCGGAATATTAAAATTTACAGGCAGAAGATACTGCCTGTGTCCGAAAGTTCCGGATTTTAAAAGAGTTCCGTAAAAATCATTGGTAGAAAGGTACTTTCTGTTGAAAATAAAATCCAGCGGAATAAAATTCTTTCTGGTTCTGCCGTTCTTTAGGAGCGAACCTGCGATTATGTCTGGCTGAAGTTCGCCTGGCTCAGGCGGAAGCTTGTCCGCAATGTTTTCTTTGTAGACAAGTATCGCTTTTTGCCTGTGGCTTTTGTTGTAAAGTTCTATGAACGGCGCAAATTCGCTGTTGTCGGTCCAGATTACAAGTCGTTTTTCCGGTTTCTTTTTGCAGCCTGCAAGCGTAAATGCTGCAAAGACTGCGGCAAGCAGCAGAATTTTTCTCAGAACGAATCTATGCACGCTTCATTTCTCCGGCAGTATTGTAAATTTCCGCATATACTTTTTCTATAAGCTCTTTTTCAATGCTGCTGAATGCTACGCGCAAAGTGTTTTCGTCGATTGAAATCGTTCCGATTCCTTTTTCGTTCAAAAGTTTCTGGCGCAATGCTTCCGCATCGATTCCTTTTGTCCGGAAGCTCATAAAGTAGCCGGAATTGAACGGAAGCGGTTCAATCGCTTCTGATTTATGTGAGTCAACAAATTTTCTTACTTCATCGTAACGTTCTTTAAGGACTTTTTTGAACGCGGCTTTTTCCGCGCTGTTTTCAGGGTCCTGGAAAGACTTAAGGATTAAATTCTGTGACGGAGTCGCTGCGCATGAAACTGAGGAGCGGATTACGCCCATGAGTTTTTTTACAAGCGCGTCGTACTGTGAGTCCGTAAATCCCTTGCATCCGAAAGTAAGGAATCCGCATCTTAAGCCCCATGCGAAGTCTTCTTTTGTAGGACCGTCTGCTTTTACGGCAAGAATGTTTTCGTGAAGGTCTGCGATGTGGGCAAAAAGACTTTCAGGCTCGATGTTTTCCTCGTAGTTAAGCCCGAAGTATGCATCGTCGCTTATGACAAGAATTTTCGCTCCGGTTTCGGCGGTTTCCTTCAGTATCCTGCAAAGTTCCTTTACTTCTTCAGTTGTAGGGCTGTAACCGGAAGGATTCTGCGGAAAGTTCAGTATAAGACGTACTGAACCGTATTTTTTTGCTTCGTTTTTTACGGCTTTTTCAAGTCCTGCAAGGTTGAATTTTCCGTTGCTGAACATTTCAAACTGGTGGAATTCAGAGCCGCGGCGCGCTTCTGCAATAAGAATGTAGTTGTCCCAGCTTGGGTTCGGCGCGAGCATCGGTTTTTCTGAATCTACAAAAAGATCCATTATGTATGAAAGTCCTGCCGTAAGCCCCGGAACTACCGCCGGAAGGGAAGTCTTTTTGTCTTTTAGTGAAGGATTTTTCTGAATCTGTTTTTGTTTCCATGCCTCGCGGATTGCAGGAATTCCTGCTGTAGGAGCGTATGCGACAAGTTCTCCGGAAGTCATTTCCGGTGCCCATTTGTGAATGGAAGGAAGTATTGCCGGCTTGCCGTTTATTACGGTTGTTCCGATTGTTCCGTTTGCAACAGAAGCCTTCTGTTTGGCCTCGCCGCCCTGCGCAATTATTCCGCGCGGAAAATAAATCCGTTTTCCAAGGTCAGAAAATAATTTTTCTGCCGTAGTGCCTTTTAATAAATCGTTTAATTCTTGTGCTAATGGGTTCAACATGATAAATTAGATTATAATGATTTTGTAAATCAATGTAAATCAATATTGCATATTTATGCATTTCAGGTGTAAAAAATGGAAAAAAATAACATAAATCTTGTTGAGCTTGAAAATTGCCGGAAGCTGGTTGAAAAATGCCGCGAAGAGGCGAAAAAACGTCTTATAGGCCAGGAATACCTTATTGACGGAATCCTTACAGCGTTTATCGCAGGCGGCCATGTCCTTGTGGAAGGCGTTCCGGGTCTTGCGAAAACCCTTGCGGTAAAGACATTTGCCGAGATAAGCGGACTTGATTTCCGGCGCATTCAGTTTACTCCGGACCTTCTTCCTGCGGATGTAAGCGGAACTCTTATATATGAGCAGGGAAAAGGAACTTTCAGCGTGCGGAAAGGACCTGTCTTTTCAAATGTGGTTCTTGCCGACGAAATAAACCGCGCGCCTGCAAAAGTCCAGTCTGCGATGCTTGAGGCTATGGAAGAAAAGCAGGTTACTATTGGTGAGGAAACCTACAAGCTGCCTGAGCCGTTTTTTGTTCTTGCCACGCAGAATCCTATTGAACAGGAAGGAACTTATAATCTTCCGGAAGCGGAGCTTGACCGTTTCCTTTTAAAGCTCAATGTGTCTTATCCTTCCGCGGAGGAAGAGGTTGAAATTGTAAAAACTCAAGGTTCGGCGGCGAAAGTTCCTGTAAACCGTGTTCTTACGCCAATGGATCTGCTTAATTTCAGGGAGATGAATTCGCAGATTGCATGCGACAGTAAGATTGTTGAATATATTGTGCAGCTGATTTCCGTAACGCGTCCGAGCCTGAAGAAAAAAACAGAGCACGACATAACGCGCTACATAACTTTCGGGGCTTCTCCGCGCGCAGGCATCGCTCTTCTTCAGTGCGCAAAAGCCACGGCGCTTCTTGCGGGACGTTCCTTTGTCCTTCCTGAGGATGTAAAAAAAGTCGCGCCTCTTGTTCTTCGCCACAGAATTGTTCTTTCATACGAGGCTGCCGCGGACAATATTTCTGCGGATGAAATTATTGCGAAAATTCTTGATTTCATCCCGGTACCTTAGTTATGGAACATTTACTTTCAGGATCGAAGGATTCTTTATTTCAAAAAGCGACATATCTCCGCATTGCCGCCAGAAAACTTGCCGACAGCATGAGGAGCGGCGGATTCCGTTCTCTTTACCGCGGCCAGGGAATTGAATTTGCCGGTGTCCGCGAGTATCTGCGCGGCGACGATGTCCGCTCAATCGACTGGAATGTTACTGCCCGGATGGGAAAACCGTTTGTCAAGATGTTTGACGAGGAGCATGAGCTCGAAATTTTTCTGATAGTTGACCGTTCCGCCTCGATGTTTACCGGCTCAAAAGGCAAGGTGAAGTATGAGACTGCCGCGGAAGTAGCGGCGCTTCTTGCTCTTGCCGGCGAGCTGAACGAAAGTCCTGTCGGCGCTGTTTTTTTTGACGGAAAAATACATTTTTCATGCGCTCCGGAGTCTGGCCGCGAACGCACCATGCACATACTTTCCAGGCTTGATGAATTTGACGGCGCGGTAAAGGGCTCTGTCCTTGGAAACGCGATTACCGGCGCTGTGAAAATGCTAAGGCATCATTCGCTTGTTTTTGTTATTTCTGATTTCAGGAATTCGGGCTGGGAAGAACCTTTTAAACTCTTGTGCCAGAAAAATGACGTTGCGGCTATACGCATTGCGGATTCAACCGACTGGGAGCTTCCTGACGCAGGAGCGTTTGAATTTATGGACAATGAAACCAATTTTCAGATGATTCTTCCGACTTCCTCTGGTGAATTTAAGTCTGCGTGGCGCGATTCCTACAGAAGAAGAACTGCCCGGCTGGAAGATTTCTGCGCCCGCCGCGGGGCAGGTTTTGTATCTGTCTCAACCGAAGAGGATTCCGTCCGTATGCTCCTGAACTTTTTTGCTTCAAGGAATTCTGGAAGCGGCAGGTGGGGGAACAGATGAGCATGACTTTAAAAAGATTTTTTCCGCTTTTAATTTTATTTTTTTCTTCAATCTATGTTTTTGCCCAGACTGAAACCAGCCAGATGGTTCTGCCAAAACGGATTTATGTGGGCGACACAGCGGAGCTTCACTATACGTTCAATTCAAATGTGGATTTTTTCCCTAACGAGGAAACCCTTGATGAAAAGCCTCTTATTCTTGAAAAACTTCCGTTTGACTGCGACAACGAGAATTTTACGCTTAAAAAAGCGGTGATTCAAAAAAACGGTCTTCTGTACACTGTGGTCTTTACTTTTACGCCATGGAAGGTAGGAAGTCTGGATTTTCCGCAGTTTGATCTTCTTTCCGCGGTTTTTGGAACTCAAAATTCCGTTCCTTTTATTATCAGTCCTAAGTCAATAGAAATTTCATCTATACTTACAAAGGACGAAGATTCGTCGCTGCGTGGAATAAAAGGGCCGCTCCTTTTTCCGGGAACGATTTACGTGATTTATGCGCTGACCATACTTTTTGTCGCGGCTCTTGTTCTTATTCTTCATACAGTCTTGAAGTGGCAGGAAATTTCATCAAATTGCAGGCAGAAAAAAATACTCAGGGCTTATGCAAAAAATGCAAGGAGCGCCTTGAGGCAGTTCAGGAAACTTGAAAAAAATTCGCTTCGCATAAATGATGTCGCCTTTTGCCTTGCGGTTCAGCAGATTTTCAGATATTACCTTACGGTCCGCTTCGGAAGAAAATTCGATGCTCTTTCAACGGAACAGATTTCCTCTGAATTCGAAAAGCTTACGGCCGGAACAATGAGCGACTTTATGCGCGAGAATATTTCTTCTGTGCAGGATATTTTCCGCCGCGCGGACTACATACGTTTTGCGCACGGTTCTCTTGACTCCAGACGGGAACCTGCCAAGGTCTATGCCGCGGAGCTTCAGCCTGATGAGCGCGCGGTGATAATTGCAAATTCGCGGACTATAATAAAAGCGTTTGAAACAGGAGGGGAAGATGCCTGATTTTCAGAATCCAGCGGCTTTTCTTCTGCTTATAATGATTCCACTTTTGTTTATTTTCAGAAAAGCCGGAATTTTTTCCAGACCATCGTTTATTGTAACTCTTTCTGACTGGAACGGAAAGAATTTCCAGTGGCGCAAGCCTGCCCGAAGGTTCGCCTCTGTTCTTTCAAAGGCGCTTGTTATCGCAGGCTATGTTATAGTTGTCGTTGCGTTTTCCGAGCCTATCCTTTACAGGCAGGAACGTGTATATACTTCGCGCGGAACGGATATAGTGTTCGTGGTGGACATAAGCCCGAGCATGGCCGCAAAGGATATGGGCAGTTTTACGCGCCTTGAGACGGCGAAAACTTCAATTAAAAAACTGGTGGAATCTAATCCAGGGGCGACTTTTGGCGTTGTCGCAATGGGCGAGGACGCGGCGATTATTATTCCGCCTACGATTGACCAGAAAATTTTTGCGGAGCGCCTCGACTCAATCAGCATAGGACAGCTTGGAAACGGAACCGCAATCGGAACTGGTGTCGCTACGGCTGTCTTCCATCTTGCCGGTTCGGCCGCGCCAAAAAAGTGCATTGTGCTTCTTACAGACGGAGAGAACAATTCCGGGGCAATCCATCCTGAGACAGCGGCGGAGCTTGCGAAGCGTAATAATGTCGCGCTTTATGTTCTGGGAATCGGCACGAACGGCTCGGTTCCTCTTGAATACACTGACCCAGTGACCGGAAAAAACTATTCTGGCTATCTTAATTCTTCCTATAGCGAGGAAGCCCTTAGGAAACTTGCGGTTGCCGGCGAAGGAAGGTTTTTTGAGATAAAATCGCTGAATGACTTTAACCTTGCGCTTTCAATGATTGTGAACAGCCAGAGCGTTGTGCAGACTTATCATTCAAAGACCGTAAGCTGCGATTATTACGACAAGCTTCTTTTTGCGGCGGGAATTCTTTTTGTCTTAAGCTGGTGTTTAAAACGCATATTCTTAAAGGAGGCAATCTGATGGAAGCCCTGAATTTTTCGTGTCAGCGGCCTTACGCATTGTACGGTCTTGTGCTTTTAGTGCCGGCGCTGATTATTTCGGTTTTTCAGTTTAAAAAAGCCCACAAGAATCTAAAGTTTTTTACGGTAAAGTATAAAAGTTCTGTTGTGGCCAGAAGAATGAAAAATTTCGCGCTTATGTATGGAATCCGCACATTTTGTGTTTCTGTTGCCTGGGTTATGCTTGTGCTTGCTTACGCCGGATTTTCGTGGGGAACGTACCTTGCTCCGGTCCATACTTCAGGAACGGCTGTTTCCCTTGTTTTTGACATTTCCTACAGCATGAACGCAGATGACGCTTCTTCCGGTCTTACCCGGCTTGAAGCGTCTAAAAAATACGCAAAAATGCTGCTTTCCCATATTCCTGACACGCAGATTTCTGTGGTTCTTGCAAAAGGCGATGGCGTTACGGTTCTGCCCTTGACGGACGACAGGTCTGCGGTTGAATCTCTTATAGATTCCCTTTCTTCAAATTTTATGAGCTCTACAGGAACAAGTCTTGGAAAAGGAATAAGGTGCGCCCAGAAATCGTTTCCGTCGAATTTTTCCTTTAAAAATTCAATCTGGGTTTTTACGGACGGAGAAGAAACCGATTCTCTGCTTGAAAATTCGCTTGTAAGCTGCGTAAACCAGGGAATCTCGGTAAGCCTTATCGGTTTTGGAACTGAACGCGAGACAAAGGTTCTTGCCGGCGACGGAAAAACTTTTGTGCTTACGGCTTTGCGCTCTGAAAATATGAAGGCCGCCTGCGCCGCCGCGATGAAAAAAAATTCAGCGGGCGGAGTTTCTGACCTTCAGATTTCGTATATTGACGCGACAGAACCTGGTTCTGCTTTGACATTGCTTGACGGAATAAAGATAAATTCTGTTTCAGATTCAGAAAAAAACGGTGTTTCTTACGAAATCAAGCCTGTTCAGCGTTATTCGCTTTTTCTTGGTCTTGGAATTCTTTTCAGCGTGCTGAGCTATGTAATCACGGAGCTTGATCCTGAAGGCATCGCTGAAAAATTTAAGAAAACCGCCGCGCTGATTGTTGTCTGCCTGCTTTTTGTTTCATGCACTGGCAAAAATTCTGTTTCCGGCGCAAAAAATATTATGGAAGGCTCGTGGTTCTGGTATCAGAAAAAATACAACGACTCTGTCGCCAAGTACCTTCAGACTGTTTTTGATGCCAGGGAAAGCGGAAATTCGCTGCTGGAGCAGTATGCGGTCTACAATCTTGCCACAACCTATCTTGTTCAGAATGAAAATGACGTGGCCCTTGAACGCTACGCTCAGCTTGAAAATGTTGAGGACAAGAATGTGCGCTATGCGGTTTTTTACAACTGCGGAATTATAGCGAACCGGAAAGGAAATTACGTGGAGGCGGCAAAATGGTTCAGGAACGCGCTTAAGATTGACGGAACAAAAATCGATGCGAAAATCAATCTTGAGCTTTCGCTTATGAACGCTGAAAAAGAAGCGAAGTCAAAGGCGAATGTCCAGAACCAGGTTTCGGAGTCAAGGACTTCCTCGACTATGGAAGAATCAATATTTGCAAGAATTCGGGAGTATGACAAAAAACAATGGAAAAACAGCCAGAAATCAGAAAATTCAAATTCGTCGCAGGATTATTAAAAAAAATTCTGATTGCAATGTTTTTTGCTGTTTTGCTTGAGCCTGGCTTTTCGCAGCAAAAACTAACGGTCAGCATAATCAGAAATCTTCGGGTAATGCCTGTGAATAAGATAAACTTCAGTTCCGCCGACTGCGCCTTTGAGCTGAAAATTCCCTATGTAAAATCGGATTCAGTTCAGGCTCAGATTCCTGATTTGCCTAACGGGGTGAATTTTGTTTCTCTCCGCCGCTCCGAATATTCAGATGAAAACAAAGTCAGCGGCACAAAGATTGAGCTTTGGCTGAACTTTGCCGAGGCTAAGACTTACCGGCTTCGCTCTATGCGCGTTTATATAAATTCAAGGCTTTACTATATCCAGTTTGCGCCGGTTGTGATTTCTGAAAATCCAAGGAATATAATGCCGCGGCTGGTGGTTACTTTTGAAAACGGCAAGGAGCTTATAAGCCAGAGGCGTGGAAAAACTGCCGAGGAGGCGAAATTTTCCGTGCCGGCTGGAGAGCCTGTGAAATTTACGGTTTCGCTGCAGTATGCGGTTCAGATAATTTCATATTCGTGGAAAGTTCCAAAAAACGCGATTGTCCGCGAGCTGGAGCAATATGACATTACAAAAGGGACTTTAAGAAGCTCCGAATTCAGCGAGGAAAAAATTCCGGTTTCTACTTTTGAGTGGGAGCCGCTCTATTCCGGAAAGCTTTCCCTTCCGGAAATGAAGATTATTGCGACTTCGTACAACGGAACTAGAATTGAGCTGAAGCTACCTGAAACGCTTATTCCTGTTACGGAAGGAATTAAAAAGGCTGAAAAAACAGAGGATGGCGAAGCATATTTTGGCTACGCATTTGCCCGGCGCGCTGTAAAAGCTAAACCTGCGGCAAGCGAAAAGCTGAGCGAGGAAGATTGCCTTAAACTGGCGGCGCTGCGCTCGGAAGAAAGACATTCTGTTCCATTTGCAAAAAAATTCCATGAAAGAAAAAACTTTGAAAAAAAACATGGAATTTCAGACGGAGCGATGGAGCCTGCTTATTTCTGGCTGTGGGGAAGCGTAATTCTTCTGTTTCTTTCCGTTGTGTTCACGGTTTTTTCTGCCCTTACGCGTAAAGTGCCGGGGATTCTTTCTTTTTCCGGGGCAATGGTTGTGTTTCTTGTGGGAACAATTATTTCCTCAGTTTTTATTTTAAGAACTTACGCAATTTTTAAAGGCGGAAATGTAAGCCCTGTTCCAGAAGAAAGCTCCGCGGCGGTTTCATCGATTGAAAGCGGAAAGCGTGTCCTTGTGGAGCAGCGGGCCGGAGACTGGGTTTTTATCCGCTTTGGTTCTGCCGGCGGCTGGGTAAAAGAAGACGGAATTATTGTTATAGACAAATAGGATGAAAAAATGAATTTTGGCGACATTTTAGACCAGTGGGACAATCAGCAGAAAAAAAACGTGGAAAAACAGAGGCTGAGCGGTCATAATACTGTTTCCCACAAAAAGGCGAATGCTCCTGATGCCGAGGAAAAAGCCGCTATGGAAATGCGGAAAGAATTTTCAGAAGGCTACAACGTTGAAAAAGAAAGCCAGAAACGCATAAATCCGATGGAGCTGTGGCTTCGTAGGTATGGAACTGTTGATAAGGATGCTCTTTCCGAGCAGGAGGCTGCCAGAAACAGGTATTGCAGCCGTTCAAGCCTTGTGGAAATGAGGCCGCAGGCACGTATCGACCTGCACGGATTAAAAAGGGAAGAGGCATGGCTCCGGCTGAATTCCTTTGTATCGGAATGTGAATCGAAAGGAATCAGAAAAATTATGATTGTCCACGGAAAAGGCCTGCATACCCGCGGAAGTGACCCGGTTCTTGGCGAGATGGTCAGGAAATTTATTGAGCAGGACAAACGGCTTGGAACTTCAGGACATCCTGATTCAAGCGCGGGCGGAAAAGGCGCTACCTGGGTGATATTAAAAGACAATCTTTTTAAATAAAAATATTGTAACCAGAAGCGAATTTCTTTATTTTTTTATTATAGGTCGAACCTAAATGCGAGGAATACATTGAACGATTACTATTCAATTTTGGGAATTTCAAAAAATGCAACCCAGGAAGAAATAAAAAAAGCGTATAGAAACCTTGCCTTTAAGTATCATCCGGACAGAAACCCGGACGACAAGCAGGCAGAAGAAAAATTTAAAAAAATCTCGGAAGCGTACGATACTTTAGGCGATGAAAAAAAACGAGCCGAATACGACAGGTTTGGTTCCGCAGGCACAAGCTATAATTCAGAAAATTCATATTACCAGAACAGTTATCAGAATTACTATCAGCAGCAGTCATATTCAGATCCGTTCGGTTCGGAAGATTCTTTCTGGCAGTGGTTCAACAGTTCCGCCGGTCAGAATTCCAGAAGAAATTCAAGCTATTACTACGAATATGGAAATTCTCAGAAGAATTATTCAAAGAAGAGTTTGTGGACTGAATTTTTTATGAAAGTCGGTCAGATTTTTATAGGACTTTTCTTTTTCAGGTTTTCCTGGATTATAATTCCGTTCGGACCGCTTTTGTGCCTTGGTCTGCTTGCGACAGGTATTTCCGGAGCTGTTCGCGCGCTCCGGATGATATTTAAGCCTAACGCTGACGGAAAATAATGCGGCCTTTGTCCAGGTCGTAAGGTGAAAGGGCGACTTTTACGCTGTCACCAGGAACAATTCTGATGTAATGTTTGCGCATTTTTCCAGAAAGGTGCGCCATAATCATATGTCCATTCTGCAGTTCTACACGGAACATTGTGTTAGGCAATGCTTCTTTTACAATTCCTTCAACTTCAATAGCTTCTTCTTTAGCCACGATTCCTCCAAAAAAAAATCGAAAAAGTTTTGCGTTTTTAAGATTTTATACTATATTAGTATGTACCAAAATAAAAAGGCTTGTCAACAATTGTGAAAATTACTACCGACTACAAAGTTGACCTGTGGGAGAAAAATATGGACGAAAAATTTATTGCCAGCATTAAAGAAAAACTTCTGGAGCAAAGAGCGACGATTCTTTCTGCTCTTGAATCACAGACAAGTGATTTGAAAAATCTTGTAAAGCCAATCGAATCTGGAGATGAGGTTGATATTGCCAGCGATGCGGTTGACAGGACATTGCTGGACTCTTTGAGCGCTCAGGATGCGAACAGGCTTAAGCAGATAGACAATGCGCTTGAACGAATCCGGAACGGAAAATACGGAATATGCCTTGGCTGCGGAAAAGAAATTCCTCAGGCGCGTCTTGAAGCGATTCCCTATGCATTTATGTGCGTGAACTGCGCAAGCACTGCCGAACGCCGCAACAGGTAATCATATTCTTTGAAATTTAATTTTTTTATCGTCGTCAATAAAGGCCAGTTCTGTGTAGCCGGCTTTTGTTGCGGCTGAAAGCGCTGTGCCGAACGCGCAGTCAAGATTTTCCTTTGAATGTGAATCCGAGCTTATTGTTACGGGAACGTTCCGTTCGTGCAAAAGCGCAAGAAACTCGTCTGAAGGGTAGACACCTTTCATGTAGCCGCGCGCTATTGCTCCGGTGTTGATTTCTGCGATTACTCCGGATTTTTTAATTGCGTCTGCGGTTTCCTTTATTTCTTTTCTGTACCAGCTGTCGTTTTCGCTGAACATTTTAAGAACGTCATTGTTCTTGCGTATTAAATCCGCGTGTCCTATTATTGAAAAAGTGCATTCGGAAAGCATTTGCCGCTCAAGCCTGAAATATTCGCAGACAAGTTTCCTTGAGTCTCCGCCGTAAAGTCCGTCGATTTTTTCCTTAAGCAGGCTGGGGCTGTAGTCAACGCAAAGGCGTCCTTTTTCTGAGAAGACATAGTGAACTGAACCGATTAAAAAATCCGGCGAAAGTTTCTTGTAGCGTTCAAAATCCGGTTTTGTGACAGGAGGAACGTAGTCGGCTTCGAATCCCAGCAGAATTTTAAGTTTTCCGCTGAATTTTTCTTTTGCGGAATTTACGGCATTTATGTAAGCGTTGAAATCGTCTGGCTGAATGTGCCATGAGCCGGCAAAAGGGTACATGCTGTGGCTGGAAAAGCCCAATATGTCAAATCCCTTTTCAATCGCCGCCCGCGCGATTTCTTCAGGGCTGCCTTTTCCGTCGCAAAAATTTGTGTGCGTATGATAATTTGTTTTTAACATTTGTGGTCCCACTTGTTTGTTTTTAGTAAGAATAAGTTGAAGCTTTCTTCAAATTCAAGCAGCTTAAGAAGCGCCTCGTCTGATTTTTTTTCAATTGCCGCCTGGTTCATTTTTGCGGCGATGTTTGCAAGCTTGTTTGCGGAAATCGCCGCGGAACTTCCCTTTAAAGTATGTGAAACCCGGTGAAGCTCCCCGAAATTCCTTGTTTCAATGAATTTTTTGCCGGAAATTAAAAATTCGCCGGTCTGGTCGATGTAGTCAAGGATAATCTGGTTTCCCAGGTCCCAGTCGCTTCCGATTGTGTCTTCAAAATCCTGTATGTCCCATAACTCATCGTTCGCTATTGTTTTTTTCTGTTCTGTTGTGAAAATCTCGGTCGCTTTTGAAAGTCCTATGATGATGTTCCATTTGTCCAGCAGCTCAAGAACTTTTTCGCGCTTAAACGGCTTTACAAGGATGTCGTTTATTCCAATGTCCTTGTATTTTTCAAAAGTCGAGGAATCGTTGTTTGCGGTACAAGCGATTATGATTCCGGTATATTTTTTTTGCCGCAGAATTCTGGTTGCTTCTGTTCCGTTCAGGACCGGCATTTGAATATCCATAAAAATTATCTGGATTTCAGGATTTTTTGAAATCAGGTTAAGAGCCTGCATTCCGTTTTCCGCCTGGAAAATTGTCGCCCCGATTTTTTTAAGAAACTGCACAAGGATTTCGCGGTTTACAGGGTGGTCTTCCGCCACAAGAATTTTTATTCCTTTTATAAGTTCGTTTTTTTTATCAAGATTTTTGTTTTCCTCAATTACATCGAGCATTTTTGCAGAAGGAATTTCGCCGTTTGTGTCAATAAGCAGCGCATCCAGTTTTTCCCGGCGGATCGGTTTGTATAAATACCCTGCAAACCAGTCCAGCAGCTTCATTTTTGCCTCGCGTCCCATTTGTCCTTCCGGAACAAGCATGTAGAGCTTGGTTTTTTCAAGAAGCGGCGAATTTTTAATTTTAGAGGCAAGATGCCAGCCTTCTACAACCGGCATAATCATATCAATAAAGACGATTTCAAAAGGATTTCCGAGCTGTTCGGCGTATTGCATTTTCAGGAACGCCTCCTCGCCGTTTGAGGAGGTTTGTATGTTCTGAAGTCCGATTGAGTTAAGCTGATGCGCAAGGCTTTTACGCACAAGGTTGCTGTCGTCAACTATAAGAATCTTTGTTGTGGCGGGAACAGGAGGAACGTAGGAGGCGGGAATCAATGAATTTTCTGAGATTTCTGTCTTAAGCGGTACTGTGAACCAGAAAATTGAGCCGCCGTAAGGATTCTTTTTTACACCTATCGAGCCGTTCATTTTTTTTACAAGAAGTTTGCAGATTGCAAGGCCAAGCCCCGAGCCTCCGTATTTGCGTGTAAAGGATGAGTCGCCCTGATAGTAACTTTTAAAAAGGGAATCCATTTTGTCTTCGCTCACGCCGATTCCGCTGTCTGTAACCTGAAAAAGCAGGTCTTCGTTCTGACGGGTAAGCTCAAGGTGGATGTAGCCGCAGTTTGTGAATTTCACCGCGTTTTTCAGAAGGTTCAGCAGTATCTGCTGGATTCGCGTCGGGTCGCCTGAGACTGTGTCCGGAATGTTGCTGTAGTCAATGTCTGCTACAACTTCAATTTCCTTGTTGTACGCTTCTATTCCGATAATGTGCGCGACATTTTCTGTGAGCGTTTTTACGTTGTATGGAATATTTTCAATAAGAAGCTTGTGTGATTTTAATTTTGAAAAATCAAGTATGTCGTTTACAAGGGCTAAAAGAACGTCCGCGCCGTAACGAATCTGCCTTACATATTCAATCTGCTCCTTGTTCAGCCGCGTGTCTGAAAGCAAGTCCAGCGTTCCGATTACGGTTTGTACCGGCGTTCTTATTTCATGAACCGCATTCGCGATAAAAAGTTCGTTTGGAATATCAAATTCTTCCGGCCCGTCGGCCAGTGCGTCCGGCTCTTTGTCCTTATTCATCTGATGATAAAATTTCCTGAACTTTGCTTACAAGGACTTCAGGTTTCTGCGGTTTTGCGATAAAGCTTTTTGCTCCCAGCGAAAGCGCCTGCAGCACGATGTCTTTCCGGATTGCCTGCGAATAAATCACAATCGGAGGTTTGTTCGCAAGCCCCTGAAGCCTTTTTAAGGTGTCAAAGCCGGAAACGCCAGGCATAAGTATATCAAGGATGATTGCCTTGTACCTTTTTTTCGACATATTTGCAAGAAAGTCTATGCCGCTTGAAAAAAGGTCGACTTTATATCCTGCCTGTGTAAAACCGGCGTAACAAAGCTTTAGGGTAATCTGGTCGTCATCTATTATTGCTATAGTTTCATCGGTTGCGGAGCTTTCTGTTGTGTTCTGGGTTTTGCCTGGAACAGATGTGTCTTTTTCTTCCGTGCTTTCCGGCTGTGCTCCGGACATGGCTTCCGTTGCGTCTGAAGAAAAACGCATTTCAATTGAACCGTCCGAGTCTAAATCAGAGGTTGAAAGAATTCTGTCGGCAATTAAATCAGAAACCCTGGAAGTGTTTGAGCTTTCTACAAAATAGTTCAATACCTGCGAAATATCAGTGGCGACTTCAATTCCGTCGTACTGCGGATGTCCGTCTATAAGCTGCTGGGTAAAGGTGCTGAAAGAAAGAACCTTTACGTTTTTTGTATGAACTTTTGTGTTTGAAAGAATGTTGTCTAGCAGAAGCTCAAGGTTCAGGCCGTCAACAAAGCTAAGCTCAAGGTTTGTCATCATAAGGATGATTTTCGGGACTTCTATTTCGTTGTTTTCAATTATTTCTGAAAGCTTGTATTTTAAAAGCGAAAGTTTCTCGCGGTTCAGACCCTGCGCTATTTCTATAAAGATGATGTCGCTGTTCCTGTGGATGTCCAGCACGCACGGAGTGGAATCCATGGAAAACGCCGTGTGAAGGATTCTTCCGATTGATTCAAAAAAGATGTCGAATTTTATTGGTTTTATAAAATATTTATGAATGCCGAGCTTTGCATAGGTTCCAATTATGTTTTTGTCCATTTTCGGACCGGTCGCAATCGTTGGAATTCTGGAAGCGTTCGGATTGGCTTTTATTTTCTGGAAAAGCTCCATTATTGAATCCGGATCGTCAAAGTCATTTATATCGATGATTACAAGGTCGGGCAAGACCGACGTGATTTTTATGAGCGCATCGCGTTTTTCCTGGGTTATTATAACGTTAACCTTTTCCTCCGACAGTTTGTTCTTTAAAAACTCTCGGAACATCGGAGGCGCATCGATAATAAGTACGTTCTTCATATAGATATTCTATATCGATTTATAGCGTAATGCAAGATTTCTGTGGCAAGTGAACAGGGCAAACGCATTATAAATGTATTCAGCAAAAAACTTGCTCCCAGTCACGGTTTCGTGGTTCAAAATCGCGCAATAATGCGCTACACGCTGATTGTTGCAAAGTAACTATAGAATTGACCGCTCTCGCGGTCTCAACAATCAGAGTGTTTTTGACCACGAAACCGTTCCTTCGCGCAAAGTTTACTTAAATTATTTATAATGCGTTTGCCCTGGGCAACTGAAACCCCGCTTTTTGACTGCTAAAATCAATTTTGCTGAACACAATTGCGGACTTGTTTTTCACTGTCGTTGTTTTATGGACAAAATCTGCGGCGCAAATCTGGAATCTCCAAAGGCACAATTCCAAAGCGGCTTGCAAAATCCCTGGCCCTCCAGGCGTTTATGATAACATCCTGAGGATTGTGGGCATCAGAATTGCATATTACGCGGACATTTGAAAGAGAAGCCATTTCCCAGAACTCAACAAACGGATAAGGGTATCGCATTCCGCGCTTTGTATTGTTCGGAGTTTTTGTTGTTCCAAGGCCGTTTATTTCAATAGGCAAATCCAAATCGGAAGCCGCATCCAAAATCGCCTGGCTGCATGCCTTCGCCTGGTCGTCCCATTCCTTGTGGCCGGCCATAAACAGATCCGGGTGGGCAAGAAAAGCGAAATGTCCGCTTCGCATTCCTTCTATGGTCTGGTCAATGTATTTATTTAAGAGAGATGGGTTTTCAACATCGGAAATATAGATATGGCTTGAGCCGTCTGTAACCCAGTGCGAGCCAAGGACCAGATAGTCCGCCCCGAAATTCGCCTTAAGCTCGTCATACCAGCCGGCGAAGGATTCTTCCCATTCACATTCATAGCCCTGATAGATAGGAAACGCCGCGTTTTTCTTTGCCTCTTTAATCCATTCGCTGTATCCAGAGGCTTCTTTTGTAGTCATCCTTATTTCCGGCCAGCAGTCAAAAAAATCTTCCGGATAAGGGCAATGGTCGGAAAATCCCAGGGCGGAGCAGCCTTCCTTCATAGCCTGATTGACATAATCAACCGGCTGTCCTTTCGCATGATGGCAAAGCTCTGTGTGCGTATGAAAGTTAGAGATTGATTTCATATATATTCAATTCTAGTAAAAAAGAGAAATTGTGTTAAGGACACGAATTGATTCTATTTTTGGAAATATTTTACTGCTATTTTGTCCTGTGCTTTTCAGGAATTTTTTCTATTCCCATCTCTGCAAGTTTTTTGTACGAGGCTGGAATCGTACCTATTTCCGCATTTGAATAAATTCCAAGGATTTCGTCGAATTTCCGGTATGCCTCGTCATATTTTTTCTGTTTAAGGTAAAGGTGTCCCAGCTCGTAAGAGGCTTCTATGTATGTGGCTGTATCCATTCCGTATCGCTGAATTACGGTGATGTAATAGGTTTCTGCGGCGGTGTAATTTGAAACTTCAAGAGCGTCCTGTCCCATCTGGATAAGCTGCGTTGAGGTTGCGTTTTCTGGAATCTTAGGCGCTGTGGCGCAAGATGCGAAAAAAAGTCCGGAAGCCAAAATAAAAAAAAGTCTGATAGTTAATTTCATAGGACTATTTTATAGTTCTACCGGGAAAAAGGCAATATTTTTTATTTGGCAGAAATGCCGGGTTTTTTGTAAAAAGAATAAAAGCGCAGGCAGATTTGCAATTTGTGAAGATTTTTGGCGATTGAATTAATTAAAGTGCGGAGCACCCGAATTCGAGCCAAATCCATCTGAGCAAATTGGAAATCTGCCGAGAGCGTTCTTTCATAATTTGCAAAAAAAACTCGAAATTAAGGCTATATAATAAATTCGTTCTTGTTTATCGTGCTTTTTGGCTCTATAATAATTGCTATATTTTTGGAGGATTTAAAAATGAAAAAATTGTTTGCCGCCGCCGCTATCTGCGCGGTTGCCGTTGCTTTTTCAGGATGTTCAAAAAAGAAAGCTGAAGGCTCAAAATCAGGCGAAAGAAAGTTAAAGATTGGTGTTGTACAGCTTGTTGAACATTCTGCTTTGGATGCAAACTACAAGGGGTTTGTCGCTGGACTTGCTGAAGCTGGCTATGTAGACGGAGAAAATATAAAAATTGACTACCACAATGCTCAGGGAGAGCAGGTAAACTGTGTTACAATCGCGGAAAAACTTATCAATGACCGCGATGACTTGATTTTTGCGATTGCGACTCCTGCGGCTCAGGCTGTCGCGAACCTTACAAAGGATATTCCGATTCTTATTTCTTCTGTTACTGATCCTGAGTCTGCAAAGCTTGTTCAGAAGAACACAGCGCCGGGCGGAAATGTTACAGGAACTTCAGACCTTACTCCGTGCGCGGCACAGATGGAGCTTCTTAAGAAAATTGTTCCTGACGCAAAGACAGTCGGAATGCTTTACTGCTCTAGCGAACAGAATTCATATTTTCAGGTTGAGCTTGCAAAGGCTGCCTGCGATAAGCTTGGGTTGAAATATATTGATGGAACAGTTTCAAATGCGAACGAGATTCAGCAGGTTGTTGGAAATCTCTGCGGAAAAGTTGATGTTATTTATTCTCCTACAGACAATATGATTGCGGCCGGAATGACTTTGGTTTCTCAGGTTGCGAATGAATATAAAATTCCGGTGATCTGCGGTGAGGAAGGCATGGTTAACGCTGGCGGTCTTGCGACTTACGGAATCAACTATTATGAACTTGGAAAGCTTACTGCAAAAATGGCTGTGGAAATTCTTCGCGACGGAAAAAAGCCAGCGGAAATGCCGATTGAAAGTCTTCAGAAGTTTGATCTTAAGGTAAATGAAAAAACTGAAAAAATTCTTGGAATTACAGTTCCAAGAGACTGATTAGCCTGAATGTCGGGTTTGTTGTAAAAAGAATAAAAGCGCAGGCAGATTTGCAATTTGTAAAGATTTTTGGCGATTGAATTAATTAAAGTGCGGAGTACCCGGATTCGAGCCAAATCCATCTGAGCAAATTGGAAATCTGCCGGGAGCGTTCTTTCATAATTTGCAAAGAAAAACTCGAAATTAAGACAAATTAGTATTCAATCTTTTTTTTGGAGCGCATGATGGCCGTTTTATTTGCGATGGAGGGTGCTGTTGCCCAGGGAATTCTCTGGGGACTTATGACACTTGGAGTTTATCTTACTTTTAGAATTTTGAACGTGGCTGACATGACCGTTGACGGAAGTTTCGCCGCTGGCGGAGCTGTTACAGCAATTCTTATTGTAAAAGGAATGAATCCTGTTCTTACTTTGCTGTTTGTTTTTATAGTTGGAATGCTGTGCGGTCTTGCGACCGGTTTTATGAACACCAAGTTAAAGATAAATATTCTGCTTGCAAGTATTTTGACTCAGATTGCGCTTTATTCCATTAATATTCGCATTATGGGAAAAGCCAACACGCCTCTTTTGGGAAATTCCACAATGATGAGCATGCTGAAGGATTTTTCCGGCGGAAGACTTACAACAACTTCTGTTTCGTTGATAATAGGGCTGGTTGTTGTAGGAATTATTATTGCCCTTATGTACTGGTTTTTCGGCACAGAGATTGGAAGCGCCGTGCGCGCGACAGGAAGCAATGAGCACATGGTCCGCGCGATGGGTGTAAACACAGATAATACAAAAATGCTTGGACTTATGATTTCCAATGGAATGGTCGCGATGAGCGGCGCGCTTGTTGCGCAGAGCCAGGGCTACGCGGACGTTGGAATGGGAACAGGAACAATTGTAATCGGTCTTGCAAGCATTATTATTGGTGAAGTTATTTTTGGCGCAAGATTCGGCTTCTGGTGGACGCTTTTAAGCGCGGTTTTTGGTTCGGTTATTTACAGAATTGTAATTGCGGTAGTCCTTCAGCTTGGATTAAAATCAACAGACTTGAAGCTTTTGACCGCCCTTATAGTTGCGGTGGCGCTAAGTGTTCCGGTTGCAAAGGCAAAAATTGACCGCCGCCGCCGGAGCCTGCCAGGAATGAATTTAAATGAAGAGGAAAATACTCGCCATGTTCAGATAAAAAAGCATGGTGAAAAATAATAGAGGTCTGCAATGCTGAAACTTTTTAATATAACAAAGACTTTTAATCCTGGAACAATAACAGAAAAGAAAGCGATTCGCGGTGTGGACCTTGAAATTGATGACGGCGATTTTATTACCGTTATCGGTGGCAACGGAGCCGGAAAATCAACCTTGCTGAATATTATCGCCGGCGTTCATTACACTGATACCGGTTCAATTGTGCTGGACGGCGTTGATTTGACCGGTCGTCCTGAATATGAGCGTGCGAAATATCTTGGGCGCGTGTTTCAGGACCCGATGATGGGAACCGCGGCAAATATGTCTATAGAAGAAAACCTTGCGATGGCGATGCGCCGCGGAAAAAGACGCGGCTTGAGCTGGTATGTTCAGCCTGCGGAAAAAAAAGTTTACAAGGAAAAACTTGCGCTTTTGGATTTAGGGCTTGAAAACCGGATGAATGCAAAGGTCGGGCTTCTTTCCGGCGGACAGCGGCAGGCTTTGACGCTTTTGATGTCGACATTGCAGAAACCTAAGCTGCTGCTTTTGGATGAGCATACAGCGGCTCTTGACCCTAAAACCGCGAAAAAGGTTCTTGAGCTTACTGAGGAATTTATTGCCCGCGACAAGCTTACGGCTTTTATGGTGACGCACAATATGAAAGATGCGATTCGTTACGGAAACCGCCTTATTATGATGATGGACGGAAAAGTTGTTTACGATGTAAAAGGCGAGGAAAAGAAAAATCTTACAGTTGAGGATTTGCTTCAGAAATTCAGCGTGAACGGTGAAGTGAACGACAAGATGGTTTTGGGCTGATTTATGAACAAATCAATGCAGAATACAACTCTGGTTTACATTGAAAAAGATTCAAAATATCTTATGCTCCACCGCACAAAAAAGCAGAACGACTACAATCACGATAAATGGATTGGAATCGGCGGAAAATTTGAAGAGACGGAAAGCCCGGAAGAATGTATTTTGCGGGAAACAAAAGAAGAAACTGGTCTTACGCTGAACGAAATAGAGTACCGCGGAATAGTTACTTTTGTAAGCGATGAAAATTTCACAGAATATATGCACATTTTCTGGAGCAATAATTTTTCCGGCGCTCTGAAGGAATGCGACGAAGGCGAGCTTGAATGGATTGAAAAATCCAGGATGAACGCTTTGCCGCACTGGAAAGGCGACGAGATTTTTCTGAAGCTGCTTGAGCTGCGCGCTCCGTTTTTTTCGCTTAAACTTGTGTATGAAAAAGGAATCCTTTTAAGCGCGACGCTGAACGGCAAAAAACTTGAGATTTAGTTTTATGCTGAACCAGTAAATTGAAAAAGCGGAAGGAAAAAGGCAAGTTTGGCGTCATTGAAGTGCTTTTTGCCGAATGGCATAAAAGAATTATTGAGCATTTTCTGAAAGAAAAGCGCAGATAATTCTTCCCAAAAAACACTTCACCATAGCCAATACTTGACTTTTGACTGGAAGCTTGTTCAATTTATTTCACAATAATAAAAACTTGAGATTTAATTTTTTTTTACCGAACCAGAAACCAGATGGTGAATTTATGTCTATAAACAGAATTGTGTAAAGAGTGCAAAATTGATAAAATTGTAGTGAAAAAAATGCGTTAGGGTATGGAGCCACGCCGCAGGCGGCCACCGAGCGGCAGCGAGGGGCTGAGCGTAGCGGAATGGCGTAACACCTGGCCTGAACGAGCGGAATGAAATGATGCGAGTGAGGGAAACGCCCATATAGACTTAAGGAGAGTGTACTAAAAAGTCAAATCGAAAATTGATATTTACTCATTGACTTTTTATGGGAGGAATAAATGGCAGATACAATGCATGCTTTGCAGAAAAATCCAAATTGGAAAGGCCGACGAGGACCGGTTGTTCTGGTTATTATGGACGGTGTTGGATACGGAAAATATGTTGAAGGCGATGCTGTAAAGGCTTCTAAAATGAAGTATTTGGACTGGTTTACGGCTAACTGTCCGCACACAAAACTTAAGGCTCACGGAACTGCGGTAGGGCTTCCGAGCGATGATGATATGGGAAACAGCGAGGTCGGACACAATGCGATTGGATGCGGCCGTGTTTTTGCCCAGGGCGCTAAGCTTGTCGGCGAGTCTATTAAGTCTGGTCTGATGTATCAGGGCGATACCTGGAAAAAACTGATTAAAAATGTAAAGGACAAGGATTCTACGCTTCATTTTATAGGTCTTGTTTCTAACGGAAATGTCCATGGACATATCGACCACCTTAAGGCTATGGTTGCAGAGGCTAATAAGGAAGGAATTAAAAAAATCCGCGTTCATGCGCTGCTTGACGGCCGCGATGTTGACCCTACTTCCGCGCTGACCTTTGTTACTCCGCTGGAGGAATACCTTGCTTCGTTCAAGGATTCTGACTATAGAATCGCTTCTGGCGGCGGACGTATGTTTATTACAATGGACCGTTACAACGCTGACTGGCCTATGGTTCAGCGCGGCTGGTATGCCCATGTTCTTGGCGAAGGCCGGCAGTTTGAAAGCGCTACAAAGGCGATTGAAACTTACCGTTCTGAGCAGGCTGGGCTTTTGGACCAGGATATGCACGAATTTGTAATTGCGGAAAATGGGAAGCCGGTTGGAACTGTTGAGGACGGTGATTCTGTTATTCTGTATAACTTCCGCGGCGACCGCGCTCTTGAGATTACAAACGCTTTTGAGGCTGGAAGCGAATTTAATCATTTTGACAGAAAGCGCGTTCCTGCCTGCGAATATGCCGGAATGATGGAGTACGACGGCGATGCTCATATTCCGCATCAGTATCTTGTGAATCCGCCTAGCATTGACCGCACAATGGGCGAATATCTTACAAAGACTGGCGTTCATCTTATGGCAATTTCTGAGACTCAGAAATATGGCCACGTAACTTACTTCTTTAATGGAAACCGTCAGGGTAAATTTGACGAAAAACTTGAGGATTACGTTGAGATTCCTTCCGATGTTGTTCCTTTTGAGCAGCGTCCGTGGATGAAATGCGCTGAAATTACTGATAAAGTTATTGAGGCAATCAAGTCTGGAAAATATGACCACATCCGCCTGAATTATCCTAACGGTGATATGGTCGGCCATACTGGCGTATTCAATGCTGTATGCTGTTCTATGGAAGGAATGGATTTGCAGCTTGGCCGTCTTAAGGCTGCTATTGACGAGGCCGGAGGAATTCTGTGCCTTACCGCTGACCACGGAAACAGCGACGACATGTACGAGCACGCAAAAGACGGTTCTGTAAAAATGGACAAAAACGGCGAGCCTAAGCCAAAGACAAGCCATTCTTTGAATCCTGTTCCAGGAATTATCTACGACCCTGAATACAAGGGCGAATACGATAATGAAAAATTGAACGATGGTCTTGGAATTTCCAGCTGGCCTGCTACATTGATGAATCTTATGGGATTTGTTCCGCCGGCGGATTATGACAAGTCGCTTATCAATATGAAATAGTTTGTAAAGGTCTTAAACAGAAAGCTCCCGCAAGATTAGTTTTTTGCGGGAGTTTTTTTATTTAGATGGAAAGATTTGTGTGTAGGGCGGATTAGAAAACAGGATAACATTCAAATCCGGCGTTTTTAAGCCTGATTCCCATTGTGCCTTCCGCGTTTTCGTCTACAATCACAAGATAATAGGTTGTTCCGCTGGCTTTTGTTTCTTTCTGGATGTACGCTTTGAATCCTTTTGAGTTTATTTTGTCTGCGAAATTCTGGGCATTTTCCTTGTCGCGGAAAAGTCCGAGCTGCTGATGTCTTGGCTTTGCATCTGTGGAATCGGATTTTTTTTCTGTGGAATTTGAAGCGGCCTTATGTTCGTTTGAAGTTTTTGCTTCCGCCGTATTCGGGGATTTTGTTCCGGAGGCTGTTTCTTCATAGGAAATTTTTGGAACCGCCCCTGTATTTCTAGGCAGAAAATACCAGAACGGAGCCGGATAAATCTGAATTTTTCCGTTTACGATTCCAGTTTCCATTGAAGAGGGAAATTCTTTGTTCAATAAGTCAGCGTATGAAGATTCTGCGGTTATGTACCACAATGTAAGCAGGACTGAAGGTTTTACGGATTTCATTGATTCAAGGTTCGCGTAGGTTTTAAGCATTTCGCAGGGTTCTTTTAAATCTGCGGCGTCTTGCGCCTTGCATAGAATTGCCCATTGTTCGTACAGTTTTATTGTCGCCTGAATTTCAGCGCTTTTTGAATTCCGCACGGCTGAGTTAAGGTAATTTTCTGCGGTTTCCCAGTTTCCGCCGCTTAAGGCGCATCTGGTTGCGTCAAGGACAAGCCGTTCGCTGGATTTTTTCGGCATTCCTTCTGCGTTTCCGGCTGCGATTCCTGCCGCTTTTGCATAAGATTTTTGAGCTGCGTTGAAGTCTGATGTCGCTTCCTGCAGTGAGCCTAAAAAAGCGTAGGCCGCGCGTTTTTCCGCGGGAACTGTTATTTTTTCAGTTTCTGCCGCGACATACTGGATGGCTTCCTGTGGAGAGTCTTTTTTTACTGCGTTATCCGCGATTTTTTTTGCGGAAAGTTCTTCGGAAAATGCGGTTGCGCATAAGGCAAGAATGACAAGCTGTAAAAGAACTTTTTTCATTAGTTTTGTCCTGTGCGGTCTGCGGAATTTTCTGACTCCGCTTTTTGTTCTGCTTCTGGTTCGCTGTGTTCTTCCGCAGAGTTGTTTTTAGAATTGTTTTTTGCTGCGGATTTTTTTTCTTTTGGTTCTTTCGCTTTTTTTGTCTTTGTGTTTCTGTGGATAAGCGCAAACGGCAGAGAGCAAATCATTCCGATTGCAAATGAAACTAAGATTGTGAAAAAAACCGGAACATTCTTAAAAGTGTAAAAAACAAGGCTTACGTTGCATTTGTTGTCAAGATTGAAACCCGCGAAAAATGCGATAAAAACAATTCCCGCGATAATTGAAATCAGTTTTGCTATCATATTTTCTCCATCTTTATATTTGTTGCTTACGAGTTTACGTTCGTAAACTCGCACGTGTATTTAACGCTTTACTATTTCTCCTTTAAAGGTATGTGTCGCAACCTGCGGTTGCTTACGAGTTTACGTTCGTAAACTCGCGTGTAATCTGTCTAACGCAGTTCTATTTCTCCTTTAAAAGTATGTCCATTTAGCGCAGTTATTTTAACATATATAAATGTTCCTATCAAAGTTTTGTCTGCCGGGAAGCTTACTTTTTCGTCCTGGGCGGTTTTTCCTAGGAGTTCGTTTTTGTTGTCGCGGCTTATTCCTTCTACAAGAACTTTTGCGGTTTGGCCCACGCGTTTTTTCATCTGTTCATCTGTGTGAATCATCTGAAGGTCAATTACGCGTTGAAGCCGCTCTTTTCGTATATTTTCCGGAATCTGTTCCCATTTTGCGGCAGGCGTTCCTTCGCGCGGATTGTAGTAATACATGCATGCTGTTTCAAATCGGACCTGATTCATAAGGTCGAGAGTTAATTCAACATCTTCTTCTGTTTCTGTCGGGAAACCCATCATAATGTCTGTTGTAAGCGAAACATCCGGGATTTTTGATTTTATTTTTTTTACAAGCTCCAGGTACTGTTCGCGCGTGTACTGCCGGTTCATCTTTTTTAAGACAGAAGAAGAGCCGTGCTGAACCGGAAGCGCGATGTGATGGCATATAAGGTCATTTTTTGCAATAACGTCAATCAGTTCGTCCGAAAAATCTTTTGGATTGCTTGAAAGAAATCGCACCCAGCCGATTGTTGAATTTATTTTTTTCAGATGGTCAACGATAAGCTGAAGCAAGGCGGAAAAATTTATTTCGTTTCCTATGTAGGTTGATTTATAGCTGTTCACATTTTGACCCAGAAGCGTAATGTCCAGAACTTTGTATTTTGTAAGAACATCAAGCTCGTGAAGTATTTCTTCAACCGGGCGGCTTATTTCCCTTCCGCGGACATAAGGAACTATGCAGTACGTGCAGAAATTGTTGCAGCCGTGCATAATCGGAACAAAAGTTGATTTTGCTCCCTGCTCGTAGGAAACGGAGGCGAATTTGTATTTTTCCGTGTCGTCAATCTGGATGCGTTCCTTTTTTTCTTCAACTGCTGTTATTATGTCTCCAAAATGATGTTTTGCGTAAGTTCCAACAACATAGTCGATTACCGGCCAGTCTTTTTGAAGAGAGCCTAAAAGCCGTTCCGCCATGCAGCCCATTACAACAACCGTGATAGGAACAGGATGTTCTTCTACAAGTTTTGCTGCCTTTTCAAAAGATTTATATTTTGCGAATTCGTTTTTATTCCGCACAGCCTTTAGCCCGGTAAAATATCCCAGCCGCCCGAAAATTCTGTTTTCGGCGCTGGCACGGACTGAACAAGTGTTGATTATTGCCATGTCCGCGGTTTCTGCGTCCTCAGATTTTTGCCAGCCACGCGCAATAAGAAGCTGCTCAACAGCCGCAGATTCCGCAAGGTTCATCTGGCATCCATAAGTTTCAAAATAATACTTCATAGGTTATAGAATTATATAGAAAAAATCTGAATTATGGTATATGTGGAATTGAGTGTTGAGTTTTTACTGAATCCACAAATTGAATCAAAACTCAACCATTCATCACATCTTCACTTCGTTTGCCAGTTCTGAGCCTTCCATGAACGCCTTTACGTTTCCAAGCGTTACATCGGCAATGTTTGAAAGCGCGGTTGTTGTAAGGAATGCCTGATGTCCGGTTATTATTACGTTCGGGAACGTTAAAAGCCGGGCAAGAACATCATCGGTTATGACTTCGCCTGAGCAGTCTTTGAAGAAGAACGCGCTTTCCTCCTCGTAAACGTCCAGCGCGGCGCCGCCAATATATTTATGCTTTAGCGAATGAACCAGCGCTTTTGTGTCTATCAGCGCTCCTCGGCCTGTGTTGATTATCACGGCGTCATTTTTCATTGATTTAAGGTTATCGTGGTTTACGATATGGTATGTTTCTTCGGTAAGAGGGCAGTGCAGGCTAAGAACATCGCTTTCCTTGAAGATTGTTGGAGTGTCAACGTATTTAAATCCCTTTTCGTCTGCCCACTGATTATTCGGGAACGGATCGCACAGAATGATTTTCATTCCGAGCCCGGCAAGAATTTCCGCCATGATGCGCCCGATTTTTCCTGTTCCGTAAATTCCTGCCGTAAGTCCGTAAAGGTCGCGGCCGGTAAGCCCTTCAAGGTTGAAATTTGCGGTTTTTGTACGCACATAAGCCTGAGGAATGTGCCGTGTAAGCGAAAGAAGCAGAGAAAGCGCATGCTCGGCAACCGCGTGCGGCGAATAAGCCGGAACACGCAGGACTTTTACGCCATATTTTTCAGCTGCCTTTAAATCTACATTGTTGAACCCGGCGCATCTGAGTACAATAAGTTTTACTTTTTCATCAGCAAGAGCTTTTATGACAGGTTCGTTTGCGACATCGTTTACAAAAATACAGACTGCGTCAAAGCCCCTTGCCGAAAAAACGGTTTTTTCCGAAAGCTTAAAATCAAAGAAATCAAATTCAAATCCAAAATTTTCATTAGATTTCAAAAGGGCATTCTTATCGTAAGAACGTGTATCATAAACAGCAATCTTTGCATCCATATTAAATTCCTCCAAAGCGTTTTTTTCAAACCAGATTCAATATAAGCATAATATTAAAACCGCTGAAAGGCAAATTTTTTTAATTTTGAGTTTCACCGCGTGAATTCCTTTTTTTCCGCATATTTGCTACTATATAAATATGATTGACGTACAGAATGAAGAGGACACCCGCGAAGTTCCATTGCAGAAAGTTGGTGTGAAAGGCGTAAGATATCCAGTTACGGTTCTTGATAAAAATAATAGAACGCAAAGCACAACAGCAGTTGTGGACTTGTTCGTGAACCTTCCGCACCATTTTAAAGGAACTCACATGAGCCGCTTTATTGAGATTTTTCACAAGCACCACGAAAATCTTACTATGAACCATTTTCTGGAAATGCTTGAGGAGATTCGCGCTCGTCTTAATGCCCAGAAATCTTACGGCGAAATGACATTTCCGTTTTTTATGGAAAAAAAAGCGCCGGTCAGCGGCCAGTCTGCGATTATGAGCTATACATGCAAATACGAAGGTTCGGTCTCTGAAAACGAACGTCAATTTTTTGTCTCAATCCAAGTTCCTGTAACAACCGTTTGCCCGTGCTCAAAGGCAATCAGCGAGTACGGCGCGCACAATCAGCGCGGGCTTGTGGTTGTAAAAATTCTTTACTCAGATTTTTTCTGGATAGAAGACATTGTTAAGATGATAGAAAACTGCGCTTCAAACGGACTTTATTCACTTTTAAAGCGAAAAGATGAAAAATATGTTACCGAGCACGCCTACGAAAACCCTCGGTTTGTTGAAGATGTTGTCCGCGAGGTTTATCTGGGGCTTCGGAATTTTAAAATCGAAAAACCGTTCAAATGGTTCAGCGTGGAATGTACAAATGCCGAAAGCATCCACAATCACGACGCGTACGCCTACACAGAATATCAGGAGTAGGTTAGTGGATGGGGAAAGATTTCCCGCCGCTCGGAACATTCGTTCCTCGCTACCCAGAAATGCCTGCGTGCAGTCATTTCTGGCTCGTGATTTTTTTTGCATATGGGGAAAGTCTTCCCCACGGCTCAAACTTCGGTTTTCGCCTACCCCTTCCAACGGGCTCAAACGCCGCCCGTAACGCCTGCTATTTTTCAGCCGCTTCCAGGGTATTCTGCATAAGCATCGCTATTGTCATCGGGCCAACTCCGCCTGGAACTGGAGTTATAAAACTTGCGGTTTCCTTTAAATCTTCAAAATCGCAGTCGCCGGTAAGCCTGAAGCCAGATTTTTTTGATGCGTCATGAATTCTGTTTACGCCGACATCAATAACCACTGCGCCAGGCTTTATCATGTCCTTTGTCAATGTGTGCGGTTTTCCGGCCGCGGCGATGATTATGTCAGCCTGTCTTGTTATTTCAGCAATATTCTTGGTTCCGGTGTGGCATATTGTTACTGTGCAGTTTGTCTCTTTTCTTGCAAGAAGAAGGGCGACCGGTTTTCCTACAATATTTGAACGTCCGATTACAACTGCGTGTTTTCCGCTTGTTTCAATGTTCATTTTTTTCAAAAGAACAATGATTCCGTGCGGCGTACAAGGCAAAAAGCTTTTTTTGCCGATTACAAGGTTTCCTACGTTTACAGGGTGGAATCCGTCCACATCTTTTTCCGGACTGATTGCCAGAAGAATTTTTTCTTCATTAATATGCTTCGGAAGCGGAAGCTGAACCAAAATTCCGTGGACGGATTTGTCGCTGTTCAATCCGCTGATTATCTTTAGAAGCTCCTCTTCCGTTGTTGATTCCGGAAGATGCATGCTTCTGTCTGCCATTCCGACTTCGGCAAGCGCCTTTTGTTTTCCTGTTACATAGGAAACGCTGGCCGGATTTTCTCCAACAAGAATTACAGCAAGACAAGGAGTTATTCCTTTTTCCTTTAATGCCGAAACTTTTTCTGCAACTTCTTTTCTGACCTGCGCGGCGATTTCCTTGCCGTCGATAATTTCTGCGCTCATTTGTTACCTTCCGTGAGTTTTTGTGTTTTAATTGTAAAAAGTCTATAAAAATTGTATACTTTTTGCCTATTATTGTATAGAAAATGCGAGGAAAAATGAAACGTATTCTTTCCCTTTTTGGCATATTGCTTGTGCTTTCCGTTCCGCTTTTTGCAGAGCAGGAAACGGAGGCTCCGGAATCTGCCCCGAATGAACAGACTGAACAGAATGACGGACAGTCAGAAGAAAATATTAAAACTGATGAAGATGATGACGTTGAGAACATTGTCCGAAAAGATGATTATTCCAGAAACGGCAAGGGCGATCAGTTCCTTAAGATTGGAATTATGGGAAACTTTCCGCTGAATTTCGGCGACCAGCTTACAGTTGGCGGTTCGGCGCAGCTTGGATACTACAGATTTATGAACAGCTGGCTTGCTCTTGGCGGCGAACTTATGGCCGGTTACAATCCTACAATCGGAAGCAATGTTTTTACTTTTGTTCCTATCACTTTTGGAGTTATGTTTCAGCCTTCTGCCGGAAGATTTGAATTTCCGCAGACGCTTTCCGTTGGATTCGCTTTTGAAACCTGTGCTAATAAAAAATATTTCCCGGGCTTTTCGGCAAAAGCGGAAACCGGGGCATTCTTTAGGATTACGGAAGGATGGTCTGTAGGGCTGAATGCGGAATTCCTTTATTTACCGGAATGGTATACAACAACAAAAAATGCGGATTCAGATTATGGAATTTTTATGGAAGCTGGTATTTCTGCCCGCTATCACTTTTAGAATTGGGGGGGGGCGGAAGATGAAGAAAATTATTATTGGCGTTTTTGTTCTTGCGGTTTCACTTTTTGGTTTTACCGGCTGCTACGATGCAATCTATCAGAACATCCGCGATGAAATTGAGCTTACAACCCAGAAAATGCCTGGTTTTATAAACAACATTGCCCGATACAATAATGGCGATGAGCAGTATCTTTTTTTGACAAACGGTGTAATTAAATATAAGAACGCAAAATATGCGGAACACGGCAAATGGCAGGAGCTTTCTGGAAACGGATTGCCGGGTTCTGTTCATTACGTTTTTGAAGACACTAAATTTAAAGGTTTTTATTTTTCAAAGATAATTGCCGACCAGAAATATGTTTACGCCTTGGGTTTTGAACCAACCTACGACACAGACAACAGCCGTAATGTTCCTAAGGAATTAAAAGTTTATTACACAGAACCGGTTATTGAAAACGATCAGTTAAAAATGACCTGGAATGAAATAAAGACTCTTTCTGAAGAGATTAATAAATATCAGAATGAAATTGACAAAATTGATGATGACAACTACGGAATGGCGATTAGCTGCCATCTTTTTGGAACAAATTCTGTAAATCCTGAGCACCGCGTTGCGTTCTTGCGTGTCGGTGGAGGAAGTCCATACCTTGGAAATGCCAGAAACGAGAAATCTGTGCTCTATAGACTGGACGGCGAAACCATAAATCCTGAGGCTGAAGTTTCCAGTGATTCTTCAGGTTCGGACAGCGGAGATTATTGTTATTCAGAGTTCGACCTGGACACGCTTTCTGTAGTTTATTTTGGCGGAAAATATCATTTTATGAATTATCTGAACGCCGAGACAAACGAAGGAACAACAGATTCTGAAAGAAACAACCGCTCTGAGCCGACTTACGTTTATTTCGGTGATAATGGCGATAATCTGTATTATTTTTCTGTTGCTGACTTTAATTCAAAACCTGAAGATTTTAAGAAAATGTTCAAATATCCTAGGGCAAGCTACCGCCTGACAGATGGAAAAAAACAGGAAGTAAAAGCTCCGAATGAATTTCTTTCAGAAAAAGGTGAAGTTTCCGGCTATATAAAAGATGTTTCTGATTCAAATGTTATAAGCATTGCCGTTACTTCCGACAGTCTGTTGCTTGGAACAGGCTCAAACCGCTCTTATAATTCAAGTGCTTCAAATGGAAGCGGCGCGGTAAGGATAGAGATAGACCAGTCAACAGGTAAGCCTATAAAAACAGGTTCATTTACAACAAAAGCCGACAACGTTATGCGTAGTCCGTATATTGTAAGGGCTCTGCTTGCTGTCGATCCTTCTAAAAAAGAAACAGAAACAAGCATTTATAGCTCAATGGATTACATTTATACGGCGACTTCTTCCGGAACAAATTCCACAAACCGCGGCCTCTGGGCATATTATCCTGCAACAGGCGAATGGAACCGCGAATAGGCTTGTAAAATATTCCTTGCGAAGGATTCCTGCGCATAAATTAGACCGGTTCATTATAAAATATTAAAAAAAAGTCCTGCGCTTGCAGATACAGAAAGTCTTTTTGTTTTTGCCTGGCAGGACATTTTTATTTCTGTCCTTAAAGAATCAATTTTATCATTTATGATTACTGAAGTTGTTCCTGCGAAAAAACTTCCGGAGCAATTTTTTTTGTTAAAGGAAAGTTTTTGCCCGAATTTTAATTTTAGCTTCTTGTCTTTTGGCGCGAATGTAAAACTGACTGTTTCAGAAGGATTTGCAAGCCTGTATAAGTTGTGGCAGAAGCTGCCGGAAATTTTTTCTGCGGAATCAATTCCTTCTGCTGATATTATTAATTTTGAAAAAGTATTTTTTGTGTAAAAATTTATTTGCCCGGAAAGTTTTTTTTCAACCCTGATTTGTTCATCTGATTGAATTTTTTGTTCTAAAAGGCAAAGCGCTCCGAATTGAGTTTTTAAGTTTTTCAGAGGAAACGCTGTTATTGCCGGATTGATTTTTATCTGTCCCAGTGTTTTTTGCCGCGTTGAGCTTGCTGTAAAGAGCTCTTTGTCTGAAATGCAAAAAAAGGCAAAATTTAATAGAAAATGCTTTAATTTCAGTTGATTTTCACTTGAAAACGTTGCCTGCGGTCCGCTGAAAAAATTCTGCTCATAAAAAATATTTACAGTTTCAAGCGTTTTGAACCATGGTGTTATAAGCGATGCCTGGTAATTCGTTGCAAAAAACTGTGTTTCTGGAAAAAGTCTTGTTGCGCTGAACCATTTTGACGTAGTGTTCGATTTTACAAACTGTCCTGCCGTTGTTGAAAATGAAATATGCGATTTTTTTCCGGTTTTAAGCTGAATCAATGCGGATTCAAGAAAGTCATTTTTTTCGTTTGAATATAAAGTTACGTTTATTTTTTTTACAGGCGAATCTGTCTTTATTTTTAAGGAAGTGCTGAGAGCCAGAGGTTTTTCGCAGTTTGACGCTCCCGGAAGCGGAACAAAAAGCATTGAGGCGTCTGAAAAACTGCTCCGGATTGCAACGGTTGAGGAAGAAAGCGAAGGTTTTTTTAGCCTGGAAATTGCGCCTGATGGAGTTACAGTTCCGGCTACAACAGAAAACGGTACGGATTTTGCCTTGTCGTCAAAAAAGTTAAAAAAATCAATTGCCAGCCCCCAGGCCGGAACAAAAAAATCTGGATTTTGGTTTAATTCTGTCTGCGGAATTTTCCATGCGGTTTTTAGTGTCGCGCCGGAAACTGAATATTTTGCTGATACGGAAGGTACGGAATACTTTGTTTCAGCAGAAAAATTCTGCGCAAGGCACATAAAAATCACGGTTAAAAATAAATTGCATTTTTTCATACATATTTAACGCAGAAAAAATGCAATTTTTGAAGTAAATTACAATTTTTTTTATTTATTTTGAAACAGTCGTGCTTGTTATGTAGCTTGAGCTGTTCTGGAACGAATCAATTTTTGAAATCTTTGTCCGCCAGTATTCAGCTTCGCTTTTTGTTGTGTAAGGTCCTACCCTTACGCGGTAGAAAAGCTGCTTTTTGTTGTCCGTGTATGTAAACACATCGGCAGTAATCTGATTTTCGCCAAGCTTGTTTCGCGCTTCATCTGCTGATTTTCTGCTTGTCAATGCTGAAACCTGAACCCAGTACTGAACGATTTCCGGTTCTTTTACGGAAGGCTTCGCTGGTACGCTTTTGTTTTGCCCAGTCTTTGCGGTTTTTGCCGTATTTTTATGTTCAGGTTTTGCAGGCGTCTTTTGTTTTTCTGATACAGAATTTTTTACAGCAACGTTTGAACGTGGCTTAGAAACCTCAGGTTTTGAAGCCTTTGCTTCGGCTGTTTTTTCTGGCTCAGTCAAGACAATTGTGGTTGGTTTTTCAGAAGTTTCGGCTTTTACTGTTGCGTTTTCGCCGAGCTTGTTCAACTCTGTTTTTTCTGAATAAACATTTGCATTTTCTGCATAGATATTTACTTCTTCCGTGCGTAATTCTGTTTTTGCCGGGTTCGGAATCTCTTTTTCTGGAAGAACGTTGTCTTTTTCTTCTTCAACTTTTTCATCAGTATTTGTTGAAGTCTGAAGCGGCGCAGATGGCGCAAGCGAAATCCATCCGTTGGATGCTGTGCTGCTGTTTGTTCCACGTGAATTGGCGATTGTTGCCTGCTTTGACTGCGGTGTGTAAAGTATAAGCGCTGCGCCTAAAACTACAAGTAAAAATACACCGACAGCTGCAACTATCCATAAAGTTCTTTTCTGTTCCATATCGCATTCCTTTGCGGTCTGTCCCGCCCTTACTTTACTATCGGATTATGAAAAGAAAACTTAATGATTTTTTTTAGTTTTATTTTAATGTTTGGTTTTGTTATTGAATATAATAAAAGCGTAGTCGGATTTACAATTTGCGAAGATTTTGAGCGATTCAACCATTTAAAGTTGCGAAGCAACCCCAATTTTTACAAGCGAAGCGCGAGCTCAACCATCTGTAGCAAATTGGAAATCCGATGAAAGCGTTTTTTTTGAAGCAATAAAAAATTAATCAAAAATTAATATTAACTTTTCTAGTTGTTGTCCACGGTTTCGATTGGAATCCCAGTATTTTTGTATTTTGAAAAAAGATTTCGCTGTGTCCAAAAGCGGCTTAAAATCTGACGCAACGGCATTTTGTCGCGTTTTATGGCCCGTTTTAGGCGCACAAAAAATCTTGCCTTTACAAAAATTATTTTATCGCACATTTTAAGAAGCTCCGGAGTTTTATAAAGAACCGTCGCGTTCAGTATTATATTTTTTCCGCAGTTTTCTTTTATTATTTTTTTAGTTTCTTCTATTATAATAGGATAAATTATTGATTCCTGTTTTTTAAGAAGCTCAGGGCGCGGGAAAATTAATCTGCCAAGATTTCGGCGGTTTAGAGTTCCGTCCGGATTTTGCAGGGAAATATTTTCCGCGGCGGCTTGTTTTTCAAATGCCTTTAAAATTTCTGGCGTCGCTGTTTTTATAGCGTTGTGAACCTGCTCGTCCGCGTCAAGGCAAAGCCATCCGTTTTTTTCATACAGAGAAGATATGTAATTTTTTCCAGCGGCCATTTGTCCTGTTATGCAGATTATCAATGGAATTCTCCCCAGTTTTTGCCGTGCTCAATGCTTACGCGAAGCGGAACGTTAAGCTTGACGGCATTTTCCATTTTATCTTTTACCAGGGCGATTGTTTCTTCAATTGTTTTTTGTTCGTCTGGACATTCAAGAATAAGCTCGTCGTGTACTTGAAGAAGAAGTTTTGCTCCGTTGTTCATTTCTTTTAGAGCGGAATCTACTTCAATCATCGCTTTTTTTACAATATCAGCGGCAGAACCCTGAACCGGCGTGTTGATTGCCATTCGCTCAGCGCCCGCCTTTTCAACCTTGTTTCTGCTGTTGATGTTCATAATCGGACGGCGGCGGCCAAGGATTGTTTCAACATATCCGTTTGTTTCCGCATTCAAAATTGTCTGCGCCTTGAAATTTGTAATTCCTGCGTAAAGCTGGTCGTAGCTTGAGATAAACTGCGCGGCTTGCGTTCTGGAGATTCCCAGGTCGTTTGCAAGCCGGAATGCGCTCATTCCGTAGATTACACCGAAATTTATGGTTTTTGCAGTCCGGCGCATTTCTGCGGTTACTTCTTCCGGTTTTACTCCAAAGATAAGGGCGGCGGTTGCTTTGTGAACGTCTGTTCCTTCAATAAAAGCCTGGCACATATTTTTGTCGCCGGAAAGATGGGCAAGCACAACCAGCTCAATCTGCGCATAGTCTGCGGAAATAAGGACTTTGCCTTCCGGCGCGGTGAATGAGCTTCTGATTCTGCGGCCGGCTTCGTTGCGGACAGGAATATTCTGAAGATTCGGGTCGCGGCAGGAAAGGCGGCCGGTGGCGGTTCCGGTCTGAACAAAGTCTGTGTGGATTCTTCCGTTTTTGTCGGTCATCTCAGGCAGAGTTTCAACGTAAGTTGACTGAAGTTTTGAAAGCTCGCGGAATTCCAGAATCATTTTTGGAACAGAGTCGTAATGCGCAAGTTCTTCCAGCACGGAAGTGTCCGTTGAGTAGCCGGTTTTGGTCTTTTTTTCCGGCTTTAATTTGCGCTCTTCAAAAAGAACTGTCTGGAGCTGTTTTGGCGAGGCGATATTAAAAGGATGACCGACTTCTTTGTAGATTTCGTTTTCAATATTTTCAATTCCGTTTGTAAGCTCCGCGTTGTATTCGTGCAGAGCCTTGCTGTCAAGGTGAATTCCTGCAAGCTCCATGTTCGCAAGAATCGGAAGGAGCCGCATTTCCAGTTCAAAAAGTTTTTGCCGGCGTTCATCCTTGAATCTTTCTGAAAGGAATTCCCAGAGCTGGAGCGTAAAATCCGCATCTTCCGAAGCATAAGGAACTGCCTGGTCAAGCGGAACATCTGCGAATGTCTGGCCTTTTTTTACGATGCTTGAAAATTCGATTCCTTTAAGATGCAAAAATGTTTCTGAAAGCCATTCAAGGCTGTAGGAATTTTTTCCGTTCCGGTCTGGATTCAAAAGCCAGGTCGCAATCATTGTGTCAATCAGCTTGCATTTGTATTCAATCTTAGTGTTTTCAAAAAGTCCGTTGGAAGCAAGGGCTTTCAGGTCGAATTTTCCGTTGTGCATGATGATTTTTAAGTCTGGCTGATTAAAAATGCGTTTAAGCTCTGCAAACGCTGATTTTTTTTCGATTTTTTCTGAGTCAAAAAGCGACTGCTCGTCTTGCGCCAAAGGAACGTAGACCGCGCTGCCTTTTTTGTGGCAAAGGCTGAATCCCTGGATTTTGCAGGTGATTGTGTTCAGGCTGTCCGTTTCGCAGTCAAAGGCGACTGTTCCTGCCGCAATTGCCGCGTCAATAAATTCTTTGAGTTCCTGAATGGACTGAACCGCGGCGTAGTTTCCTTTGTTCTGCACAGGAGGTTCTGCGCCGGGTTGAAAATCAAAAAAGTCGGCGAGGTGCGCGGGGCGTTGCGGGGTGTCCCCGCTAGAGGGGGTAGGCGAAAATTCGGCAGAGCCGCCTTGCGGAGCGGCCGGAGTTGAGCCGAGGGGGAGAACTTGTTCTTCCCCGCTTTCGGATGCTGGTTCTCCGGCTTGTAAAGCCAGTTCTGAATATTGCTTTGCGTCCTGAAATGCTCCGTACTGTTCCAGAAGTTTTGCCGCGGCTGAAAAATTGTACTGATTTTTTTGAGCGAGCGCGGAGTTGATTTTTTCGCAGGGAACTGTTTCGCAGAGTTTTATTAATTTTTGTGAAAAATATGCGTTTTCTTTTCCGTCTGCGAGTTTTTTCTGCATTGCGCCTTTTATATTTTCAATGTTCTGGTAGATTCCATCCAGGTTTTTATATTCCGCAAGCAGTTTTGAGGCGGTTTTTACGCCTACGCCTGCAACGCCCGGAACGTTGTCCGCAGTGTCGCCATACAACGAAAGCAAATCCAGAAGCTGCTCCGGTTTGACTCCCCATTCGGCTTCTACGGCTGCGGAGTCTGTGACTTTCCACATTGCGCCGGCATCCGGCTTTAGAATCTGTATGTTTTCGCAGACAAGCTGCATTAAATCCTTGTCGCCTGAAAGAATTCTGCAGGTTCGGCCAGTTTCGACGCATTTTTTTGCGACGGTTGCAATTATGTCGTCGGCTTCGTAGCCATCGCACTGAAGGGTTGGAATTCCTAGCGTCTCAAGAATTTCGCAAATCCACGGAATCTGCGCATGCAGATCTTCCGGAGTCTTGTTGCGGGTTGCTTTGTATTCCGGGTAGAATTCGTGCCTGAAGGTTTTTGTTTTTGAGTCCATTGCCGCAAAAATATGGGCCGGCTTGTAATGTTTTAATACTGAATGAAGATTCCGGAAAAAACCGAAAAGAGCGCTTATGTTTTCGCCTTTTGAATTGGTAAGAGGACGGTTGATGAAAGCAAAATAGCAGCGGAAAATCAAACCGTAGGAATCAATGATATAAACTGTGTTTTCGTCAAAATTAGCCATAAGAACAGTTTACAGCATTTTTATTAAAAATTCATTAAAATAAGCTTGACGGTAGGGCAAACGCATTATAAATAATTTAAGTAAACTTTGCGCGAAGGAACGGTTTCGTGGTCAAAAACACTCTGATTGTTGAGACCGCGTGAGCGGTCAATTCTATAGTTACTTTGCAACAATCAGCGTGTAGCGCATTATTGCGCGATTTTGAACCACGAAACCGTGACTGGGAGCAAGTTTTTTGCTGAATACATTTATAATGCGTTTGCCCTGACTTGACGGAATTATATGGAAGATATTTTTTTTGAGCCGCTTGCGCGTGTTCTGATTAATCATGGTTTTTGTTCGCTGCGGAGCGCGCGCAATTTTTTGAGGAAAAATGACGTTCTTGTGAACGGCGGGCGCATTCTGGAATGCGGGTTTCCTGTTAAAATTGAAAGGGATGAAATTTCTGTGAACGGAAATGCTCTTAAAAAGCAAAAGCATCTTTACATTATGCTGAACAAGCCGGCCGGTTTTGTGTGTTCATTTGTAAGCGACAGGCATCCTGTTGTGTATGAGCTGGTTTCTTCTGTTGTTGTTCCTGAAAATCTTGGAAAACTTCATTCGGTGGGGCGGCTTGACTGCGACACTTCTGGACTTTTGCTTTTTACGACAAACGGAAGTTTTTCGCATAAGGCGGCGGCTCCGGATTTTAAGATTGAAAAAAAATATTTTGTGCGGCTGGAAAAACCCGTTGAAGAAAACGGGCAGGCTGCGTATAAAAGAATGTTTGAGGAAGGCGTTGTTCTGCCTGCGGAGAAGAAAGCCGCGGAACAGAAGGCGCTGCCCGCTGCATTGGAGTTTTTAAGCGACCGGGAATGTGTGGTCGCTGTGCGCGAGGGACGGTTTCACCAGATAAAAAGAATGTTTATGGCTGTTGAAAACCGCGTTGAATTTCTTAAGAGGATTCAGTTCGGAAACCTGAAACTCGACGAAAATCTTTTGCCGGGACAGTTCCGCTTTGTGGATGCAGAGGAATTTTAAGTCTGAATATCTTGCTGCAAGAGGGATTGGAGGGGAAAGCCGCAGGCTTTTTGCGAGCGGAGCGGGCAATGAAACCCCGCAAAGCCCGACGGCAACTTGTTGCCGGCTTGCCCGTATTTTTAAATTGCTTTCTTACATTGCGAATGTTGTAAATTTGTGATAAAGTCAGTTATCGTTTTTGTAAAATTTTTGCGGAGAACAAAAACGAGGAGGACGAATGAAAGTTGCGATTTTTTTTGGGTCAAAATCAGATACAGAAAAAATGAAAAAGGCTGCTGAAGTTCTTAAGGAATTTGGCGTTGAATATAAAGCTTTTGTTATTTCGGCTCATCGGGCTGGAGAGCTTTTGCACAAAACTGTAAAGCAGTGCGAGGCTGATGGTTTTGAGGTTATTATTGCCGGCGCGGGTCTTGCTGCCGCTCTTCCTGGCGTTATTGCCGGAATTACAACTTTGCCGGTTGTTGGCGTTCCTCTTGAATGTATTTCCGCCGGTTCAAACGGTCTTGGCGGAATGGACGCGCTTCTTTCTATCGTTCAGATGCCGCCGCAGATTCCGGTCGCGACTGTTGGTATTGGCAATGCAAAAAATGCCGCTTATCTTGCGGTTCAGATTCTTTCTATAAAATATCCGGAATTAAAGGAAAAGCTTCTGGCTTTCCGCAAAAAACTTGCAGATGATGCCGCTGCCGGTGTTTCTGTCGGAGTGGAACTGTAATGTCTGAGAACGAATTTTTGTACACTGAAAAAGATGATAAATTTCACGATGAGTGTGGAGTTGTTGGTGTTTATCTGAATGCGGATGCTTCTAAGGCTGAAACTTCTGATGAATCTCAGATGAATGCCGCGACGATGTGCTATTATGGTTTGTATTCCTTGCAGCACCGCGGTCAGGACAGCGCGGGTATCTGTGTTTCTGATGGAAACGATGTGAAGATTCACAAGCAGATGGGACTTGTTTCTGATGTTTTTAAGGTTGAGCATCTTCGGGAATTGCAGGGAAATCTTTCTATTGGTCATGTTCGCTATGCGACTTCCGGCTCTAAGACGATTGAAAATGCGCAGCCAATGCTGAGCCAGTCAAAACTTGGTCCGATTGCAGTCGCGCACAATGGGCAGCTTGTAAACTATGTTCAGCTCCGCGAGATGTTTGAAGAAACCGGTGCGGATTTCAGTTCTTCAAGCGACACTGAGGTTATTGTAAAGCTTATTGCACGTGGCTATAAAAAGGGGCTTGAGCGCGCGCTTACAGATACAATTCAGATGATAAAGGGTTCTTTTGCGATTTGCGTAATGACAAAGGATGCTTTGATTGGCGCTCGCGACCCTAACGGAATCAGACCGCTTTGTCTTGGCCAGGTTAGGGGCGGATGGGTTCTTGCCAGCGAGTCCTGCGCTATTGACGCAATGAACGGCACTTTTGTCCGCGATATTCATCCTGGTGAAATTGTAATAATCAACAAGGACGGAGTTCTTTCTTTTGAATTCGGGGAAAAAACTTCGAAGCGTTCGTGCATTTTTGAATATGTTTATTTTGCGCGTCCGGATTCAATTATTGACGACATTCCTGTTCAGGAAGCAAGATATAAGATGGGAGCGCAGCTTGCGAAGGAATCTCCGGTTGAGGCTGACGTTGTTGTGGGTGTTCCTGATTCTGGGCTTGGCGCTGCAATTGGTTATTCAAGGGAATCTGGAATTCCGTATGCAATGGGCGTTGTAAAGAACAAGTATATTGGGCGTACTTTTATTGCTCCGACTCAGCAGGCGCGTGAAAACATGGTTTTTGTAAAGCTGAATGCGCTTAAAAGCGACTTGAACGGAAAACGCGTGGTTGTGATTGACGATTCTATTGTGCGTGGAACGACTAGCCGCCGTCTGGTTCAGATTCTTCGCCGGGCAGGCGCAAAAGAGGTTCACTTCAGGGTAAGTTCAGCTCCTGTGAAGTTCCCATGCTATCTTGGAATTGACACTCCTACAAAGGAAGAACTTATTTCTTCCGGCCATGACGTTGAGGAAATCCGGAAAGAAATCGGCGCAGATTCGCTTGCGTTTATTTCTGTGGATGGAATGTTCGAGGCTTTAAGGGCGTGCAATCCGGAGCAGTACGGTTTCTGCAAGGGATGTTTTACCGGTGAGTATCCGATGAGGGTTCCCGGTGAATTAATAGAAAAAAAAGTGAATTAAGAAGCCGGCTGTCTGAATGATAAAAAGGCGGCGCTTTGAGTGGAATCTTGTTGTTTCGCTTCTGGGCAAGGCTGAAAATTAGAAAATCGAAATAAAATAAACAATTTTAGGAGACCATAAGATATGGCTAGTTACAAAGAATCTGGTGTAGATGTGGAAGAAGGCTATCGCGCTGTTGATAAGTACAAAGAGCATGCAAAAAGAACGGCGATTCCTGGTCTTCTTACTGGTCTTGGAAGTTTTAACGGAATGTTTGAAATCCCGAAAGGTTTAAAGAATCCTGTGATGGTTAGCGGAACAGACGGCGTTGGAACAAAGCTTGACATTGCGTTCCAGATGAAAAAATATGATACAGTCGGAATTGACTGCGTGGCTATGAGCGTAAATGATATTCTGTGCTCAGGCGTTCAGACTCTGTTCTTCCTTGATTACGTTGCCTGCGGAAAATTGGAGGCGGAAGTTGCGGCGGATCTTGTAAAGGGCGTTGCGGACGGATGCGTTATGACAGGATGCGCTTTGCTTGGCGGAGAAACCGCTGAAATGCCTGGCTTTTATGATGTTGGAAAATACGATCTGGCCGGTTTCGGTGTAGGTGTTGGCGAAAAGAATGATATGATTACAGGCGAGGAAATTGCGGAAGGTGATGTGCTGATTGGTCTTTCTTCAACTGGAGTTCATTCAAACGGATTCAGCCTGGTAAGAAAACTTGTGCAAAATCTGGACGCTCCGTTCCTTATGGATGGAAAAGAAACTGGAAAGACAATAGGTGAAGTTTTGCTTACACCGACACGCATTTATGTAAAGCCGGTCATGGAAGTTCTTGCAAAATACAAAAAATCTGTTCACGGAATGGTTCACGTTACAGGCGGCGGATTCTACGAAAATATTCCAAGAATGTATCCAAAGGCAAAGGATGGAAAAAAGCAGCTGATTTCTGTAATCAAACGTTCAAGCTGGGATATTCCGCCGGTGTTTGGAGAACTTATTCGCCGCGGCGCGGACTTGAATACGATTTACAACACATTCAATATGGGAATCGGATTCGTTCTTGCGGTAAAGGCAAAGGATGCGGATGAAATAATCGAAATGTTCAACGCAAACGCTCCTAAATACCACCGCGATGACTGTCCGGACATGAAAGCCTACAAAATCGGCCGCGTCACCTACGCAGAAGGCAAAGCCGAAACCCAAAAAGAAAAACTCCTTTTCGAGGATTAGTGAGCAAAAACCGAGCAGTGGCGCAGGTTTTTGCGAACGTGTGAATAGGAAAAACCGCGGAAGCGGTTTTGACTTGCCAAGAGAAAAACCGAGCAGTGGCGCAGGAAATCGCGAACGTGTAAATAGGACAAACCGAGGAAGCGGTTTGTTCCAGCCTATGAGATTTCCGAGCAGTGGCGCAGGTTTTTGCGAACGTGTGGATAGAACAAACCGAGCACTTGCCTGTGCCAAACTTATAATATTCTAAAAAAAATCCTGCCGATTTCAAGGCAGGAATTTTTTTATGTAAAAAATCAAAAACCCTTAAAAATTATAATAGGTTGAATATCGAGTTTTTTTGCAAAAAGAATAAAAGCGCAGGCAGATTT